>WNFF01006864.1_pt1 | contig 11118 bp, 8 predicted proteins | sample 5400441 | NCBI WGS metagenome assembly WNFF01 (sample SAMN13153345, study PRJNA577476) | soil metagenome | isolation source: 120 cm saprolite under Douglas fir tree site 2 hole 3 replicate 1 | place: USA:California | collected 2015-04-18
CCGGAGGCCGTGGAGCAGGTCTACCGGGAGATGATGCAGCGGGCGCGCCCCGGGCAGATCTACGCCGACCACTCGACTGTCAGCGTGGCGCAGAGCCGGCGCTGCGCCGCGATGGCGCGCGAGCGCGGCGCCGAGTTCCTCGACGCTCCGGTGTCGGGCGGACCGGCTGGCGCGCAGGCCGGGACGCTGACCGTCATGGTTGGCGGCGACCAGGGAGCGTTCGATCGCGCCCTCCCCGTGTTCCGCGCCTTCGGCAAGAACATCAAGCTTTGCGGTCCCGCCGGCGCGGGGCAGGTGGTGAAGCTCATCAACCAGCTGCTGGTCGGAGTCCACACCGCGGCCGTCGCCGAGGCGGCGGTGTTCGGCGCGAAGCTGGGCGCCAACCCGCGCGTCGTGCTCGAGGTGATCGGCACCTCGTTCGGCGGCTCGACCATGATGACGCGCAACCTGCCGCGCTTCATCTCGCGCGACTTCGGCCCCGCCACCAGCGTCACGCTGCTCCTCAAGGACCTGGGGCTGATCCACGACGAGGCGAAGGCCGCGAACGTCCCGCTGCTGCTCGGGGCGGTCGCCGAGCAGCGGTTCCTCGAGGCCCGCGCCCGGGGGATGGGCGAGAACGACATGGCCTCGCTGGTGCGCCTCTGGGAGGAGGCGGCCGGGGTCACGGTGGACAAGCCCCGGAGCTGAACGTGCCGCGCTTCGCCGCGAACCTCACCCTGCTCTGGCCGGAGCTGCCCGTCCTGGATCGCTTCCGGGCCGCGGCCCAGGCGGGCTTCCGGAGGGTCGAGATCCTCTTCGTCCACGAGCTGGATGCGGCGGCGGTTGAGCGGGCCCTGCGCGAGCTCGGCCTCGAGCTGGTGCTGTTCGACCCGCGGCCGGGGGATTGGGCGAAGGGAGAGCGGGGTCTCCTGTCGGTGCCCGGCCGGGAAGCGGAATTCCTCGAGACGGTGCGCGAGGCGATCGCCGCGGCGCAGCGGTTCGGGACGCGCCGCCTGAACGCGCTCGCCGGCATCCCTCCGCCGGGCGTCTCGCGCGACGAGGCGCGCCGGACGGCAGTGGCGAACCTGCGCGCGGCCGCGCCGCTGGTGGCGAAGGCCGGCATCGCCCTGCTGGTCGAGAACATCAACACCGTCGACATGCCCGGCTACTTCGCCTCGACGGCGGACATCGCGGCGGACCTGGTGGACGCGGCCGGGTCTCCCAACGTGCGGCTGCAGCTCGACCAGTACCACGTGGGCATGATGGGTGAGGACGCGCGCGCCGTGCTGCGCCGTCACTTCCCGCTGATCGCGCACGTCCAGATCGCCGACGTCCCCGGCCGCCACCAGCCCGGCACCGGCAAGCAGCCGATCCCGGCATTCCTCTCCGACCTGGACGAGCTGGGCTACATGGGCTCCGTCGGCCTCGAATACCGCCCGGAAGGGACCACGGACGAAAGCCTCACCTGGCTCCCGCGCGAGCTGCGCGCTCTTTGACATCCCGCTCCGGCGGGCACAACAATCGCGCCCCCACCGGAGGAACCGTCATGACGCTGCGCCGCTCGTTCATGAAGTGGGGCCTCGGCCTCGCCGCGGGTGCCGCGACCCGCTCGTTCGCGCAAGCCCCGGCCGCGAAGTACGCGCCGATGTTCCCGGTCGAGAAGGACGCGCAGCTTCGGCTGCTGCGCTGGAGCGGGTTCATCAAGGCGGACGAGGAGGCCTGGAACGCGAACTCGAAGAAGTTCCAGGAGGCGACCGGCGTGGCCGTCAACGTCGAGTACATCACCTGGGAGGACGTCCGGCCCAAGGCCGCGATGGCGGCGAATCTGGGGACCGGCCCGGACCTGGTGATGGGCTGGTACGACGATCCGCACATCTACCCGCAGCGCCTGGTGGACGTGTCGGATGTCTCCGCACATCTACCCGCAGCGCCTGGTGGACGTGTCGGATGTCGCCGAGGACCTGGGCAAGCGCCTCGGCTGGTACGACGTGGCGCGCTCGTACGGATACAGCAAGCAGCTCAAGCACTGGATCGGGGTGCCCATCGGCGGGACGGTGCAGGCGCTCAATTACAGGATCAGCTGGATGAAGGAGGCGGGGTTCGACAAGTTCCCCGACAGCATCGACGGGCTGATCAAGCTGTCGCGCGCGCTCAAGGGCAAGGGCCACCCGATGGGATTCGCGCTCGGTCATGCGGTCGGGGATGGCAACGCCTGGACGCATTGGTGGTTGTGGGCGCACGGCGGCAAGGCGGTGGAGGCCGACGACAAGACCATCGCCATCAACAAGCAGGAGACCTGGACGGCGCTCGACAACGTGCGGGAGCTGTACGCGCAGATGGTGCCCGGCGTCGCGTCCTGGCTGGACCCGAACAACAACCGCGCCTTCCTGGCGGGCGAGGTGTCGATCACCAACAACGGCATCAGCATCTACGCCGCCGCGAAGAAGGACTTCCCGCAGATCGCTCAGGACATGGACCACGCCAACTTCCCCGTGGGACCGGTGGGGAAGCCGACGGAGCTGGCCGTCTTCAGCCAGGCGTTCATCTTCAAGTACTCGCGCTTCCCCAACGCGGCCAAGGAATACCTGCGCTTCATGCTCTCGCCCGAGCAGGCGGAGCCCTGGGTGGACGCGATGAACGGATACGTCACGCCGGCGCTGAAGAAGTATCGCGACCTGCCGGTCTGGACGCGCGATCCGAAGACGACGCCCTTCCGCGACGGCATCGCGCGCATGCTCCCCAACAGCTACGCCGGCAGCCCGGGACAGCACGCCGCCGCCGCGCTGGCCGACTTCGTGGTGCTCGACATGTTCGCCGACGCCACCGTGAACGGCCTCACGTCCAAGGACGCGGCGAAGAGGGCCGAGGGCCGCCTGCGCCGCATCTACCGCTGACCGATGGCCGCCGGGCGGCTGTCGCTCGCGCTCGACCGCGGGGCGTGGTTCGGGCCCGCGCTGGTGGTGCCGGTGGCCGCCTTGCTCGGGCTGCTCCTGGCCTACCCGCTGGGGCTGGGCGTCTGGCTCGGCTTCCAGGACGCGAAGATCGGCGCGCCGGGCACGTTCATCGGGCTGGAGAACTACCAGTACCTGCTCGACGATCCCGTCTTCCGGCTCACGGCCCTCAACACGGCCCTCTACACGGTGGTCACCGTGGCGCTGAAGCTGGCCCTGGGCCTCGGCCTGGCGCTGGTCCTGAACCAGCGCTTCGCCGGCGTGCGCTTCTGGCGCTCCGTGCTGCTCCTGCCCTACGTCGTGCCCACCGTGCTGTCGGCGTTCGCCTGGTGGTGGATCTTCGATCCGCAGTTCAGCTTCATCAGCTGGGCGCTGGTGAAGCTGGGGCTGATCCGCCACAACATCGACTTCCTCGGCGACTCGTGGCTCGCGCGCGGGTCCCTGATGGTGGCGAACATCTGGCGGGGCACGCCCTTCTTCACCATCGGCTACCTGGCGGGGCTGCAGTCGATCCCCACCGACGTCTACGAGGCCGCACAGATCGACGGCGCCCGCGCGCTTCGCGTGTTCCGAGAGATCACCTGGCCGCTGCTCATGCCGCTCACCGTGATCCTCACCACCTTCTCCGCCATCTTCACCTTCACCGACTTCCAGCTGGTGTGGACCATCACCCGCGGCGGCCCGGCCAACGCGACCCACCTGTTCGTGACGCTCGCCTACCAGCGCGCCATCGTGGGAGGCGCGATGAGCGAGGGCGCAGCCATCGCCGCGGTCACGCTGCCGGCGTTGGGCCTCTTGGCCTACGCTGCACTGCGAGCCATCCGGGAGCGCGCATGAGGTCGCGCCTCCTCGGCACCTGGCTCCCCCTCGCGCTCTTCGCGCTGTTCCTGCTCTTCCCGTTCTACTGGATGGTGCTGACCGCGGTGCGCCCGAACCAAGAGCTGGTCTCCACGGCGACCAACCCCTTCCTGGTGCAACACCCCACGCTGGACCACGTGCGCTATCTGCTGACCGGCACCGGCTTCCCGCGCTGGTTCTGGAACACGATGGGGATCGCCGCCGGCGCAAGCGTGCTGAGCGTCTCCCTGAGCTGGCTGGCCGCGTACGGCATCGTCCGCGTCCGCTTCCCGGGCGCGAACGGCGCCGGGCTGGCGATCTACCTCGGCTACCTCGTGCCGCCGGCCATCCTCTTCATCCCGCTCGCCGACGTGCTGCTCAAGCTCGGCTGGTTCGACCGCCCCGCCGCCCTGGTGCCCGTCTACACCACCTTCCTCATCCCTTTCTGCACCTGGCTGCTGATGGGCTACTTGAAATCCATCCCGCGCGAGATCGAGGAAGCGGCGATGGTCGACGGCGCCGGCCGCCTGCGCGTGATGCTCGGGATCGTGCTGCCGCTCAGCGGCCCGGGACTGATCTCGGCGTTCATCTTCGCCTTCACGCTGTCCTGGAACGAGTACCTCTACGCGCTGGTATTCATGTCGGCCCCGGAGCACAAGACCGTCCCGGTCGGCCTGGCCACCGAGTTGGTCCGCGGCGACATCTACCAGTGGGGCCCCCTCATGGCCGGAGCGGTGCTGGGCTGCATCCCGGTGGTGGTGATCTACTTCCTCTTCGTGGACCGCTACGTCCAGGGGATGAGCGGGGCGCTGAAAGGGTGACCATGGACCGGGAGTTCAGCATCGTCGAAGGCGGCCTTTCCTTCCCACTGCCGAAGTGGCGCCGTGTCGCGCAGACCTTCGAGGCGCCGCGGGTGGACTCGATCCAGGCGGCGGTCGCGCGCGACATGCGCAAGCTCGAGGGCCGGGTGCGCCCGGGGATGTCCGTCGCGGTCGGCGTCGGAAGCCGCGGGGTCGCGCGCCTGGCGGAGATCGTCCGAGCGACCGTGACGGAATTGAAGCGGCTCGGCGCGCGCCCGTTCATCGTCCCCGCGATGGGCTCGCACGGAGGCGCCACGCCCGAAGGGCAGCTGGAGGTGCTCGCCGGGTACGGGGTCACGCCGCAGTCGATGGACGTGCCCTTCGAGCCGAGCATGGAGACGGTGCTGCTCGGCACCACGGCCACGGGCATGCCGCTCCACTGGAGCCGCGCGGCGCTGCGCGCGGATGCGGTGCTGCCGGTCAACCGGGTCAAGGCGCACACCGACTTCCACGGCGAGGTGGAGAGCGGCCTCTCCAAGATGCTCGCCATCGGTTTCGGCAAGCAGAAGGGCGCGGCCACCGTGCATCGGCGCGGCTTCGACACCTTCCACGAGGTCGTCCCCGAGACCGCGCGGCTGGTCTTCGAGAAGGTGAACGTGCTCGGCGGCGTCGCGTCGGTCGAGAGCGCGCTGGAGGACGTGGCCCATCTCGAGGTCGTGCCCGGCGACCGCATCGCGAGTCGCGAGCCCGAGCTGATGCGGCTGAGCCGTTCGCTCATGCCCCGCATACCGTTCGACCGGCTCGACGTCCTGGTGGTGGACTATCTCGGCAAGGACGTGAGCGGGATGGGCATGGACCCCAACGTCACCGGGCGCTACGCCGTCCGCCACATCGTCGATCCGCGCAACCCGAAGAAGCTCGCCGTCCTGCGCCTCACCGAGCTGACCCACGGGAACGCCTGCGGGCTGGGCGTGGCCGATGTCACCACGCGCGACGTGGTGGAGAACGTCGACTACCAGAAGTACTGGACCAACGTGGTCGCCTCCACCGAGCTGACCAACGGCAAGACTCCGATCTGGGTCCCCGACGACCGCTCCGCGATCGCGCTCGCCATCGCCACCGCCCCGCGGGTGGACCCGCTCGCTCCGCGTCTGGTTCGCATCGAGAGCACGCTGCGGCTCCACGAAATGTGGGTCGCCGAGGCGCTCTGGCAGAGCGACGGGCGCGACCAGGCGTCATTGCGTGCCCTGGGCGAGCCGTGCGAGATGGCCTTCACTCCCGAGGGCCGCCTGGCCGACCTTCCCGCGCCGCGCGCTGCTCACGGCCGCGCGCCGTGGACCCCAGCGCGCGCCTGAGACGAGAGAGCGCCCCGAACCCCTTCCATGACGAGCGCATCCTACCGGCGCCAGAGTGCGCGGGCAGATGCCCACACAATCGCAAACAGGATCGTAACGCCGTTGCAACAACGCTCTCGCAGACTCGCCGGCGTCGAGCGGAGGAGCGCATGCGTCGAATCGTCTCGCTTGGTCCGGCTGCCTGGGTGTTCGCCTCGGCGGTCCTGTCCGTCGGCGCCGCGCGGGCCGCGGTGGTCGTCCCCCTTCCGCAGCATCCGGAGCTCCAGGCCGTCGCGGATCGCGTCCATGCCTTCACCGTCCAGGTCCGCGCGCGAGCCTTCGTCGCCGACCAGACGGACGGTGGGTTGCGCGTGCACGATGCGGTCAGCTCGGCCTCGGGAGTGCTGGTCGGAGACGGGCTCGTCTTGACCGGGCTCGGCACCGTGACCCTGCGCGGCCGGGACGGTGGGCTGCAGCCAGCGAACGAGATCGAGGTCCTCGTCACCGACGTCGGCCCCCTGCCCGCGCGGCTCCTCGCCGGCGACGCGGCTCTCGACGTGGCCGTCCTCAAGCTGCCCGACGAGGCGAGGAGCCTGCCCGGAGCGTCCCTGGCCGCCGAGGATCCGAACGTCGGCGACGCGATGCTCGCCACCGGCGTGGACGGCGATTCGATCAGGGTCGTCGGCGTGCTCCTCGAACGCCTCGGCGTCGGCGACGACGCAGGCCCGCGCTTGCAGACCGACCGTGCGCTGCCGCCGCCCTTCTGGGGCGGCCCGCTGTTCGACGACCGAGGGCACCTGGTGGGGATCACCACGCATCCGGCGAGCGCAGGAGGGCCCGCGGTCCCCGCCTCCCTGCTGCGGTCCCTGCTGCGAAGGTTGCGCGGCGGAAGCGGAATCTGACGGCCGCCGCGTGCGCCGCAGGCTACCTCGTCGCCTGGGCGGCGTCGGCGCACCCGCAGCTTCGCTCTCGTCGTCTTGCTCCACGCCTGGACGGACCTCCTGCCCAACCTGGCGGACTTCATCCGCACCTGGTCTCGCTGACGGCCTGCGAGCGGGCGGGCGCTGCCGTGTGGTAGGAGCGGCGGACCGGAGGTTCCCATGGTCCTGCTCGCCCTTCTCCTGCTCGCGCAGCCCACCGCCGTCCGCGCCACGCGCATGTTCGATGCGCGCAGGGGCGCCATCGTGCAGCCGGGCCTGGTGGTGGTCGACGGCGAACGGATCGTCCAGGTGGGCGGCGCTGCGCCGGCGGGGGCGAGGACCATCGATCTCGGCGACGCGACGCTCCTGCCGGGCCTGATGGACGCGCACACGCATCTCAGCTTCGAGAGCGGGGCGAGCTGGTATCGCGACGCCCTGGACCTGGTCTTGCGCTGGCCCGCGGAGCAGGCGCAGTACGCAGCCGAGTATGCGCGCCGGACGGTGGAGTCCGGCTTCACCACCGTGCGGGACCTCGGCTCCGCGGACTTCATCGACGTGGGCTTGAAGAAGGCGATCGACGCAGGCGCGGTGCCGGGGCCGCGCATGATCGCCGCGGTGCACGCGGTCGGGAGCCGCGGCGGGCACGCCGACCTCGACCCGTATCCTCCCGACCGCGTTCCGCCGCTCGGCATCCGGGAAGGGATCTGCGACGGCGCCGAGGCGTGCAGATCGGCGGTGCGCTGGCAGGTCAAGTACGGCGCCGGCGTCATCAAGCTGGTCGCGTCGGGGGGCATCCTCTCGCTCGCCGATCCGGTCGACAACGTGCAGCTCTCGCAGGCCGAGCTCGACGCCATCGTCGACGAGGCGCACCGGTGGGGACGCAAGGCCGCGGCGCACTGCCACGGCGACGCGGCGGCGAAGATGCTCGTCCGCGCGGGCGTGGACTCCATCGAGCACGGCACGTTCCTCAAGCCCGACACGCTGCAGGAGATGAAGAAGCGAGGCGTGGTCCTGATGCCCGGGCCGATGTACGACCCCAAAGGTCAGCCCCGGGACGAACTGGAGAAGAAGTTCCCGCGCCCCATCGTGGAGAAGGCGCTCGCCGCCGCCAAGTCCTGGCCCGAGATGATCGGCAACGCGCGCCGCATCGGGGTGCGCGTCGCCTTCGGCAGCGACGCCGGCGTGGGCGAGCACGGGAAGACGAATCCCCAGCAACTGGCCTGGATGGTGAGATGGGGCTTCACGCCGGCGGCGGCGCTGCAGAGTGCCACCGTGGTCGATGCGGAGCTGCTCGGAGTCGACGCCGGCGTGCTCGAGAAGGGCAAGCTGGCCGACGTGATCGCCGTCCCGGGCAACCCGCTGCAGGACATCACGGCGGTGGAGCGGGTGTCGTTCGTGATGAAGGCCGGCGTGGTGGTGAAGAACGGGACGGCCGCCCCCGCGCCGAAGAAGCTCGCGCTGAAGGCCGCTCACCTCTTCGACGCCGAGAAGGGCGCGTTGATCGACGGCGCGACGGTGCTGATCGACGGCGACCGCATCACCGCTGCCGGCCGCAACGTGCAGGTGCCGGGCGACGCGCGGACCATCGACCTGGGAGACGCCACCCTGCTCCCCGGTCTCATCGACGCGCACGTGCACCTCACCGGTGAGTCCCAGGAGGACTTCGCCAAGGCGGCGATCGAGTCGCTGTTCAAGTTCCCTGCCGAGACGACGCTCCAAGCGCGGGTCTATGCGCGGCGCACGCTCCTGGGTGGCTTCACCACCGTCCAGAACCTCGGCGCTTCCGAGCTGACCGACTTCGGGTTGAAGCGCGGCATCGAGCTGGGTTTCACTGACGGCCCGCGCATGCTGGTTTCGGAGAACGCGATCGGCTCGCGTGGCGGCCACGCCGACGGCGCGCCCGCGCCTCCTGGGCACCTCGTGCAGAGGGGAGTCGAGGAGGGAATCTGCGCCGGCGCCGACCAGTGCCGCGACGCCGTGCGCTGGCAGCTCAAGTACGGCGCGGACGTGATCAAGTTCATGGCCTCGGGCGGCGTGCTCTCGCTCACCGACCCGGTGGACGTTCCGCAGCTCACGCCCGAGGAGACCGCCGCCATCGTCGACGAGGCGCACCTGTGGCGCAAGAAGGCGGCGGCCCACTGCCACGGCGACGCGGCGGCGAAGATCGCCATCGCGGCGGGCGTCGATTCGATCGAGCACGGAGCGTTCCTCAAGCCCGAGACCCTGGCGGAGATGAAGCGGCGAGGCGTCGTCTACGTCCCCACCTTGATGGCGGTGGAGAACGTGGAGCGCCGCGCGCGCGAGAAGAAGCTGCCCCCGCTGGTGGCGGAGAAGGCCTTGCAGGCTGCCTCCTCGCTGGCGAGCACGTTCCGCACCGCCGTGCAGCTGGGCGTGCCCATCGCCCTGGGCACCGACTCCGGGGTGTCGCACCACGGGTTCAATGCGCACGAGATCACCCTCATGGTCCGCAACGGCATGCCGGCCGCGCAGGCGCTCCAGGCGGGCACGATCGCCGCCGCGAAGCTCTTGCAGATGGAGGATCGCGTCGGGAAGCTTTTGCCCGGGTACCTGGCCGACGTGATCGCGGTCCCCGGCAACGTGCTGCAGGACCCGTCCGCGGTGGAACGCGTTTCGCTGGTGGTGAAGGGCGGGCGCTTGATCAAGACGCCCGGAAACCCGTAGGACGCAGCTCACAACCTCTGCGAGAGCGCAGCGCCGCCCTGGCAGCGGCGGCTGCCGGCGGCCGCTAGCCCAGCCCCAGCTTCGCGGCGAGCCCGATGCGCTGCGGCTTGCCCGTCCGTCCCTTGGGGAGATCGCGCACGAACACGACCCTGCGCGGCACCTTGTGGTCGGCCAGCCGCCGCGCGGCGAACTCGCGCAGCTGCCGCTCGGTGCAGGAGTTTCCCTCGCGCAGCACCACCGCAGCGGCGACTTCCTCGCCGAGCTTCTCGTGGGGCATCGCGAACGTCACGCAGTGCTGCACCGCCGGGTGGTCCATCAGCACGACGTCGATCTCGAGCGGTGCGATCTTCTCGCCGCCGCGGTTGATCAGCTCCTTCAGCCGCCCGGTGAGGCGCAGGTACCCGTCCTCGTCGATGAGGCCCTGATCGCCGGTTCGGAACCAGCCGTCGAAGAACGCGCTCTCGTTGGCCTCCGGATTCGCCTCGTATCCGGGAGTCACGTTCGGTCCGCGGATCACCACCTCGCCCACGTGCCCGCTTGGCAGGATCCGCCCCTGGTCGTCCATCACCGCGATCTGCGGGCCCGCCGGGATGCCGACCGACCCGGGCTTCCGGGCGCGCGGCGGCAGCGGGTTGGACGCCATCTGGTGCGCTGCCTCGGTCATCCCGTACGCCTCGATGACGGGGCAGCGGAACGCCTGCTCCAGCTCTTCCATCACCTGCGGCGCGAGCGACGCGGACGACGACCGGATGAAGCGCAGCCGCGAGCGCGCGACCTCCGCCGGATGGCGCGGAGCGCGGGCCAGGATGGCCTGGTGCATCGTCGGCACGGCCGTGTACCAGGTGGGCCGCACCTCGTCGAACCAGTGGAAGAACCGCAGGCCGTTGAAGCCGGGGACGCACGCCACCTGCGCGCCGGCAGCGAGCGAGGAGAGCACCCCGGCGATGAGCCCGTGGATGTGGAACAGCGGCATGATGTTCAGGCCGACGTCGCTCTCGCCGAGCTGGAGCGCGGTGACGATGTGCTGCGCCGAGGCGCACACGTTCCGCTGCAGCAGCGGGACGATCTTCGGCCGGGCGGTGGACCCCGAAGTATGCAGCACCAGCGCCACGTCGTCCGGCTGCGCCGGGCCTCCCGCGAACGGGCCCGCCCCATTGCGCGCCAGCGGCCGGAGCGAAAAGCTGCCTGCTCCCTGCGCAGGCTCGGGAACGAGCTCCAACACGGGCACGTGCAGCCTGGCCGCCACGGACCGCGCATCGGAATCCACGCCGGCGGCGACGACCAGGGCCTTGGCCCCCAGGTCGCTCAGGTTGAACTCGAACTCCTCGGCGGAAAGTCCGGGGCTGAGCGGCGCTGCCGTCGCGCCCGCGGCGATGCAGACGAACGCGGCCGCAGCCTCCGGCCCGTTGGGGAGCACGATCGCCACCCGGTGACCGCGGCTGATGCCCAGCGAGTTCAGATCCCGGATGGTCTCTTGCGCCAGGGCACGCAGGTCGCGATAGCGCAGAGGCGGCGCACCTTCGACGGAGGCGATCGCAGTCGCCTGATCGGCTCCCCCCTGCAGCAAATCGACGATCGTCTCCATGCCCGGCCCCCGGCGACGCTCCAGTACAAG
>WNFF01034072.1_pt1 | contig 11118 bp, 6 predicted proteins | sample 5400441 | NCBI WGS metagenome assembly WNFF01 (sample SAMN13153345, study PRJNA577476) | soil metagenome | isolation source: 120 cm saprolite under Douglas fir tree site 2 hole 3 replicate 1 | place: USA:California | collected 2015-04-18
GCTTCACCAATGCCGCATACTCGCGGACCTGGGCAATGGACATACCTGTGCGCCTCAACCGGTGGATGAGATCGATCCAACTCAGATGAAGCTCGCTATACACCCGCCGGTTGCCGCTGTCACGTATCACGCCGGGCATCAGTCCTTGCGCCTCGTACCAACGGAGAGCATGGATGCTGCGCCCCGTTCGGGTGGCGAATTCACCTATGTGGAAAGTCGTGGCCATCGGTTTCGTGACGAGGCATTTACCTCGCACAGAACCCATTAAACATGCTAGAGCGCGCTCTATGTCAAGGAAGAAAAAACGCCTTTAAATGGCTCACACGGCCCAGCGGCGGCAATCAGGGAAAAGCCCGCCTATTCGGCGGGCTCCGTCTTCCACGCTAGCTTTGTTCAGAAGCTGAATTTTGCTCCTATTTGAATTACGCGATTGGGTTCGCCCAGAGCATTTACGTTTGCGGAGCTCGCCAGGGCTGACGTGCTGCAGCAGGTGAGTCCGAAATTGTCATTACTTTTACTGCTGGTAGCGATCGCTGGAGATCCTACGGTTGCATTGCGGGGATTCTCGAAGTTCGCGTGATTGAACACGTTGAAGAATTCCGCCCTCATTTGAAGGTTAAAGCGTTCGGTTAGCTTGAAGTTCTTGGTGAAACCAGCATCCAGATTCCAGAAGCCGGGCCCCTGGGCGAGGTTGCGACCACTTCCCACCTGTCCCGGAGGCGGGATGCAGAAGAACGTTTGCGTGCCAATCACGTTGCGACAGTTGTAATTCGGATCGGAGGGGTTAGTAATCAGCGGCCCAGCGTTATACATTTGCGGTCCGGTAGTACCTGTCACAAACTGAAGGTGTCCCGGATCATTGGGGCCCTTGATCAGAACCGAGCTGGTGTGAGTATTGTTGGTGGTGAAGTTGCCCGCGTAGAGAGTGTAAGGCTCTCCACTTTGCCAGTTGAAGATTCCGGTTGTGCCCCAACCACCAAGGATTTCATTGAGGACCGGGGACCAGCTTGAACCCCATTTCTTGCCGCGACCGAATGGCAGTTCGTAGACCATATTGGCAACCATCACGTGGCGGTTGTCGAAGTCGGAGCGGGAGCGGTCGAGCCGGAAATTGTGAACGTCGGTAGGCGTGCGGCTGTTTGAGGTGCTGAGACCGCCACCGGTGGAAGCGCCGACCGGATCGATTGACATGTCGTCAATCGACTTACTCAGGGTGTAAGTGAAGCCGAGATCCAGCCCCTTTTCAAACCGCCTGCGGACGGCGATGAAGCCACCGTGATAATACGAATCGCCGCCGGAATCAAAGAAGAAGATCTGGCCGAACTGTGGGTTCGGGCGGAAATAATTCGCCGCGAATCCCCGGGTTGTGATCGCACCCACTCCACCGGGTCCGGCGAGCTGATCAATTCTCTGGGCGAGATTGCCGATGCTGTCGAGTTTGAAATTGTTGATGGACGTGCTGCTGTTGATAAAGCTGCTGGCCAAGCCGAAAGTGCTGCCCGTCAGTTGCATCAAGAGAGTGGGGACCGTTCCGGTTGCGCCGCCGGGACAGTTGCTCCCATCAGGCCTGCAACCGTTGAACACATTTTGCTGCGCGGTCAGGAAGGACGCCAGGAAACCCGATCGATTAGTGTTGATCTGGTTCAGATCATAAGCACGATAGAGGTGAGTGCCGCGCTTGCCTACGTAACCGATCTCAGTCACGAAACGTCCCGGCAACTCGCGCTGCACGGTGAGGTCCCATTCGTGGACGGATGGGTTCTTCAGGTTGGGATCAAATGCTCCGATACTGGGCGCAAGAAGATAGGCTTGAGCCGGGGGAGCAACGAATTGTGACGGAGTCAGATTAGGGGCGGGCACAGTGGTTGGAAATCCCTGATTGATTCTGTTGGCTGTCCCGCTGGGAGCAACGCAGCCGGCTGTGTTGGAGAGGAGGCCAGCAGTGCTAATGGTGTTCACACAGTTCTCTATGAACCCGGGAATCTTGCCGGCGATCGACGTGATCTGGAAGGTAGAGATGGTGTCGAACAGCCAGCCATAACCGGCGCGGACGGAGGTCTTCTGATCGGGAGACCAGGCGATTCCAAAGCGAGGCCCGAGTGAGCCCAAGTTGCTGTTTTTATACCAGCTATCCGATTTCACGAATGATACAGGCCCTTGGGAGCCATCAACGGGAAGGTTGGGCACAAGGGTCTGCCTGGCGTCGGAAGGTGGCGGATTGATCTCCCAGCGAAGTTGTAGGTATTGCCGTTGAAGTCCGCTGCAAACCCTTGCTGGATGCCCGCCGGGATACCCAACATCTCTACGATGGACTGCTGAAGGGTTGAGTTATCAGCAGAAGAAATCCCCGACGCGGCCGGTAGCCCACCCTGCCGCAGAGTTTGATTGAAGAACACTACGGGCGCGAGAATGCCGCCGCCAAAGAACCCGCGGCTGTCATTGTGGTAATAGAAGCGGAAATTGATTCCAGTACGGATAGTGTGCGCGCCGTGGACCCAACTGAGGTTGTCAATCAGCTGCGGTGCTGTTACCGCGCGTTGAGTATGCGGAGAAACGCACAGCGGCGATGAAATGTTGATAAATGAGCCGAAGACGCATTGATCGCTCCAGGGCGGCAGCTTGGCGGTCCCGAAATTAGGATTGGATTCGCCGAAGGTGAAATTGAAGGCAAAGCGATTGAAGCCCGCGGTGAAGTCATTGACCATGTTGGGTGTGAACACGTGACGGTAGCTCACAGCCAGGTTTCTGCCGATGCGGCCGACCTCTCCCAGCGGCGGAAAGCCGGGAAAGACCTGCGGGCGCGCATTCAGGAAATCGCCTTCCGTGGTGTTGTAGTGGTTATGGAGATAGCGAACGAACAAGTTGTTGCTGTCATTCAAGGTGTGGTCCACGCGCACCAAATAATTTGGTCCGGTGAATTTCGTCGGGGGGTTCCAGCTGAATCCGGCGGTGTTGAGTCCATCACCAACTGACGAAAAAGTATTCGGCAAAGGCACGCTATTGATCAATCCCATGACCGCGGGATCGCCCCCTATACCCTTGGGATCATTGCCAAAAATGTTGTAGCTGGCCACGCAGTTGGTGCTCGCGGCGGTCGCGCAAACCGGCACTCCGGCAAGCAGATTTCCGCTGCCATCCACCAGGCTGCGAGAGTTGGCGCTGAACCCATTGATGGTGCCTTTCACGTAGCGGAAAATACCTGAGCGGGCTGTGGCTGTATAGACAACAGGAATACCAAAGGCGCTGGCGATGGGGCCGGTCTGCCGGATGTCATTGTTCTGGAAGCTGCCAAAGAAGAAAGTCTTCTTCTTGAGGATCGGCCCGCCGACGTCAAAACCGTACTGGTGCAGCTTGAGGTCCGGCCGAGGCTGGCCGTTGGCATTGTTGAACCATTCGTTGGCGTTGAACCAGGTATTGCGGTTGAAGTAATACGCGTCGCCGTGAAATGCATTGCCGCCCGGCTTCGTTGCCACCATCACATTGGCGCCGCTATTGCGGCCGTATTCCGCGGTGGGGTCCAGGGTAACGGTGCGGAATTCCTGCACGTTATCGGGATTCAGGCGTTGGATGTTGCTCTGCGGGTTCGGGACCGTTGATTCGTTGGCATCAATGCCGTCAATGGTCACGTTGTGCGAACGGTCCCGGGAGCCGAAGACGTGAGTGCCCGAACCGGTCGATTGCGTGGTCCGCTGCGTGACGCCAGGTTCCAGAGTCAGCAGGCTCAGAGGGTTGCGCCCATTGAGCGGCAGCTCCTTGATCTCCTGCGTAGTCATCACATCGCTGATCGTCGCGTTAGTGGTCTCGATGCGTTCGTACGTGCCCTGCACCTCAACCACTTCGGTCGTGGCCCCTGGCCTCAGGTTTACATTTACAACCAGCGGAACGCCCACGGAAAGGACGTTATGCTGAGTGGTCAGAGTCTCAAACCCCGAAAGAGAGACCGTCACTGTGTACGGTCCCGGCGTCAGGGACGGAATGCTGTACGCCCCTGTGGAGCTGGTCTTGGTCTCGTAGCTGACGCCCGTGTCCTCATTGGTGACTTTCACCGTCGCGTTCGCTACCACCGCCTTAGTGGAATCGACGACTGTGCCCTCGATGCGCGACGTGCTGCCCTGGGACCATGCCATACCGGCCAGCGCGCACACCAGAAAAACCGCCCGCAACCTCAGACTCTTTAGAGAAGCCATGTTTGCACCCTCCACGAATTCTGACCGTTGTAATCCAGTTCACCCGCGATTGCAAGATGTAAATTTGAGGTTCTAGGATATAAAATTCACATCGCGCGGTATGGGACGACCGGTGACGGCGTGCATCGCGCCATCTCTTCCCAGAAGTGACATCGTTTACGATGGTTCGCCTTCCGCGACCTTTCGCGTAGTCGTGTCCCGACGAACGCCCAGCTCCCGGTACTAACGTTTAATTCGTTCGGCTGGTTGTTGCGAAGTATCGAGCGCGCGGGCCATCATCTCCAGGGCGAGGCCGGTCGAGGATGGGAGTACGACGGAAGCATGCAAAGATCCGTCACGCACCCACTTTTCTCCCTGTCCGGGACAGCCATCACAGCCGGTATAAAACAAGTTCGACCACCGTTCGCGGGTTTCTCCGGTCGCCTTTTCAATGAACGCCTTCCGGGCCCCCATGGCCATGTTGTCATTTTGCGCGGCGACCAGTTGTATCGCGGTGGTGCGGGAGGTACTGAGGCTGAGCCAGTGCAGAATTGCTTCATAGCCGCTCTCTTCCGTCAGCTTTCCCGGCAGCGTTCTCAGCTGGATATTCTCGGGTTTGGTTGATTCCATTCCTTCCGAACGCATTTTGAACGCGGGATTGGTCCCCGGGCCCGTGATGTACAACCCCAGGCCACCTTGCGGCAGCAACACGCCGAACTGGCGGCCCTGAATGCGGCCGATTTCGTATTGATCCACCGTTATGGCAAACATGGGAACGCGGAAGTTTTTCCGTAACTCCGCAAGGTAATCCGCTTCACGATTCATTACGGCCCAGCCGATGCCCGCCAGCGCCGCCTGTCGCGCTACCTGAGAGAGAGACGTGCCTACGGGGTGACAAATGATTCCATCGGGGCGGCCTGCGCTCGATTGAATGATCTCGAGAAGTTGCTGCCCCTGGGCGACGGCATCGTTGCCGGCATAGATGATGTCAACGTCGGCGCCCAGGCGCTGCGCGGTCTCTCGCGCCAAAACCGCCTGCAACTGCTGATAATCATTCTCCGCGACGACGAGCGCGACCACGAAACGAAGTTTTTTCATGCTTCAGCTCCCGGCGCACGACGAACAGACGCCATCGACCCGCGGTCCGCTTACGTCGTGCGAGGTTGGCCTGCGTTACAAGTCTTTTACCGGTCAATAGTACCGCTTCCCGACCGTCCCTCGCGTCTCGTTTAGCCGGCGGCGTTGCCTGTCTTGGTAACCGCGCTGCGGGACCCGCTGCCAGTCCAAAAGTGCGTTGCCGCGTTGCCCATAGTGCGTTTTGCGATGGTCTTGCTTTTATCTCCAGTAAGTTCGAGGCTTCAATAGCCGCGGTACCGCGGCCGGACGAACATAACAATGATCGCCATCCAGACCCCAAATCCAGCCGCTGCGCTCAACCCGAGCCTCAACAGAAAGCTCAGCGAGCTATGGCTCCAGAGAAATGCCACGGGAAACGGCGCGACCACTACTAGTGCGATGAATAGCAGCTCTGGGTACTTCCAAAAGCGAACCATCGTCGGATGATAACAAAGCAGTTGCTGCACAACCATTCCAGATGAAACGAATCTGACCCCTTCGTCACTATATAAACGAAGGAAATACTTAAATGACAGATAAACCCGGTGGCGCAACACAACAATTTGAGGCGCTCACGAACTCGGCCAACCATTTGCGGCAGCTCAGGGCCCAACTTGAGCAAGCGCAACAACAGCATGTATCGCTACTCAACCAAATCCTCGACGCTGTGGCTGGGAATCCATCGCAGCTCGCATTTGGAATCGTTTCTGAGAAGAAAATAGTAGCGGAAGGCCCTTTGAACAAGCAGACGCTGGAGATGCTTCGAGCGGTCGGTAGCGCAGTGGGGCGGATTTCGCCGGGCGAAGGCGCCGGCTGTCCAGACAGAACCGGCTGCGCCAATATCGGGCAGCTCGGGAACACGTGCTTCTATTTGTGCAAAACGGTGCAGTTTGGGGGAGGACACTAGAACGAATGAACAAGGAACAACCGTCACACGTCAAACGCTGAATTTCCACGCTTTCGGATCGGCCAGAACCACGGAAGTTTCAATCTGTCGCCGGGGAATGTTCCAGTAGAGTCCGAGCAGGCGAACCTTTGCGTCCTCGGCGACCATGCGAAATCCATGCTTCTGGTAGAAGCGGATCGCCCAGCTCGCGTCCGCCCATGTTCCGATCAGGACCGGAGCATCGGTAAGCACCCGCAAATGAGAGAGAAGCTGCGCTCCAATACCCAGCTTTTGACTCTTGGTTCGAACATACGCATGCCGAATCAATGCAACGTCTCTGACCGGCTGAAGACCCATCACGCCCGCGATGTTACCGTCTTGTTCGAATCCCCAGAAGGTGACACCCTCGTTCATCTCGCGGCGAAGGTCCTCCACCGGCATATAAGGCTCGTGCCAGCAATCTTCAGGAATCACTCCCTTGTAGGCGCTGGCGCCCTCGTTGATGATCTCCCAGACCACCTCGAATTCGCTGGGTTCGCAACGGCGGATCATCTTTCGCAAATCTCCTGGCTTGTCTACTCCGACCTCAAGGCCAGCATCGGTTCTGTCTTTGCCGCCCGGCGCGCCGGAATTATCGCGGCCACGAATGCCGCGGTCGCGAGCACCGCTGTCGTAATCGCTAAGACAAGCGGATCGTGCGGCGTGACTCCGAATAACTGGCTGGCCATCACACGGCCGCCGAAGATCGTGAAGGGAATGCCGATTGCCAGTCCGATGCCAACCTGCACAAACGCGCTGCTCAAGACCAGCCTGAGCACGCTCACACGATCGGCGCCGAGGGCCATGCGAATGCCGATCTCACGGGTCCGCTGCTCGACCAGATACGCGGTAACTCCATAGAGCCCGATCGAAGCCAGAACCAAAGCCAGGATGCCGAACAACGACGTCAGCTTCGCGATCATGGCCTGTTGCGCGAAATTCGCATTCACCTGTGTGGCGAAGCTCTGAAAATCGACAACCGCCAGATCTGGATTGATCTGCGAGACTGCCCGGCGCAACTGTACATCAAGTCCTGCAACTTCTCCACGCGTCCTTATTTCAATGGCGTCCAGATATTGGGAGCTATCCTCGAACGCTCGGTAGAGCGGGCCGTCGATATGGGCGCTCTGCCCCTGCGCCAGAAAGTACATCGGGCGTATTTTGTCCGTTGGTCCTCGATAATTTGTGTCTTCCGTCACTCCGACGATCTCGTAGGAGCCGGGATGCTCCTTGCGGTCACCAAAGTGCTTTCCGATGGCGTGGCCATCCTTGATGTACTTCTTTTCAAAGAGGCGATTGACCACGGCAACGGCGCGAGTCGCCAGGGTATCTTGCTCGTTCAGCGCACGTCCTTCCACGATCCTTGTGCCGATGGTGTCGAAATATCCAGGGCTGACGCGCACCCACGCAGCATTATGCTTCGCTGCTCCGGGTGAGGGCGGCAGTTCACCCTCAATGAATACATTCTCGTTCCAGATATGATCGCCATCCATGGGACTCCAGAGCGAAAAACTGATCTGCTGGACACCAGGAATTGCGCTCAGACTATCGTGGAGCTGGCGGTACAGCGATTCCAACTGCGGCGGTTTATAGCCTGCCATCTGCGGATTGATACTCAGGATGTACCGGTTTGTAGTATCAAAACCGAAGTCTTGATGTTGCATATTGTTCAAGCTGCGGATCAACAGGCCCGCTGCGCATAGCAACGTGAGCGAGAGTGCAGCTTGTGTCACCACCAGGAATTTCTGTCCCCAGGCAGCGTTTCGTCCGGTGGAGCGATTGGCGCCGCGCAGTGCTTCGACGGGATCCGTGTTTGCAGTCATCCACGCAGGCGCGATTCCAAATAAGATGCCGGTCAAGAGCGAAACGCCAAAGGCAAAGGCCAGCACCGGCAAGGAAGGCGTGGCGTGGATAGGGACATATTCATTTCCGAATGCCAGAGCCAGAATCATGCGCGTGCCGGCAAAAGCAATCGCGATTCCGGCTATGCCGCCCATCAGCGCAAGTACGACGCTCTCGGTCAAGGCCTGACGCACTAACGTGCTTCGCGCGGCGCCGAGGGCCGATCGCACCGAAGTCTGTTGCTTGCGTGTGGTCGCTCGCACCAGCATCAGGTTTGCCAGATTGGCGCACGCAATCAACAACACGAATCCCGAAACCAGCATCAGCAGGCGCAAGCCATCTTGATACTGGTTGCGCATGGTCTGCACGCCGCCTCCGCCGGGCGAGAAGTGCAGAGTTTGTTTGGCCACCAGCGGTTTCTGGCGCTCTTCCACCTTGCTCTCCGGGCCCAGCAGAAACTGCCGCAACTCCACTTGCATCTGCGCTTCCATGGCCTTGGTGTTGCTGCCCGGGGTTCGATTCGCGGTTCAGCCGCCAGTGGAATCCAGAAGGCAGGTGGATTGCTCCGCATTCGTGTGCCAAAGAATCCTGGCGGAGCAATGCCAATAATGGTTACAGGCTGTGCATTGATGACAAAGCCTGCGCCCAGTACTGAGGGATCTTTTCCAAACCTCTCCTGCCAGGTGCGGAAACTCATGACCGCGACTATCGAAGCACCTTTATTGTCGTCCTGAGGAGTGAGTGTGCGACCCGCATATGCGGGAATGCCTAATGTCGCGAAATAGTTTCCCGAGACAAACTCGCTGCTGAAGGCTTCCGATGGCCGGTTGCTGTCCTCGCGCCGTACTCCAACCAGGCGGTTTCCTGCCTGGAAGGCGGCCAATTCCACAAAGCCGGGCGTGTTCTCCTTGAAGAGCCGGTACTGCTCAAAGGAGAAGAGAGACCAGTTGTCCTGAAGACCGTCCTGTATGCAGCAGTGTTCTTCGTTGCCAATGCGCACCAGCTCTTCGGGTTTTACCACAGGCAACGACTTCAGCAGCACTGCGTGTACCAGAGTAAAAATCGCAGTCGTCGCGCCGATGCCCAGGGCCAGCGTCAGGACCGCTGTGGCTGTAAATCCAGGAGCATTCGTAAATTGCCGCAATGCATAACGAGCGTCTTCCAGCAACCGCATAGCTCTTTCCTCGGTCTGCAGCGATACCTGCCCGTTTTCAACGCCGGTCCGTTGTGCTGGCGTCGAGGGGCCCCATTTTAGTTTCGACGAGCCTTGAGGAACAATGTGAGCAAAATCGACATGGGAACTTCACCCAAGACGGCCCCGACTGTGAAGAAAGTCCGCACTCGGGGCCGCTTGCTGCTAAGTGTTAGCGACTGACGGCTATTTCTTCTCCATCACCAGTAACGTGAACGAGCCGGGCTTCATGGTGCGCCGCGGACGCGTCTGTCCTTCCGCCGGCGGCTGCTCTTCAAATTCCGCCGTCACCAGATAGACCTCATGGTTGTTGGGGTTGAGGGCCATGGTGCGCGCGCCACGCTGCGTCTGGGCATTCTGCACCACGGTGTATTTGTCGGGCGAGTCTTCGTGAACGACCGTCAAGGTCCCATCTCCGTTTGAGCTGAAGGCGAGATTGGCGCCGGGATCAAACGCATTGGCGTCCACGCCATCGCCGATCGGCACTGTGGTGACGACCTTTGCCGCATCGGGATTGAAGACGGCCACAACTTTGTTGTGGCAGCCGGAGAAGATCCTGCGGCTCTTGGTGTCCATGCCCATGCCTGACGGCTCTTCGCAGCCCGTAATCGGCCAGGAGTTGGTCACGGTGCCTTTCTTGGAGTCAATCGCCTGGATCTCATTGGTGTCTTCAATATTGACGTAGATCATGCCTTTGCCGTCAGCCGCTGCGAACTCCGGCTTACCGTGCAGAGGAATGCTGCCGACAACGGTGTCGTTTGTGGCGTCAATGGCAGTCGCGTTCTTGCTGCGTCCGTTAAAAGTGAACACACGTTTGCTTGCGGCATCCGTGACGGTGTTCTCGCGACCGTTGCTGGTGTATCCCTTGTTCTGGTCTTGTGCCAGTGCGATGCCGTGGACTCCGGGCGTGTTCGCGATCTCAGCGGTCACGGTTCCCTTCTCTGTGTCCACAACCTGTACGCGCGTACCGCGGGAAATAAAGAGCCGCTTTCCAACCGGATCGTACGTCAGATAGTCCCAACCACCCTCGCCGCCGATGGTAAACTTCTGCTTCAGCTTGTACTCGACCGGGGCCGCGCTCGCCGGCGCCGAAAACGCGAACGCCATTGCCACAGCCATGAGCGAAAGAACTTGTTTGCGCATTTAATCTCTCCTCGTTTTGTTCAGCGATCTATTGTAATGGCTGGCAAATCATTTGAGACGGGGGCGCGAAAAAACCCGCGGAGCTTAACAAATGCTTAACAAATCGCTAAGGCGCGGGACACGATTGGGCGGGGCCGGTAAGCAGCGTTCCGTCAGGGAAACTGAACACGCCGTCCACGGCGTCTGACTGTTCTTTGCGCTGGAACCACTGCAACATTGCGTGGCTCTGGGGATGGTAGGTGAAGCCGTCAATGGTGACTGGCGAGCCAGAGTTCGCGAATACCGCGACGGGATCGCCGGTCTCGAGATTGTCCTGGCAGCCGCCAACGCCGTTGGGAAATGTCCACGCCGGAACCAGGTTCACGCCGAAAGGATTGTTCATCCACTCTTGTATCTCGTGGCTGAGCGGAGTCACATCCGCCAGCGTGCCGCCGAAGATACCGGCGTCGACCCAGCTTGCCCACAGGAACGTTTGCACCTGGACGCTGTCGCCGCGCATGCCGGTATCGAAAGCGGTATGAAAGCCGAGCACGCAGCAGGTCTGGATCTTTGCGCCCGGCGCGAGCAGCACATTGGTTGTCAGCACCATCGACAGCGCGGATGTATCCAGGTTCTCGGTCTGAATGATGGTATTCAGTTGTGAAATGAAGAACTCGCTATCCACCACCGCGAAAACTTTGCCGTTGGGTATGCGATAAAGATTCGCCGATCCACGCGGCACGTACATGGTAATT
>WNFF01006476.1_pt1 | contig 11116 bp, 10 predicted proteins | sample 5400441 | NCBI WGS metagenome assembly WNFF01 (sample SAMN13153345, study PRJNA577476) | soil metagenome | isolation source: 120 cm saprolite under Douglas fir tree site 2 hole 3 replicate 1 | place: USA:California | collected 2015-04-18
CACCGCTAGTTGAGTGATTTCGAAATTCGAATCATATCGATGTGATCCATCAGCCTCGTCCTGAGGAGCCCGCGAAGCGGGCGTCTCGAAGGACGGCTACACGCGAGATCGTGCCCGCGGCCATCCTTCGAGACGGCCGCGCGAAGAACGCGGCCTCCTCAGGATGAGGTCCAAGGGTTTGATTTCGATCGTGCGATGCGATTGGTTTCATGGAATCGATCTACTAGAGCGGGTTTCGCTCTGATTGAAATCACCGCACCAGCAAAACCTCGACGCCCGGCAAGGCTTTGCCTTCCATCCATTCCAGGAACGCGCCGCCGGCGGTTGACACGTAGGTGAAGCGCTTTGCGGCGCCAGCCGCATTGAGGGCCGCCACCGTGTCGCCGCCGCCCGCGATCGACGCCAGCCTGCCGGCCTGCGTCAGTTCCGCGGCTGCTTCGGCAACCTCAACCGTACCGTTGTCAAACGGTTCCATCTCGAACGCCCCGAACGGGCCATTCCAGACCAGCGTCTTTGTGCGCGCCAGTACGGAAACCACGTGCTCGATGGTGCGCGGACCGATGTCGAGAATCATCTCGTCCGCCGCCACGGCGTCGATGGGCGTCACGCGCCACGGTGCATGGGCCCTGAACTCCTTCGTCACGACCGCGTCGACCGGCAGCACGATTTCGCAATGATGTACCGATGCCTTGAAGAGGATTCCGCGTGCCGTCGCGGCAAGATCATGCTCGCACAGCGACTTTCCGACCGCCCGCTCCTGGGCGGCGAGGAAGGTATTGGCCATGCCGCCGCCTATGATCAGTGTGTCGACCTTCATTAGCAGATTGCCGAGGAGATCAAGCTTTGTCGACACCTTGGCGCCGCCCACGATGGCGGCCACCGGGCGCTGCGGCGATTCAAGGGCCCTGGTGAGGGCGTCGAGCTCCGCCTGCATGTTGCGGCCGGTGTATGCAGGGAGCTTATGGCCGAGCCCTTCGGTCGATGCATGGGCGCGGTGGGCCGCCGAAAAGGCATCGTTGACCCAGATATCGCCAAGCGCCGCAAGGGCGTCAGTGAATACAGGATCGTTCTGTTCCTCGCCGCGGTGGAACCGGGTATTTTCGAGACACACGATGTCGCCGTTCTTCATCGCGTTCACGGCCGCTTCGGCTGCCGGACCGACGCAGTCTTCGGCGAACCCCACCGGGCGGTTGAGGACGCAGGCAAGCGCGTCAGCAACGGGTTTGAGCGAATCCTTGAGGTTGCGCTCCTTCGGGCGGCCGAAATGCGACAGCAGGATCACCTTGCCGCCCTTGTCGGCGATGTCCGTGATGGTTGGCGCCGCGCGTTCGAGCCGCGTCAGGTCGCTGACCTTGCGGTCTTCCATCGGGACATTGAGGTCGACCCGGAGCAACACGCGCTTGCCCCGCAGGTCGGCCTCATCGAGTGTGCGAAACGCGGTCACGACAGAATCAGCGTTTCAGATCAGCTTGCCCATGGCGACGGCCGTGTCGGCCATGCGGTTAGAGAAGCCCCACTCGTTGTCGTACCAGGACATCACCCGCACCAGCGTGCCGTCCATGACCTTGGTCTGGTCCATGTGGAAGATCGATGAGCGCGCATCATGGTTGAAATCGATCGAGACGTTCGGCTGCTCGGTGTAGCCGAGAATGCCCTTGAGCTGCTGCTCGGCGGCACGCTTCACGGCGCGCTGCGTTTGGCCACGAACTTGAAGTCGATAACCGAGACATTGGGTGTCGGCACCCGGATGGAGACGCCATCGAGCTTGCCGTTGAGTTCCGGCAGCACCAGGCCGACCGCCTTGGCGGCGCCGGTCGAGGTCGGGATCATGGACAGCGCCGCGGCGCGGGCGCGATAGAGGTCCTTGTGCACCTGATCGAGCGAGGGCTGATCGTTGGTGTAGGAGTGGATCGTCGTCATGAAGCCCTTCTCGATGCCGATCGCGTCGTTCATGACCTTGGCGACCGGCGCCAGGCAGTTCGTGGTGCACGAAGCGTTCGAGACCACCATGTCGTTTTTCGTCAGCTTGTCGTGATTGACGCCGTAGACCACCGTGAGGTCGGCATTGTCAGCCGGCGCCGAAATCAGAACCCGCCTGGCGCCGGCATCGAGATGCGCCTTGGCCTTCTCCTTGGAGGTAAAGATGCCGGTGCATTCGAGCGCAATGTCGATGCCCAGCGCCTTCCATGGCAGTTCGGCCGGGTTTTTGACCGCCGTGACCTTGATGGGTCCGGTGCCGCATTCAATGGTGTCGCCCTCCACCTTGACCTCGCCGGGGAAGCGCCCGTGAATGGAGTCGAAGCGCAGCAGATGCGCGTTGGTTTCGGGCGGGGCGAGATCGTTGAGGGCTACGACCTCGATGTCCTTGCGGCCGGACTCCACAATGGCGCGCAGGACATTGCGGCCGATGCGGCCAAACCCGTTGATGGCGACGCGAACTGACATTTCCGGCTCCTTACGATTCAAACGATTCAAAACGTGATAGCGCGACGGGTCAAAACCGCGCGGGACGCCACGTCGGCCGCTTGAGAGGATCAATGAGGACGCGGAAGGCCCGAGCGGGATACCGTGCTCAATTTCGCGGCGTTGATATCACAAGCGTGCACGGTTTCTAGCGCTCATTTCGGTTTCCAGCGTACAATTTTCAACCAACGGAAACTCTAGTCAACGCCACCAGGGCAGCTTCGGCCGCCCGCTCTGCGGTAATCCCAAAGTGAGGGTAGAGATCCTTGGCGGGCGCGCTCGCCCCGAACCCCGTCATGCCAAGGAATGCCCCGCCGGAACCGATGATCGCATCCCACCCCTGCCGAACGGCTGCCTCGATTCCGACGCGGACGTGCGCAGCTCCGATGGTGGCGGCCCTTGTGTCCACGGGTGCGCGCTCAAACAACTCAAGGCACGGCACCGACACCACGCGGGCGGCGACGCCGCGCTCAGCCAGCAGCCGGCGCGCCTCAACCGCGATCGCGACCTCCGAGCCGGTGGCAAAAAACGACACTTGCGCGCTCCCGTCCTCGGCCGGCAGCAGCTCATAGGCCCCCGCGCCGCAGCGATTTTCCGCCGTGAAGCCGGCACGAAGCTGGGGCAGGTTCTGCCGCGTCAGCACCAGCGCGCTCGGCGAGGTGCGGGCCTTCAGTGCGAGTTCCCAGCATTCGGCGGTCTCCACCGCGTCGCAGGGCCGGAACACCAGGAGGTTCGGGATCGCCCGCAGCGCCGCCAGATGCTCGACCGGCTGGTGCGTCGGCCCGTCTTCGCCGAGGCCGATCGAATCGTGGGTGAGAACATGGATCACGCGCTGCCCCATGAGGGCGGCGAGACGGATCGCGGGCCGGCTGTAATCGGAGAACACCAGGAACGTCCCCGAATACGGGATGACGCCGCCGTGCAGAGCCATGCCGTTCATGGCGGCGGCCGTGCCGTGCTCCCGGACGCCGTAGTGGATGAACCGGCCGGCCGGGTGCGCAGCCGACATGGCCGCCATGCCCTTCGGCTGCGTGTTGTTCGATCCGGTCAGGTCCGCGGACCCGCCGATCATCTCCGGCACTGCCGCGGTCAGGGCTCCGAGTGCGAATTCGGAAGACGCCCGGGTGGCGATTTCCTTCGGCGTAGCCGCAAGCTGTTCCTTGAGCCCGCGAACCGCGGCAGCCAGCGCCTCCTTGGGCAGGTCGCCGGCGAGCCTGCGGCTGAACTCGGCACGACGGTCAGCCGGGAGGCTCGCGACGCGCTTCTCCCAGGCAAGGCGTGCGGGCCGGCCGCGTTGCCCGGCTGCCCGCCAGGCATCGCGAATATCGGGGGGCGCCTCGAACGGCGGCGATGTCCAACCGAGCCGCTGGCGTGCGCCCTTGATTTCATCGGCGCCGAGCGGTGAGCCGTGACTGTCCTTGGTCCCCGCTTTGGTCGGAGCGCCGAACCCGATGGTGGTGCGGCAAGCGATGAGGGCCGGGCGATCCGTCGACTTCGCCCACGCGATGGCCGCCGCGATCGCCTCCGGGTCCTGCCCGTCGATCCGGGTGGCGTTCCAGCCGCAGGCCTCGAAGCGCTTGACCTGGTCGACCGAGTCCGCAAGCGACAGCGGGCCGTCGATCGAGATGCCGTTGTCATCGAACAGCACGATGAGCTTTGCGAGCCGTTGGTGGCCGGCGAGCGCCATGGCTTCGTGGCTGATGCCTTCCATGAGGTCGCCGTCTGATACCAGCACGAAGGTGTGATGATCGACCACATCGGGGCCGAATTCCGCTGCGAGATGGCGCTCCGCGATTGCCATGCCGACCGCATTGGCGAGCCCCTGGCCAAGCGGTCCCGTGGTGGTCTCGACGCCCGGCGGGTGATCATGTTCCGGGTGTCCGGCTGTGAGTGACCCAAGCTGGCGGAAACGCTTGATCTCCTCGATCGTCATCGCTTCGTAGCCGAGGAGGTGAAGAAGCGAATAGAGCAGCATCGAGCCGTGGCCGGCGGAGAGCACGAAGCGGTCACGATCGGGCCAATGCGGATCAGCCGGATCGAATTTCAAAAACCGCGTGAACAACACGGTGGCGATGTCCGCTGCCCCCATGGGCAGGCCGGGATGGCCACTCTTAGCCCGCTCGACTGCATCCATGGCCAGCGCCCGAATGGCGTTCGCCATGCGGTCATGGACGGCGCGGCTCGTCGGCGCCGGCGCTTCGGAACCATGCCGTATCCTCGATGCCGTGGCGAATTGGTCCGCAGCTCCCATGAACCTTGCTCAAAATGTGCAGATGTGGCGAGGGCGAGGCCTCGACGCCCGGGATCCCGGCGCAACCTCCGCCGTCCAAGGCCGCCGACTGATTAGCATGTAAGCTCCGTGAGTCAACGAAACTGGGGCGGGAGCCGGCGTCGCGACGCCCTGCTCCCTCTCCCCGCTTGCCATAAGGGCGTTTACGCCCGTCTTCGACGGGCTATGGAGAGGGCTGGGGGGTGAGGGGGCGGGCCGCAAGGCTCAGACTCGCGGAGAGCCCCCCCCCACCCCGACCCTCTCCCCCCTTTGGGGGGAGAGGGAGAAGGCCTTCAACGCGAATTAACGCTCGCACGGAAATGATTCCGGGAGGCGCCCGGATTGCGTTATCATTCGAAATGAGACGGGTTCCATGAAAGGCCGCCCCCCAATTTGAACATGCTGCGACAACAGTCGGCCGGCGAACTCGCCGGTCCCGGACCGCATCCGGAAGATCGGCTCTCGATCGGTCTTGTGTTGGGCGGCGGCGCCGCCCGCGGCTTCGCGCATATCGGCGTGCTGCGCGCCCTCATGGCCCACGGCATCCGTCCCGACGTTATTACCGGCACCTCGATCGGGGCCGTCGTCGCAGGCCTGTTTGCCGCCGGGGAACTCGATGCCTTCGAGGAGTGGTGCCGCCAGCTGACCCGCCGGCGCGTGCTCGGCTATCTCGACCTCCGATTCGGAGGCTCCGGCTTGATCAGCGGGGGACGCCTGGCTCGCAAGCTCGATGAGGCCCTCGGGGATAGGAGCTTTGCGGACCTGCCGGTGCGGCTTGCCGCCATCGCGACCGAAATCGGCACCGGGCATGAGATTTGGCTGACGCGCGGCCGCCTGTCGGAGGCAATGGCCGCCTCCTACGCGTTGCCGGGGATATTTCCGCCCAAGCTGATCGGCGGCCGCTGGCTGATGGACGGCGCGATCGTCAATCCGCTGCCGATCTCGGCGGCGCGTGCGCTGGGCGCACGGCTCGTCATCGCCATCAACCTCAACGCCGACAATTTCGGCCGCGGCACCATCATCCAGGACCACGGCCCCGACGCCGCGGATGATGCCCGGCGCGCGCAACATGAACTCGACCGCAGCCGGCACAGCGTTTTCCGTCCCGACCGGTTGATTCGTCGCCAGTTTTTTGCAGCGCCCGACGGGCCGGCCCTGTCGACCGTCATGGTTGAAGCGTTCCAGGTCATGCAGGACCGCATCACCCGTTCCCGCCTCGCCGGCGATCCGCCCGACGTCATGATCAGTCCACGGCTTGGGCGCATCAATCTATTTGACTTCCATCGCGCCAGCGAATCTATCGCGATTGGCGCGGATGCCACGGAAAAATCGATCGAGTCGATCGCCGAGTCGATCGCCGCGTTGACTTGAGTTGCATGTCGAACCGTTTGTCCGGAGTCATGGCCGGGCTTGTCCCGGCCATCCACGTCTTGCTTGCTGAAGCTCAGCGAGAAAGACGTGGATGCCCGCGACAAGCGCGGGCATGACGCGGAGGCGTCATTCGATCAAATCTCAACGTCCCTACGCCGTGCGAATATATTCGCGCAGGGCGTCCTGCTCGTGCTCAAGCTCACTGAGCCTCGCCTTTACCACGTCGCCGATCGAAACGAGGCCGACGAGCCGTCCGTGTTCGACCACCGGAACGTGCCGGAACCTTCCGCTGGTGATGCGCTCCATGATTTCGGCGATCGTTTCATTGCGATCGCAGGTGACCACCTTGCGGGTCATCACCTCTGCCACGGAGGCGCTGAGCGCTGCCGCACCTTTCTCGTCGAGCAGCCGCACGACATCGCGCTCAGAGATGATCCCGACGAGGCGGTGGTCGGCGCCGGTCACGAGCAACGCGCCTATGCGCTGCTGCACCAGCATCCGCACCACCGCCGCAAGCGTCGCGGCCGGCTCAATCGTGATGACTTCACTGCCTTTGTGCAAAAGTATGTCGTTGACCGTCATGGACAGCCTCCATGTTGCATTGCGTATTCCGCGCACGCGTTTTGGCGCTGACCGGCGAACTGCACTTCCCCAAAAATATTTTCTGCCTGCCGGCGCGTGCCGGCAACACCAAGATCGCCGCAAGTCGTGCGGTGCAACGACGCGGCTCCAGGCGTCACAGCGGTCGTACTTGCCCCGATCGTTCACGAGTGTTCGGTTTCTAACGTTTGATTCAGAATGTCGTCATCGCGCGCGAAAGAGCGTGTGAAGGAATCACCTGGCCACTGGCCGCAGCCTTCTCCCTCTCCCCCGAAGGGGGAGAGGGAGAAGGCACTCGCTGCGACACGCTCAGGATGGCTTCTGCGACGGCACCGGATCGAACAGCGGGAACAGGAGCAAGCCGGCAACGAACCCGCCGATATGGGCTTCCCAGGCGATGCTCTGCTCGGCCCCGGGCAGGCCGATCGAACCGATGCCGAACAGCAAGTTCAGCCCGAACCAAGCCAATAGAAAAACCATGATGCGGGGATCGCGCAACGCAAACGACAGCGGCGCCGCGGGCACGAGATAAGCCGCGGGGTCCTCATGGCGGAACATGGCGAGCGGTCCGCCACGCTGAAATGCAAATCTGATGGCGCCCGCCATGAAGCCGGAGACCGCTGCCGAGGCTCCTATCATCGGCATCAACTCGCCCCAATGGGTAACAAGATGCGTCAGGGCGCCGGCCGCCGCCGTCGCCGCAAAGAAGCCGATGACGCGCAGGTTCCCGAATCGCCGCGCGACCGCGCTTCCGAACGGCAGGAACCAAACCGAATTCATGCCGAGATGGGAGATGTCGCCGTGAATGAACGCATAGGTTACGAAGGTCCAGATATCCGCGCCAGTTCCGCCCGGAAAGCCCCCCACCGGCAGCAATGATTTGCCGTAACGGGCCGGAACGAAGGCGAAATAGTAAAGGAACGCAATGTCCTCCTCGTTCGACAGCAGAAACTCCTCGCCCACCAGCACAAGCGCGCATATTCCGATGATCGCCAACACGATCGCCGGCACATTGAAAATCGGCTCAGAGGTTCTCGTCACGAGGGCTCCTTATGGGCGGCAGGCAGCAATAGGCTGTCCGACCGTTCGTCGCAAGCCGGGCCGCCTACCTCTCCCCGCAAGCGGGGAGAGGTCGGAATTTGCGCGCTCTTCGCGCAAATTCCGGGTGAGGGGGCCTCTCCACGAGTCTGAGCACCGTGGAAAGGCACCGTCATCATCAACGAGTCCGCCCTCGTGGAGAGGCCCCCTCACCCCGACCCTTACCCGACCCTCTCCATAGCCCGTCGAAGGCGGGCGTAAACGCCCTGATGGCAAGCGGGGAGAGGGAGCAGAAAGACCCGCAAATAAGATTGACCCGCGGGTCAAGCCCGCGGGTGACAGCCAAAGCGGGCGGATCGAATTCATCGGAACACGCCCGACTCGCAGAAAGTCCGCGTTTCGCCTGGATTTTGCGATATGACGTCTTGCGCCTCGCGGTTGCGACCGGCGCGGCGCGCATGCGTTGAGGGGAATAACAAAGTGACTGATCATTCCGTCATTGAGACGCGCGCCGTGGCGTCGGCCGCGGTTTCAGCCATCGGCTTCGGCTGCATGTCGCTGTCCAACATATACGGCGCCAGCGACGACCGGGCCGGAATTGACCTGATTCGTGACGCCATCGACCGTGGGGTAACGCTCTTCGACACCTCCGACATGTATGGCTTCGGGCACAATGAAGCGCTTGTCGGCCAGGCCATCGCGGGGCGCCGCGCCCAAGTCTTCGTGGCGACCAAGTTCGGCAATCTCGGCGGCCGCGGCGGCAAAATAGCCGACGGGCGGCCGGAGTACGTGATCCGAGCCTGCGAGGCCAGTCTGAAGCGCCTCGGCATCGAGGTGATCGATTTGTATTATCAGCACCGCGTCGATCCAACCGTGCCGATCGAAGAGACGGTAGGCGCCATGGCCCGGCTGGTGGAGGACGGCAAGGTCCGCTTTCTCGGTCTCAGCGAGGCGCGCCCGGAAACCATTCGCCGCGCCAACGGCGTTCATCAAATCGCCGCGGTACAAAATGAATATTCATTGCTGTATCGGGTCGAGGCCGAGGATACGCTGCGTACGACGCGAGAACTCGGCATCGCCTTCGTGGCCTACGCGCCGCTGGGGCGCGGTCTATTGACCGCAAAGGTCGAAGAAACCGCAAGCCTGGCTGAGACGGACACCAGGCGACGTCATCCGCGCTTCGCGGCCGAGAACCTCGCACACAACCTCGATCTCGTTCGTCGTATCGAGACGATCGCGCAACGAAAAAGCTGCACGCCGGGCCAACTCGCACTCGCGTGGCTGCTCGCGCAGGGCCCCGACGTCATCCCAATTCCGGGCACCAAGCGCAAGGAACGGCTCCTGGAAAACTTGAGAGCGCTGGCGGTCACCTTGAGCAACGCCGACATTGCCGAAATCGCGGCCGCGCTGCCGCCCGGAGCAGCGGCGGGCACGCGTTACCCTGAGGCTCAAATGAAGGGCGTTTTTCTTTAGAGCGCCCTCGCTTCGACGATTCGCTGGATCGGCTTTTCGACGATCGGGAGGTTCACCAGGGCGGACAAGACGCCAAACAGGACCGAGAGCCACCACACCACGTCGTAGGAGCCGGTGCGCTCGTAGGCGAGTCCACCGAGCCAGACGCCGAGGAAGCCGCCGACCTGATGGCTGAAGAATGCGAAGCCTGCCAGCATGGCAAGCCACCGCGTGCCGAACATCATGGCGATCAGCCCATTGGTGGGCGGCACCGTCGACAGCCACATCAGGCCCATCACGGCGCCGAACAAGATGGCGCTCGCCGGCGTCACCGGGAACGAGATGAAGGCTAGCACTGCGAGCGCGCGGATCAGATAGATCACCGAAAGGATGTACCGCTTAGGCAGTCGCGTGCCGAGCCAGCCCGACGACAGCGAGCCGACGATGTTGAACAGGCCGATGACCGCGATGGTCCAGCCGCCAACGGAGGCCGAAATGCCATTGTCGACCAGATAGGCCGGCATGTGAACCGTAATGAAGGCGAGCTGAAAGCCGCAGGTGAAAAAGCCGAGCACGAGAAGCATGTAGGAGCGATGCCCGAGAGCTTCCGAGAGGGCTTGCTTGAGCGATTGCGAGGCCGCCGCGCCGGGAGCGGTAACGTTGCGCGGAGTCGCGAGCGCGAGCGACAGCGGCAGCATGACAAGACACAGGCCGGCAAAGATCATCAATGCACTCTGCCACCCGTAGGCACGTTCCAGGGCAACCGCGAGCGGAGAGAACAGGAATTGTCCGAACGAGCCCGCGGCTGTCCCAGCCCCAAACGCAAGCGAACGCCACTGTTCGGGCAATAATTTGCCGAATGCCGCCAACACGACGTTGAACGAGCATCCCGAAAGCCCGAAGCCCAAGAGTACGCCGGCCGACAGCTCCAACATGGCGGGCGACTGGCTGTGCGCCATCAGCGCGAGCCCGAGAACATACATGATGGCGCCGCCGGCGAGCACCCGCAGTGCGCCGTAGCGGTCGGCGATCGCCCCGGCGAACGGCTGCGCCGCGCCCCACAACAGGTTCTGCAGGGCGAGCGCCAGCGAGAATACATCGCGACCCCAGCCGTTGTCCTCGGACATCGGCGTTAAGAAAAAACCGAGCGCGGAACGTGGACCGAATGAGAGAACTGCCATCAGGCAACCGCACATGATGATCACGCCCGGCGTGCGCCAGCTCATGCGTGAGGTTGCTGCTTCAAGGGTGGTCATGGACAAAGTTTCCCAGGCCTTTGAAATTTCGCAGACGGACGCGTCGATCGCAAAATGCAAACTCTCGGCACAATGGTTGGAAGGTTCGCCCGCGCGTGTGGAAAAAATATCTAGGGCTTTGCAGGGCTAGAACCAAATCGAAATCCTGGAATTGACCGCCAGCTTTACGCATGGCAGCCATCCCGGCCGTTTGCGCGCATCTGCCATTCGGGGCCGCTGTCACGGGCGCCGCCTGCGGGCCGGCCCGTCACACTCATCAGGCCTCACGAAATCGTCACGCAATCGTAGAATGCGCCGCCCGCGAATATCGGATATGCTGATTCGATTATGAGTGATGCACGAATCGCACACTCGTCCCGCCATGGGTCCAGGTCGGTGAGGCTTTAGGACGATTGGCGCGATTATTGCTTCGTGGCCTGGACGTAAGCAGCGTCTGTAATGGCGCCACCAGGGACCGCCGCAGCCTGAGCGCGGCCGGATGCGTACGTTTCCGGTTACCGGAATAGCGGCCAACACATGCGAGGACTAATAGGCATGCGCATCATCATGCGTGGAGCGTTGATTGCTGCCCTGTCGAGCCTGCCGCAGGCCGCATCGGCTTTCGATAATGGTCAATACAATGATGTTCCCGATCATATCCGGTCCTGGTTCAAGAGCGTCCGCAGCC
>WNFF01027628.1_pt1 | contig 11116 bp, 14 predicted proteins | sample 5400441 | NCBI WGS metagenome assembly WNFF01 (sample SAMN13153345, study PRJNA577476) | soil metagenome | isolation source: 120 cm saprolite under Douglas fir tree site 2 hole 3 replicate 1 | place: USA:California | collected 2015-04-18
GGCTCGTAGTCCGACTCTGACTGCGGATCCCTCAATGAAGAGAATGGAATTGAGCGAGCCTCCCGCTTGCCCCGCGTCTTGGCTCGATTGGCGAGTATCCGAAAGATCCAGGTCTTCAGTGACGAGCGCCCTTCGAAGCTGGAGAGACCCCGAATTACGCCGAGCCAGGTCTCCTGCACCACCTCTTCCGCGGTGGCGCGCTCAGAAACGAAACTCATCGCGAATCGAAGGAGCGAGCCATAATACCTCGAGACTAGCACCTCAAAAGCCTCCTCGTCGCCGGCTCGCAGGCGCACTACCGGAGTGGACTCGTCCGGGTTCACGCTCTCTCGAGCCCGAACGCCCTGATTTCGCTTTCCCCTTCGCCCCATAAGAAGTAGCCCACGGTTCTTCGAAGGAACCTCAAACGCTGGTTGCGAGTTCCTCTAAACCGCCGCCGTCTTTTTCTGTAACAGGATTCGGGATGCGGAGACGGTAAAGGGCGAGGCTAGGGAGCCTGCGGCTCGAATCTCAAAAGATTTCGGGCCCTCGGGCCAAAAAAGCAGTAGGAGGTTCTATGAAAAAGACTGCCGCAACTGGAGCAATTTTGGCGACGGCGGTGGCCATGATGTTCGTGGCCAACGCGAGCTTCGCTCAAGAGGCCTCTCCATCGTCGTCGCAACCGGCCAACGTGAGGTGCCTCGGCGCCAACGATTGCAAGGGCAAGAGCGCCTGCAAGACCGCGGCGGGGGAGGTGGGCACCTATCCGGCAAGCGCCGGCCCGAAAGAGAACTCCTGCAAGGGGCAGGGCATGACCTACACGGGGACCGCCGAGCAATGCATGGCTCAAGGTGGCAAAGTTGGCAAACCCATGACGATGTAAGATTCCTCTGCGGCTCCCGGGCGGCGGCGCGCTCGTCTTCCCCCCGACGACACGTCCCCCGGGGCTTGCGGAGATCCGTCATGAAGCGCATTGACTTTCCCTTCCTCGGCTTTGGTGTCGGCGTGCGCCGGGAGTACCGTTCAGTTCAAAAATTCTGACTCACCGATAGGGAGAATACGATGATTGACATTTCCTATGCCGCAGCGCCCGTTCCGGTACGACAAGATTTGCCGGCTGCGCATCGCCGTGCGTGGCAGAGGCTGCCCCGCGCGGGGAATTGCTGGACCGGAGCCGAGCGGGTAGCGATTGCGGCCGAGGTACGAAGCGCCTGGCAATGTCCCCTCTGCAAGGCGCGCAAAGCGGCCCTATCGCCTTATACCATTGTGGGAACCCACGATTCGGTCAGCGAACTGCCTGCATCGGCGATCGACGTCATTCATCGGGTGGTCACGGATCCGGGCCGACTCACGCAGCACTGGTTTGCGAAGACGATGGGATCACAGGAGATCACTGACGGACAATACGTGGAAATCATCGACGTTATTGTCACGGTAGTCAGCATCGACAGCTTTTGTCGAGGCGTCGGGGTGCCGCTGCATCCGCTCCCTCATCCGGAGTTGGGCGAGCCCTCGCACTACCGGCCCGCTACAGCCCAATTGGAGGCGGCCTGGGTCCCGATGATTCCCGCTGCTCAGGCGACCGGCCCTGAAGCTGATTTATGGGGCGCGGGCCGGGTCGGCAATGTCATTCGCGCCCTCAGTCTAGTGCCTGACGCGGTCCGGCAGCTCATGGATCTCAGCGACGCCCACTATATTCCGCGTGAACGCATCATGGATTTCGCGTACGGCAGATCACTGTCTCGCGCCCAGATGGAGTTGATCGCCGGGCGGGTGTCGGCGCTGCGTGGGTGCTTCTATTGAACGGCCGCACACGCGTGGCTGCTCCGGGCGAGCGGCGAAGTAACTGGCCTGGCCTACGATCTGCGCGGCGGCAACAAGCGGGGTGCCGCATGAGGACGCTCTTCTGGTGTTTGCAGAGACGATGGTGCGTGACGATGAGGACGCCTTGGTAAGATCGCGCAAACGGATACTTGAGGAGATGGGGCCCGAGGCGTTTGTGGACGCGGCTGCCGTGGTATCGAACTTCGAGCGAATGGTCCGCATCGCCGATTCGACCGGGATTCCCTTGGACAGCTTCCTTGACCAGATGACCGCCGACATCCGAGCGGACCTGAACTTGGTCCGGTTTGCGTCTGCCAAAGGGCCGTAGAGAGAAGGTGCCAACTGTCGCGGGCGCCGTGGTCGTGTTGGAGCTAGCAAGGCAGCCCAGTGCCAGTGATCAGTGGATCTTGTTGCACAGCGGCGCGGTCAGTTTAACTTCATTGCTGCGGGTCTGTGTTTCTCAGTGGTCGTATGGACGGCACCCATCACAGATCCGGTGACGTGATTAGTCCCCGGATGACACGATTAGTCCCTGGATGGAGACAAACACCTTGGGGCCGGGGACACTGCAAGAGAGGAAAGGACTGTTGCTTGTGCCGGTGAATTTGATCGGCGTCTCAAACTTTTGCGTCACCGTGAAGTTCCCGTTAGAGCCAGCGACATACTGGACTCCGATCGTAGAGGTGTTGGTTATTCCAACTGACACTAGCCCCTGTGCCGAGGCGACTGTAACATCGGTTAGAAAGAAGGTCTGACTCGGGCCGAGGCTGATCAAGTTCGTACCGGTGCTCGCGCAGGTTGTCGTGACCGAAGTTGGAACACCAGCACCCTGGGCGCCGGTTGGTGCTGAAGCGAGTGCGATTAATGCGGCGAGTAAGGCAATCTTCCTGACATGCAACATGGTCCTCTCCCTTGGCAGATGTCAACTCATGTGCGTCTAGCTAGTGGGTCATTCTGAAAATCACACACCCTCCGGGAGAGGATGCTCTCGTATTACCCGGAATTTCCATTTTGACTTTCCGATTCCAACTCCTTCTATAGGTTAAACGGTGTTCCTCGGCAAGTTTCCAGCCGGTCTGATGCGAACGCCGTAGCCGCGCGCTTGTCCTCGTTAACTGGTCGCCGCAGAGATACTAAACGCGCGCTTTATGTCGTTCCTCGGGGCGGGTCCGTACGCCTTCCGCTGGCTGCCCGAGTCTGAGGGCACGGCAGATCAGATGATCTACGCTCACCCGACCAGGCCCCGCCATCATCAGCCAGAACAATATGAACATATAGAGCACTTCGTCCATTTCGGCGAAGTCGTCTATGCCTGTGATATTCTTTACTTTGACCTTCACGATCGCCACGAACATGTTGAACGCCAGAGGGACCGATACCAGCCGCGTGAACAATCCGAGCATCAGCAGAATGCCGCCGACCCACTCCGTGTAACCCGAGAGCGCTGCGCTGAAGTGCGGATACGGAATACCCCAACCGACAAACCTTTGCGCGAAGGCGTCGAGGTTACGGATCTTGCCCCAGCCAGTTTCGGCCCAAAAATAGCCGAAATAGATCCGCATTAGGAGCGGCACCAGCCAATCAAGTGAATCCGCAAGGCCGAGGCCCGTAGCAGTCCATCGCGCCAAGACCTGTCTCATCGGTTGCTCCTCTCGCCACCGGGTCATCGCGGCGTTGGAACGGCTTACCCTTAATGTCTCACGAGTCGAACGAATGTTACGGGAAGCCGCAGTGACCTATGCGGAGGGAACTTTTGCCCAGCCTTTTGCGCCTATAGAGGCAGAGGAAAAAACAGCGTGCGCTATCTTGTCACGGGGACGTGCAGGGCAGTCGGGGCGGTGGAAATCGAGACGACACCGAACCCCAACGCGCCGGCGAGCCGATTCTGACGGGCCAGCATGCACCACGATGAGTTCGCGGCAATTGCGGTAGGGCTAATGTCCTCGCTCTATAACGCGGCCTTCCGACTCACCCGCGATGAGCGGGACGCGGAAGACCTGGTCCAGGATATGTATGCCTATGCCTTTGAACACGCCAGCGAGCTTCGAAGTCCTGCCGCGGCCAAAACCTGGCTCCTACGAATCCTTTACCACCGGTTCATCTCGCTCCGCAGGACCGCTCGCGCGCGCCCCGAGCTAAAAGTTCTCGAAGGCGGCCTCGAGGAGTCTTCGGCGGCAATCGAAGTGGCGCTGCGCCTCGAGCGTGCAACACTCGGGCGTCTCTCTCGCCCCGCCATCATCAAGGTCATCGAGCGATTGCCCGAGGAGCTTCGCACCGCCGTGGTTATGTGCGACATCGAGGGATTCTCATACCAGGAGATCGCCGAAATCATGGACTGCCCGGTGGGCACGGTCCGCTCCCGGATCGCCCGGGCGCGTGAACATCTGATACGCGCGCTGGCAGCTGAAGCCGCCGCGCTGGGCATTGGCAGGGTACGCAAGCAATGACACGCTGCGAAGTCTCCTTCGAAACCCTAAGCGCTTACGTGGATGGTGAGCTCGATGCTTCGCGGGAGCTCGAATTGCGCCGGCACCTCGACGGCTGCGACCGATGCCGCGAAGCGGTGGACGCTTTACAGGGCCTGAAGGAATTAGTGACATCGGCCGCCGAAATCCGCCCGGTCCCGCACACCTTGCGAGAAAGCATCAAGGCAGCCGCAGTTCGGCGCAAGCCGCGGCGGGCTTCTTGGCTTTTGTGGCCTGCCACGGCCGCCGTCATGGCTGGTCTGTTCATACTCGCGGGGACACGAGATTGGTTGACGGGCTCCCGACCGACCAGCACCGATCTCCTGGTCACGGCGCTGATCACTGATCACTCTCGCTATCTGAGTAGCCCAGATGCGATCCAGGTCGCATCGAGCGACCCGCGCCGCATAGCGGCAGTATTTGAAAGCGAAACTGGTTCGATTTTCCCTCTTTGTACTCGACAAAACCGTGCTTCCGAATGGCGAATTCAATGCTAACGAATGTCGGTCAGCCGGTGCATTCGAAGTATGTCTGATTCCAGATGCCCCGCAATTACTGGCGATGGTGGGAGATAAAGATCAGGCACAGCTCTTTCTCCCTGAACTCGAGAATCAGTCCCGACATGCACAGCCGCAGAAGTCACACTAGGTCGCGCGGCGAGTTCCCTGAATGGCCGGCGGCCTATCGGACTCAGGTCATCGGCCTTGCTAGGACTCATCTTACGTTTGGTTTCGGGGCGTCACCATGAGCAGGCCGACGAAACGCTGGGCCGTGTGGTGACGCCTATGTGTCGGCGCGCCGCGGTGATTCGCTCGTTGCTCATTTTTCTGGTTCTGGCGATCTCTGCGGCCCGACTCTTGGCGGACAATACTAGACAGCAGAACAAAGCCTCCGCGGAATCCCAGGGCCATTTCCCGTACACGAATAGGCTGATCACTTCGCGCGACCCGTACCTGCTGCTCCACGCGCACAATCCCGTCGACTGGTACCCATGGGGAGACGAGGCGCTTGCCCAAGCCAAGCGTGAGAACCGGCCCATCTTTATCTCGATCGGCTACAGCACCTGCTATTGGTGTCACGTCGCCGAGCGGACCATCTACTCAAATCCCGCAATCGCCAAGCTGATGAATGAATGGTTTGTGAATATCAAAGTGGATCGCGAACAGTTGCCGGATGTCGATCGTCTGTACATGCTGGCCACGGAACTCATGACCGGCCAAGGCGGGTGGCCCAACAATGTGTTCCTCACCCCCGACCTCAAACCATTCTTCGGCGCCAGCTATATCTCGCCAGACGATTTCACGAACATTCTGAAGAAAATCCATCAGATTTGGAGGAGTGACCCGGGGCGCATTTCGGCAAGCGCAGATAGAGTCTTCTCGGCGATGCAGCGCAGCCAAACCGAGGAAGCGGGCGCAAAGCAAAATCCGCTCGCGCCTTCTGCCTGGATGGGCCACGCCGAGACCAGCTTCATGATCAGGCTTGACCCGCAATACGGCGGACTCCTGTCGGACAGCGGTCTTAAATTCCCCCAAGAGCCTGCAATCGAATTGATGCTGGCGGATTACAACTCCCATCATGATCCTCGCGTGCGTCAATGGGTTGTCAGCACACTTGACGCGATGGCGTACGGCGGAATTTGGGACCACGTCGGCAACGGCTTTCACCGCTACAGCACCGAACCTACCTGGTCGATCCCGCATTTCGAGAAGATGCTCTATGACAATGCGCAACTGCTGCAGATCTACGCTGAGGCTTATCGGGAAACTTCTTTGCCGCTTTATCGTCAGGTCGCCATCGGCATCGGTGATTATCTCAGTCAGCAGATGATGATGCCGGACGGAGGATTTTTCACGGCCCAGGATTCGGAGGTTGATGGCGTAGAGGGAGCGAGCTACGTCTGGACCCACAAGCAAATCGAGTCGGTCCTCGGCGCCAAGGACGCGGCTAGGTTCTTTCAGGTCTACGAACTCACTGCACTGCCTCGATCCCCCCGCGGTCAGGCGCCCGGCAATGAAGAAGCCGGAGTGATTCGAGTTAGGTTGCCAAATGCGGATGCGCTAAAGCGCACCGGCAGCAAAGGCGTGCCGACGATGCTGTTGGCGATGGCGCCACTCAGGCAAAAGCTTCTCACGGCTCGTAACCGTCGCCCGCAACCGGCCCGCGACGAAAAAATTGTCGTCGGGCTTAACGGTCTCACGATCGGAGCCCTGGCGTTGAGTTCCAAAATTCTCAGCCAACCCGAATATGTATCCTGGGCAAGACGAGATTTTTGAGGGACACGCGCAAACGGCCGGATATCTGGACGATTATGCACTGCTGGGAGATGGCTTCATGGCAATGTACGACGTAACCAGAGAGCCAAACTGGGAGCACCGCGCAATGATGCTCGCTGATTCGATGCTCACGCGGTTTGGTCGAGAGAATGGTGCCTTTGCCAGTTCACAGAAGAACAATCTCCTAATCCTGATGGAAGACAATGAAGACGACGTCTATCCTTCTGGTACGTCTACCGCAATCGACCTCCTCTTGAGGCTCGACGCTGTGACGAAAGACGAGCGCTACAGTACGGCCGCATCGCGAGCGCTTCACCACCTTAGCTGTCAGCTGCACGAGCATCCCGAGAGCTGGCCCGCGTGCGTTACCGCCGCCAATCTTCATCCACTCCAGGCCGGAACCACGCTAGCCTCGAATGACAGCAAACTCGCGGCGAAAGCAGTGGGTGGCGCGGGTTCCACTGCAAGTTTCCACGTACCAAACACTGCAGATCACGTCCACGCAGCTGCCGCCATTTCTCCGGACAAAGATGAAATTGAGATCACCTTGAAGATCGATAAGGGATACCACGTCAATGCGAATCCCGCTTCTCTCGACTATCTGATTCCCACCTCGGTAAGTTTCGAGCATCTGTCACCAATCGGCGTCCGATATCCTAGGCCGCTTTCTTATACGCCGGCTTTCGCCGGGCGCCTGCTCAACGTCTACGACGGACTCGTGAACATAACTGTGACATTTCAAAAGGGTTTAATCAGGAAGACTCGGACAGTTCGCGGCAATGTGACAGCACAAGCGTGCAGTGATCAGATGTGCCTATCACCGGCCGATCTGCCGATAGCCGCGACCCTCGCCGGCCGCTCTCCCTAGACCGCAGTCCGTGACTCTGACACAGCGACTACTGGAATAAGCCTTTTGTTTGACTCAGGCGGCGAAACACCATTGACGCTTCCCGCCCCGCCTGTCTATCTGCGATTGATCAGATAACCTTTGCAGAGCGGAGTCCGCATGGCGGAGGCAGAACTACGAACCTTACGTTCCTTACTCGAGCGGCTGGCCGCGAGTTTGGATCACAAGGACACGATCGAGTGTAAGCACTTCTTCAGCGGTGCCGCCGCCTACGCTAACGGGCGCATTTTCATGACGCTGACGACCGTCGGTCTTGCACTGAAGCTGCCCAAAGACTCGCGGGAGCTTCTGATCGGCAAGGGAGCTAAACCGCTCCGCTATTTCCCGAAAGGCCCGCTAAAGAAGGATTACGTGGTTCTTCCGAAAGCGCTTGCCGATGACGAAGAGACGCTCGCGTCGTTGGTCAGGGAGAGCATTCGCTTCGCTCAGACTTTCCCCCGCGGCAACCTCCCACGCGCGCCTAGCGGTGCCGCCAACAGATGACTGCCGCCTTGATCGGCCGATTTGCGGAGCCGGTTCTCACGTTTCCCTTGCAGGCACCACAATCAAGTACGGATAAGCCCTGCGGGTTAGCCGGTGCCACCATATGCTGTGTCTTGGTCGCTGGATCTGACCACGCGGCACGCCGGATTAAGCTAGGCACCGAAGTGTCATCGCGCCGCAGCGGGTGCCGCCGCAACGATGGCGCGTCTCACGTTCGCAAGCGGCGCATGATCGTCAAAAGCGACAGTGCCTGCGCGCGCTTCGACGCCGAGCTGGCTCCACAGCGCCGGCAGGTCCGTGGCGACTGGCCGGGTCCCCATCCGCTCGTAGAGCTCTGTCAGCACGTGAACTCCGGTCGCCTGGTCGCCGACCTGGAGTGCCCGCGCTAGCTTCCATTCGACCTCAATGTTCGCGCCGGCAACAACGATCGCCCTCAGCGCATCCTCAAGACCGTGCCGATTATTGGTCCGGCGACGAATCTCGACATCGGCCAGGAGGCAGAACAGTGCGCCACCCCAGTAGGTACGCCCCCATGTAGGAGTGCGGTCCAAGCCTTTATCGTCGGGACCGGGAAGGCCGTTTGGCAGGCCCTCGACCAGATCGCGCCACACGCTTGACACCGCCAGTTCGCCGGTTTCGGCCCGCGCGATGGGCTCCACGTACGTTGCGATGCCCTCTTCAATCCAGTGGTGCTCCCGAGCGACGGATGGGAAGGCCAAATGCACCATCTCATGTGTCATTTTCCAATCGTCGTGGAGCTCCGCTTCCGAAGTGAGCTGCCCGAGGTACATTCGAATCGTTGCGCCGTTCTCTCCGAAGGTCACACCGTGGATGACGCCGCGGCGCGCCGGTACCGGCACGATGATCAGTGTGAGACGGCGGACTGGAAACTCGCCGTAATATGTCCTGACCGCACAGGCGGACGTCGTGATCCAATGTAGGATTTTGTCGTGAGAAAGGTTGAGACTGCCAGCCTCAAACGTGACCTCTATTCTGCTCGCGCCGATCGTGATCATCGTCGGGTCTGACGCGCGGGCCAACGAGTCCTGCGCAGCGCTCGAATCTTGACTCTCGAGCAAAGCTAGGCAGATAAACGCCGCCGCGACGACGATTGTAAAGATGAACTTCGTCACGCCTCGCCGACCATGGGTGATGCTGGCGGATGCCGAGTGATGGACGCAGCATACGACGCACCGCCGGCAATCATCATTACCAGCGAGATCAGTTGCGCTTCGCTCAGACCCAAGAGCAACCGAGGGTTGATCCGAAGGAACTCGACCAGAAAGCGGCTCGCTCCGTAAAGCATCAGAAAGATGTAAAAGACGCGTCCCTCGACCCGAGTCCGCTTCTGCATCCGCCGCAGTACGAGAAAGACGGCGAGGTAAAGCGCGCTCTCGTAGATAGGCGTGGGATGCACGCGAACGCCTGGATAAAAGCCTGGGATCAGGTCGCCGTGCTTGTCTACTGCCATTACCGTCTCGGCATTCCATCCGACAATCGCTCTGGGGTAGGCCATGGCCCAAGGCAATCTGGACGGTGTACCCTAATCCCCGTCCCCCGAAAGCTGACAGCCTTGGCGGCCGATTGCGTGGGCCAGGGCCAAGGCGGGCGCGCACATGTCGGCAAGCGTCAGCCAGCGGATTCGGAACCGACGCGCGAACACGATACTGGCCAGCAGCCCCCCGATGAAGCCGCCGTAAAAGACAAAGCCGGTGCTTGAAAAGATGATGCTTTTCGGGTCCGCTGAATAAATACGCCAGTTGTCGATTACGTCGTTCAGACGTGCGCCCCCGAATGAGGCGATCGCCACCCACAGAACCAGGGAGGACGCGAGTCCAGCATCATAGCCGCGGCGCTTGAACTCGCTTGCAACCCCAGCCGGTCACCGATGATGAACGCCAGAGCGACCATGAAACCGTAGCTGTATATCGTGATCGGACCGATGCGCAGCAGGATCGGGATCATTCACTCGCCTCTGAACTAACATCGTTGGATGTAATTGCGCTGTCAAAGGCGTCATGCGCGACTACGCACTTCGCCATATTTAGATAGGTTCCCGAGAGTCGGCTCTGGCGGGACGGATGTTCGCGCCGGCGGCCCTCCAGGTCATTGTTGTCGAGCTGTTGATGGATTTGAACTGTCCCAGAGCTCCACCTTCCAAATCACGCTTTCCCCCGGCCCTTTTCACTCGGCCGCGGATGGCCGAAAGACTGCCCGGTTTTGGCTCCTAGGCCAGAAGAGCGTGATTTCGCTCCCTTGAAGACTGGATTCAGCTCAGGGAAGAGAGCGATGTCTATGACTGCCCCCGCTGGAGGGCGGGCAGTCATGAAGTGTCATGTTTCAGGGGTTGATCACTGGAAACTCGAACCGAAATCGGCAGCCTCACTATCCTCGGCAACACGCTTGACGCGGCCGACAGATAAAGCGTTACTTTGGCGGCAGTGAGAGAACATGTTTGAGCGCCAAGTCGACCCAACGATCGACCCTCCGCTGGTTCGCGCATCCTTCCCCACTGACTAGAAAAATTCCTCGCATCGGCCGTTTCGTAAAGTCGCAATTGCGTACGTGCGGACTTTGGAGCGACGCGAGCACGGTCTCGGCAGCAAGGCGAATCATCAATTCCTCCTTCACCACGCCGCAACACATATTACCGCCGACCATAATGGTGAGACCGCCGAACATCGGCTTCTCGGCCACGTCTGGGCGGGCGGCAAGCGCCCGCCTTACCCGGGTGGCGAGGGCTTTGCTGTAGGCCACTCGCCGTTTTACTGGGGCCGGCTCATCGCGGGCATTTTCGCGAAGCGTGGCAAAGCCGGGTCCAGATGGTCCCACGCGAAACCGCTTGCGGTGTAGACCGCCATCTGGGGCTGGAAACGACCGGGGTCGTCGAGGCTGACCGCCCGGATCAAGAACAAATGCGCCATCCCCGAATCGAGGGAATAGACCAGCGAGCCGCTTATCGGACAGAAAGCCCGGGTGACGATGTTCCCGCTATCCGCAGGTTTGTCCCAATGCGTCGCCTTCCCCGTCAGCTTGACGGCCGCCTTCGGGAACGCCATGTGCGACGCATGGCCCGCACCGCTGGCGCGTTGACAGTCGCGGCACTGGCAGTGTCCCGCCATCACCGGTTCTGCTGCGATCTCATAGCGAATTGCGCCGCAATTGCATCCGCCGCTGTAGCT
>WNFF01006929.1_pt1 | contig 11115 bp, 8 predicted proteins | sample 5400441 | NCBI WGS metagenome assembly WNFF01 (sample SAMN13153345, study PRJNA577476) | soil metagenome | isolation source: 120 cm saprolite under Douglas fir tree site 2 hole 3 replicate 1 | place: USA:California | collected 2015-04-18
CAGCCGGGGATAAAGCCTGTGCAATCCGGCATGCCAGTTTGCCCAGAACTTTCGCCCCACATAGGGAAACGTGTCGATGCGGTAGCCGTCCAGTCCGGAGATTTCCGCCCACCAGATGCTGTTCTGCAGAAGGTATTGCTCGACCACGGGATTCTCCGTGTTCATGTCCGGCAGAATCCCGAAAAACCAGCCGTCTGTAAGATTCCGTTTCATGCGCATCGACGCGTGGGGATCGATCAGCGCTTCGAATGGATCGTTGGCAATTGCCTCCCCTCCCGCCTTGCCGTAGAAGCTGCCTTTCAGCGGCGAAAAGGAATCGATGTGATGCTGCAGGGTGCCGTGAAACCAGTCCGGCAGCGGCGGATTCGAAACCCAGGGATGTTTTGGGCCGACATGATTTGGAATAATGTCAAAAAAGATCTTCATTCCTTGCTTGTGCGCCGCAGCGACCAAGTCCTGATAATCCTTCAGTGCGCCGAGATGGGGCTCGACCGCGTACAGATCAACGGCGCCATACCCGTGATAGTCCTGCGCAGCCCCGTTCTTCACGATGGGTGTTAGCCACAGCGTAGTCACGCCGAGATCCTTCAAATATGGCAAGTGATTCTGAATCCCGCGCAGGTCGCCGCCATGGTACGCGCGCGACTTCGAACGATCGTGGGAGCCCGGCGCTTCCGCAGGCTCATCATTTGTGGGATCGCCGTTCGCGAAGCGGTCCGGCATGATGAGATACATTACGTCATCCTGCGATAGCCCTTGAAACTTGCCCAGCGTCGGGGCGCGGGCTGCTAGCGGCAGTTCGAAAGACGTCGTTCCCTTTGGCGCAGCGATTCGGCAGACGGCGGTCCCAGACTTCGTGTCCGCCCCAATCTTCAACCAGATGAATAGATAGCTCCCGCCAGCCGTGGCTTGCGTGCGCGAGACGCGGAGCGTCGGCAGATTGCACTCAACGTGTGTCGCTTCCAGGTCGTGCCCGGAAAGCAGCAGCATCACCTCTGGCGTGAGTCCCACCCACCAGCCCGGAGGCTCGACTTTTGTGACAGCGGGACCCGCTTGATTGTCCGTTTGCTGTGGACGGGCCCGCGAGGCAGAGGCGCCGCCCGCGAATGCAATAACGAACAGAAGTGAAACTAAGATTCGGAGAGATCGCCCCGTCGCGAAATGCCAAAAATTCCGTGGTGTTCTTTTCACGGGGAAAGCATAAGGAATTATCAGGATTCAAGCCAGTATCTCTTCCCATCCAGCGGGACGAGTCCGCTACTTTCGCGGCGTGGGTCGTGCCGCAAACACTAGTTCGCCAAACGCTTCGGGGACGTGGAAATTCGGCGCTGGTGTTCGTGTGGGTTGCCAGGCGGAATAAAATCGCGGTTCGGCGGCTCCCTCGACGCGGTAAAAATTCACCCGCCAGATTGCTGTGGGATCGAAGCGCCCGACGAGGCATTTTATGGGCAGCGCAAGCTCCGCGGTCCAGGTTCTGGCGGTTTCGTCCAAAATGACGCGACGCCGTAGTCCACTCTTCAAGTCGTGCTTCTCTCCCGGTGCGATGTCCAGATCGATCCAATAACCGTTCGGGCTGACTTCGAATTCTTTGTAACGCCGGAGCTGCGACAGGTCAGATTGCAAGAAAACTTCCGCCACGTCGCGGTCCCATAGCTGGTCGCGGCGGCCATTGACCTCGGCATCGGGGAAAACAGTTATGGTGCGAAATCTTGCGTGGAATCGCACAAAAAATGACTCCAGAGTCCAGAGAAGACGCACTTCGGTCTCTCTCTCGGGATCGGCGTTTTTGCCTTGCCAGTCCGCATCAAATCGCAGAGGCGTCGAAAGCTCCCAGGAAGGCAACGAGGGGAACCCATTCGCATCAGTCGGTTCGACCATTCGAACGGCCGTAGCGGTTCGTTCCTTGGACGTTACGTCGTGTTCAGACATGCTCGTGAATTGCCTCGACTGTTTTCCGGCATTTCAACCTCGGGGCACTCCCAGAATAACCATTGCCCGGAGATGCACAAGAAAAAACTCGATAACCAAGCGAATGTTTTTTCCATTGCAATAGCCACTGCACTCTTGTAAAAAGCCCTGTCCTATTGGCCTGCGAACTATTTGCGCACCATGCGCCCCACTCATCGTTGATGCCACACCACACCGTGCTAGCATCAGATTTTGCTGCTTTCTAGGACCTTCTCAGGTCAAGAGGGCTATGGAAGCCCAGGAGCGCGCGAAATGATTGAGCCTGTCAGTACCCAGGATTTCACAGCGCAACCGGAACGGCGTACACCAGATCAATTTGAGCACGTGAAATTCCGCATCGACGCCGGCGTCGCCAGGATGACCCTCAACCGTCCGGAACATAATCTTCTCAATGAAGCCATGCTCCGCGAAATCGCCGGGGGAATCCTGCATGCCGGCGAGCGCAATGACGTCAAGTTGATCGTTCTGGATTCGGCTTGCAAAGTGTTCTGCGGCGGAATCGATATTGGCGAATACACTTCGCAACGCGTGTTTCAGATGCTCGACGCATTTCACGCGGCATTCGCGGGAATGCTGGAAGTTGGCAAGCCCGTCATCTGTGTGGTGAACGGCCCGGCCATCGGAGGCGGCGCGGAGCTGGCGGCTTTCTGCGACCTCCTCATTGCCACTCCGAAAGCGCGATTTGCCCAGCCGGAAATCAGCATCGGCATCTTCCCGCCGCTGGCTTCCACGATTCTGCCTTTCCTCGTTGGACCCAAGGTCGCGCTGGAACTGGTTCTGACGGGTGAGCCGGTGACGGCAGAGCGGGCCTTGGAACTCGGCATGGTGAATCGCCTTGTCCCGGAGGCTCAGCTCGAGCAAGCGGTGAACGATCTCGCCGGCCGCATCAGCGGCCATTCCGGTCCGGTGTTGACCATGGCGAAGAAAGCCATTCTCGGCGGCATGGGCATGTCCCTACGCGAGGGCCTCAAGCACTCCATGAATATTTTCTTGAATGAGCTCTACCGCCTCGAGGATTCGCAGGAGGGTCTGCGTGCGCTGGTCGAAAAGCGCAAGCCCAACTGGAAGAATCGCTGAAGCGTTCCCGTCATTTTTCTCTCACTCCATGTTCAGTTGTGCCGTTTTCAGTCCTGCATTGACACTCCACCGGGCGCGGCTTACACTCAAAATTCAATTTGCAGGCAAGGGTAGCGGGGAAGGCCGTGTGAATCGGCCGCGGTCCCGCCACTGTAATCGGCTGAAAAGCCGTAAGCCAGGCCACCCTCCCATGCCGCAGAGGGCCGCGCTCTTCGCGAGAAGGAGCGATGCCGCAAGCCCCAGAGTGTCTCGTGGGGCTTTTTTGTTGATGCATTGAAATTCCATGGTTAGGGCAGGTTCGTGAAAGAATTCGCAAATTCGCGCCTCCGAAGCGCGGTTTTCGCCGCTGTCGCAGGCTTGCTGTTCTGCGCGGCGATGTCGCGTGCCCAGAGCGTTTCTCCAGCCTCCTCCGCATCCCCGGTCTTCCGGGAAGTGACAGACGAAACAGGCCGCGCGATTCGCGTTCCCCAGCCGGTCAACCGCATCGTGTCGCTCGCGCCGAGCTTGACGGAAACCGTCTACGCCCTGGGCTTGCAGGATCATCTCGTTGGAGATACCGACTACTGCGATTACCCCGCGGACGCGCAGAAAAAGACCAAGGTCGGCGGCGGAATCAGCCCGAGTTTGGAAGTGATTGCGGCTTTGCATCCTGATATCGTTCTGGTGACCAAGGGCTTCAACCGTCTCGAGACCGTTCACGCTCTCGATAACCTTGGCATCTCTTCCTATGCTACTGACCCTCACACCGTGAATGACATCATCGCCTCATCGAGGAAGCTCGCCGATCTCTTGGGCGTTCCAGAGACAGGCGTTTCCGTCGCTGCCGAAATGGAACATCAGCTTGCGAGCCTGCAGCAGCGCCTCGCGTCTTCTCCCGCAAAACGCGTTCTCTTCGTTGTCTGGCACCAGCCGCTCATTTCTGTTGGCAAAGACACGTTTATCGCGGATGCTTTGCGCCGGGCAGGCGCCGTCTCCATCGTTGATTCCGAGCAAAACTGGCCGCAGGTCAACCTTGAAGAAATCGCACGCCTGCAGCCGGACTTCCTCGTTTTTGCGGCTTCCCATTCCGAAACCATTCCTTCTACTGTCGAAGCTCTCGCCGCTCTGCCCGGCTGGCGCATGCTGGACGCCATCAGCAACCGCCGCTACGCAGTCATCAGCGACGCCGTGAACCGTCCGGCGCCGCGCATCGTCGCGGCCATCGAAGATCTCGCGCGGCAGCTTCACCCGGACGTCTTTGTTGAGAAGCCGGAAGGCGGCAAAGGGAAAACTGAGAAGGAAATTCCGCTCCCAGACCAGCGGTCTCTTGTCCCATCATCCTTCCGGCTGGCTGCTTTGCGAGGAGACATCACGAATTGCGGAGGCCGGGTATGCGCCCGTTGACGCTTCGCCGTCTCCTTCTTCAATGCTCGATCTTGATCGCGGTCTTATTTTTCGTGGTGGTCGTCGCGCTGAAGTTTGGCGCCGTGCCCGTTTCCCTTTACGCGCTGGGGCGTGACTTGCTGCGCGTCATCTTTGGGCAGAGCAGCCAGATCTCTAGTGATTACGGCCTGATTATTCTCAACATCCGTTTGCCTCGCATTCTTCTCGGTATCATTGTCGGCGCGTCGCTCTCCGTTGCGGGAACCAGCTTTCAAGCTCTGCTTCGCAATCCACTCGCCGATCCCTACGTGCTTGGCGTTTCCAGCGGGGCGTCACTGGGCGCTATCCTGGCGCTTATCGTCGAGCCGCATCTCTCGCTTTCACCTCTGTTCGCCGCGCTGCTCACTCCGCTGGGAGCTTTTCTTGGCGCGGCGGCAACCGTCGCAGTGGTCTATTTTCTCGGCCGCCGCGAAGGGCAGATTGACAGTACTACGTTGCTGCTCGGCGGCGTCATTACCGGATCTTTTCTTTCCGCCATCATCATGTTTCTCATGAGCACGCTCACGGGCAGCCTCCGCGGCCTTTCCTTCTGGATGATGGGCGAACTCTCTACCCCTTTGCAAAAAAGCGTCTACTGGTTTCTCGGTGTTGGGTTCCTCTTTGCGGCCGGTGCCATTTACACCACGGCGTCGGATTTGAACCTCCTTCTCGCCGGCGAAAATGAGGCCATGCACCTCGGTGTGGACGTGCCCCGGGTCCGCCTGGTCGTCTACATTGCCGCATCGTTTTTGACCGGATTGGCGGTTTCCGTTAGCGGCGCTGTCGGTTACGTCGGCTTGATCGTGCCGCACGTGATGCGCTTCATCTTTGGCTCCGATCATCGCACCTTATTGCCGACAGCTGCGATCGGCGGCGCCATTGCCGTCATCATGGCCGATACTCTGGCCCGCACCGTGGTTGCCCCCACGGAAGTTCCTGTTGGCGCCGTCACCGCCGTTATCGGCGCGCCGCTCTTCATCTACCTCCTGCGCAAGAGGCCGGCATGAGTCCCGGCTCCTCTCATGCGCGGCATCTCGCCGAAGCGGGACGTTTGGCCAATGAAATTCGCTTGAGTGTCGAGCAGGTCAGTTATGCGCACACCGCAAACCCGGCGCAGGCCCCGCTTTTCACGCTGGAAGCGACAAGTTTTCAGGCCAGGCCCGGCGAAATCGTCGCCATCCTCGGGCCAAACGCCAGCGGCAAATCGACCCTGCTGCACTTGATCTCCGGCGCTCTGGCGCCCCTGTCCGGGCGGATTCTGCTCAACGGCTTCGTCACGCACTCGTTGACGGCGCGCACCCGCGCGCAGCGCATCGCCGTTGTCCAGCAGGAAAGCCCGTTGCTCTTCCCCGCGCGCGCCTGGGAATTCGTCCTGCAAGGGCGCCATGCCCATGGGCGCTCGCTGCGCTTTGCATCCGAAGACGATGTCTTGATCGCGAAAAACGCTCTTGCCCAGGTCGACGCCGCTGATCTGAGCGACCGCTGGATGGATCAAATTTCCGGCGGTGAAAAACAGCGCGTCATTCTCGCCCGTGCTTTGGCGCAGCAGCCGCTGCTCCTGCTGCTTGATGAACCCACTCTCCATCTCGATATCGCCGCGCAGATCGGCTTGCTGGACGCCCTTCGGCGGCTAGCGGCCGCCAACCGTTACACCGTCGTTGTGGTGACACACGAATTGAACCTCGCTGCCGAGTACGCCGATCAAGTCGTCTTGATGCAGCGCGGCCGCTGCTTGCGTGTTGGTCCGCCCGCGAATATTTATCAACGCGAATTGCTCGAACAGGTTTTCCAGACGCCGCTCTCGGTGGACTTCGGTTCCTCCGGGCGGCCTCGCGTCACCGTTTTGCCTGGAACATAAGTGTGGGGGCGAACTTTAGTTCGCTCTTTTCTCGTTAACCCCAACCCCGCGGCCAGCGCCGCGGATCACATTCACCGCGAACTTCGTGCTCGGGAAGACGGTTTGGTGATCACGGCCTGTTCGGGATCGCCAAGAAAGAAGCCGTCGCCGCCGCGCGACTGTAAGGCGGATTTAGTGTATGCGCAGGCCACTGCGGCCAGTCGCTCCTTCGCTGGGCGGCGCCGCGGGAAGGCCCCGCAACGGTCCTCGTCAAAAAGGCCCGGAGCTACCGCCAAGCCAGGAGACCGGCGAAGTTCGCAGCCGTGCGATTCTTTTTCGTCGCACCGGTCAACCTTCAACTCCCGCGCGAGAGGGAGCGGAGGACAAAATGAAAACTTCTCTTCTTCGTGCTGCCTTTCTCCTGTTCGCAGTCTCAGTAATCAGTTTTTCGGTGCAATCTCAAAGTACTTCACCCGATTCCCATCTTTCCGGACGGCTCACGGATCTTTCCGGTTATGGCATCGGCAACGTAAAAGTCACCGCGCAGCTCGAGAGCGCCGCAAACGCTCAAGTCTGGTCCACGGCTTCCGCTGCCGATGGTACCTATCTCCTAACCGTTCCTACCGGCCGCTACCGCGTTCATTTTCAGCGCGCGTCCTTTATCCCCCGCGATTTCGTTCTCGATCTGGCTGCCAACGAAAATCACTCGCTTGATCTCCGCCTTGAAATCGAGCGCCTTTCCGACAACGTCGTTGTGACCGCCAATGCCGAGCCTCTGGAAAGCAGCCGCACCGCTGCACCGGTCGATGAAATCACGCGTGAGCAAATCGACCAGCGCCAGAGCGTTACTCTTCCCGACCTTCTTTACACCCAGCCCGGAATCAGTCTTGCGCGAACGGGGCCCATTGGCGGCCTTGCCACCATCTTTCTCGATGGCGGAAATTCGAATTACACCAAGGTTCTCGTTGATGGTGTGCCCGTCAACGACCCCGGCGGTTTCATCAGTTTCTCCAACCTCACTCTCGATAACGTTGATAAAGTGGAGGTCGTCCACGGCGCGGAGAGCGCGCTTTACGGTAGCGACGCCATGTCTGGCGTTATCCAGCTTTTCACGCACCGGGGGAATACGCGCACCCCTTCCATCGATCTTTTTGCCGAAGGCGGCGGTTTTTCCAGCGCGCGCGGTGGCGCGCAGGTCAGCGGCCTTCTCCGCGCTCTTGATTACTCTGCCTCCGGTTCCTACTTCCAGACGGACGGCCAGGGGCAGAACGACGCGTTCCTCAATCGCTCCTTCTCCGGCAATTTCGGCTACAAATTTTCCGACGCCGATCATCTCCGCCTCACGGTTCGCAGCAACTCCAGCTTTGCGGGCACGCCCGGCCCAACACTACAGGGCTCGGGCTCGGCCACTCCGGCGGCCAGCGACGCGCTGCACATTCTCGCCGCTGGTCTTAACTGGGATTTCCACACTGGCTCGCATTGGGAACATCAGTTGATGGCCACCGAAACCCGCATCTTTGATGTCAGCGCCGACCCTCCGTTTTCTCCCTTCGTCGATCAGCTAAATCGCGCCGGCTTCCAGGAGCAATCCACCTTCTACTATCGCCAGGGCCTCGTCGCCGCAGGCTACTCCAACGAAGTGGAAAACGGGTTTCCCGGCACGCTTCACGCCCATCGCGACAATCAGGCGGGCTTTCTGGACGCCCGCTATCAGCCGCACCGCCGCCTCACGCTGAACGCTGGCGTGCGTGCCGAAGCCTATGGCAGCTTTGGCACGCGTGTCGTTCCCCGTGCCGGGGCTGTCCTCGCGCTGCGATACGGAAAGGGCTTTTGGGGGGACACCCGCTTGCGCACCTCTTACGGCCAGGGCATCAAGGAACCTGGGCTGGAGCAGTCTTTTGCGACCGATTCCTGCGATCCGGGCAATCCTTCTCTGCGTCCCGAGCGCAGTCGCACGTACTACGTTGGATTCGAGCAGCTCCTCGATTCGGACAAGATCCGTATATCCGCCGACTATTTCACCAACCGCTTCCATGACATCATTAGTTTTGCCTTTCTTTCCACGCTGCCCCCGGGGTGTTCTTTTGCTGGAACATATTTCAATACCGATCTGGCCCGCGCCCGTGGCGTGAACTTCTCCATGGAGTCGCGGCCTTTCCGTTGGCTCGCGATTCGCGGCAGCTATTCTTACGACGACACTCGCGTCCTCAAATCCGCCAATCCGTTTGCCGATCCGGCTCTCCAACCCGGTAATCCGCTCCTCCGCCGTCCTCTGAATTCCGGAGCGCTCAACGTCAACGTCGGCTGGCGCCGAATGAACTGGAACCTCTCCGGCTACTTCACCGGACGACGCACCGACAGCAATTTCGCCGATCCAACCCAGTTTGAAAACCCTGGCTACGCGCGATTCGATCTCGCTACCAGCTATCTCATTGCCCGCGGCATTTCTTTTACTGGCCGCGTCACCAATCTCTTTGACAAACAATACCAGGACGCCCTTGGCTTCCCCGCGCTCGGCCGTGATTTCCGCCTCGGCCTCAACTACCGCCTCACCGGCAGGAACTAAGTTTCATTCTTGTGGGGGCGCAGCATGCTGCGCCCCATCTCGGCAACGCTTGACGCTTTAGGAGATTTTCTTGAACGCACCCGAACCCATCCTCTTCTGCTGGAGCGGCGGCAAAGACAGCGCCATGGCCCTGCACTTGCTGCTCCAGCAGCCCGCCGTCCGCGTCGTCGCTCTTCTCACCACCGTGACGGAAAGCTACGACCGCATCGCCATGCACGGTGTTCGCCGCGAACTTCTCCGGCGCCAGGCCGAATCCATCGGCCTCTCGCTCCACGAAGTTTTCATCCCCCCGCAATGCGTCAATTCCATCTATGAAGCTCGCATGGAAGAAGCCCTCCGCCTCTTCTACACCGAGGGCGTTCGAAAAGTCGCCTTCGGCGACATCTTCCTCGAAGATCTCCGCGCCTACCGCGAGAAAAATCTCGCCCGCGCCTACCGCGAGAAAAATCTCGCCAGCATCGGCATGACCGCGCTCTTCCCCATCTGGAAGCGCGATACTCGCGAACTAATCCAGTTTTTCCACCAGCACCACTTCCGCGCCATCGCCGCCTGCATCGACAGCAAAATCCTCGACCCCAGTTTCGCCGGCCGCGAACTCGACGAATCCTTCTTCCGCGATCTTCCGCCCCACGCGGATCCCTGCGGCGAAAACGGTGAATTCCACACTTTCGTCTTCGATGGCCCCATTTTCCGCGCTCCCATTCCCATTCGAACGGGAGAAGTCGTTAACCGCGATGGCTTTGTCTTTTGCGATCTATTACCCGAAATGGAGGAAGCAACAAAATGAACGCCGAAATCTCTCAAAAAGAAAATCTGCTCTACCGCACCTTGCTCGCGTTAGCCCTGATCGTTCTCGCAGCCGCCTTGCGTATCGCTCCGCACCCGTGGAACTTCACGCCCGTCGGCGCCATGGCGCTCTTCTCCGGCGCGCTGCTCAAGGACCGCCGCCTCGCCTTCCTCTTCCCCCTGCTCGCTCTATTTCTCGGCGACGTCTTCATCGGCTTCCACAAACTAATCCCCATCGTCTACGCCAGCTTCCTGATCAACGTGGCCATCGGCCTCTGGCTGCGTGACCGCCGCACCGTCGCCCGCATCAGTCTCGCCACGCTCCTCGGCGCGACTCAATTTTTCTTCATCACCAATTTCGCCGTCTGGCAATTCTTAAGCGGCTTTCCGCATACCGCCTCCGGCCTCGTCGCCTGCTACCTCGCGGGCATCCCCTTCTTCTGGAACACCCTGGCCGGCGACGCACTCTACGCCGCCCTTCTCTTCGGCTCCTACGCTCTAGCGGAACGTTTTTTCCCGCCGTTTCGGGAGCCTATGCAGGCCGCGCGCTGATGCTATAATCTTTGTTCCCTTATGCCGAAATCTACTCCAGAGGAACCGTCGCTCGCGCCGGATGTGCTCGCCAAATACGAGCCCGTCATCGGCCTCGAGGTCCACGTCCAGCTCCTCACGCGCACCAAAATCTTCTGCGGGTGCTCCACGCGCTTCGGCGATCCGCCAAACACCAACGTCTGTCCCGTCTGCCTCGGCCTCCCCGGCACTCTGCCCGTGCTCAACAAACGTGCCGTCGAAATGGCCATGCGCGCCTCTCTGGCCCTCAACTGTACCGTCCACGACCATTCTCGCTTCGCCCGCAAAAACTATTTCTACCCGGACCTCCCCAAGGGCTATCAAATCTCCCAATACGAACTGCCGCTAGCCACCGGTGGCTGGCTCGAAGTCGAAGTCGGCGGCGCGAAAAAACGCATCGGCATCACGCGACTCCATCTCGAAGAAGACGCTGCAAAAAACCTCCACGAAGGCTTCTCGCAATCCGCCACCAAGGCCTACATTGACTACAACCGCTGCGGCACCCCGCTCAGCGAAATCGTCTCCGAGCCGGACATGCGCACCCCCGAGGAGGCCTACGCCTACCTCACCACGCTTCGCCAGATCATGCTCTACACCGGCGTCAGCGATTGCAATATGGAAGAAGGCTCGCTCCGCTGCGACGCCAACGTCAGCGTCCGCCTGCGCGGCTCGAAGGAATTCGGCACCAAGGTCGAAGTAAAAAATCTAAATTCTTTCCGCTTTCTCCAAAAGGCTCTCGAATACGAAATCGAGCGCCACATCGCCATCCTCGAATCCGGCGGTCGCCTCGCGCAAGAGACGCGCCTCTGGAATCAAGCTGAAGGCCACACCGTCTCCATGCGCTCCAAGGAAAAAGCCCACGACTACCGCTATTTCCCGGAACCTGACCTTCTCCCTGTGCACATCAGTG
>WNFF01004715.1_pt1 | contig 11112 bp, 13 predicted proteins | sample 5400441 | NCBI WGS metagenome assembly WNFF01 (sample SAMN13153345, study PRJNA577476) | soil metagenome | isolation source: 120 cm saprolite under Douglas fir tree site 2 hole 3 replicate 1 | place: USA:California | collected 2015-04-18
AACTAATCGCTGAAAAACTGAAATACCTTGTGCCGATGACGGTCATCTTCATGGTCGGTTATATCGGCCTCACGGTGCTCGCCGGATTCGCCAAGAGCCTGATGGGCATCAAGGTGGTCGGTTCGGTCAATCTCGGATTCGTGCTGATCGCACTCAATTACATGCTGTCATGGGTGCTCGCCATTGTTTACGGACACGTTGCCAGCAACGTTTTCGATCCGCTCGCAGCAACGGCCGCAGCAGAAATCAGAGCGGGGAACTGACATGAGCATCACGCTTGGAATTTTCGCGGTCATTCTTCTGATCACCCTCGGCATCACCTACTGGGCAGCGAAGCGCACCGCAACCACCAGCGACTTCTATGCAGCCGACAGTCAGCTCACCGCGCCGCAAAACGGCTTTGCACTGGCCGGCGACTGGTGCAGTGCAGCGGCGTTCCTCGGATTTACCGGGTTGACCGCGCTGTACGGCATGGACGGCGCGTTCTATGCGCTGGGCCCGCTGGTCGCGTTCTGTACCGTGCTTTTCCTGATCGCCGAGCCGATGCGCAACACGGGCAAATACACGCTTGGCGACATCATTGCTAGCCGGATGCGAACGCGAACCTCGTTGCTCGCGGCCATCGCGGGAACGGTGGTCGTCAACTTCGCCTATCTGATGCCGCAGATGGCCGGCGCCGGCGTGCTGGTGCGGCTTCTCACCGGTATCTCCTATGACTGGGCAGTGATCTTCGTCGGCGTTAGCATGATCATCTACGTCGCGTTCGGCGGCATGCTGGCGACCACTTGGGTGCAGATCGTCAAGGCAGTGCTTATGCTGAGCGCGGGCGCGGTCATCCTCGCGATGATTCTATCGCATGTGCATTTCAATCCGCTGACGCTGTTTGCCGACGCCGAGCAGAAATACACCGCCAAATACCTGCTGCCAGGCAACTACTTAAAGAATCCGTTCGACCAGATTTCGCTCGGGCTGGGTTACGTGTTCGGCCTTGCGGGATTGCCGCACGTGATGACGCGGTTCTATACCGTGCCGGACGCCAAGACCGCGCGCCGCTCGGTGGTATGGGTGATGTTTCTCGCCGGCGCTTTCTTCGCAGGCACTACGCTGTTCGGATTGGCCGCCGCGAACTTGGTCGGGCAGGACGCTATCCGTGCCGCTGACAAGGGTGGTAACCTGACGCTGCCGCTGCTCGCGCAATATCTTGGCGGTGGCAAAGGCACTTTTGGCGGTGACCTGATGCTTGGCTTCGTCGCAGCTGTAGCTGTCGCAACCATCCTCGCGGTGGTGTCGGCGTTGACATTGTCGACCTCAGGCGCAATCGCCCACGACTTTTACGTCAACTGGCTCAAGCGCGGCCAGGTCGACGGCAAGCAGGAGGTCTGGATCGCGCGCATCGCGGCAGTCATCATCGGCGTGCTCGCGATCGCACTAGGCATTCTGGCCCAAGGCGTTAACGTCGCGGTGCTGGTAATTCTGGCGATCTGCGTCGCCGCCAGTGCCAACTTCCCGGTGCTGATCCTGTCGCTGTTCTGGCGGCGCTTCAACAACGGCGGCGTGATCGGTGGCATGACGGTCGGTCTTGTCTCGTCGGTAGTGCTGGCGATGATCGGGCCGGCGATGCGCGGTGCCGACGCGCTGTGGCCGCTCGTCAATCCGACCGTGGTCTCGCTGCCGCTGGGCTTTATCGGCGCGATTCTCGGCACATTGATGTGGGGGCGCGACTCGGAAAACGAACAGCGCTTTGACGCATTCCTGCTGCAGGTCCATACCGGTGTCGCGCCAAAGTAGATTGGCGCCAGGACCGACAGGCTCGCGGATCGGTGAGGTCCGCCCGGTTCATTCGTGAAAGAGAAGAGCATCCCCGTGACCATCAAAGCCGTTGTGTTCGATGCCTATGGCACGCTTTACGACATTCAGTCGGTGGCTGCCGTTACCGAGGAAGCATTTCCCGGCTACGGCGAGATCATCACGCAAGTTTGGCGCATCAAGCAGCTCGAATACACCTGGCTGCGGTCGCTGATGCGGCGTTATCAGGATTTCTCCGTCATCACCCGGGATTCGCTTAGCTACACGCTGAGGGTGCTCGGGCTGAAACCCGACAGGGGCGCGTTCGAGCGCATCATGGATAAATATCTGCATCTCGAGCTTTATCCGGACGCGATGGCCACGCTTAAGGCGATGCGGGATCGAAGACTGGCGATTCTTTCCAACGGCAGCCCCGGCATGCTGAACGCGCTGGTAGCCAACAGCGGTCTTGACCGCGTGCTGGATGCCACCATCAGCGTCGACTCCCGGAAAATCTTCAAGCCTGCCCCGGATGCCTATGCCCTGATCGAATCGATGCTTGGCGTGCCGCCCGCCGAAGTGCTGTTCGTGTCATCGAACCCATGGGACGCCTGCGGCGCCAAGGCCTTCGGCCTCAACGTCGCCTGGATCGAGCGGGTAACGCCGGATGCGATGGCGCTGTCGTGCGTCAAGAGCGATTCTGTCGCCCCGCTCACCATGTTCAAGGCGATCCGGACGCAGATGGACGAACTCGGGCTCGAGCCGGATTACCGCATCCACGCGCTGTCGGAACTGCCCGGCCTGGTCGCCTCCCGTGAGCGTTGAATCGGTCCGCGCGTTTTTCGCCGGGAAGGCCCCCGATATCGCCGTGATCGAATCGCCTGTTAGTTCGGCGACGGTGACGCTGGCGGCGGAAGCCTATGGCGTCGAGCCGGGCCGAATCGCGAAAACGCTGAGCTTGCGGATCGGCGAGCGCGTGGTGCTGATCGTCGCCAGCGGCACCTCGCGGATGGACAACAAGAAGGTCAAGGCGCGCTTCGGCGGCAAGCCGAAAATGCTCGGCGTCCACGAGGTCGCGGAGATTACCGGCCATGAAGTCGGCGGTGTCTGTCCGTTCGGGTTGAAAACGCCACTGCCGGTTTATTGCGATGTGTCGCTGAAAGCGTTCGACGTGGTGGTGCCGGCGGCGGGCTCGACTCACAGCGCCGTGCGGATCGCGCCAGCGCGGATGGCCGAACTGGTCGGGGCCGAATGGATCGATGTCTGTCAGGATCGGCCGTAGCGATAGGCCCGTCTATTTGTCGCTATAGGACCTCGGCCGGTCATTGCGGCCGTTTGGTTCAGGCTGCTGGGGCATGCTGGCATTTGATTCAAACACCGAGCGGCACGGTCCGGAGAGCTGCGGCGTGTTTTGCCGCAGGCACGCCACAATCCGATTGGCGTCCGGGATCTGTTCGCCGCAAAACCGGAAAACGTCGGGGGTGCAGGCCAGCTGTTGTTCCAGGGTTCCCCGATATTCCTCCGAAAAAGCCGGATGTTGAAGGATGATGCCGCAGGCGGCCGACATTCCAAGACTCAGGACAACATTGTACACTCGCATGTTCCGATCCTTCTTTCGGATTGATTTGGCGCGGGTTGTTCCGTGTCACGCCTCAGGGTTTAAAATAAATGAGGCGAGGGAAGGTTCTCGCCGTACAAAAAAATGTGAAAGTCGGTCACGCCGCGCCTTCCCCTACTCCACCTTGCCGATTTTTTTCACGGCCGCGATCAGGCGCGCGCTGTCGTCGGTGACGAATTTCGAAAATTCCGGCGCATCGAGGTAAGCCACCGGACTGCCCGCGGTCTCGAAGGTTTTTGTCACCTCCGGACTTTTAACGGCCAGCGCCATCGCCTCGCGCAGCCGCGTCATGATCGGCGCCGGCAGCGCCTTTTGCGCGAACAACCCGGCCCAGATGTAGAACTCGACGTCCTTGTAGCCGAGTTCCCTGAAGGTCGGTAGATCGGGAAAACTCGCGATCCGTTCCGCGCCCCAGTTCGCGAGCACGCGCATCTTGCCGTCATCGACCTGCTGCTTCAGCGTGCCCGGCGCCGACGCCAGCGCCTGCACCGTGCCGCTCAACAGCGCCGTCAGCGCTGGACCGGCGCCGCGGAACGGCACGTGCAGCAATTTGATGCCGGCGCTGGCCGCGAACATCTCCATCGCCACGTGCAGCGTGCCATAGGGACCCGATGAGCCGTAGGGAATTTCGCCGGGACGTTTTTTGGCGTCGTCGACGAAGGCCTGCAGCGTCTTCCACGGCGCCGACGCCGGCACCGCGAGCAAAGTGGGATCGGCGAGCACGCGCGCAATGGGTGCGAATTGCGAGACTTCGTAGGCCACGGGACGGTCGAACAGCCGATCGGCTTCCGGCAGCACCGCCAGCGACGACAGCGTCATCAGCAATGTGTAGCCATCGGGCTCGGCACGCGCCGCCACCGCATTGCCGATCGATCCGCCGGCGCCGCCGGCGCGGTTGTCGACGATGACGGGCTTGCCGAGAATTCTCTCCAGCGCCAATGCCACCGGGCGCGCCGCAAGATCGGCCTGGCCCCCGGCCGGAAACGGCACGATCATGGTGATATTGCGCGTCGGCCACGGCGCTTGCGCGAAAACGGTATTCGACAGCGCGCTGTGCGCCAGCGGCAGCGCCACGGCGGCCTTGAAAAGCTCACGTCGGTTCATCGGCAGTTTTCTCCCCGGAGGTTTTTCGTTTTGGTTGTTGGAGGCAACGTAGCCTATAGCGTGGCCCGTGGGGTGGGCAAAGGCGCCTTTCGCGCCGTGCCCACCATCGACACACGTTCGATTACGCCTTCCCCTTCTTCGCCTTGGCAAAATGCCTGGCCAGAAATTCCGCCAGCACCTCGACGCGCGCGGGACGCGGGCCGCCGGGCGGCGTCACCAGATGCACCGCGCCTTCGGTCTGCTTCCAGCCTTTCAGGATCACTTCGACCTCGCCCGACGCAATGGCGTCGCCGACGATGAAGTCCGGCAGATCGGCGATGCCGAGCCCTGCGAGTAGCGCCGGCATCAACGCCTCGCCGTTGTTGACACGCAGCGGCCCGGCGGGGCGCACGCTCGCCTGCTCGCCCGCAGAATTGGTGTAGTGCCAGACCCCCGGCGTGGAGAGGTAGGCATAGCCGAGACATTTGTGCTGCGCGAGATGCATCGGATGGGTCGGCCGGCCATGGCGCTTGAGATAGGCGGGCGACGCCACCGTGTAGCGCGGCATCGCGCACAGCCGCCGCGCGATCAATGAGGAGTCCGGCAGGCTCGCGATGCGCAAACCCGCGTCGAATCCCTCCCCGATCAGATCCACCATGGCATCGCTCAAGTGAAGATCGATCGCGACATCGGGATAGGCTTGCAGAAACTCCGGCAGGATCGGCGCCACCGCTTTCACCCCGAACGTCATCGGCACCGCGAGACGCACCAGCCCGCGCGGCGCCACCGACTGCGCCAGCGCCTCGCTCTCCGCCGCCTCGCCATCGACCAGCAGGCGCGCCGCGCGCTCGGACAGTTTTTGCCCGGCATCGGTCAGGGCGAGACGTCGCGAGGTGCGGTTGAATAGCCGCGCGCCGAGCCGCTCCTCCAGCCGGCTGACCGCCTTCGACACCGTGGCCTTGGACAACGCCAGTTCGCTTGCTGCCGCTGCAAATGACCGTAATTCCACGACTTTTGCGAAAATAGCGAGGCCTTCGAAATCCGGAAGCTTCGACATCCAGCGCCCCCATTAGCGTAATTTAGGAAACCATGAGTTTCAATCGTTTCTATTTATATACTGCCGGCGGCGGCTTATCCAGACGTCATCGGAATTCGAACAGTGGAGAAATCCAATGACCAAATCACTCAGAGGCAAGGTTGCGCTGGTCACCGGCGGCTCGCGCGGCATCGGCGCGGCGAGCGCCCGCGCACTCGCCGACGAAGGCGCCAACGTCGCCATCAGCTACGTTGCCTCTGCCGACAAGGCCGAAGCTGTCGTGAAAGAATTGAAAGCCAAGGGCGTCGAAGCGCGCGCCTTCAAGGCCGACCAAGCCAGCTCAAGCGAAGTCGATCAACTGGTGAAAGACGTCGCCGAACATTTCGGGCGGCTCGACATCCTCGTCAATAATGCGGCCGTTGCGGTCAACGGTGCGGTCGACGATGCCAACCGCGATACGGCGGCATTGGACCGCCAGGACGCGATTAATGTGCATGGGGTCATCACCGCGATCCGCGCGGCGTCAAGGCTGATGGGAGAAGGCGGCCGCATTGTCACCATCGGCTCGGGCATCGCCACCCGCGCGTCGTTTCCCGGCCTCGCCGACTACGCCGCCAGCAAGGCCGCGATCGTCGGCTACAGCAAGGGCGCGGCGCGCGACCTCGGACCGCGCGGCATCACCGTCAATGTATTGCAGCCCGGCTCAATCGATACCGACATGAATCCGAAGGATGGCGGCGCGTTCGCCGAAGCCCAGCGCACGCAGCACGCGCTACAACGCTACGGCACCGCGGAAGAAATCGCCGCCGGCGTCGTGTTCCTTACGAGCCCCGGCGCCTCGTTCGTGACCGGCACGGTGCTGAATGTCGATGGCGGCTTCGGCGCGTAATTCGAACAGCTTAACACCGGGCGCATTGGCGCGCCCGGCACTTACCGGATAATTCAAACCAAGGAAAAATCCCATGATCGAACTCAGACCTTTTGCAAAACTCGGCAGCGCCGATCACGGCTGGCTGAAAGCCAAGCATCACTTCTCGTTCGGCAGCCATTATGACCCCGGCAATATGGGCCACGGCTCGCTGCGGGTATGGAACGACGACGAGATCGCGCCGAACAGCGGCTTTCCCGCCCATCCACACGCCAACATGGAAATCATCACCTATGTCCGCGAGGGCGCCATCACCCATCAGGACAGCCTCGGCAACAAGGGCCGCACCGAAGCGGGCGACGTGCAGGTGATGAGCGCCGGCTCCGGCGTGCGTCACTCCGAATACAATCTGGAGCCTGGTCTGACAAGAATCTTCCAGATCTGGATCGAGCCGACCACGGAAGGCGGTCAGCCGACCTGGGGCGCGAAACCGTTTCCGAAGTCGGATCGCTCCGGCAACTTCGTTACCATCGCCAGCGGATTCGATGATGACAAGGATGCGCTGCCGATCCGCGCCGACGCACGCGTGCTCGCCACCACGTTGAAGGCCGGCGAGAGCGCGGAATATGCGCCGCAAAAAACCCGCAACCTCTATCTGGTGCCGGCGGCGGGCGCGGTCGACGTCAACGGCGTTGTTGTCAACGCCCGCGACGGGGTCGCGATCCGCGACGAGGCGCGGCTCAAGATCACCGCACTGGAGGATTCCGAACTGGTGCTGGTCGACGCGGCGTGAAGCAAAACGCAGAGGCAACCCAACACAACGATCGTCATGCGCGGGCTTGACCCGCGTATCCATCCCCTTCGGAAGAGTCTTGCGAAGTTGATGGATTGCCGGGTCAAGCCCGGCAATGACGAATTAGCTTAACTCAACCCAACCCCCTGGAGACCAATCATGGCAAAAGTTCTCGTTCTTTATTATTCCGCCTACGGCCACATCGAAACGATGGCGAATGCTGTCGCCGAAGGCGCGCGCAAAGCCGGCGCGTCAGTCGATATCAAGCGGGTGCCCGAACTGGTGCCGCCCGATGTCGCGAAAGCGTCGTACTACAAGCTCGATCAGGCCGCGCCGGTGGCGAAGATCGAAGACCTCGCCAACTACGACGCCATCATCGTCGGCACCGGCACCCGCTTTGGCCGGATGTCATCGCAGATGGCGAACTTCCTCGATCAGGCCGGTGGCCTCTGGATGAAAGGCGCGCTGCACGGCAAGGTTGGCGGCGCTTTCACGTCGACCGCGACCCAGCACGGCGGCCAGGAAACCACGCTGTTTTCGATCATCACCAACCTCCTGCATTTCGGCATGACCATCGTGGGCCTGAATTACGGCTTTACGGGCCAGATGAAGCTCGACGAGGTCACCGGCGGCTCACCCTATGGCGCGACCACGATCACCGGTGGCGACGGCAGCCGCCAGCCATCCGAAAACGAACTCGCGGGCGCGCGCTATCAAGGACACGTGATCGCTGAAACCGCGAAAAAACTGCATGGCTGATGCGATGCGGGCGGCGTTCTCATTAGTGAGTGCCGCCCCCATCTGTTGTCCGGGGGACGACGGACTTCGCATGATCGAAATTCTCTTTATCTATCAACTGGCACGCAATCCGGTGCAGGCGATTGCGCGGCGCTGGTGGTGCCGCAGCCTGTTCCGTGCCTCGCGCGGCAAGCGTCGCTGTCCGGAGTGCACCGATTCGTGATGTATTACTGCGTCTGATGAAGTGGTGACCCCGATCGATCCAGCGTCGGAACAAGACCGTGTTCACCCCGCCCCCGGAGATTTCGAAATGACCAACAAGCCCGATCCCAAGGATACCAGGAAGAAGCCCGCCACGCCGCATCCCGGCATGATGGGCGACGGCACCGAAGAGCAGAATCTCGGCCAACCCGGCAACCCGGGGGCCCGCATCAAGAAAGATGAAGTGGACGCCGCCTTCGCCAGGGACACGAAGAAGAAGTAACGCGCGCCCATCCCCAACGTTTGCGAGTTCGCATATAAAGGCCGGGCCGGATCGCGCCCGGCCTTGTCATGTCAGGGGAGTGCCGATGACAGAATGTTACGGTGACGCATGAATACCGCTCCGCAAATCCCGTGGCCGGAATTGCCGATCGCGGCGTGGCGCGAGAGCTACGCGACGCTGCATCTGTGGACCCAGATCGTCGGCAAGATCAGGCTCGCACGCGCGCCCTGGCTGAACCATTCCTGGCACGTCACGCTGTACGTCACCGCGCGCGGGCTGACGACTTCGCCTATTCCCGACGGTATCGGCACCTTCCAGATCGACTTCGACTTCATCGATCATCTCGTGCGGATTTCGACCGGCGACGGCGCAACGCGGCAATTTGCCCTGACCGGAAAAACGGTCGCAGGTTTTTACGCGGCGATCATGGCTGATCTCGCCGAACTCGGCATTCACATCGCGATCGACGAGATGCCGAACGAATTGCCGGAGCCGATCCGCTTTTCGCTAGATAACCGGCACGCCTGCTACGACCCCGACGCGGTACAGCGCTTTTTTCAGATTCTTGTCGATGCCGACCGGGTGTTCAAGCAATTTCGCACCGGCTTCCTCGGCAAGGCCAGCCCGGTGCATTTCTTCTGGGGCAGCTTCGATCTCGCGGTGACGCGTTTTTCGGGGCGACGCGCGCCGCGCCATCCCGGCGGCGTGCCGCATCTACCCGATGACGTCGTCTGCGAGGCCTATTCCCACGAGGAGAGCAGCGCCGGCTTCTGGCCGGGCAGCGGCGCGATCGATTACCCCGCGTTCTATTCCTATACCTATCCCGAGCCGCCGGGCTTTCGCACCACGCGGGTGCGGCCCGACGCGGCGTTCTTCAGCGAAGCCTTGGGCGAATTCATCCTGCCCTATGACGCCGTGCGCAGCGCCGCGCAGCCGGAGCAGGCGCTGCTCGAATTCCTGCAAAGCACCTACGAGGCCGCGGCAAATGCCGCCAAATGGGATCGCGACGCGCTGGAATGCGCGCTGGGCCAGCCGCGCGTGGTGCGGCAGGTTTAGAATAGCGATGCGCGTTCCCAAGGTTCGTCGCCGTGAAATCATGGAAAGCGATATCGACGTGATCGTGGATCTGCGTGGCACCAAAAGGCTCATCCGCTGAAGACGGATGAGCCTGTTCGCACCGAAGCAGACTTGTCCCCGGCTGCGTGAGCTTAGAGCGGCTTGATCTGGACCTTGCGGAACTTGACCACGCCCGAGCCGTATTGCAGCGCGACCGGACCGCCCAGGTGTTTACTGTCCTGCACGTCGGCGGTCTTTTGACCGTTGAGCACGACAACGAGATGCGGGCCCTGCGCCGTTATTTCGTAGGTGTTCCACTTGCCGGCGGCTTTCGGCATCGGATCGACCTTGGCGACGTCGACGATGGCGCCGGTGCCGTAGGTCGGATCAGGCCGCTTGTCGAAGATATTGACCTCGTAGCAGATCTTGGCATCGATCTTCTTCGACTGATCGCAGCGGATGAAGATCCCGCTGTTGGCTTCCTCGTCGGTCCAGAACTCGGCCTTGATCTGGAAATCCTTGTAGGAATTCTTGCTGACGAGATAAGAGGGGTCCTTGCCGTCAAGCTTGTCGGCGGTGAGCGCGCCGTCTTTCATCGCCCAATTGGCTTTGCCGACCTCATCCCAGTCGCCCATCCTGGTGCTGTCGAGCAGCGTCACCCAGCCGCCTTCGCTCTGGCCGGAGGCCGGGTTGGAAAGCTGGAAAGCGGCGGTTCCGATCAGCAGCCCGATTGCGAGTGTCGACAAGTGCTTCATTGAAGGTATCCTCCCTGTTTGTTTTAGTTGGGCGGCACGTTAACACCGCGACGCGCGACGTAAACGCATTTTTCATGCTGCACTTGCGTTGTGTGTGGTCTCGCCTGCCACACCTGCCCACGCGCACCTTGCTCCGCAGGAATGAGAACGGCTAGCATGAGAGCACAATAATAAAGAGATGGGCCCGTGGCAGATTTTCAGCCCACGTAATTCCCGACCATGGAGGAAACCTTGAAGGCCACAAACCGGTTTTGGCGCTACCTCATGATGCCGCTATCCCTCGCCGGGATGTTGAGCATAAGCTCCGCGGCCGAACTCAATCCCGCCGCGGTGATCTACAAGTTGCCGGACCAGATTCCGTGGAGCGCCCCCGACGCCCGCGGCGTGCAGAACGCCGTCGTCGTCGGCGATCCCAGCAAGCCGGGGTTTTATGTCGTCTTCACCAAATGGCTGAAGGGCAACCATTTCAGCCGGCCGCACTTCCATCCCAACGACCGTTACATCACGGTGCTCCAGGGTACCTGGTGGGTGGGCTCGGGACCAAAATTCGATCCGGACAAAGGCACGACGCCGATGCCGGCCGGCAGTTTCGTCACCCATTTCGGCAAGCAGGTGCATTGGGATGGCGCCAAGGATGAGGATGCCGTGCTGTTGATCATGGGTGAAGGTCCGGCGACTTCAACCACGGCGGAAGAGAAATAACCAACGACCACCCCATCCTGAAGAGCGGCTGCGCACGCAAGCGTGCCCACAATACCCACGACCGTTATACGCTGGCGTCACAGCTACGCTTCTTCGAGGCCCATATGGTTGGTTTCACACCGCCGCCCTGCGACGCCGGAATCATCCGCGCCACGCCGGCATTTCCAGTTGCGCTGTCCGAAAAGCGCAAGCGC
>WNFF01009357.1_pt1 | contig 11112 bp, 9 predicted proteins | sample 5400441 | NCBI WGS metagenome assembly WNFF01 (sample SAMN13153345, study PRJNA577476) | soil metagenome | isolation source: 120 cm saprolite under Douglas fir tree site 2 hole 3 replicate 1 | place: USA:California | collected 2015-04-18
GAGGAGCAACTGCTCGCGCTGCTGGACCGGCTGCGCGAACGGGCTGACCACGCCCAGGCCTATGGACCGGCGAACCTGCTCGCGCTGCTACGAGAGCTTCGCGGGCATCTGCGTGGCCTGGACCTGTCACGGCTCTCGCTGCGAGGCGTCTATCTTCAAGGGGTCGAGATGCAGGATACGACGCTTGCAGGGGCTACCCTGCAAGCGACGGTCTTTACCGAGTCCTTTGACCCTCCCTGGTCGGTAGCCACAAGTCCCAATGGGCACTACTGGGCTATGGGCAGCAGGCGCGGAGGAGCACGCGTGTGGCGCGACGACGGGAAAACGCTGGACCTGGCCTGGCAGGCGCATACCGCCGCGGTACAGGCCCTTGCCTTCAGTCCAGATGAGCAGACGCTTGCCACCGGGAGTTGGGATGGCACCATCAAGCTGTGGAACCTGGAGAACGGAACCCTGTCTGGGGGACAGGTATCCTTGCTCTGGCTGGGGCAGCATACCGGCAGCATCCAGCGTCTCGTCTTTACTCCTGATGGCCGGACACTCGCCAGTGGCGGAGATGATGCCGCTATCCGGCTCTGGGATGTCTCCACGGGGAAGCACCTCCAGACGCTCTCCTGTCAGAGCAGTGCGGTCTATGCCCTGACCTGGAGTCCGGATGGAGGCCTGCTGGCCGGTTGCAGCTTCGATGGAAGTATTCACCTGTGGGAGGTGCAGGGAGCACAGGTTGTTCACCCAGGAACCGCCACGCGTCTCCTCACCGGACACAGCGGCCCTGTGTGGTCGGTGGCCTTCGCTCCCGATGGACGCACCCTGGCGAGCGGGAGCTTTGATCGAACCGTCAAGCTGTGGGACGTGGCCTGTGGAGAGGTACGTGGGACGCTCGCGGGACATACCGCCCCGGTGAATGCGGTGGTCTGGAGCCCGGATGGCAGTCTGCTGGCCAGTGGCAGCCGTGACCAGACGATCTGGCTCTGGGACGCCCAGCGGGGCAGCTATCGTATGGCGCTCCACGGGCATACTGCCGTTGTGCATGCTCTTGCCTTCACGCCCGATGGCCGCAGCCTGCTCAGTGGGAGTGAAGATGGCAGCCTGCGGGTGTGGGACGTGGAGCGCGGCCAGTGTACGCGTGTGATCCAGGGCTACGCGGTCACCCTCTACGACGTGGACTGGAGCCCCGCTGGCACCCGGCTCGCCAGTGCAGGCTCGGATACACTGGTGACCATCTGGGAGAGTGATGGCAGGACCTCGCCCAGGCTGCTGCGCGGCCACAGTTGGATGGCGTATGGAGTCGCGTGGAGTTCGGATGGGCGGTGGCTGGCAAGCAGTGGGCTGGACAATGCCGTCCAGGTGTGGGACGCGACCACAGAAGCTGGTGTGCAGACCTTGCGCGGCCCCAACCACTTCGACACCTCCTTCTTCGGCATAGAGTGGAGTCCAGATGGAAAGTTTCTGGCCGGTGGGAGCTATCAGCAGGAGGTGCAGGTGTGGGAAGTGAGCACAGGCACCTACCAGTGGGTTGGTCATGGGCAGCCAACCACGATCCGTCGGGTGGCGTGGAGTCCAGATGGAACGCAACTGGCCAGTTGCGGCTACGATGGCAGCGTTATCCTGTGGGAGGCCTTCACCGGAACGCAGCAGGCCCGCCTGCAAGGGCATCGTGGCATGGTCATGAGCGTGGCCTGGAGCCCTGATGGGACGCACCTGGCCAGTGGTGGCGGAGGTCGAGGCAGTGGAGAGCTCTTCGTCTGGTGTGCCCGCAGCGGAGCCCACAGGGGAGAGCTCCTACACACGTTGAGCGAACTGAGCGAGGTCGTGTATGCGCTCGCTTGGAGTCCGACCGGCACGATGCTGATCAGCGGGGGCAGTGACGGTATGCTCCGCTGGTGGGATCTCAAGCGTGGGAAGTGCGTGCAGACGCGCCATGCGCACCAGGGAACAGTCCAATCACTCAAGGTGAGTCCCGATGGCCGCTCACTGGCCAGTTGCGGAGACGATGGCGCGATCAACATCTGGGAGCTGGAGAGCGCCGAGCATCTGCGCACCCTGCGGCGAGACCGGCCCTACGAGCGGCTTGATATCAGCGGGGCAAGGGGATTGACGCAGGCGCAGAGAACGTCGTTGTCAGCGTTAGGGGCCATTGAGTACCCTCCTGTCTCAGACATCTAGCACGCTCTCGCATCCTGGCCGTCACGGCTGCATCCAGTGAATACACGTGCCCTTCAAACATATGCCCAAGGGACGTGAGAGGAACCAACAGGCTCGCCGAAGGGCAGTGACTCCCCTCGCTCCTCACTCTCTACTCTTCCGTAGAGAAAACGTCCGTTTGTTGTACTCATCCATTCAAGCTCCTCAAGCCCTTTCTGAAAGTCGAAATCGATGTTCATATTGCCGTCTCTAAATCAACGTCTCAAAACTCGCTTTATTAGATGAGTTATTGTACAATTATCTCATCAAACACAGACTGATCGGAGACCTCCAAATGAAAATCGGGTACATCAGGGTATCAAGAGACAAACAAACGACGGCGTTACAGGAAGATGCCATGAAGAGTCAACAGTGTGAACGAGTCTTTACCGACAAAATGAGTGGCAAACGGTTTGATCGACCAGAGTTCCTCAAAATGCTCGATGGGGCGCGTACAGGGGACGTAATTGTCGTCTGGAGGCTGGATCGCTTAGGCCGATCACTCAAGCAACTCATAGAAACCGTAACCATGTTGGGAGAACGGGGCATTGAGTTACGCAGTCTCAAGGAGAACATTGACACCACGACCTCGACAGGCAAACTGATGTTTCATATTATCGGGGCAATGGCGGAGTTTGAGCGGGATGTGATCAGTGAACGTACCCAGGCAGGGTTAGAAGCAGCACGCGCACGTGGCAGACGAGGCGGCAGACCAAAGGCAATCCAGAAAATAGAACCACGCAACTTGGCACGCGCCAAAGAACTCTATGCAGCCAGGCAAAACACCATTGCCGAAATCATGCACATGACCGGGTTCAAAAGCAGAAACACCTTCTATAAATACGTCGTGAACGGAGACATGGTCAACGCTTAGCGGGGAGCTTCTGGAGCAACATCAGCCCCACAGATCCTTAGCGGGGATTTTGAGGGGTAAAAATGTCGGGACCCCGTATTCGTAAGATTCCTGGAATCAGAAAGTGAACCGTCTATGCGACAGATCGATGATCTTGATGAGCTTGCCAGGCCGTATGCCAATGCCCTGGTTACCACGCTAAAGAACGAAGGGAAACTCTCCTCGCCATCGGTAGAATCTGCCTTCAAGCATGTCCCACGGCATCCATTCATCGACCATTTTTTCTTGCTCGAGACAAGTGACCGAAAGATGCAGTGGAGGCACGTACAGCCTTCATCTGTACCAGATGCCGACGCCTGGCTGCAGGCGATTTATACCAACCGGCCCGTTATTACGGCATATGACGACTACAATATCCCGACCAGTTCCAGCTCATCCCCCGATGCGATGGCGTTGATGCTGGAGGCATCGCAACTGCATCCGGGACTGCGCGTACTGGAAATAGGGACGGGAACGGGCTATAACGCGGCGCTGCTGGCTCACATCGTTGGTGACCCCCATCATGTATTTACAGTAGAGATCGACCCTGCCCTGGCCCAACAAGCCCAACAAAGGCTTGACCAGGTAGTGGGCGAGGGGATTACCGTGTCTGCTGGCAATGGGTTGCATGGGTTTGCACCAGGGGCGCCCTATGATCGTATTATCGCCACAGGGAGCTACCACAAGGTTCCGCTTGCCTGGCTCGATCAGCTACAGATAGGGGGTATCATCTTGATGAATCTGCGTGGGCATCTTGGTGCAGGCGCTTTTCTCAAGGTAGTGAAAGTGGGTTCTCAGCGGGCAGCTTATGGGACCTTTCTCACGGGTTCAGATTTCATGGAGTTACAAGACACGGATACTCCTTCGTGCAAAGTCACTGACCTCGTTTCTCAGTATCTTGGCCGCTCTGTGACAGCACAGATGCCATGCTCTCAGGCCAAATTTGATCCATCGCTGTTCTGGGATCACCAGTTGGAGTTTCTGCTGCAACTGTCCTTTCCACATATGTACTTTACCTCAATTGGCCTCAATCCCATGTCACCCTGTTTGATCGATAGTGAATCAGACACGATGCTTGTTTTCCGTCCAACAGATCAAAAAAACGAGTGGATGGTCGAGATCAAAGGACAACCTCAAACGTGGGAAAAGGTATTGCGGATCTACAAGTTGTGGGCAGAGACAGGAGGTACTGATGTCTCGGGGTACCTCCTGGATATAGATGATGCGGGCCAACAGTCTGTAACGCTTGCCAGCAAAGAAGGACAACGTTTGCATACCTGGATACTGCTCTAGGGAACGTGTGCCGGTAAGCAGGTCCAAGGGAAGATATACTGAGGCCAAAGGTATTCCACCACCTCTATCACCGCCATTACCTCTGGCGAAGTTGCACTACCCGATCCTGGCTCAGGCCCGTGAGCGAACCTGGATGGCATGGACGATCAGGAAAATGCCGAACACAATGGCATAAATCCCTACTAACCAGAGAATGGCCAGCAATCCAGCGCCCGGATGAACGAACAGAATAACCCCGAATATAATAGAGAGAATGCCGGCGATTGCCAATCCCCAATGCAAACCTGCGGCTCCTGGTATCACAAAGGCGCCACTTAGCTCTATAACACCCGTGATGACAGCCCAGATTGCCACCAGGTAGAGCAGAACCAATGCCGTCTCGCCAGGCCAGACAAAGACCAGAATGCCGATGACAACGCCAACAAGTCCCTCTAACAGCAGCACCCACCAGCGGCTAGAGGAGTTACGTGTTTGTATCGATACGACCATTGCCGTGATACCGTCGATGAGAGCATAGGCGGCGAACACGTAGATGATCGCGAGGAGCGCAATCCCAGGGAATACAAGTGCGATGAGACCAAAAATGATGGCCAGAATCCCTCGTAATACCATTAACCACCAGAAGCGATTTGCGGTTTGAGCCACCATGTTCATCATAGCTGTAACTCCTTTTTCGGTCATTGCGCTCAGCACCTCACAATTGACCTGTGCTTATACGCAAAGCTAAACAACAACATCCCTTGTCAAGAACATTATACGACTAACGCGCACGTGGACAGGATGAAATCGGTCCCGGAAGATCGCATATAGAAATGATCCCGTAATCCCGCTTTTCGGGTATACATACTTTTTAAAAAATGCAAGGATGGAAATTATCGCTGTTGCGCCTTCACTGCCCCGAAAGGTATGATCTAAAATTAGCCAGCGTTTCCGCTATACTATCACCCCCAAATTTCTCTAAGCAGGCCTCGGCCAGCACAACAGCCAGCATCGCTTCGCCCACTACACCGGCGGCAGGTACAACACACACATCGCTGCGCTCGTAGCGTCCCTGGTCCACATTCTCACGCGTGCGTACGTCCACCGTCGGCAAAGGATGAGCAAGCGTGGAGATCGGCTTGACCGCTGCCCTGGCAACAACCGGCGCTCCATTACTGATGCCGCCTTCTACTCCACCAGCATTATTCGTGAGGTGCTGCCAGCCCCCGGCATCACTCCATTGCACAACATCGTGCACCCGCGACCCCTGCAATGCGCTGGCATCGAAGCCTGCCCCCATCTCAACGCCCTTGACCGATGGAATACTCATCAGCGCCAGCGCCAGCCTTGCATTGAGACGCCGGTCCCACTGGCTGTAACTTCCCAGGCCAACCGGCACCCCCGTAGCTACCACCTCAAATACCCCCCCGCATGTCTCTCCCTGCGATTTGCAATGCTGGATATAGTTGATCATTTCTACTTCCAGCTCATGACTCCCGCAGCGCACGGGCGACTGCTCAACCTGCTCCCAGTAAGCTGCTGTAAAGGCGTTTCCAATCGCACTCCGTTGAGCATCCCTACTGCCCACCGGGCCTATAGAAAGCACATGGCTGTGTATCTCAATACCAAACTCGTGTAGCAGCGCCTGGCACACAGCCCCCACAGCGACCCGCGCCGCTGTCTCACGCGCACTGGAGCGCTCGATCACATTGCGGATATCTTGATGCCCGTACTTGATCACACCCGCAAAGTCCGCGTGTCCGGGGCGCACCAGCGTCACCGCCTCGACAGGCTCGTCTACCGGAGTGACGCTCATCTTGACCTGCCAGTTTTGCCAATCCCTATTCTCGATTTCGAGCGTGATAGGCGAACCAAGCGTCAGGCCGTGGCGCACACCCGAGCGAAAGATCACCCGGTCCTGTTCTATTTTCATCCTCCCGCCACGGCCATATCCTCCCTGCCTGCGCTTCAGATGGATGTCGATATCCTCGGCAGAGAGCTTCAGACCGGCAGGAATGCCTTCGAGAATAGCCGTAAGCCCTGGCCCATGTGATTCGCCAGACGTAAGAAACCTGAACATATCTTTACCTACCCTGTAATAAGTCCAAGTGCCGCGCGCATAGGTTCGACAGGCGCAGCACGACCCGTCCATAATTCAAATGCAAGAGCGCCCTGGTACAGCAACATCGCAAGCCCATTTAAGATATGGCATCCGCGCCCATGTGCAACACCTAAAAGTCGCGTCTGAGGTGAGTTAAACACCATGTCCATCACAAACGCGCCGGCTTGCAGCAAATCGATATCAACCAGCAACGCCTCATCATCCATCCTCAAGCCCACCGGAGTGGCATTAACCAGCAAATCCGCCGCAGACAAAAATCTATTGGCCTCAGAGCTTCCCAGGGAAGCACCCGACACCCGCTTGTTACCAGAATCCAATGCACATAAATGATTAACCAGCGCATCAACCCGTCCATATGTTCGTCCGAGCAGCGCCAGTTCCCCCACTCCATTTTCCAAAAGCGCCACGGCAGCAGCGCGCGCAGCTCCACCTGTACCCAGAATCACCGCCTTCTTCCCGTGGCAATCAAATGCGCACCCCGTAAAATCGGTCAATGCCCGGATGAAACCAGCAGCATCCGTATTATAGCCCACCAGGCGGCCATCGCGATTCACAATCGTGTTGACAGCTCCAATTTTAACAGCGGCCGCATCATATTCGTCAAGCAACGACACGACATCCTCTTTGTAGGGAATGGTAACATTCGCACCCAGAACACCGGGAGAGCGGAGCGAGGCTATTCTTTGCGCCAGCGTGCCAGGCTGTGTTTCCCAGAGTACATAGCGCGCCTCGATGCCAAGCGCATCAAACGCTGCCTGCTGCATTTGCGGTGAGAGCGAATGAGACACAGGATACCCGATAAGACCCACTTGCTTCACGGCACTGCTTCTCCCTCTCGTAGCAAATCGACCAGCGCTCGCAAGGCCAGCAGATAACCTTGCCAGCCCAGGCCGCTGACCTGGCCGCGACATACAGGAGCAATCACCGACTGGTGGCGGAAAGGTTCGCGCGCATAAATATTGGAGAGATGCACTTCAATCGCCGGCTTCGCCAATCCTGCAAGCGCATCTCGCAGGGCAATGCTGTAATGGGTCAACGCGCCTGGATTAATAATCACGCCATCACACTCTGCACCGGTCTGTTGCAGCGTATCAATCAGCGCGCCCTCAAAGTTCGATTGAAACACCACCACCTCGCTTTTGAGCTCACTTGCTTCGCGCTGTAGCATAGCGTTGATCTGTTCCAGCGTGACAGTACCATAGATCTCCGGCTGTCTCGTTCCCAGCATATTGAGATTGGGGCCATGAAGTACAAGTATTTTTACCATGCTTTTCTCCCCTGGTACGTGCTGCATACCGCCGCCAGCGCATCCCGGACCGGTAGGTCGGGAACATCGTCATAGACCTCACCATGCCCTACACGCGTTGCTAAAACCCAGCGCATGCGCCCGGCCTGCACTTTTTTATCGCGCTGCATCGCTGCCAGCGCTGCTCCGCTATCTACACCCGGACAATCTACCGGCAGGTCTAGCACACGCAGCAGCTTCTGTTGGCGCAGTGCATCTTCCTGCGAGAGCAGGCCGCGTGCAGTGGCAATGCGAGCCGCCACCTCCATCCCAATAGAGACGGCCTCACCATGCAGCCAGCTCCCATATGTTACGCAGCCCGCTATCATGCTCATCAAGCTGAACCACACCCATCTTCAAGCGAATACAGCGGGCAATGATTGCAGTCAGCAAAGTTGCATCGCGAACCTGCAAAGAACCGGCATGCGCCTCGAGCAACTCAAACAGCTCAGCATCAAGAACCATACCATACTTGACAATTTCTGCCCATCCTTCGCGATAGACACGCTCCGGCAGCGTCAAAAGCATTGCCGGATCGACCATCATCAGCCGGGGCTGGTGATAGGCGCCAATGAGATTCTTGCCCAGCGGATGATTGATACCTGTTTTGCCGCCGATAGCGGAATCAACCTGGGCGAGCAGCGACGTAGGAACCTGGATCAGCGGCACACCGCGATGATAGCACGCGGCCACAAAGCCAGCCAGGTCGCCAACAACGCCGCCTCCCATAGCAATGATTGGCTCCTGCCGCTCGGCCTTATGCTCCACGAGCCAGTCAAGAATCTGCTGGAAATATGGGAATGATTTACTGGACTCACCTGCCGGGATGGTAAAAATACGGGGAACAAAACCTGCATCCTCGAGCAAGAGCTGCACCGGCTTGCTGTAGAGCCGCCCAACTTCCGCGTCGGTAACAATAAAAACCCGTTGCCAAAATCCTAATGACTGCAGGGTCTGTGGCAAGCTGTATAATCCGCCCCACTCGATCACCGCCCGCGAGGTCATTGTACCGAGATGCATGGTAACGATTTCCCGTGGCAACGAAGCAGATGAGAGGTATCCACGTGACAGTGCGCAGGCGACAACCTGGCCGGCTATGATCGCGGGTGGGTACTCATTTGTATCGATATGTACCGTCGCTTGCTCGTACCATTGCTTGCGTGCTGCATACAGGCCTTGCAAACGCGGCTGCCCATCTGCGCCTGCCACCAGGGGACGCAGCACCGGCATTCCATCCTGGTGCATATGCTCCTGTATGCGCTGCCAGGCGGTTTCGATCGAGACGTTTAGATAGACTACCAGCCCGTGCTCGTACATAAAATTACGGTTGGCTTCCGCGATTACAGCTCCTCCACCGGTAGCGATCACAACGCGCTCTGACCCGGATGCAGCCATAAGTATCTCAGATTCGAGCTGGCGAAAGCCTGGCTCTCCGTATTCGAGCAGCGCCTGGCCGGCAGGAAGCCCTGTACGCTCAGCAAGCAGGTCATCTGTATCAACGCAATCCCAGCCCAGCAGCCTGGCTACTTCCCTGCCGGCGGTAGATTTTCCTGAGCCAGAAAGCCCGGTTAAAAAAATTCGCTGCACGTGCTGAAGCCTCCTCAGGCAAGTCTCTCTATCTTTGCGCCCAGCTTTGCCAGGTCATCAAAAAAATGTGGGTAGCTCTTGGCAATATGCTGTGCACCGGAGATGGTAATGGGATGCTTGCTCTTCAGTCCGATGGCAGCAAACGCTTCTACCAGCCGGTGATCAGCATGCGCATCAAGATCTGCTCCACCAGTTATGGTAGCAGGCTGCACTTCGATTGCACCGGCGGAAGGAACTACGCTACAGCCCGCTTTGTTTAGTTCCGCCGCCAGATCATCGATACGATTACTTTCTTTCAGGCGCAGGTTTGCCACGTTATAAATACGGCTGGGGCTGTTCGCAAAGCAAGCAGCAGCAACGATCACCGGCACGCTATCGATAGCTGTATTGCCATCGAAGCTGATGCCATGAGGCGCTTCTTGCGCTTGAACAGTTACGCTATTTCCTGTTCTCGCAATCTGCATTCCCATCCTGGAAAATACTTCCAGGATGGCCTCTCCACCTGCATCACCCGGGAGTAGATTGTGAAGCGCAATCTCACCCCCAGCGACTGCAGTGGCCGCCATGAGAGCTGCCGCAGACGGATAATCGCCTGGAATGACGTATTCTCGAGGTTGATACTGCTGCCCTCCAGGCACAACATACTGTTGATAGCGCTGCCTGGTGATTACGGTTATTCCGGCTTCCTCCAGTACCCCTATTGTCAGGTCAATGAACGAGGCGGATGTCAATCCACCGGTAATTTCAATCTCCAGTCCCTCCTCGAGCAATGGTCCCAGGAAAAGCAGAGCGCTGCTATACTGCGAACTCGCGCTGCCGGAGATCTGTACCCTCCCACCACGCATGTGACCGCGCTTGATGGCAATAGGCAGTAAACCGGCGGCAGTCTGGCTCTCTACTGTTGCGCCAAGCTGGGCAAGCGCCTGCAATAAATCGGCATTCGGGCGGCGACCCAGCGATTGAGGATACGGGGTGGTGAAGGTGATGGTCTCAGGTGATAGCGCGCCAATCCCCAGGAGCAAACGCAGCACCGCACCGGCATTACCAACATCGAGCGTTGTACCAGGCAAAGTCTCGATCAGTCCCCCATTGCCCTGGATAGTGAGGATACGACGCCCACCAGTTTGCTGCTCGGTCTGAATAGTTGCTCCCAGCAGCGCGCAGGCTCTCAGCAATACAGTAGTGTCATCACTGTCAGCCGGGTAGTAAACCTTGCTGACACCTGTTGCCAGAGCCGCTGCCAGTATACAGCGCAGCGTATAGTACTTTGAAGACGGCGGTAAAATGGTGCCATTCAGTGGTCCCGATGGGTAGATACGTACGCTTTGAGAGAGAGTTTCCACACGTGTTTCCCGATTCCGTTAAGAAATTTATGATACATCCTTGGGGCTGAGTGTAAAGGAATGTAAAGGGCATGTCAAGCCTTCCGTAGAGGCGCAATGATGCATGTTCAAAAATAAATCAGCATTTCAGATGTATTTCAGGATAGTCTGCTACTCTTTCAGCAAAGAGAGATTGTCAAAGACCCCCGGCTGAAGCACGGAGGCTTGTGGCTAAGCTCCACCGCAATTCAGCATACCTCGCAAGGCGTGCTGCTTTGGTCTCGACACTCGACACATCAGGGCGTTCTGACAAGACGCCCGTGCTCGCCCAGTCCTGCCGAACGAGCAACGTTCGCAGCGCAATATTCCTGGCCCCAACCAGATCGGCATGGAGGGTATAATGACAGTGCTGACAGATGAAGAGCAAGCCTTTGCTGGGACGGTTGGC
>WNFF01004721.1_pt1 | contig 11110 bp, 9 predicted proteins | sample 5400441 | NCBI WGS metagenome assembly WNFF01 (sample SAMN13153345, study PRJNA577476) | soil metagenome | isolation source: 120 cm saprolite under Douglas fir tree site 2 hole 3 replicate 1 | place: USA:California | collected 2015-04-18
CACTCCCGCAATCGCAGTTGCAATTGCAACGGAACGGACCATTTACATAGATCTTAAGCAGGTCTGGCTGTTCGGTAACGTCAAGCGTGACCTCCTTCTTGGCCGTTTCCATTCTTTCTTTCGACTCCGCGCGGATGGTTTTGTTGACCACAAGTTGCACCTGCTCGGATTGGCCGCCAACGACCTCGATGGAACCGGTGACATTGTCGATATCCAGCAGCCGACTTCCGGGCCCCAGTGTGAACGACTTGCGGATCGTCTCCTCTTCGCGCAGCGGAAAGTCCGCATCGCTTTCACCACGAAGCGCGGCCCGGACGGACACTTTGACCTTGCTGTCCGACGCCCTCGCCTGAAGACTTGCCGCCGGGACGAATGTGACAATCAGTGCCGTGCTTATGACTGCAATGCCAAGCCACAACCTGTTTTTGGGCATAAACCTCCTCCTTCAGAAAAATGCGTTGCGTTTTCGGGCGCTGACTCTAGCTCAGTTTCTGGATCCCCCACTCCGCTCGCTTCTTCACGTTGGGATTAACTTTGGGATCTTGCTGCACTCTCTTGAGCTGCTGCACCGCGGAGCGGTCGTGCAGGTCCACCAGCGCGTCAATCAGGGCAATCTGCACCATGGGCGATTGCTGGCTTTGCATGGCGTCAATCAATCCCTTGCGGACCTCAGGACGGTTTCCGTATCGAGTAAGCGCGTCCAGGGCCGCGAGGCGCACATCTACGCTGCTGTCAGACCGCACCGTACGCAGTAGAGCGCCCAGGACTTGCGGATCGGCCTGGTCCACCTGTGCGCTGTAACTCACGGCCTGCAGGCGCTCGTTGGCCGATTGCATTTGCAGCATGGAGAGCACCATGATCTGCTTGGTGCTCTTCAACTCATTGCGGATCGCCTGAAGTTGCTCAGGATCGGTGGTCTGCGGCTTGTTCGTGTATTTGCCGATGATGAACCCGCACAGAAGAAAAACGCAGGCCCAGGCCACACCTGCCATGGCCGGCATGCGGAACCAATTTCCCAGGCCGGCAAACCACGGCGCTCTACGGCCTTCAGCGGCCAGGCTGGATTTCTCCCAGCGGCCTTCCTGATAGCTTTCCAGCATGGCATTGAAACGATTGCGCAGCGCCGGGCTCGGCTGTTGCCGCGGCAATGCTCCGAGCTGCTGCCACAGCAGCACGTCCTGTTTGCACTCTGCGCAGCCTTCGAGATGGCTTTCCACCTGGCTGCGCTGCTCACTAGCCAGCGTTCCCTGTAGATAATCTGGAATCCATTCGGCGATCTGTTCACACTTCATTGCAAACTCCCGGGATTCGGCCATGCCGTCCCCTCCGAACGTTTCTTATTTGTTGCGCCTATGCGCTCCAGGCGTTGAAATGTCTGCCTCAATTCATGGAGAGCACGGTGCACCTTCACTTTGACCGTATTCACTTCGCAGCCGAGGAGCCTGGCTATCTCTTCATACTTAAGTTCTTGGAAACGGCTCAACACCAGGACTTCCCGTTTCTCTTCCGGCAAGTGCATCAGGGCGCGATGCAACAGGGCCGCTTCCTGATTTTGCTGGGCCAAGTCCGGATGCGTCACCGCGGGCGCCATCTCCGGTTCGAAACTCGTCTCGTTGCGGCGTTTGCGGAAGTGATCGACGCGGGCATTGCGGGCGATCTGATAAATCCACGCGCGAAATGGCGTTCCCGCTTCGTAGGTATGGCGGTACTTTAAGATGCGAAAGAAGACTTCCTGCACCAGGTCTTCGCTCAGAGTGGCATCGCCGGTCAATTTGCAGTAGAAATTGAACAAAGGCATCTGGTACCGGTCAAACAACACGCCGAGCATTTCGCCGATGCCATTGCGCACCTGCGTCATCAGCTCTTCATCGGGTAGCAAATTTCCCATTGCCTGGACCGTGGCGGCTGTTTCTTGTCCTTTCATGGGTGAATACCGGGCGCCAATGAAAGGGTTACATGGAATTTGAGGGCTAAAATCAACGGCAAGCCAGCGCGGCTTTACTTCCGGCCAGCTTTGCGTTTCTAATAGTTCCTTGATCGTACAGGAGAAAACATGCTTCTTCGGTGCATTTTGACTCTGCTGGTGGTCGCGGTGACCGCCAGTGGCCAGACGTCCAAAAAAAGCGCTGCCCCGGCTACCGCGCAAAAGGCGACCAGCAAAGCTGCCGCGCCTTCCGGACCACCCGCGGCGGTCCTCCACACCACCGCGGGCGATCTGAAGTGCGAATTGTTTCCCGACAAAGCACCCAACACAGTTGCCAATTTCATTGGCCTGGCCAAGGGGACAAAGCCGTGGAAAAACCCTCTTACGGGCAAGATGGAAACCAAGCGCCCGCTGTATGACGGCGTGATTTTCCACCGCACCATTCCCGAGTTCATGATTCAAGGCGGCGATCCAACGGGAAGCGGCTCCGGCGACATCGGGTACCAGTTTGACGATGAGCTCTTGCCCGACCTTCTGTTTGACCAGCCTGGCCGGCTGGCCATGGCGAACCGCGGCCAAAACACGCAGAGCTCGCAGTTCTTTATCACGGAAGTCCCGCGTCCTTCATTGAATCCTTGCCTGGATCCAGGCGGGTGCCAGCGGCCCTGGGGCCATGTTCCCGAGAAGAGCGGCTACACTATCTTTGGACAATGCGACGCAGCATCGGTCGAGCTGGTTAAGCAGATCGCGCGTAAGGCGTGCACCAAAGGCCCGGTCTGCGACAACGCAAACAGTAAGCCAGCAGAGCCGGTAAAGATCCAGCACATAGAGATTCTGAATGCCGGCAAATCGGCAGGCGTCAAGCCCGCGACAAGAACCGGCAATCAAAAGACGCAGCCGAAACCCACGACTCCCAACCGATAAGAAAGGACTTCCCATGGCCCGCCAAGCTGGTACCTACGCTGTGTTCAATACCTCTGAAGGCAAAGTTGTCTGCCGCCTGTTTGAAACTGAAGCACCGATCACCACCAAGAACTTCACCGACCTCGCCGAGGGCAAACGCGAGTGGAAAGATTCTGTCAGCGGCAAAGGCGGCGCCGGTCCGCTCTACCACGGGACTCTCTTCCATCGGGTGATTCCCAACTTCATGATCCAGGCCGGCGACCCCAGCGGCACCGGCATGGGCGGTCCCGGCTACAAGTTTCAGGACGAAACCAAGGGCTCTCCGCACAAGTTCGACAAGGCGGGCAAACTAGCCATGGCCAATGCAGGGCCCAACACGAACGGATCGCAGTTTTTTATCACCGTAGCGCCCACGCCATGGCTCACCGGAAACCACACGATCTTTGGAGAAGTGGTGGAAGGACAGGACATCGTAGACAAGATTGCCAATGCGCCGCGTGGCCGTCAGGACAAGCCAGTGAAAGACATAGTGTTGCAATCGATCACGATTGAGCGAACATAGGGCGCAATTTTTTGGACTCGGTCAAAATTGCGATCTTTGTCGCGGTGTTTCTGGCGCTGCTGTTGCTGGCGCGCAGGCTGTCCTCTTCGGAAACGGCGATCATTCCCGGTCCACCAGAACCGCCCCCGCCGCAGCCTTCGGACGATGGTCCGCGCCAGGCAATGCTGGCGATAGATCCCAATACTCCCCGCCGGCCTGCGTTCACCGGCGCCGATTTGCCTTTTCCGATTCCTCTGCCGCCGGTCAAGCGCCGAAAAGATGGGCGATATAACCGGCCTAACATTCTGAATTACTTTTTTAAAACGGTTGATCTGGTACAAGGTCCCGCCGATCCCAGATCATTCTGCGACGATTTCTTCATCGAGATACAGAATCCGGCAGATGGTAACGCATGGACCCTGCAATATGTGGTCGGAACTCCAGCCGGCCTGCAGAAAGAGTTGGACACTGAAGCCTCTTCTTCCCTCTATTTCGAAAATGGCGTGATCATCGTCCCCAAATGGGAGCTGAAGGCTATCTTGCAAGCCGCGGTGGAAGAAATTCTAAAGCACTGGGGTGACTCCGACCAGGAGCCGCGAGACGCCGCTCCGATCGAATAAATCACCGGCGCTCTTGCTGGTGTGATTTCATAGATGAAGACACAACCGAGGGGCGGCTGTGTCACATGGATATCGCCGTCTGAGGGATTCTCTCTCAGATCTAGACTCCAATAACTTTGACCAGCTCAGTCACCGCGTCAGCGCTCTTGCGCAGTGCGGCTTGTTCTTCGTCGGTCAGCTTGATCTGGATGATCTGCTCCAACCCGTTGGAGCCCAGCTTGCACGGCACGCCGACAAACAGTCCGCTGATTCCGTACTCGCCTTCGAGATACACGGCGCAGGGCATGATCTTCTTCTTGTCCTTGAGGATGGCTTCCACCATTTCAGTAGCCGCGGCGGAGGGCGCATAGTATGCGCTGCCGGTTTTGAGATATTTCACGATCTCCGCGCCGCCATCGCGGGTGCGCTGGATGATTGCGTCCAGACGGTCCTTCGCGATCAGCTCGGTAATGGGAATACCGGCGACGGTGGAATATCTTGCCAGCGGGACCATGGTATCGCCATGTCCGCCCAGCACAAATGCGGTCACGTTCTCCACGCTGACCTTCAACTCCTGCGCAATGAAGGTGCGGAAGCGCGCGGAGTCGAGCACGCCCGCCATGCCAATGACGCGGTTGCGCGAAAACTTGCTGAGCTTGTAGGCGGCCTGGGCCATGGCGTCGAGCGGATTGGAGACGACGATCAAAATGCAGTTTGGCGAGTTGGTGACGACTTTGGCCACTACGTCCTGCATGATCTTGTAATTGGTGTTCAGAAGGTCGTCCCGGCTCATGCCCGGTTTGCGCGCAATTCCGGCGGTGATGACCACAATGTCGGAGTTTGCGGTGTCGGCATAGTCGTTGGTGCCGAGCACATAGGAATCGCGTTTCTCAATCGGCATGGCCTCGAGAAGATCCAGCCCTTTACCCTGGGGAACGCCGTCCAGCACGTCTATGAGCACAACATCGGCCAGTTCTTTTGAGGCGATCCAGTGGGCCGCTGTGGCGCCCACGTTTCCTGCTCCAACGATGGTTACTTTTTTACGCATGCGGTCCTTCCCATATTCATAAGAATGAAATCTAAACTAGTTTTCGCCCGCGGACTTTTTCCGGCGGTCGACCATGTTCCCAATGATGTGCGTGGCGAACTCGCTGGTCTTGACCTTGGTTGATCCCGGCAGCAGGCGCTCGAAGTCATACGTCACCAGCTTCTGCTGGATCGTGGCTTCGAGCGAAGTCTCGATCAGCCGCGCCGCTTCGTTCCAGCCCATGTAGTCGAGCATCATGACGCCGGAGAGAATCACCGAGCCGGGGTTGATCACGTCTTTGTCCGCATACTTTGGCGCGGTGCCGTGCGTGGCTTCGAAGATTGCGTGCTGGTCGCCGACATTGGCGCCAGGCGCAATCCCCAAGCCGCCGACCTGCGCGGCACAGGCATCGGAGATGTAGTCACCGTTGAGGTTCGGTGTCGCCAGAATGTCATACTCCGCGGGTCGAATAATCACCTGCTGGAAGATGGAATCGGCAATCCGATCATTGATCATGATCTTCTTTTTCCATGCGCCTTTGCCGTGCGTCGCGTAAATGGAATCAAGGCACTGCTTGACTTCGCTGTAGAGCTCTTTCTTGAAGCTCTCCGGCGCAAATTCAAGCCCAGGCTCGATCATCGCGGCGTTTTGTTCGATGGACAGATCGGCGTTCTTGTCAACGTTATCGAGAATCCAGCTCTCGCGTTCAGTCACCACGTGCTCGCGAAACTCATCGCGGGCAACCTCGTATCCCCACTCACGGAAAGCGCCTTCAGTAAATTTTTGGATATTGCCCTTATGCACCAGCGTGACCGAGCGCCGATTGCTCTTGATGGCATGCTGAACTGCCATACGAACGAGGCGCTTGGTCCCGGTGATGGAGATCGGCTTGATGCCGATGCCGGAGTCTTCGCGAATGTGCTTCTTTGTCCCGGCGAGCATTTTGTTGTTGAGGAAGTCAATCAGCGTCTTGACCTCCGGCGTACCCTGCTTCCACTCGATGCCCGCGTAGACGTCCTCGGTGTTTTCGCGGAAGATCACCACGTTGAGCTGCTCCGGATGTTTTACCGGTGACGGCACACCGCTGTAGTAACGCACGGGCCGTATGCAGGTGTAGAGATCGAGCACCTGGCGTAGTGTGACGTTGAGCGAGCGTATGCCGCCGCCCACCGGCGTGGTCAACGGACCTTTGATAGCGACGTGCAGGTCGCGGATTGCGTCCACCGTGGCGTCAGGCAGCCAGTTGCCGAATTTCGTGAAGGCCTTTTCGCCGGCGAACACTTCAAACCAGTGCAGCTTTCTCTTGCCGCCGTAAGCCCGCTCTACCGCGGCGTCAAAGACGCGGACAGAGGCCGCCCATATGTCACGGCCGGTACCGTCGCCTTCAATGTAAGGAATGATGGGGTTGTCAGGAACCTGCAATTTGCCGTCGCGAAAAGTGATGGCGCGGCCGCCCGCCGGAAGTGCGACACCGTTGTATGAAGATGGCATGAATTCCTCCACAGTTGGAGCTTGAGCTGGTAAAGCAAACCTTTTACGTTAACATTCCTGCGTGTAGCCGCGCAATCATAGCGGCAGAAGCGAATGGAAGAACGTGATCGCCGTCACAAGGGCATGAATATGTTCTAATGTTTGAGTCGTCGCTACTTTTTCATTGCCCGTTCGACCTCGTCGGCGGTCCGCGGCAAATGCCTGCTGAGTTTCACCGGCTTGCCATCCTGGCCGACGTAATACATGTCTTCAATGCGGATGCCGATCTTTTCCTCGGGAATGTAGATGCCCGGCTCGAGCGTGAACACCATTCCCTTGTCTAGAGGGATGGAGGAATCGTTGGCGTCATGCACGTTGAGGCCAACGTGATGGCCCACGCCATGGATGAAGTACCTGCCCAGAGAATCGCCATGCAGATCTTTACCGTGCGTGTTGATGTACTCGCGCGCAATGCGATCGAGAGAATTAGGATCGTTACCTCGCGACAGCTTCGACTTTCCCGCTTGGAACGCGTCAAACGCAGCCTGCTGCGCGCCCAGCACAATGTCATAGAGTTCGCGCTGCCGCGCGGTGAATTTGCCATTGACCGGCGCCGTGCGCGTGATATCGCTGGCATACATCGAGTATTCTCCGGCGACGTCCATGAGGATCACGTCCCCGTCTTTCGCGGTGCCGGAGTCTTCCGAATAATGCAACACTGTTGAATAGAATCCGGAGCCAACGATGGGAGCATACGCGGGCCGCTCGCAGCCCCGTTTGCCAAACTCATATTGCATGAGCGCCGAGATTTCTCTCTCGGTGATGCCGGGACGAATCGCTTTTAAGGCAGCCATGTGCGCGGCTTCAGAAGCTTCTACGGCGCGCGTAATCAATTGCAGTTCACCGGCGTCTTTGACCATGCGGAGACGTGCGATCAAGGTTTTGACTTCACGAAAGCTGGCGAACGGCGTTGAGTTGGTGCGGCGCAACCAATCCAGAGGACCGCTGGAGGGCGAGGTCCGCGCGTTCTCGCCCAGGTCAGAGTAGATTGTGGGCCGGGTCTGCGGCAGCACCTTCAGCAACTCGTCGTGGATCCTCTCCAGGCTTGCGACTTTGTCGAAGCCCGTCACTTCCGATGTCTGGGGGTCGTTGGGGCCGAGCTTAGGGCCAGTCCACTTTTCCTGGGTCACGTTGTGGTCAGGAAGAAATAGGACCTCGGAATACGGGTTGGACTGGATCAGAATGGCTGCTCCCGGCTCCGACCAGCCGGTGAGGTAATAAAAATTGTCTTCCTGCCGAAAGCCGTACAGGTTGTTCGGCCCATCGGCCTCTGTGGGTGCAAAGAGGACCAGCGTTCCGCCGTCCAACAGCTTCGCAAGTTTGACCCTGCGGGCTTTGTAGTCTGCACTGTTCTGGCGTTCGGTGGCCGAAAGTGCAAACACTGCGAATATGAGCGTCAAGAAAACAAATTTGCGCATCAGCGATCCTTCCCTTGGAAATTGCAGGGGATTCTAGCATCTGCCGCACGGGAAACAGAAATGACTACTCTGCTCCGGCTTGCTTCAACAGCTCTTTGCGGTTGTGACGAAGATCTCGGCCGTCGCGTTCGTAGGGATAAGGCTTGTCACCCATGAGTCCCTTCCACAACACAAGATTGAATTGCTCGGAATCAATCCGGTCTTCCGCCGTGAAGTCGAAGCTCCTGGTTTGCTCTTCCCAATAGGCAGCATCGTGGGCTGGCTTGAACTCGGCCGTCTGGCCCGTCGCCGGCGGCACAGGAAGCTTGGTGGAGCGCAGGGCTGCCGGCACCTTCGCCGTGTAGGTCCAATTTGCCTGGCTCTGCGAAAACACAGCAGCCATGGGCGGCTGTACGGCGTCATTGAGCCCGAGAGGCTTGATGCCGAGCACCTCTTCGATGGTGCGGAGCATGGCCACGGTGTTGTAGCGCTCAGAGATGACGGCCCCTTGCTTCACATAGGGACCAACGATGAAGGCCATGCTGCGGTGCGCGTCTACGTGGTCCGGACCGCCCTGGGCATCGTCTTCAATCACAAAGATCAGCGTGTCTTTTGCATACTTGCTGTGCGCGACTTTTTCGACCAGCAGTCCGACAGCGTAATCGTTGTCCGCCATCTGGGTTTCCAGCGTGTTTACGCCATCGAGTGCGCTGCCAAACCGGCCAAAGTGATCATGTGCCAGGCGAACCAGTGAAAGGTTTGGCAGATTATTGTCTTTCACATAGCCGTCAAACTCGTATTCCCATTCCTTGAGCCGCCAGTAATCGGCAAGGTTCTGGTCGAATCCGCGGAAATAGATGTCGGTCAAACCCTGCAAGCGCGGGTAATTCGTGATGGCAACGGTGATCTTCTCCGCTCGGGGATTGCGCGAGACGGGTGTGTCGTCTGACGCAATGGAGAGGAAGAAGCCATAATTGCGGACGGTCAGCCCGGCGCGCAGAGCGGAATCCCAGAGACGGCCGGCGCCAATGGCGTCTTCCGGACCGTCAGGCGCGGCAACATCGGCGGGGCCAGGAAGCAGATCATCAGCGTCAGGAAGTTTCTTGTATTTTGGCTCCGCTTTTTCGCGTGCTTCGCGCGTGGCCAGGCCCAGGTTGATCCAGCGGTTGTCTCCTTCGTAGTCGTAGGTAAAGCCGCGCTGGGCGTAGTTGACGGCAATCGTCTTCTCCGTATAGTCAGTTGCCCGGGCGCCCACTGTCCAGTTCCATCCGTTGCCGCTGACTTCGCCGCTATCGAAAAAGTTGTCGAGAGTCACAAATTGCCGCGCCAGCTGATGGTGATTGGGAGCGATTGGATCTTTGAATAGCGCAATCGAAGGATCTCCATTTCCCTTCTCCAAATCACCCAGGACCTGGTCATAGGTGCGGTTTTCTTTCACGATGTAGATCACGTGTTTGATGTTGTTGCGCAAAAACGCAAAAATCGGATCGGCCGGCGCGACAGGTTGCTGCGAGAAATGATTGTTCTTTGCCACCTGGGCCGTCAGGCCAGCTAGCTGGTCTTTCGTGGGAAGCGGAATGGTGAGCAGACTTCCCTTGCCAAGCTGCAGGATGTATTGGTTCGCAGCTTCGCATCCGGCAACGTTGTCCGACTGTAATGAATTCCGGCAGCCCCTGGGATTGGGCCCGGCATTTCCTTTTCCGTTGAGCACATAGAGCGTCGCACCATCCGCGCTCACGCTCACCGCTTCGGGATACCAGCCTGTAGGAATCAGGCCAACCAGGCGGCTGTCGTCAGGGTCTTTGTCCAGTGCGACTACGGCTACAGAATTTGTGCCGCCGTTGGTGACATAGAGCGTCTTTTCGTCGGGAGAGAGCGCGAGGCTATTGGGATTGCTTCCCTTAAACGTCTCTTTGTTAGGGAAGATGCTCTCCGGCGCAGTGATCTTGATAGTGGCGACGACATGGTCGTGCGCTGTGTTGATGATGCTCACAGAATCGCTGTTGTCCTCGGCGATAAACAGAAGCGTCTGCGCTTTGTTCAGCAGCAGCTTGTTGGGCTGCCCTTTGACTTTGATGCGGCCAACTATGGCCGGCTTGTCATGCGTGTCGAGGACAACGATTTCACGATCGCGGACGCTGGAAACGTAAGCACGATCGTCACCCTTGAACACAACTGCAAACGGGAACTCGCCTCCGGGAACGCCATGCTGCTTCGAATTGTTCTTTCCGGGGCGAAGATCGAGTTCGGCAATCTTGCTTCTGCTCTTGAGATCAATCAGCGAAACCGAATCATTCTCATAATTCGTCGCCAGCAGGCGCGTTCCACTGGCGTTGACGGCGATTCCAGCGACTATCGGCTTCACTTTCAGGCCAAGGCCGTCAGGGTGTCCGAGTGGAACAGGCGAAGTGGCCTCAAGCCACTGACCATCTTTGCTGCCGAAAATATGTACGGTATCGTTCATGCCGCCGGAAACGTAAAACTCTTTACCGTCTGGATGCCAGGCGATTCCCACAAATGTGTTCGGAACTTGCAATACCTGTGTCTTGACCGGAGCGGCGTGGCTGATGTCATAAACGAAGACGTATTCGTTCGACAGAGCGTCGACGATCTTGCCGTCGGCGCCGTGGTTGCGGTTGAAGCCGCTGGTGAGCACCAGAAGCGTCCTGCCATCGGGACTGACCGCGCTCGAGACCGGGTGATCAGCCGTAAACTGCGGCAGGTCTGGCAATCCCGGATTGAGCGCCTGCAACGCTGCTCCTGGCGCCGCCAAGGGCGTGATGCTCATCCCTGTAGGCAGGAGCTCGGGTTCAGAAGAAGTTGGGTGCGCAGCGCCACTCTGGAGAGCGAATGCGGGCACAGAACAGCACAACAGCAGGAATACAAAAATCTCCAGGTAAGAACAGAATCGCGCCACTCTAGACATACCGTCCCTTTCGCGGGTTTCACGCAAAGAAAAACGCGGCAGCCGAAACTGCCGCGTTTGGTTGAGTTTTAAGACCAGTTAGAACCGGAACCGCGCGCCCAACTGCACCTGTCGCGGAGTGTACTGGAAGTTGCTGTTGGTGTTGGTGACGGTTCCGAATGTTGAACTAGGAGCCAGGCACGGAGTGGCAACTACGCCGCAAACCGCCGCATTGGTGCCAACGCTGTAACCGGTGGAGTTAATTCCGGTTACGTTTTGTTTGT
>WNFF01012251.1_pt1 | contig 11109 bp, 10 predicted proteins | sample 5400441 | NCBI WGS metagenome assembly WNFF01 (sample SAMN13153345, study PRJNA577476) | soil metagenome | isolation source: 120 cm saprolite under Douglas fir tree site 2 hole 3 replicate 1 | place: USA:California | collected 2015-04-18
AGCGTGGCGCCGCTTGGCTGGGTCGGCGGGATGGGCTTCAATCTTGACCACATGCCACATCAGTTGAAGAGCTTCCGGCCGGCCATGCAGGTCGAATTCGGTACGCGCGACCTGGTGCTGCGCGAGGGCATGTCATTCGCCTTCGAGCCGAACGCCTGTAAAGGCCAGCACCGCGTAAATGTGGGCGGGACCGTGGTCGTTACCAGCGGAGAGCCGGAAGAGCTCAATACGGCGCCGAATCGGCTCCACGTCGTGGGTTGACCTCTCAGCGACCGACTCTCCGGCGCCATTCCAGAAACTCGTTATACAGCTGCGTCTTGTCGGCTTCGCGGAGGCTTTTGGTCTCGACAGCTTGGGTTTGGTTTGCCTGCGCCAACCAATCCTCAGCCGCCTTGAAGCGCTGCAGTCCCGGAATCGTTGCCCCGATAGCGGTCTCCCGCCATTTGGGATGGCGAATTGGCTGTTGCAGCAGGTCGATCTTTCCGAACAGAGCGTTGACGAATCTGGCGACCCGGTTGTAGCGATCACTGCCGACAGGCCAATTATAGACCATCAGGAGAGACGAGACGGCGACAGTGTCCACGGTTTCCCCGGGGGGCACCAGGTTGGGATATTCCGCGCTGGTGAAGGCGGTGGGAAAATATAAGTCCTGAATTGCCTTCTCGAAAGGGATGGCGACGAGATGGAATCGGCCTTCATCGTTCTTGATGTTCCTGAACAGAGGCGCAACTTTTCCGATCGGACCGAACCATGCGTCGCCGTCTCCGTTGAGCACCTTTTGGAGGGCGGCAACGTCATCCGTCTTGGTATCAATATCCGCGGTGATTCGCAGTCGATTGAAGAGGTTGCGCAAAGACGCGTATGACAAATCGCGTGGGGCATACACTTTTTTTCCAGCCAGGTCGCGGACCGTTCGGATCTCTTTGCGCGCCAGGATGTGGAAATCGGCGTTGAAGACTTTGGTGATATAGTTTACCCGGTTTTCGAGATTGGGAACGCCGTACTCGGTCTTCACGAACTCCACGGCGTCGGATAACGCAAAGCCCATATCGATGCTGCGCAGACGCAAAATATCGATAAGGTTCTGAGCGGATCCCTTGCCGATCACCGGCAGAACGCGCAGGTTATCGCCATCATCGAGCACGTTCGCCATGTCGGACCCCATGGCCGCATAGGCGCCGCCGACCGGCGCGGTGATGACGGTGACGGTTCCGTTGTTGAGCTGCTCTCTGCTCGGCAAGGTACCATCGGTGCGGCTTTGATCGGGGGCCGGACTGGCCCGCTTTACCGTCGTTGCCTGCGTGGCGATGACCGGGCGCTTATCGATTTCGCCGATCGCCTCTCGCAAACTTGCATCGATGTTGGAGCGCTGCGCCGCAACGCTGCCCACGAGCAAGCCAGTCCACATAAAGACGCCAGCCGTGCCGAGAAACCAACGCATGATGCCCCTCCCACCAATTTGTGTTTAGTTGGGACCGCAAGACTGATTCTTAAATAGGATTTGAGCTTAGCAGGGACTGAACGCTGATTTTTTAAGCTACATAAATATCGTGGCGATATCTCGTTCGAATGATGAAATTCTTCCCAGTGTGCCGGTCCCCCGCAGCCGGCTACCTGTTCGCGCCCAAGGCTCCGCAAATGCCAACTGGTTCAAGGAGTCTCGTGGTTGCTGCATCGCCCGCTTTCGAGCGTGTGAAATAATCTCACCTCATCCTGAGGAGCGCCGCTTCTTAGCGGCGCGTCTCGAAGGATGGCCACTGGCTCAGCAGTGCCTATTGCCATCCTTCGAGACGGCCGCCCAAGAGGGCGGCCTCCTCAGGATGAGGACTTTCAATTCCTTCACACGCTCTTTCGCGGGCGATGGCAACATTGTGAAATCAAACCGTGGAAACGGAACGCCAATCCAACGCGTGCCGGCCTACGCCGATTTCACCGCGCTGATCGCCAGACGCTCCTCGCGATAGGGGTCGAGCTCCAACCGTGGATCATCGTCGAGGATCATGACGGCGCGGCGCTCCGCCGAATAAGGCTCCCACTTGAGGCCCGCGATGCTGGGGTCGCCCGTGCGCGCGAAGGCGGTCCACATGCCACTCATCTTGTCAGCGAGCGCCTGCTTGTCTGCCCCGGTGCCGGTGACGGCGGTCGACAGGTCGATGTTGTCGAACGCATAGGCGATCTCCAGGGTGTGGGGCACCTTCAGCTTGCCATCGCGCACCGGCGTGCGCTTCTCGAAGTGATAGACATAGGCCGGCGCCCGGCCGAGCCTCGCCTTGCGCTCAGCCTGGGTCGTGACGTTCGCCGTCATCCACCAATCCGCCGAGAGAAGTTGGTAGAGGAACGTATTGTCGGCGTTCCCCCGGTTCTTTCGATAAGATGCGATCAGGCGCGAGGCTTCGGCGTCTCCGAGGCCGGTGTAGCGCTTGACATGGCCGAGCAGCGCTGCGTCGTCGATCGGATCGAGCGGCGTGTCGGGAAAGAAGGTGCGTTCCGTGAGATTGCTGCCGAGCAGCATCGGGACGTCCGCGGAAATCTCCGGTGCTTCGGGATCGAAGGGGTGGCGCGGCAGCGCATGACCGCCGACCACGGGGCCGAACCCGAGCGGCGGCCGCGCCGCTTGGAGTGCGCCGAGGATTCGCTCAAACGGCGTTTCCTGAATCCGGTCAAGATCGCCGGCACCGACGCCCAGTTGACCGAGGAAAGCCTGTGCGGCCGCGGCCGCGGCGTCGGCCGTGATGCCGCGCAGCGCCACGCCGCTCTGGGCGATCGCACGATGAAACAGCCCTTTGGCCGTCGGCATGGCCATCAGTGTTGAGACCTTGCCGCCGCCCCCGGATTCGCCGAACACCGTCACGTTGCCGGGATCGCCGCCAAAGTTCGCGATGTTGTCGCGCACCCATTCCAGCGCCGCCACGATGTCGAGCATGCCGACGTTCCCGGAGTCGGCAAATTTAGCGCCGCCGAGGCTGGACAGATCGAGGAATCCAAACGCGTTGAGCCGGTGATTGACGGTCACCACAACGACGTCGCGCTTGCGCGCAAGGTTGGAGCCGTCATAACGCACGCTGCCGCCGGAGCCGACCGCGTATCCGCCGCCGTGGAACCACACCATCACCGGCCGCTTCGCGGCGGCGTCGACGGCGGCGGTCCACACATTGAGGTAGAGGCAATCCTCGCTCATCGCCCCGTAGTCGAGATCGATCGCCTCTTCGGGCATCAGCCCCGGCGTCGGCGGCTGCGGACAGCGCGGACCGATTTGCGTTGCCTCACGTACGCCGCTCCACGGCACGGGCTTCTGCGGCGGCATGAAGCGATTGGCGCCATCGGTCTGCGCTCCGTAAGGAATGCCCTTAAAAATCCGGAGCGGCCCATTGGCAAGTCCCGCCACCCTGCCGGCCGTCGTTTCGACGGTTGATCCGAGGCTCAGGCGCGCCTGCGCCTGCGCCCGGCGCGCGGCGAGCGCGACGAGGCCGGCCGTGCTGCAGGCCAAGAAAGATCGCCGATCCATGCACTCCTCCCCGCGCGGAGACCGCTGCGTCATCGCCTGTCCTCCCGATCGGCGATCAGATACCGCCGGGCTGCGTTGCCGGAGCCGGCGTTACCGGGGCCGTGGTTACCCGGGGCTGCGCGCGGTTGCAGCACACGGCCATCTTCCTTGATGACATTGACCCAGGCGGCGGCCGGGCGCCCATCGCGCATCGGCCGGCCGGTCACCGTGACCTTGTCGCCGGGTTTGAGATCGCCTTTCTTGATGCCGGCCCGGAAAAGGGTGCTCGGCCCTTCGGCTTCGAAGCCCCAGTCGGTCATGGTCTTGTCGTCATTTGTCACCGTGACCCACAGCCAGGAGTGCGGATTGGTGTACTCGAATTCCTTCACCACTCCCTTGAGGGTGATGGTGTTCTGCGGGTCGAACATGGCGCCGGAGTGATGAGCGCTTGCCGACACGCCCAAACCCACCAGAACGCCGGCCGCAACGGCGATCTTCATCGTCGATTGTCGAGTCATCTCGCTTCCTCCTTGTATCGGTCCGACTATTTATCAGCCTTGTTTTTCATAATGGGGCCGGCGCCCGGGCCGGGAAGAACGTGCTCCGTGGCCCCTTCCTTGGTTTGGAAGACCTCGTTGTTGGCGTTCTCCTCGCACACCCAACTGCGGATGCGTCGACCCGCCACGGTTTGACGAGGGATGGCGGATCGTAGATCGTGACCTCCGCTTCGATGATGTTGTCGTCAACCTTGCGCCACCGTTCCACCGTCTCGACCTGTTCGGTGTAGTCCGGCTGGCTGCGCTGATACTGGCCGCCCATGAGTTGAGTGGTATGGATGACGAGGCTGTCGGCGTCCCAGAAGCCGATCGAATCGCCATTCCACAGCGGATAGGCCTCATCCTCCGGCGTGTGTCCCCGCCCATCCGTGTAAATGCGGCGGATGTCGTTGACCATTTCGTTGATCAGAAGGGTCTGTTCCAGCCTGAGCGCGAACTCCCGCAGGAAGGGCTCAGTCAGCCAGCGCGGATAACCAGGGGGAATGCAATTGCTGATCGGATCCCATTCAATTCCCTTGGCGACGCGCTCCAGTTTCTCCTTGTGCTTGCGGGCAAATTCGGGCGTGAGTTGCGCGGTGGTCTGCGCCAGCGAAGGCTGCGCCGGATCGAACTTGAGACCGCCGCCCGGGGCTCTGGTCCAAACGCCGGTCCAATCCGGCAGCTTATCGAAGGTGAGTTTCGTGCCGCCTTTGGCCGCGCGTTTGAGCGCCTCGAAATGCTCGGTCGAGTTGCGGTACTCCTGCGCCGGCGCGCCGGAGGCAAGCAGAACGGACAAGATGACGAGAGCCGCACCGACGCCAACGGCGTTTTTCCCATTGCTCACGATTTCCTCCTTGCTGCCGCAGTGGTCCTACGGTCGTCTGTATGCCTGGTGACACGAATCGCAGGCCTGCTGCAATCCTTTCGCAAGCGCCTTGAATTGCAGCTTGAACGTCAGCAACCTTCGGCGCGCGCGGCGAATGGTGCGTTCGACGCTGCGCAGCCTTGCCCGGCGGTACCGATCCGTCCTGCACGAAACGAGCGGCCGTTCTGCACAATCCTATCGTCCGTCGACGTCCCGGCCCGTGCCCTACGCGCGAGCGCTGCGCCGAAACCTCGCCGGTAGTGCAGGTTCAGCGCTATGCAAGGACTTAGCCTGTCCAACCGATCTTAAAGACGCTTCGTGCGACTTAAGGAATTTTTCGAATTGTCCAACCCTGGCAATCGTAAATTGCGTCGGCCGCGGAGGCGCTCCACCCGGTCCCAAAAACGCGAAGGCCGCAGACGTTGGCAGCGTCCACAGCCCAAGCGAATATCACAAGCACAGCATCGATACACTGCATCGAACCGGCTCCGAAGACAAGACTCAAGACGACGATTATGTGAGCGTGGAGGAGGCCGAAAGGCGCTTGGCAGCCCGAAGTCTCTGTCTGCCGTCCAGCGTTTACCGCCGGCCGGTGGCTCAAAATCCAAGCTTGCCCTCGGCTGGACCCGTCGCCGGCCCCGGCGCTCTCCCGATCGCGAGAAGTCGCGCCAGCGGGCTCGCATGCTGGGCGGATCGAGTCGCATGCCGCCCCAGGTGAGGGCGGTCTATACCGAATGCGAGCGGGCCGCGCTGACGATCGTCGCCCGCGAGGTCAAACACCATGGCATTTGCGATCTCGCGGTCGGTCGGATTGCCGCCGAGGCCGGCGTCTGCGTCCGCACTGTCCAGAACGCCGTTGCCGAGGCGGTCCGGCAGGATCACATCTGCCGCGAGGAACGTGACCGCAAGGGCCACAAGAACCTGACGAACATTCTCCGCATTGTCAGCCGCGAGTGGCTGGCCTGGATCAAGCGCGGTCCCATAGGGTGCAAAGTTTTCACCGCCACGAAGAACGTAGATTCAAAGCAAGAGAGGCGGCCGAGATTCGCCAGCCATAGGTGGCGCAGCCCGCATCCTTCGGAAGGGCGACCGCAAGGCTCACCGATCGCAGTGTGACGTTTGCCTTCGCCTTTGACGAGGGCGATGGGCCTGCTGTTTGACATCGTGAAGTATGTTGGGGCGAGTGGAGACGAAGTTCGGTGACCCTCGGCTCCCATCAAAAGACCATAGGCATCTCGCAGGTCCATCTCACCCCGCGATGGATCGTCGAAGCCTGGTTATGAAGCGCCGGTAAATTGCGCCGAAGGTAGAGCTTTAGGAGGGCATCGCGAGGGGCGAAGGCCAACGGCATCTACGTCGGCAAAGGCCGCCTTGCTTCGATAGACGTGTCCACGGTGCGTGAGATGAAGTCCCAACGCCTCGGGGCCACCGCCATCGCCAAGGCGCTCGGCATTGGCCGGGCGAGCATCTACGTGCCCGTTTCCTTGCGATTGAACGGCTCTATTTTCGGGAATGATCAATGATGTGGAGCGCTGCCATTCTGGGGATTGTCACCAAGGTAACACCGACGATCCAAGCTGTGAACTCCACCACTTCCTCACGCAACCAACTCGTAGCGATCCATTCTCTAGCCGTTCTGCCAACTGGGAGGACAATATGGGCGACGACAGCGACGCCAATTGGCAATTTAGATCTGAGGGGACAGTGGTCCACCAGAATGAAAAAACGTATTGGTTCAAGAACGACAGCATTGCAGGAGAGGAAGTACCTCCCGTTCACGCAGTCTCATTGGTGGAGGCTATTGTTGGTCGCAAGCTAAGTGACTTTGAATTCAAGTTGCTGATCGCTAGGCCGATCAACGGTAGCATAAACATCACGATTGTAAGTATGCTGGTGAGCGACACTTCTGCACAAAATGGTCGCCCCTTTTGGAAATCGCTAAGGCGTGTCGTGATGGGCTATGCTGTTCGGCTTCGGGAAAATGGAGCAAGATATAACTATGGCGATGTCATTGGAAGCGACGCGTTTTATGACACCGATGGAAACATCGTTGGTGAAGTCAAGGTCACCCGCAAACAGGAGCCGCCGTTGGAGACCCCATTGTTGGACCCGATCGACTTTATCGGTGGGGCGCTCGCCGACATTGTAAGGAACGGAGCGAAAGCGTTGCTTCGCGGAGCCATGGCAGGGATCGAAGAAAGACTGCTTGCTCGCGGAGCTGACGCTGAACTGGCGAAACTGGCGACCTTGACCGCAGAGGAGCTGAAAGCAATTCGCGGCGGTGCTCTCAGCGCAAAACCGCCCCTGATGTCGGCCGACGTGCTCAACAAACCCGTGCCGCAGATCAGAGCCGGAATGGGAGAGAAACTCATGCTCAGTCGCGAGGAGAGGCAAGGGGTCATGAAAATCCTCAATGTCCTTGAGCGTGTCCGTAATGGAGATTCATGGGCATGGGCTGAACTCATCCCTCATAGACCAAAGCAGCTGGAGTTCGGGACCTTGGCGAAACAGGGATGGAATGAAATCGACGTACTGGCGGGCAATCCGGGTGCGTACAACCGGATACGTGTGCTCGTTCGCGTGGTGAAAGGCGACATTGAGGCTAAGCTCATGCAAATGCACTGACGGCGGGACGCCCACGTCGCTTCACCCGGTGTTCTCTGCACGTTCGAGTGTCTCAATGATTTCGGGCTGAAACGTAAATCCGAATTCGGTCGTGGGTCCGGTCAACGGAAATCGTCGCTTTCACGGCTAATAGTCCGGCTCCACCGCTCGCTATTTGCCAGAAAGGCCGGGGCCTCAGAGGCGAGAGCCCATGCCCAAGTAGCAGCAGCCCAATGGCACGCCCGGCAAGAAGCCGCCGACTCCATCGGTCAAGCTCCGTCTGGGCCGAACGCTTCTAACGGTAAAATTTAATTGTGATCTCCGACGGCACTTTCTCGATGGCTTTCTGAATTTCGATGGCAGCATTAGATAACCGGTCGGCGTCAATGTTGATCCCGACACCACATCCCGAACAACGCATGTGCTCGCTCGATTTGATCTGTCCTATCGTTTGCTCAAGGTCGTGGCCGCAACTCGGGCATTGGAATCTGACCACATGCGCAATCAACACCTGTCATCGAAGGATGCCCAAAGAAGAGGCGGCGCCGGATGGCTGGCAGGGGTTGGGGGTCGTAGGGGAGACCAAGCCACCGGGGCGCCGCAGTCACGGGTAGCAGGGGTCCCTTGCAGGGTCCCTGAAGTCATAAACCCGACAGAGCTACAAAGGTTCCCCTACGGGAACCAATTCCGAGCCTCTTGATTTCGTTCCCCGTCTGTTCTTAGCTTGGTCATGACCCTCCTGCTCCGCAAATCAAGCGCCCAAGCCCGCATCGAAGGCTGGGACCCGAGCAATCGGAGCGACGACGATTACGCCGTGGGCGACGACACGATCGTCGGTCGCATCTACCGCGAGATGATCCTCGGAAAACCGAAGTGGCGGTGGTTCTTGCAGCAGATCCCGGAGGCAGGTCCGGGGAGGCCAATCCCGCCGCCCAATCAAGGAATGGCCGATACATTGGAGGAGGCGCAGGCAGCGTTCGCCAAGCGTTATGAGGAGGTGAGGCGGGGGAAATGATGGGCCTGAGCCCCCGATGGGAAAAACGCCTCGAAAACGTCGCCTCGGCCGGGAAGCGCGCCGCGCCCTGGAGCTGCTGTCCCGTAGCCCTGATGGCGTTAACGAGGCTCTGCTGCTCGCCCATGGCTTCACCCGCCAGATGCTAACCGGATTCGTCCGCTCTTGGCTCGCCACGTGGCACCACAGGACCATAAGAGCTGGCGGCAGGACGATTGAAGTCAATTACATGGTGATCACGGACGTGGGGCGGCGAGCGATCGAGGAATGAAGGCAAACCTCCCATGAGCGCAACACAGACGTTCCGCGAGCTGACCTATACGATGCGGCCCCAGGACCCTCACGGCGATGGTACCGGGCTGCGATTCAAGACCGGAGAGCACGGCGGCGACTACCCCGATAACATGCCGCAAGCGATCACAGTGACCGACGCACAGGGGCGGTGGGCTGTGTATGTCCCGCTACGAGTGGGCGGCAAGATCGTTGTCCCCGACCATGCGAGCTAGGCACCGTTCTGCACAATCCTATCGCCCGCCGTCGACGCCGGCCTGTTCCCGTGACCCTATGCGCGGGCGCTGCGCCGAAACCTCGCCGGTGTTTCGCCGCTCAAACGGCGGAACACCCGCGTCAGGTGTTCCTGATGGGCGAAGCCGCACGCCAAAGCGATCTGGGCAATCGCGTTGTCGGTCTCGGCCAGCAGGCGCCTCGCGCGCTCGACGCGGCAGCGCATCAAGTATTGATGGGGCGCGCTGCCGGTGGACCGTTTGAAGCGCCGGGCAAAATGGGTGGCGCTGAGCCCCACGGCGTGCGCCACGTCTAACAGCGCCAACGACTTGTCAAGATTTTCTTCCATGTAGTCGACGGCGCGGTCGAACTGAATGCGCGTCAGCGTGCCGGCCTTGGCTTCGGCCCGGGGCGCCGACCGCGTGGAGTGGGCGCGAACCAGGCGGGCCGCAACAGCGCGACTGAGGTAATCGATGTAGATCGGCGCGCTCGGGTCCGGATCGGTGAGGGCATCGCGCGCCTCCAGGGCGAGCCGCTCGATCAGCGGATCTCTGTCGCCGAGCCTGGGCACGAGCGCGATGGTGCCCGTGTCGGAGGACGACAGGTCTGCCGCGACTTCCTCGACTATGGCCTGACGCACATAGAGGTGCAGGGTGCTCAGCTCGCCGCCAAGGCGAACCCCGAAGTCGATGCCGCCCGGCAGCATGAACAGGCCGCCGGGCGGAATGACTCGGCTCGCCCATGACTTGCCGAGCACGCGGCTCACCGTGACCGGGCCGTCGAGATGCAGGATAATAAGGTGATCGGGCACGCCCGCATAGGCGGCCCCGTACGGCGCTTCGCGCTGCATCGAGGCATAGAGCGATTTCCACCCGAGCCGATCGCTGGCCGCGATGATCCGGTGTTCCGGGCGCAACAGAATTCCGTGGGTCTCTTTGACAGTGAACGGGCGGCCTGAAGCTGCCATTGTCCCCACCGCCATTTTTCCTGCCCCGAGCCGGCGCCATCCAGGGCGTCTATGTTCGCTTCGTAAGGGGGGTCACCCTTGCGCGGTAAAAGGCTAACGCACCCGGAAACCAGTCGCAAGGCGGGGTTAAGCTGCCAGTGAAAGGCCGTACTTGGTCACATGTTCGAGTCGCACTGCCGGGATAGGCTTCGAACCCGGCCGGCCGCTTCAGCACTCCTCGGGGCGCCCTCTGCCAGGGTGCGCCGGCGGGTACTCGGCAGGGTCGCGTGGTGCACCGGCGGGTGCCCAAGGTCTCCTAAGACTCGGTCCCGCCGACTATCGGCCGGCGCCGTTGTTGCGCGGCCGGTGTTCCTTAGTAAGCGGACCCATTCGGGAGCGGTCGGATCAGGCAGCCTTGGGTCATGAAGAGACGATCCAAGATGTCAGCGGCGACGGCAGCTTTCCCCGAAAGCAGCCTCGGCTACCACTTCGCTATTCCTTGAACCGGTAGCCCACCCCATAGAGCGTTTCGATCATGTCGAACGAATCTACGGCCTGCTTGAATTTCTTTCGCAATCGCTTGATGTGACTGTCGATTGTACGATCATCTACATAAACTTGATCATCGTAGGCGGCATCCATCAGGGCGTTGCGGCTTTTGACCACGCCGGGACGCGTGGCGAGCGCCTGGAGGATCATGAACTCGGTGACGGTCAGCGTGACCGGTTCGTTCTTCCAGGTGCAGGTGTGGCGTTCCGGATCCATGCGGAGCTGGCCGCGCTCCAGCACCTTGGCGGCATCGGCTTCCTTCGTCTCGGTGCTATCCTTGCAGGCGTAGCGGCGCAGTACGGCCTTGACGTGCTCAACCAGCAGCCGCTGCGAGAACGGTTTTCGGATGAAGTCGTCCGCACCCATCTTGAGGCCGAACAATTCATCGATTTCCTCGTCCTTGGAGGTCAGGAAAATCACCGGCATATCGGATTTTTGTCGCAGACGACGCAACGTCTCCATGCCGTCCATGCGCGGCATCTTGATATCCAATATGGCGAGATCCGGAGGGCTTGACTTGAAGCCCTCAAGCGCGGACGCGCCATCCGTATAGGTCATGATCCGGTACCCCTCGGCCTCCAACGCTATGGATACGGAGGTCAGGATGTT
>WNFF01006705.1_pt1 | contig 11106 bp, 8 predicted proteins | sample 5400441 | NCBI WGS metagenome assembly WNFF01 (sample SAMN13153345, study PRJNA577476) | soil metagenome | isolation source: 120 cm saprolite under Douglas fir tree site 2 hole 3 replicate 1 | place: USA:California | collected 2015-04-18
ACGGGCGGCGCTTCCGCGCTGCAGCCCGGACAGGGTTTCAAAGACATCTACACGAGCCGCACGCTTTTCTCGCTTTTCGGTTCCGTGAAGTTTACTTTCTGAGATGCGCTGATCATGAACAGTAAACGCCAACCGGTTTTTTTCTCCCTGCGAACCCTGTGTGTTCTCTGCGTCTCCGCGTTATCTTTTATCTTTGCTGTTCTTGCGAGCTCAAAGCCACCCGCGCGCTCCCCGCAAGAGTCAACGCCGTTCCGCGGGCAATCGCAGGAAGATGCGGATCGCAAATCTTCCGGCTGCGTTTCCTGCCACACCTCGACGGATGAACCCACCATGCATCCCACGAGGACCGTCGCTATCGGTTGCACCGATTGCCACGGCGGCAACGCTAGCGCCTCGATCCCTTCGGGCGCGACACTGAATTCTCCGGAATACAATTCCGCTAAAGAAAAGGCCCACGTCCAGCCGCGGGACGCAAGCTTCAAGAATCGTTCGAGTCTTCCGGAGCGTACTTACACGAAGTGGCTTGCGGAATCCGCTGAGTACATCAAATTTGTGAATCCTGGCGATCTTCGCGTCGCTCCAGAAACGTGCGGCGCGGCCGGTTGCCACGCAGCGGAGACGCGGTGGGAGACTTCTCAACCTGGCAACGTGCTTCGCGTTTTTGAACGCGGCGGACGGAAGAAAGCCGAAATCGGCAATCCCACGCGCGAAGAAGATCCCGGCAAGCCTGACGATAAACTCAGCGACCGCGGCTTTGGAACCGGGCCGCGCACCGATCCCGTTTTCCTCGGCTTGCAGAAAACGCGATTGCTCGATCCGGTCATGTCGCTTCCGGGCACCAACGATCATCCCGGCGACTATCGCGGCAGCGGGTGTACGGCGTGTCACGTCATCTATGCCAACGACCGCGACCCGGCGCACTCCGGCGCTTATGCTCGGTTCGGCCATTCCGGCTTCAGCGCTTCTTCCGATCCGGCGATTCCTAAGAATGAATCCGGCCATCCTATCAAACACGTTTTCACGCGTTCGATTCCTTCGAGCCAATGCATGATCTGCCATATCCATCCCGGCACGAATATGGTCACGACTTATTTTGGGCTCACGTGGTGGGACAACGAAATCGATGGCGACAAAATGTATCCGACGGAGCAACGCAACCCCAGCGAGGAGCAGCGCTATCAATCTTTCGAACGCAATCCGGAGGGCGCGGCCGTTCGCGGCCTCTGGAACGATGAGACATTTTTGGAAAAAGCCGGCAGCGCCGAATTCAACAAGCAATTGAAGACCACGCAGTTTGCTGATTTTCACGGGCACGGCTGGATTTTCCGCGCGGTTTTCAACCACGATCGCAAGGGAAATTGGCTGGACAAGGACGGCAAGCAGATCGCTTTCGACGATCCCGAGCGCTTCGGGAAAGCGGTACACCTGGCGGATATTCATCTCGAAAAAGGCATGCAGTGCAATGATTGCCACTTCGCGCAGGACAATCACGGCAATGGGAAAATTTACGGGGAGCCGCGAGCGGCGGTCGAAATCGACTGCATTGATTGCCATGGAACGATTCGAAAGAAGGCCGCGCTGATTACGTCAGGGCCGGCAGCGCCGGAAGACGGCCGGCATCTTGATGCGCTGCGGACTCCGTGGGGATTACGCCGATTCGAATGGCGCGAAGAAAAACTATTTCAGCGCTCCATGTCTGAAGAAAACAAAGAATGGGAGATCGTCCAGACGATCGACACGATTACGCCCGGCAACGTTCATTTCAGCGAGAAGTCGCTTCGCGCGAAGCTCATGAGCAAGGATGGCAGCGTGCCTTCGCAGATGCCGAGCGACGATGCTTCTCTCGCGCACGCCAACGGCAGCATGACGGCTGCCATTTGCAAATGACCGCCAACGCGCGCAAGCCCATGTTGCATAACGAAGGCTTGGTGACGAAAAATTACACGAGCTACAATTTTCAGGTTCTGCGCGACGACATCTACATGCTCGGCGTGGATGGCACGGTTACCGGCCATCGCATCGCTCCCGCGCGCTCTTCGTGTGCTGTGCTGGTCAGTTCGCAGAACGCCAACCGCGATTGGCTTTATTACACGCAGCAAACGATTTCCGCGCCCGGCTTCTCCAGCCAGGCATTCTCCACCTTCGTTCCGCACACGGTGCGCGCCAAGGAGACCAAGCAGTGCAGCGATTGCCACGTCTCCGCGGAGAACGACAACAATGCCTGGATGGCGCAGTTGTTGTTGCAAGGCACCAACTTCATGAATTTCATGGGCCGGTACATTTATGTCGCCGACGGCAAGGGAGGATTCGAAGGCATCGCCGTTGCGGAGCATGACGAGCCCGAAGCTGTTTATGGCAGCGACCTTCAACGCATCGCGTATCCCGACAATTTCAAGAAATTTGTGGAGCATCATCGGGAGCTTAGCGCCAACGCTGGACATTCCGGCAACGTGTTTGACATCCAAGCGCGCGGAGAATATGCCTATGCTGCGCTTGGCCCCGGCGGTCTGCGCGTCTATGACATCGCCAACATCGACAATAAAAGTTTTTCCGAGAAAGTCACGACGGCGCCGGTTTCGCCCATCGGCCAGAAATTTTATGTGGCCACGAAAAACGCGCTTGCCGTGGCTTCGCCCACAACGCTGGGCGTCGATCCTTTGCGACGGCAATTGCCGGAAAACGAGGAGCAGCCCATTCACTCGCTCTACGGTTTCCTGTACGTCGCCGACAAGGAAGAAGGGCTGGTCATCATTGGCGACGCCAATCTCGAATCGAAAAGCCCCGGCGTTGGCACGCTGCTCGACGGCAATCCGGCGAACAATTTCCTGAGGCGGGCGCTGGCGTTTAATCCGGGCGGTGCGCTGACGGGCGCGCGCCGCATCACTATTGCGGGAACGTTTGCTTATGTCCTTACCGACAAAGCCCTCGTGGTGGTCGACCTCGACAATCCGCTGGCTCCGCGCATCACCGCTAGTATCGGCTCGCCGGCGCTCAACGATCCTCGCGGGATCGCCGTGCAATTCCGTTACGCTTTCGTTGTCGATCGTGACGGCTTAAAAGTTCTCGAAGTGACTGATCTCGGGCAGCCGAAACCGGTGGCAGGCGCGCTCGTTCCCCTGGAAGACGCTCGAAACGTTTACGTGGCGCGCACTTACGCTTACGTTTCGGCAGGGAAGCAGGGCCTCGCGATCGTGGATGTCGAAAAACCGGACGCGCCGAAGCTGGATCAACTCTTCACTGCCGATGGCCAGCTCAACGACGTCAATGACGTAAAAATTGGAATGGTGGCCGCGAGCGCTTTTGCCTTCGTCGCGGACGGCAAGAACGGGCTCCGCGTGCTGCAAATTCTTTCGCCGTGGGACGATCCTGCGCATTTTTCCGGCTTTAGCCCGCGTCCCACACCGAAACTCATAGCCACGGCCCGCACTCGTGGTCCTGCGCTAGCCATTTCCAAGGGCATCGACCGCGACCGCGCGGTGGACGAGTCCGGCAATCAGCTCGCTGTCTTCGGGCGCCGGGGCGCGCGTCCGCTCAATCGCGCTGAAATGCGCAGCCTGTACATCCATTCGAATACAGGCCAGCTTTATGGCGTAACAGATGACGCCGTCGAGAAACCTCGCGCCATGTTACCTTCCTCGTCTGAAACGTCATTCCTTTCCTTCTTTACGCATGCTCGAGCTTGGATGAACTCTCTTCATTGAGGTCAGTACCATGAAACGACGCAATTTCCTCTCTCATGCAATAAAAACCGCTTCGGCTGCAGTGTGCTCCCAGCTTCTGCCTCTTGGCCTGCGAGCCTTTTCTGTCCCACAAAGCGCCGCGCCGAAAACATCTCCCAACAATTCCGCGCGGCCCCAACTGGCCCTTACGATTGACGATCCGACGCTCTCCCTCGGTTCCGTGCTGAAATGGCAGGAAGCCAACAGCCGGATTTTGAAAGCGATTTCCGAGAAAAATGTCCGCGCGGCGCTGTTCGTTTGCGGGATGCGTGTGGACGAAGCCGACGGAACAAAGTTGATTTCTGCCTGGGATCAGGCCGGTCACCTCATCTGCAATCATTCCTATTCGCACAAATTTTATGGCGAGCAGACAAGTTACGCGGATTTCGCGGTCGATTTTCTGAAAAACGAAAAGGTGATCGCTCCTTATCACAACCGTACGGCGCTATTCCGGTATCCCTTCCTGAAGGAAGGCGACACCGCGGACAAGCGCGATCGCTTCCGCGCGTTGCTTAAGGAGCGCGGCTACCGCGTCGGCCATGTGACCATCGACGCCTCCGACTGGTACGTCAGCCAGCGATTCGTCGACCGGCTCGGCAAGCAACCCAAAGCCATCGTCACCCCGTATCGCGATTATTTGATAGCTCATCTCCTGGACCGCGCGGCGTTCTACCGTCAGCTTGCTCTCGGCGTCCTCGGCCGCGATATCCGCCACACGCTGCTGATGCATTTCAACCCGCTGAACGCGTTCGTTCTTTCCGAGGTTATGAATGCCTTCGAGGCCGCCGGGTGGCAATGGATTGATGCCTCGATCGCTTTTGAAGACATCGTCTTCCGCAGCCAGCCGCAGACGCTGCCCGCCGGAGAGAGCCTGGTCTGGGCGCTTGCCAAGGAAACCGGGCGTTTCGAGGAGCGCCTCCGATACCCGGGGGAGGATGATGCTTATGAAAGGCCGAAAATGGACGCCCTTGGCCTATAATCGGCTAGGGAAACGTTGGGAAGGCTGATCCCCTTCGCAAGCCAAAATCTCACCTTTCGTGTCTGTTATCTCTTTTTGTTCGCCTACGCTATCTCTTTCAAGGCATGGAATTTGCACCATTTTGGAGCTTTGCGGCGCACTCATCTCCTTTCCTTTTAACCATTTATAGCCTGGGCACATCTAATCGAGGTATAATGGATTGTTCACATCTTTAACGCATAGCACCCATCAAAATAATTCGTGGGGCAGTGTGGAGGGAACGCAGTTAAGGTGTATTCAGAGGGTGAGGAGGCTTCCCAGAGCGGACCCCACCAAGAAAGGCAGTGAGGAGTACTAGTACATGACTAAACAATTTCTACTGGCCAGCGATTTCGACCAGACGCTTAGCTTCAACGACTCGGGGGTCGTTCTAAGCGAGCTCATCGGGTTTCACGGGTTTCATGACAAAGTGAAGGGACTTGCGGAGATGAACCTCGTCCAGCAGGGCGCGGAACTCAGCTATCTCATTTTGCACGACCCGGACTTTCGCAAAGTCCGCCGCGAGCACCTCGTCGAAACCGGCAAGCAAATCCGCCTGAAGCACGACGTCGCGCTTTTTGCGCGCGCGCTGGACAATCTCGCCGAGGGCTACAAGTTTCATTTCAACGTGATCTCCGCCGCGCCGCAGGAGATTATCCAGTCGGCGCTCGAGGGCATCGTTCCGCCGGACCACATTTTCGGCACGCGGTTTCGATACAACGAAGCCACCGGCGAAGTGGATTCGATTATTCGCGCTTCGGCGGGCTGGGGCAAAATCACAGTGCTCGAGGAGTTGCGCGCGAGCCTCGGCATCAGCCACGACCACATCATTTACATGGGGGACGGCAGCTCTGACATTCCCGTGATGATGCACGTCAATCAGTACGACGGGCTCACCATCGCGGTGAGCGAAGCCAAGTTCATCACGCGCGTGGCCAAGCGCACCGTGGTCAGCGACAACGCCATGAGCGTGCTAGTCCCCGTGCTCGAAAAAGTTCTGCGGTGGGACTCCGCGCGCATCCGCCGGCTTTTCGCTTCTTACGGCTTGACGTTGCTCGAATGGGACAAGATGCGCACCGACCGGCTCACCATCCAGGATTCCACCGAGCACGTGTCGGTGGCAGCCGCGCCCCAGCTCGACGCTCATTAACCGCAGACCGAGGGCCTCAACTTACAGGGGCGTTCCGATCGGATCGGGGCGCTCCTCTTTTTTCAGCTTCCTTGTAGCGCTCCCGTCCACGATGGCATCCTAATCTTTGCTATTCTTTTCGGTTTTCGGAGGCGGAATATGTCCAAGAAATCCATTCTCATGCTCGTCGGCGATTACGTGGAAGACTACGAAGTCATGGTCCCTTTCCAGGCGCTCCTGATGGTCGGCCATACCGTCCATGCCGTCTGCCCCGGCAAAAAATCTGGCGACCACGTGCGCACCGCCATCCACGATTTCGAGGGCGACCAGACTTACTCTGAAAAGCGCGGCCACAATTTCGCGCTTAATGCCACCTTCGACCAAATCAAGCCCGAAGACTACGACGCGCTGGTCATCCCCGGCGGCCGAGCTCCCGAATACATTCGGCTTATCCCGCGCGTCATCGAAATCGTCCACCACTTCGCGAAAGCCAACAAACCCATCGCGGCCATCTGCCACGCCGCTCAGATCCTCGCCGCCGCTGGTGTGCTTCAGGGAAAAAAGTGCAGCGCCTATCCCGCCGTTGGCCCCGACGTCACGCAAGCCGGCGGCACTTACGTCACTCTTGCCATGACGGAGGCCATCGCCGACGGCAATCTCGTCACCGCCCCCGCCTGGCCGGCGCATCCCGCGTGGCTCGCCAAATTCCTCGGCGTCCTCGGCACCCGCATAGAGCTCTAGGGGCGAAGATTATTGTTGTTGTTGCTGTTGCTGGGCAAAATCAGAATTCGTCGTGCCGTTCGGCGGCTTGAAACGGGTGACGCGAGCTGCCGGCAAATCCGCAGGTTCCGGCGCATCCACCGGCGAAACGGAAACCGTTACGCTCAATTCGCTGCCCGCTTCTCCCTTGTGCACGCCGCGCGTTGGCGGGACATCGGCGTAATCCCGCCCGATCGCCACGCGAATGTGCCTTTCGCATCCGGGCAGATTATTCGTGGGGTCAAAGGCAACCCATCCCAACTCCCCCAAATAGGCCTCAACCCATGCATGTGTCGCTCCGGCCGGCGATCTGTCGTTGGCGCTATCCTCATGAAACAGATACCCGCTCACGTACCGGCAGGGAATCTTCAATTGCCGCACAAGCGCGATCATGATGTGCGCGAAATCCTGGCAAACCCCTTGCCGTGATTCCAGCGCGTCATCGATCGGCGAATCTACTTCTGTGGTGTTCGGGGCGTATTCGAAAAATTCATACATCTGCGTATTCAATTCCTGAAGCAATTCCAACGGATTTCCCCGTCTTTTCAAATCCAACTTCTCCCGCAGTTTTTCCAGCAATTCCGTCGGCCGCGCGTAGTGGCTGGGAAGCATCATCTCCCAGTAGTCGCCCTGCGCCACTCGCGCGTCGAGTTCCCCCCAATCGCAGACGGCGCTGGCGTGAGGCACCAGCGGCGGCAAGACCTCCACGACCGCTTGCGCGGCGACTTCAATCAATTCGTGCTGTCCCGGAATATCAAAGTGATGCACCGCGTTCCCAAAAAAATCGCGGTACATCATCATGGTGGCTCGCAGGCTCAAGTCCAGCGAAAAAGAAAGACAGCGCTGCCGCGCGTCGGTACGCGGCTGCATGCGCACCTCCATCACGCTTTCCCGCACCGCCGGTTCATACTGAAAACGCGTGATGTGCCGTACCGAATACGCCATAACCCTCCGCTCGCGGAATTATGAAGCCAGCTCCGTTTCAATCGGGTAGTCGAAATAGATTTCGTGGATGGCGCCGTGAATCGCCGCGCATTCCGCGCGCACGTTTTCGAGGTAAGAATACGCGCCTTCCGCCATGATTTCCTCGATCTGGCTGAAGCTCAGTTGCGCGCGCAGCCTTCCCGCGATGCGCGTCGGCGTCTTGGCCCGGCGCTCAGTCAAATCCCCGATGACGTGCAGGGCCGCGTTGATGCGGTCCACGGAAAAACGCACCGAGTGGGGAAACTCCGGATTCAGGATCAGGAACTCCGCCACCCGCAGCGGACGAATCTCCGCCGTCTGTGACTTGCAGTAAGCCTCGAACGCCATGCAACTCCGCAGCAACGCCACCCATTCCAAGTACTCCGCGCTCTCCACGGCCTGATCTATCGGCTGCGCGGTTCTCCTGAAATGCGCCCCCATCAACGATGCCAGTGTGTCCGTGCGTTCCACGTACCGGCCGAGCTGGATGTATTGCCAGCCTTCTCCGTGGCTCATCGTCGCGTCGGTGATTCCGCAAAACAGGTGCGCGCCTTCCTGCACCGCGCGGAAAAATCCGTGCGACTTCAGCATCCACGCCTCGTCCGGTTTTGTTTCCATCACTTCCAGGTACAAGCGGTTGAGTTGTTCCCACATCTCCGAGCTGCACTGCTCGCGAACATGCCGCAGGTTTTCCCTAGCCGTGGCGATGCAGGAAACGATCGACGACGCATTGGAACGGCTGAACACCAGCGTATTCATCAACTTCGTCGCATCCACGGCCCCTTGCGCCCCGGGTGCGTGCAGTCCCTCCAGCAAAAATCTCCACCGCCCCGCGCCCGCTTCCGGCGATTGATCCAGCCACAGTTGCAATTCCACGTCCACCAGCCGCGCGGTATGCTCCGCGCGTTCAAGGTACCGGCTCATCCAGTACAAACTGTCGGCCACGCGCGAAAGCATCCCGGCCTCCCGCCGGAACGTTTTCACGAAATAGTTTCTTGGAGGTCTCATCTTTGTGTCTCTGGCCTTACGATCACGCTTGCCGGCCGAGGGCAGGGATTTTCGCTACGCGATCCTCCCCGTTGCCTTCCCGCAGCACCCAGGTGTCCTTGCTCCCTCCGCCTTGCGAGGAATTCACCACCAGTGATCCTTTTCGCAGGGCCACGCGCGTCAGCCCTCCCGGCACCAGCGTTACTTTCTCTCCCATCAATATGTACGGCCGTAGATCAATATGCCGCGACTCCACTTCTCCGTCGATCACACAGGGCGCGCGCGACAGCGCCAGCGTCGGCTGGGCGATGTAATTCCTTGGCTCCGCCAAAATCCGCGCCTTGAACTCCTCCCGCTGTTGCGCCGTGCTCTGCGGCCCGATCAACATTCCGTATCCGCCCGATTCTCCTACGGCCTTGACCACCAGCTTCTCAAGGTTCTCCAACACGTAATCGCGTTGCGAAGAATTGCTCATCAAGTAGGTAGGCACATTGGGCAGGATGGCCTCCTCGCTCAAATAAAATTTGATGATCTCCGGTACATACGCATACACCGCCTTGTCATCCGCCACGCCCGTCCCGATCGCATTGGCCAGCGTTACGTTTCCCGCTCGATAGGCGTTGAACAGCCCCGGCACGCCCAAAATCGTATCCGGCCGGAAGCACAAGGGGTCCAAGAAGTCGTCATCCACTCGCCGGTAAATCACATCCACTCGCCGCAGCCCCGCCGTCGTCCGCATGTACACGATGTTGTCATGCACCAGCAGATCGCGGCCTTCGACCAGTTCGATGCCCATCTGCTGCGCCAAGAAGGTGTGCTCGAAATAAGCCGAGTTGGAAACTCCCGGCGTCAAAAGGATCGTCGTGGGATCTTGCCGATAGTTGCAATTCTCCGGCGGAAGGCTGCGCAAAGTCGCCAGCAGCGCCTGCGGGTAATGATCGACCGGCCAGACGCCGTAATCCCGGAACATCGTGGGAAACACGCGCTTCAGCACCTTGCGGTTCGCGAGCATGTAGGAAACGCCGCTCGGCACCCTGAGATTGTCTTCGAGGACTGCAAAGCTTCCATCCGGCAGCCGCACCAGGTCCGTACCGCAAATGCTCACATAAATGTCGCGGGGCACATTCAGTCCGCGCATCTCTCTGCGGAAATGCTTGCAGCTGTAGACCAATTCCCTCGGCACAATGCCTTCGGAGAAGATTCGCCCTTCGTGATAAATATCGCGCAGGAACATATTCAGCGCCGTGACCCGCTGCGTCAGTCCCTTCTCGATCTTGGTCCATTCGTTCGACGGGATGATCCGCGGCACCAGATCGTTCGGGAAGATTTTCTCCGTCCCCTCCTTGCTACCATAAACGGTGAAAGTGATGCCCTCATGCAGAAAGGTAAGGTCTGCGGCCTGCTGCCGTTTGCGAAGTTCTTCCGGCGGCAGCCCGACCAGTGTCTTGTGCAATGCCTGGTAGTGTTCGCGCGGCACACCAGGGGCTTCAAACATCTCGTCATAGGCGGTTCCAAACTGGTAGCTTGCTTTCGAGGAAGGAACGCGAAATCGCGGAGGCAAGGCTGTGGCGGTCATCGAACTTTCCGCAACCAGGCAGGTGGCCCGATCCCTGCACGCCGCCCATTCCGGCGTGCTCTCCAACAGCTGTTATCTGCGGGTAACAGGCATTCCAATCTAGTGGCGGCTCGACCCCCTGTCCAATGCAATTTCTCGATTTAATGGATGATTTTTTCAATTGCTCTCGAATTTCGCCGCACCGCGGTTCTCCTCTTCCTAAAAACTCCTTCAAGAGAGATAATTTCGGGTTCAACGTCTCAAAAAGGGGCGATCCTTCGATCTATGGCTGACGTCAACACCCAAAAAGGCGTTATCGGCATCCTGACAGGGGGTGGCGACGTTCCGGGCCTCAACCCTGCCATTCGGGGCGTCACTCTTCGCGCTATCCGCGAAGGCTATCAGGTTATCGGCATTCGCCACGGCTGGGCCGGGCTGGTGGACATGGTCCGCGAGAAGGATTACGACAACTCCGACAACTTTTTTCTCCTCGACGAAGAAATTGTCGATCGTGCCGGCCGCACGGGCGGCACCTTTCTGCATTCTTCCCGCACCAATCCCGGGCGCGTCGCCAAGTCCAACGTCCCTACGCATCTCAAGGACAAATTCACCGCCGAAAAAAACGACCTCACTCCCGAAGTCCTGAAAAACCTAGCCTGGCTTGGCATTGACACTCTCATTCCCATCGGCGGCGACGACACGCTCAGTTATGGGGTTCGCCTCCACAAGGAAGGCTTCAAGGTCATTGGCATTCCCAAGACCATGGACAACGACGTCCCCGGCACCGACTATTGCATCGGCTTCAGCACATGCGTCACCCGCACTATCCAAATGGTCAACAGCCTGCGCACTTCCGCTGGTTCCCACGAGCGCTTCATGGTCCTCGAAGTCTTTGGCCGCTACGCCGGCTTCACCGCCATGCTCCCCACCATGGCTGGGGCCGCCAATCGCTGCGTCATTCCCGAATACAAATTCAATATCGAGCATCTCACCGAAC
>WNFF01018383.1_pt1 | contig 11105 bp, 8 predicted proteins | sample 5400441 | NCBI WGS metagenome assembly WNFF01 (sample SAMN13153345, study PRJNA577476) | soil metagenome | isolation source: 120 cm saprolite under Douglas fir tree site 2 hole 3 replicate 1 | place: USA:California | collected 2015-04-18
ACATCGAAGCGGTGAGCAACGAACCTGCGGCCGTAAGCATTGCACGGACTCGTTCTTTAGGCTCCGGCCGCGGCGGAAAACCTTCGCGGCCGGCGATCGCGGCGCACTCGTCGAGCAACGTCATCGCGAGATAAGCGCCGCCTGCGGCCACAATATCGCCTACCGCGGCGCGCATGAGCGAGGTGATCCCGGCGCTGGTCGCGATGAACACCCACTTTTCCCACATTTCCTGCACGATTATCTCGCTGAAGCGGGTCTTGAAATTGGCGCTCGAGAATGCCAATGCGATCGCTTCCGCGCGCGCCGAGCGTGCGCCATCTCGCTCACCGAAAGAGAGATCGTGCGCGTCGTTGAGATGAACTATCTCACGCTGTTCGTTGAGGGTTGCAGCGATAAAACACTGGCCTCCGAGCACATGCGCGGGCCCAAACCTGTTGTCGAGCACATCCATGTGGCGCATGCCGTTGAGCAGCGGGAGGATTGCCGTGTCCGGTCCCACTGCCGGCGCAAAAGAGGCGATCGCTCCGTCCAGGTCATACGCTTTGCAGCTGAGCAGCACCAGATCGAAGCTCCCGCTCAGCTTTTCTGCCAGCACGGTTGGCGGCTTTGAAATCGTCGCGTTGCCGAATGGACTCCGGATGACCAGCCCGTTCGCGGAGAGTTCACCGGCACGCCGAGGCCGAACGAGAAAAGTTACGTCGCGACCGGCTTCGAGGAGCCGTCCTCCGAAATATCCACCGATTGCACCGGCGCCAACAACCAGAATCCGGATTTCGCCGAGACTCATTGATGTCTCACGCTTTGACCAGCGGCACGTTGACGAGATGCTCGCTCAAGAACCACACTTGGAGCTCATTGGTGCGGAGCACTTCGCTCACCACCAGGTCGTTGGTGCCATCGTCGCCAAGCAACGAAGCTCGGCGGGCCAGAATGCGGCTTTCGCGAATGATGACCTGGTGAGCGTCCAGCAGTCGTGACAATTGCACGGGAACTTCTTCGCGGCCACGAGGAGGGCGCTCGATTTGCGTGGTCTCTGCAACATCCGCGGCCATCGCGATGCTGACGCCGCCGAGTAATTGAATCCGTTCGGCGACGGAGTCAACCACTTCGACTTGCTCGCCATAGTGCTTGTCGTAGAGCAGATGGAGTTGATAGAAAGTTGGACCGGCAACCTGCCAGTGGGATTTTTTGTACAAGTCGCGAAGCGTCATGGTGTCCGCCAGCAATTGGTTCAATTGCGCGGTCATTTCCAGACGCACCGGCTCTTCCAGTTCAAGCGGTAACAGGTGGTTCACAGTTCCGTACGCCTGAATTTCACGGGCACGTTGATGAAGACGCGGTTGCGCGCTTATGCTTACAGTCGTATTGGTGTTGGTTTGCTTTTTTGCCATGGTCTCCTCCTGGTTCGAAATAGATGGTTGGCGGACAGCCGGTGATTCTTTTTTGCTCAAGCCAACCCTCACTATTCCATGAAACCGTATGCACCGCACACGCCGTGGTGCGCCACCAGGAGCGCTGCCAGCAAGGAATGATTTTTGAGGAAATTGGCAGGTTATAGGTCTTGAATTGGACTGCCGTCAGGTTGAAATGCGGTTTGGTCCTATCGGCTAAAGAATCAATTTATCCAGAAATTCGCCGATGTCTGGCGCGGTGCAGTTCGCGCTAAGTGATTCAGAGTTTTGGCTGCCCCCCAGGGATTCGAACCCCGATATGCTGATCCAGAGTCAGCTGTCCTACCATTGAACGAGGGGGCAGCAGGTTGCGGCAGGCCCAGTCAGAAGCGCTGGCTACTGTTAGATTCTATGATGCTGACCGGAGCGCGTCAATCGGGCGTGCGGCAACTGTTCCTCTTCCCTGCCGCGGACCACTTCCTTGACGGTGGTGCAACCCCTGCATCTTTTTTTTGGCATTTTGATTAAGCTATGTGCAGGCGGAGGGATGCTGGTCAAATGCATGTTTTATCCACGATTGCGGGCATAGTGCTGGTTGTAACGGTGCTCTGGGAGGTATTTGAGACCATTGTGCTTCCCCGCCGGGTTACGCGGCAGCTTCGTCTCACGCGGCTCTTTTACCGGCTTACATGGACTCCGTGGTCGGCGATTGCAGGCCTGCGCAAGAACAAAAAGAAACGCGACTCCCTGCTCGCTTTCTACGGTCCGATCTCTCTGCTGTTGTTGCTCGCCGTGTGGGCCGTGACCCTGATCTTTGGTTTTGCGTTTATCCATTTCGGCTTGAGTGAATTTGCCGGCGCGCTTCCCTCCGGGCGTTTTGGCACTGCTCTCTACATGAGCGGAAGTACGTTGTTCACGCTTGGCCTCGGCGACGTGACTCCGGCCTCCACGATATCGCGTTTTATCACCGTGATTGAAGCCGGAATCGGGTTTGGCTTTCTCGCCCTGGTGATTGGATATCTCCCGGTGCTCTATCAGTCATTCTCGCGGCGCGAAGTTACAATCTCGCTGCTCGATGCCCGCGCGGGCACGCCGCCCACGGCTTACGAGTTGTTACGCCGCCACACAGGGCCGGAGGGCTTTGAAGCGCTGACCGAAGTTCTACAAGACTGGGAGCGCTGGGCCGCTGACTTGATGGAGAGCCATCTCTCCTATCCGGCGCTCGCGTATTTTCGCTCTCAGCATGACAACCAATCGTGGCTGGGATCGCTGGTGGCCATCCTGGATTCCTGTGCGCTCGCCATGGTTGGGTTGGAAGGTATGTGCCAGTACCAGGCAAGAATGACGTTTGCCATCGCACGTCATGCGCTGGTCGATTTGAGCCAGATCTTTAGTGCGGCGCCAGCGGCGGATGCGACGCTGGTGCGAATGTCGGCAGAGGATCTGGCCGAACTCCGGCGACGGTTGGAACAGATCGGCATCCGCTTGAGTGACCATGACGGCGCCGACGCCCATCTCGAAGACCTGCGGCGTCTCTACGAGCCGTTTGCGATTTCACTCGCGCGGCATTTGAAAATCGATCTTCCGCCGTGGTTCAAAAGTGAACCCGCCAAAGACAACTGGCAAACTACAGCGTGGCGGCAAACGCCCGCCGAGTGTCGCACAGCGTCTGTTGTCGAAGAACATTTTTAGAAGCTGCAAAAGTTTCCTTCTGGTAAAAAACGCGGCTTCTATGTAGTATTCCTGATTTCGGAGGTGAGCGTGGCTGAAACGGGTCTGCCGATCTTGCAGCAAGGATTGGGACGTACGCAACGCCGGGACGCCTGGTGGGCGGAAATCATTCCCGTCATTATTGTTCTGGGCGGCTTCGGTCTCTATGCGACGTTCCGCGCCTTTGAGGGTGCATTCTACGATCCAAGACTCTATGGCTTCGCCAGCCCTTATCTTTCGCCTTTTTATTCACCGCTGATTGACGTAAATCATCACTGGTGGCGCTGGTCTCCGGCACTGCTGATTCTGGGAGGTCCGCTCGGGTTCCGCGCCACGTGCTACTACTACCGCAAGGCGTACTATCGCGCATTTTTTCTCGACCCCCCTTCATGCGCGGTCGGCGATCGCGGACACAAGAGCTACAAAGGCGAAAGCGCGTTTCCGCTGATCATCCAAAACCTGCACCGCTACTTCTTCTATCTTGCGGTCGTCTTCCTGGCTTTTCTCGGGTACGACGTGATTCTTGCGTTCAATTGGGGCGGACACTTCGGCATTGGGCTGGGCACGCTGGTCATGCTGGTCAACATTGTTTGTCTTTCCCTCTACACGTTCTCCTGCCACTCATTCCGGCACCTGATTGGCGGGAAGCTTGACTGCTTCTCCTGCACCGCTATGAATCAGCAGCGACATGGACTCTGGAAAGGCGCCAGCGTGCTGAATGAGCGCCATATGCTCTTTGCCTGGGTAAGCCTTTTCTCCGTCGGATTGACCGACCTTTACATCCGCCTGGTTTGCACCGGAGTTATCAGGGACCTCAAACTACTGTGAACAATAAATACGAAACTCACGAACATGATGTCCTGGTCATGGGCGCAGGTGGCGCGGGACTGCGCGCCGCCATTGAAGCTCTGGCCCAAGGCGCACGAGTGGCGGTTGTGTCCAAGTCGCTGCTGGGCAAAGCACACACGGTCATGGCGGAAGGCGGAATCGCTGCCGCCATGGCCAATGTTGACCGCGCTGACGACTGGCGCACGCACTTCCGCGACACTATGCGCGGCGGCAAGCTCCTCAACAACTGGCGCATGGCGCAGCTTCACGCACAGGAGGCGCCCGAACGCGTCCGCGAACTGGAGCAGTGGGGCGCGCTGTTCGATCGCACTCAGGACGGCCAGATCCTGCAACGCGCGTTTGGCGGACACACATTCAAGCGTCTATGCCATGTGGGCGATCGCACCGGACTGGAAATGATCCGCACGCTGCAAGATCGGGGCGTGACTCTGGGCTTTGACGTATTCATGGAATGCACCATCGTCAAGCTGCTGACGGACGGCAAGCGTGTCGTCGGCGCATTCGGTTATTGGCGCGAGCAAGGCCGTTTCGTGGTATTCAAGGCCAAGTCAGTCGTGATTGCGACCGGAGGAATCGGCAAAGCATGGCCCATTACCTCGAACTCGTGGGAGTACACCGGAGACGGAATGGCGCTTGCCTACGATGCCGGGGCAGACTTGAAAGACATGGAGTTTGTGCAGTTCCACCCCACTGGAATGGTGTGGCCTCCTGGCGTGCAAGGGATTCTGGTCACGGAGGCGGTGCGGGGCGAGGGCGGCATTCTTCGCAACAAGCTCGGCGAACGCTTCATGGAGAAGTACGATCCCAAGCGCATGGAGCTTTCCACTCGTGACGTCGTCGCGCGCTCCATCTATACCGAGGTCAAGGAAGGCCGCGGCAGCGAGCACGGCGGCGCCTATCTCGATATCTCACACAAGCCGGCGGAGTACGTAAAGCAGAAGCTTCCCAGTATGTATCACCAGTTCAAGGAACTGGCGGACGTGGACATCACCAAGCAGCCAATGGAAGTCGGGCCCACATGCCACTACGTGATGGGTGGAATTGACGTTGAAGCTGAAAGCGCTCAGGCTTCCCTGCCGGGCTTGTTTGCCGCGGGCGAAGCCGCTGCCGGACTGCACGGAGCGAATCGGCTAGGCGGCAATTCCCTTTCCGATTTACTGGTCTTCGGACGCAGGGCCGGTGCGGGCGCGGCGCAGTATGCTGGCAAGGCGCCAGCTGTCAACATTGACGATCAGCAGATTGCCGCAGCAGAAAAAGAGATGCTCGATCCTTTTTCGCGGACTGACGGCGAGAACCCTTACGCAGTCCACCGCGATTTGCAAAAGACTATGCAAAGCCTGGTTGGTATTTTCCGCACAGAGGAAGACTTGAATCAGGCCATGATCGACCTCGTGCAGCTGAAGCAGCGCGCGGCGCGCGTACGGGTCGAGGGCTCGCGCATGTTCAATCCCGGCTGGCACCTCGCCAAAGATCTCAAGTCGATGCTGACAGTGTCGGAAGCAGTGACGCGCAGCGCGATCGCGCGCAAAGAGAGCCGCGGAGCACACAGCCGCATTGACTATCCCAAGCTCGACGATCAGGTCTGGGGCAAACAGAACAACATCATCTCGCGGCAAGGCGACAGCATGAACCTGCGGCAGATGCCGGTGAAGGAGTTGCCGGCGGAGTTGAAACAGATATTGGCGGAAGATAAATAACAAACGAGTAGCGCGGAGGCCCAATGGCGGATGCAGTCTTACAGGTCTATCGAGGCGACAAGAACGGCGGACAAGCCAAGGAATATAGCGTCCCGATGGCTCCGGGGATGGTGGTGCTCGACGCGCTGCACTACATTCAAGGACACCTTGCGCCGGACCTCGCCGTCCGTTGGAACTGCAAGGCCGGCAAATGCGCGATCACGGTGTCGCCGATGAAGACTTTTCCCATCATCAAAGATCTAGTGACGGACGTCTCCTGGAATTATCAGGTCAACAAGAAGATTCCGCCGTTTACGCCCAAGCCGAACGTTGAGTGGAAGATGTATCAAGAGGACGTAGATCGGGTGCAGGAATTTCGCAAGTGCATTGAGTGCTTCCTGTGCCAGGACGTATGCCACGTGCTGCGCGACCACGACAAAAAAGAAAGCTTCGGCGGGCCGCGCTTCTTCGTGCGTGCAGCCGCTCTGGAGATGCACCCGCTGGACAGCGTTTCGCGCACCAAGCTCCTTAAAGAAGAGCTGGGCATCGGGCTCTGCAACATCACTAAATGCTGCACCGAGGTTTGCCCCGAGGAAATACACATCACTGACAACGCCATCATCCCCTTGAAAGAGCGCGTGGTGGATGAATACTATGATCCTCTGTTGCGCCTGGTGCGCAAGATACGCGGCGCGTCCTGAGCAGGAGTGGGACAACCATGGACAAGCAGCTTAAGACCATCTCCAAAAGCGGCATTCCCGAAGCCCTGGCCAAAGTGCAGCACTATCGCTATCTCAATCAGCCGGAGGAGGCGGAGTCTATTTGTCGCGACGTTCTCGCCGCCGATCCGGAGGACCAACTCGCTCTTCGTCTGCTCGGCTTGACCATCACTGACCAGTTCACCGGAAAAATGTCTGACCGTTACAAGGAAGCAGAGACGTGCTTCGAGCGCCTCGGCAGCGCTTACGAGCGCTCTTATTACCTGGGGATCCTTTACGAGCGCAGAGCCAAAGCACAGCTGCTTGCAGGACAGGTCGCACGCACGCTGGTTCCGAACTTCGAGAAAGCCATGCAGTGTTTTGAAGAAGCTGAGAAACGACACGCCTCCCCTGTAAGTACCGCCAAAAAGCATTGGGCGGAGACAATGTCCCCGCCCAATTTGTTTTTGTCGCGAGCTTGATTAAATTCGGTCCGCGATCACAGCTCTCGCTGCCTTGACATGTCCATTGCTTTGCGCCACCCCGAGTTGCTCGATCTGGTACTTGATGGTGTCGAGTAAAATCTCGTCCAAACTCATGGTGGGCGCATAGCCAATGAGGTTCTTGATTCGCGTTAGATCGGGGACACGCCGCATCATGTCCTCAAAACCCTCCTCGTACGCCTTCTCATAAGGAACAAAAACGATAGGAGACTCCGAAGCCGTAAGCTCCTTGATCTTTTGGGCCAGAGCTAGGATCGAGATTTCCTCCACCGACCCTATGTTGCAGACAGTGCCATAGGCTTCGCGCTGCTCGGTGAGCGCAATCAGCGCGGCCACAGCATCCGATATGTGGGTGAAGCAGCGGGTCTGCGAACCGTCTCCATAGACGGTCATCTCCCGCCCCCGGAGCGCCTGCCGAATCAACCCCGGGATAACCATACCGTAGCGTCCGGTTTGGCGCGGCCCAACTACGTTAAACAGGCGCGCAATCACCGTAGGGACCTTTTTTTCTTTCCAATACGCGACCGCCAAAAATTCATCGATCGCTTTGGAACATGCGTAACTCCAGCGGCCCTTGTCCGGAGGGCCCATTACCAGATCGTCAGACTCCCGAAACGGGACGTGATCGCGCTTGCCGTAAACCTCAGAGGTGGAAGCGATCAGAACTTGCTTCCTTTTCTTGGCCGCGAGCTCCAGGACGATCTCGGTGCCACGGATGTTGGTTTCCATCGTGCGAACAGGACTCTCGACGATGAGACGAACGCCAACAGCGGCTGCCAGATGATAAATCACGTCGGCAGCGTCGATCAGTTCCGTCATCACGGCCTGGTTGGTGACGGTGTCCAGAACGTACTGGAAGTTTTTACGGCCCTTTAGATGTTCAATGTTCTGAATGGATCCGGTTGAGAGGTCATCAATGACGCAAACCTTGTCGCCCCGTCCAACTAATTTTTCCGCCACGTGCGAGCCGATAAAGCCTGCACCACCGGTTACGAGAACATTCATTTACTCTCCCAGTGCGTATATATTTTAGTTTCTTAATTGCCTCGTGTAACGATATCCCGCTGCCCAAAGTTTAATCAACTAAAAACGCACCGGTTCCGGTTAAACATGCTGGTGCACATTGGGGCCTTGCTGTAGTGATTCAATCAACGGCAAAGAGCCGGAACTCATTATATTCCGCATCCGTTGTTACCGGCAAAGGCAAGAACTCCCTAATGAACGCCAGTTTCGCCTTAGTATCTGAATCATCCTTGGCACGCCGGCGTAGGCACAGAAAAGCTGCCCTTTTTGAAGCTGTGCTCCGTCTTCATATACCAGTCCTGGAACATCAACACAATCCAAAGCGCGTGTTGCCAATTACGCGAGCCGGAGATGTGCTCGTCCCACTTCCTGCGTACCGCCGCCGGATCCAGAAAGCCGTGCTCCGTCAGCCGCTGCGCGGACAGCAGAGACTCTGCCCAATCCCGCAAGGGACCTCTGAGCCAGGTATCGATCGGGACCGAAAAGCCCATCTTAGGACGTTCGAGAAGCTTCGCCGGAACGTATTTGTCCAAGACCTGTCTGAGGATCCACTTGCTGGTGCTGCCGCGCAGCTTGAAGCGGAGCGGAAGCCCCCAGGCAAACTCCACCACTCTATGGTCCAGCAGGGGCACCCGCGCTTCCAGGCTGACGGCCATGCTTGCCCGGTCCACTTTCGCGAGAATGTCGTCAGTCAAGTAGTTGAGCAGGTCAACCAGCATCATCATTTCTTCGATGTTGCCAAGCCATGCGGACTGGTCAATGGAATCATGGACGGTCCGCGGCTCAGATGAATCCAGCACGAAGTTGGAAGGATCGTCCCAATGCGATATGGACCGCAGAAAAATGTCGGAGCGGTCTTCAGCCTTGAGCAGATGCGCGACCTTGTGCACCTTGTCACCAAGCGCTGAGATGCGCGCTTTTTTGGGGACCACCGGCTTGAGCGATCCCAAAATGCTGTCAATACGATTTGGCGGAATAGACTCGAGAAGCTTACTGGTCGCCGCGCTCGCGAAATCGGGAAACACGCGTTTGAAATTCCAGAGCTGCCGGGTATAGAGATAGCGGTTGTATCCGCAAAACAGTTCATCGCCACCGTCACCGGAGAGGCTCACGGTAACGTTGCGCCGGGCCAGCTTTGAAACCAGGTAGGTGGGAATCTGCGAGGAGTCGGCAAAGGGCTCGTCGTACATTTCAGGCAGGAGCGGAACAACGTCCAGCGCGTCCTGGGGCGTCATGTAGAGTTCAGTGTGGTCCGTCCCAAGGTGGGCGGCTACTTTTTTCGCGTGCGCGGCTTCGTTGAAGCGGTCTTCGTGAAAGCCAATCGTAAACGTCTTCACCGGACGCGCACTCTGGGCTTGCATGAGCGCGACCACGACGCTGGAATCAATTCCCCCGGAAAGAAAGGCGCCCAGGGGAACATCCGCGATCATTCGCAAGCGCACGGACGCCAGAAGTTTCTTTTCCAACTGTTCAATGGCCTCCGCGTCGGAACCGGTAAACGGCGACTGCGCGCCCTTGCGCGCCGCGTCGGCTGCTGACCAGAACTGATGCAGCTTCGGTTCAGCGCCTGCCGCAGCCAGCGTCAGCCGATGTCCGGGAGGAAGTTTATACAGATCGTTGTAAATACACCACGGTGACGGCACGCATGCGAACCGCGTATAAAGGGCCAACGCATCGCGATTGATCCGGCCGTTGAAATCCGGATACTGGCGAATTGCTTTCAGTTCGGAAGCAAATACAAAGTCCCCATCCACTCGTCCGTAATAAAGCGGTTTGATTCCCAGACGGTCGCGGACGAGGTGCAAGGCAGCTTCCTGGCGGTCCCACAACGCGAAGGCGAACATGCCGACAAAGCGCTGTATGGCGGCATCTAGTCCCCAGCGCTCAAAGGCCGCGAGCATGACTTCCGTGTCAGAGTGCCCGCGCCAGTGCGCCGTGCCCAACTCTGAGCGAATCTCTTCATAGTTGTAAATTTCGCCATTGAAGATAATGGTGTAGCGCCCGGACTCCGAAACCATGGGCTGGTGTCCGCCGGGCGAGAGATCGAGAATGGCCAGCCTTCGAAACGCCAGCCCCACGCCGGAGTTCGGATCATGGAAGGTGCCAGAATCGTCTGGGCCACGATGAGCCAGCGCCGTGCCCATCCGGCGCAGGACCTCCTGAGGCTCTTCCCTTCCTCGTTTTGTCCGCCAGAATCCTGCGATCCCGCACATAAGAGATAGGTTTCGCGTTTTGCTTTTCGACAGTCGAGCAACCCGCTCAGCGGTCAATCCAATCTGAGCACGTCACTATTCAAACATATCATTTCACAAGCTGATTGGCTGGCAATCACGTGACGGTACTGGCCTTGAACTTCGGCGCGCGCTGTGCGAGAAGGCTCTGGTACAGGCTGAGCGTTTGGGCGGCCACCACTTCCTCGGAAAACTCACTGACGGCGATCTCCCGACCGCGTTTGGCCATTTCCGCGCGCATCGCAGGATTCTTCAGTAGTGTTTCGATTGCGTCTGCAAGAGCCGGCGGCTCGTATGGTGGAACCAACAATCCGTTAATGCCCTGCCGCACGATTTCGCGGCAGCCAGGTACGTCCGTGGTTACAATGGCGCGGCCGCTGGCTGCAGCCTCCAGCAAAGCTTTCGGGACGCCCTCCCGATGCGAGGGCAAGCAAACGACCGTGGCCTGCTGAAACAACCGTGGCATGTCGTCGCGGTGCCCCCACCACTCGACCGTTCCGGAATTTTGCCAATCCACGAGTTGCTTGACCGGAATAGCTGAGGGACTGCGGAGGTCAGTGTCGCCGACCATGACAAACCGCGCGACAATGCCGCGGTCCTTAAGCTCGGCAGCAGCTTCAACAAATTCGGGGATGCCTTTGGCGCTTAGCATCCGGGAGGGGAGCAGAACGATAGGGATGCCGCCCGGCTCCGGAGTGGGATGGAAGACTTTCACATCTACGCCCGCGCCCCTGATGACGGAGATTTTTTCGGAGGGTATGTGAAGATTTTCAATGACCATCCGCCGGTCGTCTTCATTCTGCAGCAGCACTCGCGAATGGCCGCGGTTCAAAAGGTAGCGAAACCCGCGCCAGATCCCAAAACGCAGGACCCTGGCCTTCAGCGATGCAGACTGAGCCAGGTACCCCAATCCGATGAAGGCATTGACAACGTTGATCTCGTTGCGGCCCAGGGCAGCCATTGAGCCGTACAGGACCGGTTTGAGCGCAACGTGATGCACAATGTCCGGCCGCTCGGTGCGATA
>WNFF01004729.1_pt1 | contig 11098 bp, 11 predicted proteins | sample 5400441 | NCBI WGS metagenome assembly WNFF01 (sample SAMN13153345, study PRJNA577476) | soil metagenome | isolation source: 120 cm saprolite under Douglas fir tree site 2 hole 3 replicate 1 | place: USA:California | collected 2015-04-18
ATGGCGGCATTGGCAACCAATGCTCGACCATCTGAAAGAAAACGGTGTCGAATTCTCCCACATGACACCCTCTCTTCGTGACCCCCATCTGGTCCGAGGGCATGAAATCCAGGCATGGCTCATGGAGCATCCGGAAGTCACGAAGTACGCAATACTAGACGACGACACTGAGATGCTTGAGCACCAGCTCCCAAATTTCTTCCAAGCAATGGCAGAAACCGGCATCACGCAGGAATTGGCGGATAGAATTGTCGCGCACCTTGATGGCTGAAAGGTATATCTAATGACTCCTCTCACCCGCATCGTCCTTGCGCTCACACTGCTACTTTCATCAGCGCTATCTGCTACAGCGCAGGAAGACCCTCTCGATAGGGCGATAATCTGTTGCGTAGACCGCCGCTGCCATGAACTCCGACATTTTGACTGGAGACGTACCAAGGACGGCATTGAAGTGATGACATACGAAGCTTGGTGCTCGATTGGGCTGGACTATTACACGATACGGATTTTTAGCGGGATACCGAGTAATGCATGTGAGTTGCTGCATTGCTTTCCAAATACTCCGAAGAAACAATAGCCGTGCCCGACGCAACGGAATGCGACGCTGAGTAAAGCTCTTACGCCGAATGCGGCTCCTAATCACGGTAGCCGCTCACGCGCAGAAGATACAAGTCAGATACCAACTATTGAACGATCCCGGGATTGCTTTGACCGCGTGCAAAGAAGATCAAGGCGAGAGCAGCAGCATCAAAAAGTCCCATCCGTGCGTCCTCGCTCTTCCAAGGCTTGCGAGGCAGCGGCAGGAAACGCTCAAACGCCGGAATATGCTTCGCGATTGCTGCAGCAATTGCATCTTTGGTAACAGATCCCAGGTAAGCAAAGCGCTCCCGGACTTCCGATCGGGACACTAACGCAGTTGGCAATCCATGTCGTTCCGCTAACTTGGTAATCACCTCGTTCAAATGGCGAATGCGGTGAGGACGATCTGTACCAGTCGGCGACATATCCTGTAGTACAACGACATGCGGTTTGTATCGGGCAAATAGCGAACTAACACGAGCGACTATCTTTTCTCGCTTGTCGCCCCGCACCTCAATAGTGCTCCAGTCGCGCGGAGCAAGCGGGCCTTCAAAGAGAACGAATGCGAACCCCCTCGAATTTAGGTATATCGCGAACACCATTGGGTACTTGCTCGACCACGTCATACAACCATGTCACGCAGATGCGGATGAGCTCGTGTGAGCACCTCTTCGAGGAAATCGAGCTTCGCGCGCGTGACCCTGGAAGGATCGCCTTGCAGTTTCTGGTATAGCTCCTCGGCCTGAGAGAGTACAAATTTATAAACCTTGGCGTACAGCTCGGGAAAGAGCTCCAGCGGTGGAGTATCGAACACAATCGAGCAAGCAATCGCTTCAGCAAGGGATGGATATGCCTTTAGAGCTTCAATTCGAGAAATGGCAACATGTGTCCTTGTACCGATGAGAAAGGCAAACTCAGCCTGAGTAAGGCCCCAGCGGCGACGTAGTGGACGTAGATATGAGATGAGCCGTTGATCCATAAGCGGTGCGCCCCAGCCAACACAATGATGAGGCTCACCGGCCATGGTCTCTCGAAATTCCGTGCTTTCCCAGACGCGGAATTGTGCCGGTACATAATAATAGACGCATTTTGTTCATCGATCTTTCATGTGCCTCTGGCCAGCCGTCATCGAGAAGGTCATGTCAAGCAGGCGCGGACGAAAGCCGCCCCCCCCAAAAGGCGGCTTCGTGTGATGCTCACGCCAGTATTTTTTTGTCCTGCTCGTCAGCAATAATTGCGCGAAGTACCTGAAGCGCAGAGAGTTGCTGCGATTTTCTGAACGTCGGCCCGATTTTGTGCAACCGCAGCTCTTTCTCGCGTCTTACAATTATCTATTACGCGGTAGAATCGTCGTATGGATACACATGACGCGGAGCCAATAGAACTCCTCACGGTAAAAGAAGTAGCGAAACTGCTGCAACTATCAGTACCGGGGGTGCGAGAGCTACAGGCCAGGCGCCATCTACCATTCATCAAAGTCGGCGGCGCCTTGCGTTTCGAGAAGCGCGACATCATCGAGTATCTAAAGCGGCGGAAAGTTGCCGCGATGTTCTAACCTGCCGACGCGCTCACGAATCACAAAGCCGCCTCTCTGCGGCTTTGTGTGATCGCTTCCAGCAGTTCTGCTTATCCTGCTCCTTGTGATAATTCCGCTGCATCCGATCCGAAAATCGGTTGACGGCGGGTTGCCCAAGAACCACTGGAAACAACTTCTGATGCATGACTTTACCGTGCAATTGAGAAACACGCGATTAGCTCATATGTCCTTCATTTAAGCCAATAATTGAGGATTGTAGCGCTCGTCTGGTGAGCGAACGAAATCGTCACGAGTGGTTTCGAATCCCTCCCGGCGCACCAAGAGCAAAGGAGGTATCGTTTCTGACGATGCCTCTTTTGTCTTGTGTTTCTTGACTATTTTGGCGACCTCACAGTTGTTGCTGTACTTTTGAGTTCATCATTTGCTGCCAGTGGTTGACGGCAGGTTGCCCAAACTCCGCAATCACCGCGTTCTCGGGATTCAGCAGTTCAATCGCCGATCGCAGGGCTGCTGGTGCAACGTGTGAGTATCGCATGGTTGTCGCGATGCTCGAATGTCCCAGCAATTCTTTGACCACAGTCAGTGGAACACCTCGAAGTGTTAGCTGCGTAGCGAAAGTGTGCCGAAGCATGTGCCATGTGACTTTACGCATTTGAGAAGTTCTGCAGATTATGCCCAATCGTTCGATAGCATGATGGGAAGTGAATGGTTCCCCATTACGTTGAGCGTTTGTAAACACATACCCAGTACCTTGCTTCCTGCGGAACAACATCTCGTATACGTCTGCTTCTAGCGGAATATGTCGCTCTCGATTACTTTTGGGCGATACGAGTGATTTGCTACGATCGCATCGGGAATGGCGAACGGCCAGGCTTCTATTTTGCCAGTCAATCGAGGACCACTGTAGGCCGCGAATTTCGCCCTGCCGCATACCTGTACGCAGCGCAAGGAACACCATTTCCCTGAGCTGTCCATGTGTGTGAGACAGGAGCGCGTCGCATTCGGCCACTGTAAGGTAGTCAGTCGTCGGCGGAGTACATTTCAGTTTCTTAATGGTCGGCAAGTCCGCGCCGTACCATTCGTGAGCGCATCTCAAACATTTTGCCAGGACAGTGAGTCTGTTATTTATCGTCTTGTTTGAGACCCCACTCGCAACTGCTCTAGCCTTGTACTGCTCAACGTGGCTCGCATTGATAGCTTTCAACGGCATCCAACCAAAGAATGGGATCAAGCTTGCGGCCAATATCTTCTGCTTCGCATACTGCTCGGAGAATTTATTGTTTGCGACTACGTATTGCTTGAACCACTGCCGTGCGAACGTCTCGAAAGTCAGATCGCTATCTCTGCTAGCTCCAGCATTATCTATTGGTTCTCCTCGCGCTAACCTCTGCCGCAGGACCGCCTCGAACGCCTGCGCGCCTTGTCGTGAGTTTTCCGGGCTTCGTCTCCTGTATCGTTTCTGATCGAATTGGAAGTCCACCCACCATGATTTCTTTATTAGTCGTACTGCCATACATCATTCGTTATTAGCCGATCGAGTGCATCCGTCGCTTCTGCAAGTACGCCACGATATCGCTTCGTTCGAAGTGGATGCGACCACCCACTTTGAAAAATGGGTTGCGGCGCTGTTGTTGCAGCCGCCGAACGCTCGGGACAGAAATTTTCAGTAATCTAGCTACTTCAGGAATCGTCAGCAGCTCTAGCGAGGGACCAGACTCAATCGACATACGTGTCAAGAAGCAGGATAAGCTCAGCAACTACATACAATAGTACGCTGTCCTTATAATCTTTGCGAATCGACGAACGCATATTTAGTTTGGTGCGACCGCAATGTCGCGCAGGTAAATCGCGCCAACACGCCTGAGCAGATCGGTGCTCGTGCCGTTTCTATATGCGAACTTATTCAGCTGGCGGGCAAACGAGTCTTCGAGGGAAACACAGGCAAACAAGCGAAAGGCGCTCTCCTGAATAGTGTAAAGGTCAAACGGCGCTCGCGCTCGAAGCGGAGTCGATAGCTCATCTCTATAGCGATCGATGTACGATTTTAGTCCGCTGTCCCGCAGAAGCTGCTCGCCGGTTGCGGTCAACGAAATGGGCGAGCCGACATCGAACGCTTTAGCCGAAATATTTTCTGTCTTAATAGTGAGATCGCGTACAGCATCTGCGAGCCAGTCGAAGTTTGTTTCCAGGCGCGTAAGGCGCCCGCTCGCGTAGTAGGCGAGCGCGATAAGTGTCCCGAAGATGCCGAGGAAGTATTCCCAACTTATGTTTATCGTAAGCATATGGCTGATGATAGTCTCGGGGCATTGCAAATCCAGACTGGAGAATTTGCATACGCGCAAAAATCTCCCAGTTCATGGCGACTGGTTCTTCCTGCTTCTAAATGTTGTAGCCGGGCTACACGAACGCGCGGGCGACTAGACGCGTGAGGATGCCAATCCGGCAGAGTCGCGCGTCTAGTCGCCCGCGCGTTTGTGTTGCGATGACGAAGCCGAGATCACGACAGATCCATTGTCGATCGGCTCGCATCTTCGCAGTAAAGCCCCGCGTCTACGACGCGCCGCTGCACGGCTTTGGGGCTTGACTGCTCGATGCGGCCAATCAACGTGGCTGACCATGCCATGAATGGATCGGTGTGTAAGAGCGGGCAAGCTCGTACGTCTTTTCTTGAAAAACTCACGAGCATCTCTCGAAAGTGGACGTCTGCTAGAAAGATAAAAATCTTCCGGCCGCGCACTTCGAGACACTCGCGAGCTTTCGAGCTCTGAACCGTTGCGATCCTCTGAACAAGCTTTTGACCTATCAGCTCAGTTTGCAAACGCCGCAGTTTGAGCCTGGGCTCTATGCGCCATGAATGGAACGTCCACCCCAGTCAGCAAAGAATATCTTCCCTCAGCAGATAGGCTGTCGCGGACCCCTTCTCGAGCAGGAAATTCAAAATGGTGAGAACCTGATGTTGAATTTGAGGCGTCGTACGAACTTTATGCCGATTTTGAAGTAAGTAACCGCGTATTAGATTTTCTAGATAGTAGACCGTATTTACCTCCAGCTCTCTAGAAGCCAAATCGGGAGTTCGTTCGATAATGCCGCAAATCCAGGTTATTCCATCTTCAACAAAGCCACTGCCAATTTCATTCAAAAGTTTCGATAACGAATAAAGTACGGCCGGGTGGCCACCGATTTCGTCAGCAACTTTCTTGAAAAAGGCCTTCTCACGAGCCTTCAGCGAGCGCCATTCCCTCGCGTCTTTCCTCCAATACGGCCAGGCGAGAAGGTAAGTGTGAACGACATCAGACGAATAAAAGCGCCCGCTCACGCGTTCGCAAAGCTTCTTGATGTTCGGATAAATCAGCTCCCATGAGGCCCAGAACTGGTCATATTGATGCAGCTTGTCCTCTGCGGAGACGAATGCGCTGAGTATATCGGCGATCTCACGAGAACCTTTAAAGTGCTCAAGAAACGGACCGAGGTATCTCTGGATGTCGCTCTTCTCGGAAGTCAGTACGAACTGCGCAAGCTTGTCAAAAAAGCGGTGCCGAAGAGTGTAGTCGAATCGCTCCTCCTTATCCCGATCAAGCAACTTCTTCGATAATAACTCGCACACGCTCGTTACGAAGTTTTTATGGTGCTCATCCCCGGTCTGCAACGGAAGTAACGAAAAACCCGTCACGAGGACTCGCTCGTTCACAATATTAACTGCAGGCAATTCATCGTAAGTTATCTTGTTCGCGATTACGCTTTCGATTTCGGTTTTATGGCTCTTGAGGAACCGGCGTCGCACTGCGTTCTCAGATAGCTGAAATATATTCTTCTTACGATTCTCATCTCGGATCGAGGTGCGAATACCATCCAGCTTTGGCTTTAGGAGAACATACCCTAGGAACAAAGAGTTCGCGTCAACAGGATGGTCCTTCCACATGCCGTGTAAGATCGCCGACACGGCATTGTCCGAAAAACTTTGACCCATACCGGCTGGGTGTTCGTTGAACAGCGCAAAGAGAAGCGTTTCTTTGATCCGTTTGGTTTCCCCTGGAAAGGATTTGATCAAAAGAGGGAGCACCCTGGTAGCTGCGCCCACGCCGTCTCCTACCTGGTGGCGATAGCCATCGCTAGGCGGCATTGACGCGTAGTCGAAGACAACGTCCTTACAAAAGGCCCGTTCCTTGGCGTCGAGGTGCTCGTACTGATCTCTCAGCAGTACAGAACATGCGTAAGCAGGGACCGAGTTGTAAAATAGAGTGAATGTTCTTTCGTCGCTTTTGTCGGTCTTCAGACCGTCAAGAATGACCTTCGTATCGGCAATCACCTTCTTATAGTCGTTGTCGTATTGAGGATATTTCCTGTATTCACCTTCATTGCACTCAAATCGATAGTGCGCCCAAAGCTTAAGAGGCGTGTATTTCATTGCCTCAGAGCTCTTCGCGAGAGCCTCTTCACTATATCTCTTTAGCTCCGGATCAATCTCTGGATTGAAGCTTATCAGTACCTGGTCGTCCTTCTGCTCGGTCGCAATATTCATCTTCCGTCTATCCATCCGTGCCAGATATAGCCGCCAGGTTTTATCGGCATCAGATTCGTTTGCCTTATCAGGAAGCCGCTCGTAGTGATCGTCCAATATGGTCCAAACCGCCTCCTGTCGTTCCTTGGCAACCTGTTCACTAACGGTATCGTCTCTAAACAATTGATAGTGGAGCGCTAGTTGCTCTAGCGACATCTTTCGGTGTTTGTCCTCGCAGGTGCTCATTCGCTCCTTTGTGAAGAATCCTGTCGGATCATGAGTGATCGCATACGTGCTCTTTGCTGACATATCCAGCTGCAGTCGCGCAGTATCAAAAAGGAAAAGCTCTTTTGTGCGAAAGAGAACTTTCGCGACATTAAAGAGCTTGGAGGGTTCCGCGAGAACGACACTCATGACAAGTGCGGTGATCGAGGCAGAGCGCGAGTTCTTAATAAGATACAAGCACCAGCTATCCAACACTTCTGGTGGCGCGGTTTTTGCGATCCCGAGCAGCCATCTCTCAAGCGCCATATGGACAGATTCCAAAAGCGCAGGTGCCACCTGCGTTCCGCGATAGAGATTCCAAATGCGGTGGCATATGTACTGTTTGACCGGCGCTCCGGTGTCGAGGTGTATCTCGATCTCTTCGGCTTCGTATTTTGCAAAGTCAGTCTTGGCGAAGTATTCGACGGCCCTGTTTGTAAAAGCGAGGATAAAGTCTACTGTTTTCTTCGGCGCCGCTCGCAACAAGGCGAAGATTGGTGTTTGAAACGCACTCGCCGGATAATAGTCAAAATGATTGCTCGCAAGATCGAAGTACGTCTCCATGTCGAGATCGCTGCGGGAATCCGAATACCAACCGCTTCGCTTGGGAGGAGGGGTGTAGACCCAAAAGAGGTTCGCGAGCGCGAGTATCTCCTTTGGCAAATGCTGGGCGATGATACTCGTCTCGGAGAGATCCGAAAGCGCAGCTTTCACCAACTCATAGTAAGAACCCTTGCGGGAAATATCCCCATCTACGACGACTTGATCGAAGATGGCCTTCAACTCATCGACAATCTCGGCGGAGCCGTTGAAAATTGTTCTGATGAGCTGCTCTTTGGTGTCGTTGTTCGTGCCGTATGGGAAATGACCGTCGTCTCTGGTCAGCTCACGATAGTAGAACAGGGCTATCTGCGCCGCATGCTTCGTCGTCGCGCCTTCTTTATTGTAGCGGTTCCATTCGTCGAGCACGGGAAGAACAAGATGCATATACATCAAGCCGAGTTCTTCTTTGTGCGCATTTATGAACGCTATGACACTATTCCATCCCGATCCTTTTGGTTTCGCAAAAAGCTGGGACAGCACATTGCCCTGAGCGCCAAACGTCCTGAGTAGCTCTTGATCGACGTCTTTACATGCAATCCGGAGTAAGAAGAGTATTTTGGTGAGCAGCCGATCTTCATACTTGTTGTGAATGGAAAGAGATCGAATAACGGGGGTGGACACCCCTTCCTCGACAATCTGTTCAGGCGGAGCCAAAAGCGCAGCACTTACGTAGCTAATAAACACGTCGGCATAGGGAGAAAGCAGCGCGGCGACGATCACCTCGTCCTTCCAGTGCCGTTCAACGCCACTGGCATCAATCGTCGCTTCAATGAGCCGCTTGGCGTTCCCATCGTTCAAGATCAGCTTCTCCGAGAGCCAGCTTCGAAACGCCCGGCGGATCGGCAAGGAGTTGCCGATCACCTCATAGAAGTGTTCGAACGCGGTGGAAGAGGCGAATGCCCGCTCGATTATCTTGTCGAGTGCCCATTCGGCATAGATATCGTGGGCGACAAAATATCCACCTACATTCGCGTCAAATCTGATGATCTCATCTGCTTCCAACTGCGGCAGCACCTCGTCCGCACCTTCGATGAATACAAAGAAACTACCGGTGACTGCTCGCTTTCGCGCAATTTCCAAAAAACACTGTTCGCGTTTTCGGTGCGTATTGTTCTTCGTGTTGGACGTTTTTGCGATGCGTGCGTTCCACATGGCCTCCCTAAATTCCGAATAGCCGATCTCGCTTTGGCCCCTTGGATAGTGCCGCAGATATTCGTTCAGATAGAATGGATTCTGCAGAAGGGTGCGCAACCGAGCATTTTCAGGGAGCGCAAATTTGTATGTATCAGAAAAGCGGGCTAGTTCTTGGTCTGTTAGGCTTTCAACGTTTACCGCATCGAATGAGACGCCGTAGACGTGAATAAGCGTGCGCTCCAGGTCCTCAAGATAGCTAAGGCGGGTAGTAAATACGATCCTCCAGCCTGCGAGCCGGAAAGTGGATAGTACTTCTTGGAAAACTTCAGGGTGCTCTATGCCGGATAGCTCTTCGGCCGAGTCTATAACGATATACTTCTCCTCAGCCGCGACGAATTCCTGGACGAGGTCTGACAGCGTGAAGTCGCCATAGTCCCTAAACAGTTGATTGGCGTTTGTAAGGCCGTTGAATTCGGTTGCCTTGAACAGGAACAGGGGTGATGCGCCGTTTAACTCAGCATAGAAATCCTTCACCACTGCGGTCTTGCCGACACCTGCTTCGCCGCTGACAATCACTACCTGTGAGTGCCGCAGCGTCTCCTTCAAACGCGCAACAAGTGGGGTCCTATCAATCTTAATCACTGCGCCATCCGACGCAATTTCGGAACGGATGAGCTCTAGAACTGCTTCGGTGTGCCGCGAAAGTTCTTGTATGAGGTCGATCGTGCTCTTTTCACCTGCGAAGAAGTACCTAGCGATATTTGCGTTTTCCTCTGATACGAACGGCTTTTCAAAAAAATTCTTTGTCCTCCACGTAATGCTTACACCCTTGGACCTTGCATGTTCTTCAATATCTCGTTTGTACTGCGGCTCCTTAGCTCCGGGTTTCCTGCTCGGAGCGAAGTCTCGATTTAGGTAGAAGTAGATTTGCGTTAGCTGCGGGTTCTGAAGTTTCGCGTCATCGATAGCCTTTTTGAGAGTTGGTGCCTGTTTCGCCGATAACTCACCAAGGAATTTCGCCTGCAAGCCCACAACCTCGTGACCTACAGTGATCGGATCTTCTTCGATACCTGCCTGATTGAAATAGCGCAGAGGACCGATTGATTGCTTGTGCTCCTTTGAAAAGAGGAGCGAGCAGAGCCACTCAAAGGCTTTCTGCTCCTTGCCATTGAACTTCGCTTGGAAGGCCCCCCAATTTGGTTCAACTATCATAGGGTGAGTTTACTCCCACGGAGAGGGGTCGGCGAGTTAGCGGCTTCAGTTCCGTGATTCGGAACATGCTCAAAGGCGATCACCACGCACCTCCTGGATTGTAACTCTCACCTTCGAACCGCTCATTGCGTTTGATCGACTGATTCCAACGGACATGCTATCGATTTCACGGTGCTTTAGCGAGAGGATACAACCGCGCGGCGATTGCATCGGCAGGCGTGGTTGCACAGGTGCAGTGCGGGGCCTAAAGAAAGCCCCCGGATTGGGGGCTAGTATTCGTGGCTCAGCATGAGTGTGAGCACACGTGTCGTACGGTTCGGATCACTCGGATCTTCCGACCCGAACTCACAGCGCTCGTCGAAGTAGTCGATCTTCCAAAAGAACTTTCGATTGACCAACTCGAAGCTGCCAAAGTCGTGCTCGCCATGAGGATCGTTGTCCTCCGTGAACTGGTCAAAGGTCGCGACTAACTGGAGCGCTTTCGCCTTCACCATGTCGGGCAACTCCGCAACACCGCAGGTCATCAAAACCTTGCCGCCAGAGAACGTCCGCCGGAAGGCGTCGTTGAGATCACGAATACGTTCGGTACGTTCTTTGTTCTGTATGTCCATGGCAGCCTCCTAAATGAAGCCGGCCAAGACAAGGCCGCTCACCATTCGTGAGCGCCCGCAGGCCTCGCAGTATCCCTGTCGCTGGTCTCGCTCCATTTCAGCAATTGCAGCGCATCCCATACAGATTGCAGGACATAGGCTGTTCTGCTGAGAGCTTCGAACCAATTCGTCAACGGTCTTAAACCCTGCGGCTTCGCACAGCTCGACGAGTCGAGCACCTTTCAGTGAAAGAGCAATTTCGGACATGTACTCCTCCTCGCTACCAGGACCCGAGGAAATTCGGGTGCTGGATGACGGGGCGGAGATACGATCGGGATTAAGCTACTAAACACGAGCCGTCGTACCCGCTCCGTCCCGCTACCGACACCTCTGCCACCAAAACGATGCCGGAGCGCGGGACTGAGCAACATCCACTTCTCTAGGCGTATGCTCTCGCTGCGGAGCTTCGAAAGCCAGACGCGAGAATTTACCCATTTGGAAAATTGTCTAGCCATGCGGAGAGTGAGAAGCGTTGGCACACTCTAAGAATGTCAGGAGAGATAACTTTCTTAGGAAAAATTGACTTCAGAGATGATCAGCGCTCCTTTGGTATCAAGACCGAAGACCGCTTTTCACATATCTACGTCATCGGAAAGACCGGGACCGGAAAGTCGACTCTGC
>WNFF01004730.1_pt1 | contig 11098 bp, 10 predicted proteins | sample 5400441 | NCBI WGS metagenome assembly WNFF01 (sample SAMN13153345, study PRJNA577476) | soil metagenome | isolation source: 120 cm saprolite under Douglas fir tree site 2 hole 3 replicate 1 | place: USA:California | collected 2015-04-18
AGTAGGCACATTCGCGAACTGGTCGACCGGGCTGCGCGACCACGTGCTGCCAAAGTTGATGTTGAAAAATGTCTTGTTTGTGCCGTCATAGATGTGCGGAATTTTCAACGGCCCACCGATGTTCACACCGGCACTCTCTGTCCACCCGGAAATCTTCGGCGGGTTTGATTCTGTCAGCGAGTAGGGTCTGGCGTCCAAGGCCGAGTCGCCAAAGGAGTCGTAGAAGCTGAAGTGCACGCGGTTGACGCGCTGGCGCATCAGACGCTGCGTACCCATGATCGCCTCGATTCCCTGAGGCGGGCCCTGCGCCGGCCCGCGGTTGCCACCTCCGCCGCGGGGTATGAACACTGGTCCAGCACCTGGTCCGCCACCGAATTCCCCGCCGCCGGGACCTCCCGGCCCCCCGAAGCCGCCAGGCGCAGCTTGTCCAGGGATCGTATTGACCACGTTTCCAAATGCGCCCCGCATGTCCGGGCCTCCGGGACCAAAATCACCGGGCTGCGGGAAGCCACCTACTTGGTTGGTGGTCTGACCCATCGCAACCGTTCCGATCATCTGTACGGCATCGGCGGAGGCGGCTTGGCCGAGCTGTCCGCCCGCTTCGGCGACATTCTGCTCTTCGCCGGCATTCTCAGGGGTATTGTTTTGGTTCTGGCTATTCAGTCCGACTTGCTGGAAGGCGCGACGCCCGCCTCCTGAACCAGCTCCGCCGGGTTGCTCGTTGCGTGTGCCACCAGCGCTGCCGCCTTGCGCCCCTCCGTACCCGCCGCTGGGTCTTCTGCCTGTTCCTGAACTGCCGGGAGACGCTGCGGGTCCGTTGCTCGCTGAGGCCGCGTCCGGAGCTTGAGACGAAGGAGATCCGGAATTCGGCTGGGCCGCGCCGGAAGGTCCGGGCTTCGCCGGTTCACCTGGTGCCTGCGCGTTTGGAGATAACGTTTTCGCTGCGCTTTCCGCCGCGGAGGGGGCGCTGATCGCCGCAAGCGTTCCAACATCCAGCTTCAACTCGAGCGGGGATTGCGAACCGGCGGGCAAATCAATTTCCCTGTTTGCGGGCGCAAAACCAAGCTGAGAAATTTCCACGTGATAATGTCCGGCGGGAAGGGCGGGGAAATCAAATTTTCCGCCCTCGTCTGTCCAGCTTACCCATGCTTTTCCAGTGGAAGTCTGGATCACACGCAGCGTAGAGCCGGGAACGGGTGTTCCCTCAGCCGTGCGCACGACACCGGCGAGACGCACTTGAGCGGCAGCATTCGTGTCCGGAGCTTGCTGCGCGGCAATCGAGATTCCAAAACCAGCAATCAACGCGAGCAATACAGCGAATCTTCTAGCCAACACCTCTCACGCCCCTTCGAGCCCTAGTAAGATACTGACATCACGCTTCCAAAGTTCCATAATTCATGGCCCAAAGGAAGCGGCAGTTCTATCCGCTACCCGCGTCTTGCATGCTTAGACGCGTCATTACTCGGATGAGTTACCCGGGCACAGCCGGCATCTCTTCGAGAAGTAATTGACTGGGCTCCGCCCGGACAGGTGCGGAAGAAAGCGGCTTTGTCTTCCCTGAAGAATGAATAACTTAGCGGTCATTTTTTTAGAAGAATGCTTATCGGGACTTGGCACGCAAGATTGCCGGAATGAACAAATTTCCCCCGTTTCTCGCCCTCATTTCAAGTGCGACACTTACGGGGAGAAGAATTCTTTAACGATCTTGCTGCATTCGGTTGGGTCATCGAGAAAAGGCAGGTGCCCAGCATTCATTTCATGCAGCCGGGCGTTTGGCATCAGCTCCACAGCCCGGCGCGCAACATCTAATCCGCCGAATGGACCGCGCTCACCACATAGAAACTGCATAGGAGTCCGCTCGTGGCGCAATTGCTCCGCCGTGAATTCATATTCCGGCCGCGCGCCGCGCAACATAGCGACGGCGGCGACCAACGTGAATTGAGTTAAGGGGCCGGAGTTTTCTTTGGAAACTCAGCAATCGAGTCGCCGATGAATTCGAGATAATTGCGAATATGACCTTCAAGCTGCCCGGTGAAACTGTTAGAAATCTCTGCAGCTCGCTCTTCCAGGTCTTTTTTAGCATCGCCCGCAGCCCACGCGATCAGGGTCTGTATGGTATCTCGCGCAGCATTTTCGGAAGTTTGCGAAAGCTTATGTAACTTTTCGTTGCACTCGTTCAAAACTGCAGCGGAGCTTTTGTCCAGTTCGTCGTGAGCCTGTTTCAATCTTGTGTTAACGCCGCTTTCGAGTTCGTTCGTGACTCGCGCGTAAATCGCTTGCGATTCTTCCTTGAAAACGGTCTGAGAAGCCGTCAGCTTCTGAAGATCCGCTTTTGCTTCTTCAAGCAGAGGCGCGACCTGGTCTCGCAGCCGCGATACGAAGCGGGCTGCTGCTTCGGTGTGTGAGGTTTCGAGGCTGCGTTGCAGCCGCTCAATCGTGGAAGTCACCATACTGTCGCCGCGTTGGCTCAGTTCATTCCCCTGAATCAACATGCGCTGCTTGGCGTTTTCTATATCCTGCTCGATCGCCCCGGTCAAGCGCTCGTGGCTCGTTCGGACTGTGGTCTCCGCTGCCTCGTTCAATACTTTCAGGGCCCGCCGAGTCAATTCTTCTTTCGAGCTAGCGATCACGCGCTCAATCGTCCCGGCCGCCTCGTTCTGTAGCTGGACACGAAATACGTCTAGCAGACGGTCCTTTTCATTAGCGAGGGTCACCGCTGCGATTTCAGAGACCGTGACTTGAATCTGATTGCTTAAGCTGGCCATAACGTCAGAAAACCAAGGGGACAATGAAGCGGCCGCCTCACTTTTCTTCAAAACGGGAACCGGAGTAGCTCCCGCACTCCGGTTCTGAATTATTTGCGGTTCGGTCCGCGTTATTAGTTGCAGTTCTCGTCCAGGAGTAGGCTCTACGACTTTGCTCCCCTGCGCGGGAAACCAATCCTCTGGCGGCGATGTGATGCCCCAAATATTGCCGGCGATTTCAAATTCTACCGCGACGCCATACGCAGGACCTGTGGCGGTGTTGAGCTTTTGTATCCATTTCACCCGCGCTCGATTGCAGCCTTCAGAGTAGCCTTTCGCGCGCTGCCCCATATCCAGGACCACGATTTCACCCGGAAGAACCTCATGTTTCATTTGGTAGGTGCAGCCGTGACAACTAATGGTGACCGTTTTAACTTCCTCCCGATAGGGTGCACGGAAGGCATCTACGCCCTGAACCGCCAGCGGTACGGCTTTTTCAATGCGTGAGCTGCGCCGTTTTTGCGCGTATGCGACTGGATTAGATGACACCGAACCCTCCCACTACCCCTTCCCAAGCGGATAAAGGCCGTTGCAAGTCAATGCTCTGATTCTCGATACCCACTCTAATCGTCTCTCAGCATGCGCGGTGGTTCAACTGGCTGGGAGGCCAGTTGTCACTTGTACTTTCGCCTGCCCTTATGTCCCTGACCACATGACACATTTACGAGAGTCGGCTTCCTGTTGAACCTCGATGATAATGTCCCCTTTCCTCCTCGATAGAAATGTTCCTCAATGAACGGCCTCGGAAGGAGGCCGCATGGGGAGAATTGGGATAAACGAGAAGGAGCTGCGTCGAGTGCAAGCGCTGGTGCGAGTGAAAAGCAAGGAGTTGAAGGTGGTGGATGCGGCGAGCCTCCCATGGCCGCTTTGCCAAGTCCCGAGATCGGGTTTATCGGAGAGCGGCCCACTGCACGCGAGAACACTGGCTGGAATGCCGGGCAAGGCCGTGCGAAAATCAATTGCATTGGAGGCGTATTGAATCCTTGGCCGTTCATTTTGCCCGCGACTGCCGCCGCGGGAATCGCCACTTGGGGCGCCGTGGGCCCCTCGGCGGAATTGTTTGGCCCCACGGTTAGGCATACGGCATCTGCCAAGACGCTCGCGCTGACATTCGATGATGGCCCCAACCCGGCCGTTACCCCGCGACTCCTCGATCTGTTCGACCGCTACTCCGCTCGCGCGACATTTTTCCTGATTGGAAAATTTGCGCGCGCCTGCCCCGATCTGGTCAGGGAAATTTCCGCGCGCGGACATTTGCTCGGAAACCATACGGACACACATGCAAATCTAATATTTCAATCGCGCGCGGGGATTCGCGAAGAGTTGGCGCGTTGCCAGGAGGCCGTTGCCGCCGCGCGTTCGGACCCGCCGCGCTGGATGCGGCCGCCTTACGGCTATCGCAGCCCTCTGCTGGATGGAGAGATTCGCCGCGCCGACATGCAGGGGATCGTGATGTGGTCGAGGATTTGCTGGGACTGGAAGCCGCAGCCTCCAGAGCGTTTGATCGCGAGGCTGGCGCGAGCCGCGCGCCCGGGCCGCCCTCATGGCGACATCGTTGTGCTTCATGACGGCGATCATCGCGCGCTCGGCGGCGACCGGCATCATGTGGTCGCGGCGCTCGGACATTGGCTGCCACGCTGGCGCGACGCTGGCCTCGAATTTGTTACAATCGATTCGCCCGCGGTAAGCGATTCGGCTCGGGCGCCGCGCATCTAAATTCCGGTGGGCTCCAAGTCGCCGACGCCCGCCTAGCAAGACGGCGGGCTTTGGCGACGGCGCGTAGAGCCCACACGAGCTCCGCCGGTAGCGGGCACGGAGGCAGCAGCGACATCATGGACGAACGCCAGTTCTATACCGAAAAACAGGACACCAAGAGCATCAAACTCACTTGTCCGGCTTGCCGCAAGGAAGACAATTACCCGATTCGATGGATTGTCCGAACGAAAAAGAGCGAGCTGCCCCGCGGCGCAGGCGAGGAGGACAAGAAGCGTTTCGCGCTCGCACGCTCTTACATGGTTCGCGTCGATGAATTGGTCGCGTGCCGCAAGTGCCGGAAACGTTTCGAGCTTACGGGGCAAAGCGTCGTGCTCATCACGTCGAATGTGGCCGCCCCAACCTCACCGGACTTTGATCCTGAAAATTTTGGGAATCGCTGAGGGGAACTGGTATTACAGGCTTCAGCCTGTGTGGTTTGCGTTTCGGATTTCCTCAAGCCATACGGAGACTAAAGTCCGCGCTACGTCAAATCTCCGGATACATCTCGAAAAACGCTTCCACCGATTCTTGCAATGTTTCCTCAATCTGTTCCTTGCTTCCTTCGATCAGGTGCATGGTCACGCGGGCGACGCGGCCGTCTTTCAGCTTGATCACCGCCTCACTCACTTCACCCAGATCCTCCGCGGGAAACAATCGCATTCCGTAGACCAGCGCCAGCTTCGCCATCTCGCCTCCTCGTGAGAATTAAGCGTAAGCTGGGTTGTTCCTTTCGTCAAACGGAAGCCGCGAGAATGGAATTGCAGCGGCGCAGATTAAGGACCGCTGCTTCCCCGATGGTTACAACTTGTTCAGACCTTCAGTCAGCTCAATGTACGTTCCCCACGGATCGGTGATGTACGCCATCGAGATACCCAGTTCGGGCCTCTTGGTGAAGGGAAGATCGAACTTCATCCCGCCCGCTTCAGCCTTCTTGCAAAATCCCTCGAGATTGCTGATTTCGAATCCGATGTGATCCAGCATGCGTCCTTTGGTTGGCATCGTCGGAGTATCCGTTTTTGTAAACGTCAGGTTAACTCCCGGCACGTCGGCGGCTTCAAATTGGGCTCGTTTTCCGGCCTTGGCGCCAAATGTCTTGACGTACCAGGACTGAATTTCCGTTACGGAAGTGTTTCCCCCGGAATCCGGGACAAAGAAATGCACGTGGTGAAACGCAATCGGCACGGTCATTGCCTTATTCTCCAGGATTTCCACCCTCGTCAGATCGTCCGGGGTGAATAGAAAACACTGCCCCGGATTGTTACCGAGCTCCGTCTTCAAACCTGCAGCCTTCCATTTTGCCAGCGCTTCCGGGACATTCGGCACGTTGAACCCAAAATGATTGATCACCGATCCCACAGTACCGCCGGCTGGTTCGCCTTTCCTCACGAGGATCAGGACGCCCGGGAATTTCATTCCCTCATTGGGGCCGAACTTGAAAGGAGTAGCGCCCACGGCGATCCAGAACTTCTTCGCAGCGTCCACGTCCTGCACGAACAAATGCACGTGACCCATGGACACGCCCATTTCATTCGGAGCAGCTAATTGGGCGCGCGATACACCCGGCAGCAAAAAGGTCGCGAGAGCAAGCACAAACATCACTATTGTCTTTCTCATTTTTCTCTCCTCAGACGTCTCTCGGGAATGGTGAAGCACCATTTGTTTTTGAAAGCAGAGGATGCCACCCTTCCTCATGGGAATCAAGGACACGTGCCGGAGGTGCCACGCGAAGAATTAACACAGCGCGGCCGAGCCGCAACCAAAAATGTGTGCGCCTTGCAAACATTTTGACGGCAAGTAGCGCAATGAGTTCTCTGTGTTAAATTCCCAAAAGCGCAACATAGAGGACGCAAAGAACCACAGAGAACCACAGAGAAATCAGCCTTTCCCTTTCCATCATATACTCATCCTCTTCTCCATTAGGCCCTCGGTGCTCTCTGTGGCTTTTCTCCGTGTCCTCCGTGTTAAATTCCGAAAAGCGCAACGAAAATGTGCGCGCCATGCAAATATTTCGACGCCTAGCAGTCCAGAGAAATCCTGGTGGGCCGCCCTACTTGCCGCGATTCCACATGCGAAATGGCAAGAGTGCCGGGACTCGCTTGCGGTACGCCGCGTAAGCTGGGCCAAACCTTGCGTCCAATTCGCGCTCTTCGAGGCGAATGACAATCAGAGCCAGCACCCACCAGGCCGCCAGAACGGCCCACAGGCGAAGCGACCCTCCAAGCAATGCGGCTCCCACGACCGCGCAAAACATTCCTGAGTAGCGGGGATGCCGCGCGTGTGCGTACAGTCCGCCAGTAAACATTTCACCCGTCCCCGTAAGCTCGGCGTGGCCGACGAGTCTCCTGCTGCCCAGTTCGCGCTCTACGCGCAAGAACAGGTAGACTTCGATGCCGATGAGCACGAGTCCTGCGGCGATCGCGACCCACGAAGGCCGCGCGGCAGACAGAAGCAGCGGACGGTAGATCCATAGCAAGACTCCGCCGGAGGTCCACGCAGTAAGGCCCGCAATCCAAAACGCGGCGCGAACACGATTTCGCCAGAAAGAATTGAATGGGTGGAGGATCAGCCAATAGATTGGAATCGGGAGTTCAACGAAGAGAATTAATCCGGCGACTGCGTGCAGGAAACGCATTCAACTCGCTCTCTAATCTTTCGCTGCAAACAGTGCGTGCAGCGGAGAGTAACCGATAATGCCAAAGACCAGAGCCACACCGCCCAGCAATAGCCAGGTCCATTGCGTCCAACCCTGGTCGGCGCCCCACAGTCCCCAACTCGCCAGAGCCGCGCCAGCCGCAACGTAGAGAAGACGCGCCATTCCCGCTACATTCGGTTGTGCCGCCATGCCCTGGCCTTTCACTCTATATCATCGAAGCGGGCCCTAGAGTCTGTGTAGCAACTCCGCGCCCGCCTCCTGTAACGCCCGCCTCAGGCGGGCATGTGCTTGAAGCTACAGTGCCCGCCTGAAGGTGGGCTCTACAAGAGCGCACAAAAACCGCGTTGCCACACAGACTTTCTAATCCCGCGTGCGGGATCGCACGCGATGACGCTTTCCGGCGCCACGCATCTTAACAGAAGATACGTTGCGCACCGCGCGTTCGCATAAGACGGGATTGACGCGGCTTGCGTTTCCAGGGAGGATGATGCCGCGGCTCGGACAGGCTTACCCCGGCGCGCTCCAAGTGGAACCCGCAACTGAAGGAGACATTCATGAGCACCCTTGAGAAGACTTCATGGAAAGCAATTGAAGTTGAAAAGCTGAACGATCTGCTCTCACGCCAGATGATTTCCGGCGACAATGCGACGGTTTCGCAGCTTCTTCTGAAGCGTGGCGCCGTCGTTCCGCGGCATTCTCACGTCAACGAGCAGTACTCGTGGATTATTTCCGGCAAACTTAAATTTGTTTTCGACGACCGTGAAATCGTGGTTGAAGCGGGAGAATTTCTGTTGATTCCGCCGAACGAGCCCCACTCCGCCATCGCGATGGAAGATACGGTGGACGTCGACATCTTCGCTCCGCGCCGGGAGGATTGGATCCGCAAGGAAGACGCATACCTGAGAAAATAGGCGTACCGTCCCGCCAAATTGCTACACAAAAACGATGTGTCCGAATGTGCGTCTAAATGGAGATGGGCGAGAAGCGCCCTATCCCGCGCGATATGCGAGGGTATAATATGGATATTGGGGCAGTCATCGCGACCCTGTGAGGCACGAATGAATTTATCGAGGAAGAGATTGCATCAACCTTCGAAACTGGCCCCGGTACGGGCCGCCATACTGGCGGCGATTGTTCTGGCAGTCGCTGCGATATTCGCTGCGGCAGCGCGCGCAGACCGTCCCTACGCGCCCAGCCGCGACTACCATCTGCAGAACGTTCGCGTCGCGCTGCGCTTCGATCTCGACCAGCGCAAAGTGATCGGCGAAGTGACGCACACGCTCTCGACGCTACGCGACAGCCTGACTCACCTGGACTTTGATTGCGCGGACCTCACCGTCTCCAGCGCCCGCGTCAACGCCAAAGACACCACGTTCGAGCTGCGCGACGACAAGCTTCGCGTGAACCTCGCCCAACCCGCGAAGGCCGGCGAGAAGTTCGAGGTAAATTTGCGGTACGAAGGCAAACCCACGACCGGCCTCTATTTCATCCTGCCGGACAAGGACGATCCCGGCCGGCCCAAGGAAATCTGGACCCAGGGTGAAGCGGAGGACACGCATCACTACATCCCCATTTACGATTATCCGAACGATCGCACGACCAGCGAAATGATTCTGACGGTGCCGGGCGACTGGCTCACCGTCTCGAACGGAAAGCTCCTGAGCGTTCAGGATGCCGCAGGAGGGATGAAGACGTGGACGTGGCGGCAATCGCTGCCGGTTTCAACCTACCTGATTTCGTTCGTCGCCGGAGAATACAAGGAGAAGAAGGACACCTGGCGCAATATTCCGGTCACGTACTACGTCCCTCGCGGCCTCGAGGATACGATTGATTCCACCTTCAGTCACACGAAACAGATGCTCGATTTCTTCTCGGAGCGATTCGGGGTCGCGTACCCCTGGGAACAATACGCGCAGACGGCGGTGGACGAATTCGTTGCCGCCGGCATGGAGAATGTAAGCGCCACCACACTCTCGGCGCGCGACATGGTGCACGCCGATCTTGCGGCGGAAAGAGCCGAAGCCGCGGACAGTCTCATCTCGCACGAGCTGACCCATCAATGGTTTGGAGACCTCGTCACATGCAAAGATTGGACCAACACGTGGCTCAACGAAGGCTTCGCGACGTTCGGCGCGAATTTGTGGGAGGAGCACCAGTATGGTGCCGATGCCTCCGGTTACCGCTACTGGCGCGAGCAGAATAACTGGATGCCGTCGAAAGAGCTTTTTCCGATTCCCATCGTCACGCGCGACATCAACGATTCGGTCGAATACGCCGGGAACGTGTATGACAAGGGCGGCTGGGTGCTTCACATGCTCCGCGAACAGCTTGGCGACGAGGCTTTTTTTCGCGCGCTCAAACATTATCTCGAAGCTAACCGCCTGCAAAACGTGGTGACAGCCGACCTGGTCAAGGCCATCGAGGAATCAACCGGCACCAACGTTGACCCGTTTTTCGACCAATGGATTTACGGGGCCGGCGCGCCGCGCTTCGCTGTGAAATTCACCTACGAAGCGGCGGGGAAGAAAGTCAGCCTCAACGTCAAGCAGACACAGAAAGTGGAAGGGCACGTCGGACTGTTCCGCGTGCCCGTCGATGTCGCTATTACTACTGCTCGCGGTGAGAAGGTTTTCCCAGTTGAAGTTTCGAAAGCCGAAGAAACAATTGCGTTCGCGGTGGATGGGCCGCCGTTGATGGTGCTCTTCGACAAGGGTGACAAAATTCTGAAGTCGCTCGATTTTCAGAAGTCCCCCGAAGAATGGATCCGTCAGTTGCAAACCGCGCAGGAAGTGCCGGACCGCGCTGACGCAGCGTTCGCGCTCGGCAACATCAAGGACAATGACGCTGTGACAGCCGCCCTCGGAGAAGCCGCGCGCAGCGACCGCTTCTGGGGCGTGCGAAACGAAGCCCTGCGCGCGCTCGGACGCGTCAACTCGCCCAATGCGCGCAAGCAGGTGCTCGCCGCGCTTTCGAACGAACAGCCCTGGGTCCGCCAGGTGGCCGTCGAACAAATGGGAAATTTCAAGAACGACGAAGAAACCATCAAGCGCCTGCAGGCCCTCTATAAAGACGACAAAGCCTATTCCGTGCGCGGCGCGGCGCTGCAATCTCTGGCGCAAGACAAGGGCTCCGGCACAACGGGGCTCCTCGAAAAGGCGCTTTCCACTTCATCGCCGGACGATATTCTCCGCCGGGCTTCGCTCCGCGCCATGGGCACGGTCGGAGACAACGCAGTTGTTCCATCGCTGCTCGAATGGTCGGCGCCCGGAAAGCCATCGTCCTTGCGCAATGTCGCGATCAGCGCTTTGGGCCGCGTTGATCTGAAGAATCACGACATTACCGCGCGCCTCATCTCCTATTTAGGTGAACCTTCCTTCGACATTCGAGACGCGTCGATCTTTGCGCTGGGACGCCGCGGCGATCCCACCGCCATCGAGCCGCTCGAAGCGTTGCTCAAGACCGGACAGCTCTCCATCAGCGTTCCGCATGCAGTGGAAGGTGTGATCGAACAACTGAAAACTCAGAACGCGACTCACAAGGATGCTTCTCCGGTCGCTCCAGCAGACCAGAAAATCAGCGATACAAGCGGCGCCGGCACCGGCAACAATCAAATCGTCGTCGATCGGCTCGACCGCCTCGAGCGCCAGATGACGGAAATGAACGACCGGTTGCGCAAGATTGAAGCGTCATTGTCAGGCGGCAAGAGCGATTGATCGTCGTTCGTTTTGCCGGATATCTCACAAACGGATGACAGACCTGGTCCCCGATGTCAACTTGTTGCGTTGAATTGCGCTTCGGAGTGGAGGTCTTGAGTAGCACAGGCTTCAGCCTGTGTGGTTTCCTCTGGCCTGAGCACAAGCCAAAACCACACAGGCTGAAGCCTGTG
>WNFF01018920.1_pt1 | contig 11098 bp, 9 predicted proteins | sample 5400441 | NCBI WGS metagenome assembly WNFF01 (sample SAMN13153345, study PRJNA577476) | soil metagenome | isolation source: 120 cm saprolite under Douglas fir tree site 2 hole 3 replicate 1 | place: USA:California | collected 2015-04-18
TCACCGCTTACCCTGACGACAACGTTCGGGCGCGCGCGTTGAGTGCCGGCGTCATTTGCTACCTGAGAAAGCCATTCGACGAAGACGATTTGCTGGTTTGTATCCGCTCGGCCCTGGTACAGCGCGAAGGCGGGTAAGATAAGAAGCGTTCATGACTGCCGCCTTCGGGCGAAGTGACGGCGCCTCCAGACTGTGGGTTCGGAGGATTCGAGCGCAAGGTAAGGCGGATCACCGAAAGCCCGCCCAATTCACCTCCTGGCACTGGCATAGGCTGTGGCGATCTGGCGCGCCGGATCGCAGTCCAGGAGCAGTGTCACGGCCAAAACGCCCCACCCTTACCACCTCGGCCGGCAATCAGGTCGCGGACAACCAAAACGCCGTCACGGCCGGCGCCGACGGGCCTGTGTCCCGAGCGCACCGTGCATGCCAAAGGCTGGGGTGCGCTCGGCATCTTTACGGTGACGCAGGACATTACCCGGTATACCAAGGCAAGCATCTTTTCGGTGGTTGGCAAGAAGACCGAGTTGATCGCGCGCTTCTCGACTGTCGCTGGTGAGTTTGGCGCCGCCGACCATGAACGCGATGTGCGCGGCTTTTCTGTCAAACTCTCAACCGAGCAAGGCAACTGGGAAGGCGCCGGCGATGAGAAGCGCTAGCGACCCCTCCGTCGTCACGCTGACGAGTGGCGTCGGCGCTGGTGGTCGACCGCGCAACCGTAAAATCTATGGTGATTAGCGGATCGCCCGGCGCGGCATGCGTCATCCAAGGCCCGCGTGAGTTCCTCGAGCATCGACCGCGGGTGTGGCTCGTGTCCCAGCGCGCCAGCCGCTTCTCCTTCAACGCTCAGCGGGCGTATAGACTCGGGGATCAACGAGGGGTTCTTGGTCTGCTGCTGGCCGAGGAAGCGCGGAAGATCAGGGTCGGCAACGCCATCACGACCCAAGCGGAAAGCAGCTGGCATTCGCCACCAACTCGACGAGGAAACCGCCGCACGCGCGCAGCGTCACTCCCGGCGCGTCGTGGGCGGCGTCCGGCAATATCATCCTGCGCACATCAATATCCTGCCGCTGCATCGCGTCGACGAGGGCGCGAAAGCTGGCGGCGTGTGGGTCCTCGCTCGTGCGGTGCTGTACGAGCCGGACCCTCGCCGGCGTAGGCACGATGCGGGTCGGCGCGGGGCTCGGCGGGATGTCGAGACCGATCACGCCCGTTGCGGGGATGGCGCCTTGCAGCACCAAATCGACTGCTAACCGACCGGCCGCACCGGCGCCGAACAGGATGATCTGTGACGGCCGTATCGAGCGGGCGGTCGCTGCCGCGGCCGCGGTGCGTTGGAGCGCGGCGATGTCGGTCCGTTCCACCGCGGCGTCCAGTTCGATGCCGACGAACGCGGCTTGCGGGACGCTTGGCTGCCATTGCCGTGCGCGTGCCAGCGCTTGCTCCGCGCCGTTAGCGGCGAACAGTATCACCACCAGCGCGCGTGGACGCGCTTCCACCCCATCGCTGCTGCGCAATTCGTGCAGGAGCAAGCCGCCCATCCTTCCGCTCTCCACTTTCAATCTCGCAACAAGAATGGGGCGCAGTCTCTCATGCTGCAAATGCATCTTCGTCACGATATAATTCGTCCAGTGAATGTCTCCCCTGCGGCACGATCGGAAAATCGCATGAAGCTGACGACCTTTGACCTCAATCTTCTTGTCGTCTTCGAAGCGATCCTGCGTGAGCGCAGCGTCACCAAGGCGGGGGAGCGGTTGGGCCTGAGCCAGCCTGCGATGAGCCATGCTTTGAACCGGCTGCGGTGGATGCTGAAGGATCAGCTCTTCATACGGACGCCGGAGGGCATGGTGCCGACGCCCCGGGCGGAGCAATTGGCCCATCCGGTCCGGGGCGCGATGGGCGAGCTGCAGTCGGCACTAGATCCGGAGGAATTCATTCCGGCACAAGCGGAACGGCGTTTCACCGTCGCCGTCAACAACTACGCCGCCGTGGTGCTGGCTGGACCGATCATAGCGGAATGCGCTGCGTTGGCTCCCAATGTCCGCATCTCGCTGCGGCCAAGCGGTACGCTGAATCTGCCGGAATTGCTCGACCGCGGCGAGCTCGACATCGCGATTGCAGCCGTGGAACCGCCGGCCGACCGATTTGCCTCGCGCGTCCTGGTCGAGGACCGCTATGTAGCGGTGATGCGGCGCGGCCATCCGGTCGGCCAGAAGAGACTGGACCTGAAGACATTCGCCGCTCTGCCGCACCTCGTGATCTCATCGAGCGGAGAGGATCTCAGCTTCGTCGATGCCGCGTTAGCCGCAGCGGGGTATGCTCGGAGCATTGCCCTGGAGGCCCCCTATCTCTCGGCCGGCACGATCCTCGTGCAATCCGACATGGTCGCCGTTCTCGGCGGTCAAATTGCGCAGGAATTCCGCCGTGCCTGTCCCATCGAGCTCCGAGAGTTGCCCTTCAAATCGCCATGGCTGCACGCCGTAATGCTGTGGCACAGGCGTTTCAACGATCAGGCCGCCCACCGCTGGCTGCGCAACATGATGGCCTCTGTCGCCGCGCATTTCCAGACTGCGTAAACGCCAGCGCAAGAAAATCGGACAAGCTCGTCGTTCCTTTTCGGCATCAGATCAAGCGGCGGCGATATTCCGTCGGCGTCTGCTTCGTCAGCTTGCGAAACGCAGCAGAGAACGAGCTGGTCTCGCTGAACCCGACATCGAGCGCGATCTCGGTCACGGAGCGCGCCGGCATCGCCAGGAGCGCCTTCGCCTCCTCGATGCGTCGGTTCGTATGATAGCCGTGTGGTGGCAGCCCGAAAGATTGCTTGAAGGCGCGGGCAAAATGGAACGGGCTCAGGCGAGCGAGGTCGGCGAGGGTAGCGAGCGATATCGGCTGGGCGAGGTTCTCGTCGATGTACTGTGCGACGATCCGTCTCTGCCAGCCAGCGAGGCCGCCACGGATTGGCGGCTCGTGCTGTGGCGCGCCCCGACTCAGGCGCACGAGCTCGTGGCTCAGGACGGCGCCCAGCGCCTCGGCATAGAGCGTGTTCGCAGCGCTTCCAGCCTCGGCCAGCGCCTTGAGCTTCTGCACGGTCTGCCACAACGCGGCATCGTCGAAGAAGAGCCGTGGCGCCAAGGCCGCCTGCGCGAGCACGGGCTCGCGCGCGTCGATACAGAAGAAGGCGGCGCGCAGCAGGGTGCGCGGGATCTGCCGCTCATAGAAGCGGGTCCCGGCGGGAACGAAAGTGAGCTTCCGGCTGAAATCGCGCAGCCTCGAACGCGGCAGGCCCTCGAGGAAGGTCTCGCCGGCGACGCGCGAAGCGCGCTCATAGGCGATGAGCAGATGGAAGGGCGCGCGAAATTCGTACTCGAACGGCTCGTGCCGCGTCACCTGGACGTTCTCGGCGCTGAGACCCCCCCATGCCATGGATTGGCGCCTGACGATGTCAGCGGGACGCAGGCTCGGCGCCTGGAAAGAGGATTCGAGAGGGGCGGGTACGGGTGCGCGCGGCGCAGGAAAGACGATCACCCGGTTCGAGGTGCCGCTTGCGGCGGCGGGTTCCGAAATCGCGACCTTGGCAGCGCTCCTCTCGACTTCTTGTCCTTCGGCTTTGTGCTGGACCAAGGGTGGGGCCGAGTGCGCTTTAGACCCCTGGCCGGCGGCCATCGCTCGGCCGCTCGCGACATGAAACATCGTCATCGTGCTGGTCCTTATCGTGCAATCTGAGTTTGGCTGGTGCCGCTACGAGGCTCGTGGTGTGGCACCGGCCGGTGCTTGGGCACCTGCCGGTGCACACGAGTGGGGCTCATGCGCCGCTCGACAGGTTGCAAGGGAAGCCCCGGTGGTCGATGTCGTCAGCCACGGCAGTATCGCCGTGCTGCGGTGACCGGGGTTTATCGCAATCGGTCGTCGGCTAGTGCGCGCTGCACAGGCCCTTGTTGGGGACAACATGGTGCTGGCGGTCTGCTTGGCCGGCGGTGAATCCGTCGGGAGACCCGCCGGGCTGTCGGCCCGCGCGATCGACGCACCGGGCGCCAGCAGGGTCGTCGACAGCGCCATCGCGCGCATGACACGAAACTGAGTTGTCATTTCGAGCTCCTGCTTCGTGAGGCGAATTCCTCACGGGGCAAGACATAAGCGCGACGATCTAATGCCGGAAATGCATTCTGTTCACGTCCACATGTTGAGAATGAATTGAGCTATGTTCGACGTCATCTGCTCATCGTGTTCGGTTTGGCGATGCGGGAGCACAGCGCCAAGCAACGGGGCAAAAGGTCGGCCTGAGCCAGCCGGCGATGAGCCACGCGCTCAGTTGACCGCGCTACATGCTGAACGACGATCGTTCGTTGCACGTCTGACGAAATCGTGTCGACCGCTCGCGCGGAACAGCCGGCGGCGCCGCTACGATGTGCGCTGAGCAGTATGCGGCTCACTGGAACCGACCTCATTCCGAAGCAAGCAACCGGCGCCTCATGATCGCGGTGAGCCACCACGCCGCTGTCGTGCTAATACCGCAGGGGTGATGGCGGCGGTGAGGCCGCGCCACCGGCGAGCGGCTTCGCGGTGGGCCGGCTGCTTGAAGTACCTTTTGTCCTCGCCATGCGGCGCGGCCATGCCAGCTGCCAAAGACCCAGCAACGCCCAATAGTGATCAAAACCGGCACTCTGGCGCGCACAACAGCCCAATAAAGGTGCTGAAGTAAGGGATCGCGCAAGAGCAGGTCAACCAAAGCAATACAGGTCAAATTCATTTTCGGGGCCTTTGCCATATGCGTGAGGGCCGCCTGCGCACAGACGTCGCCGATGAAGCACGTACCCGTCATCGGGAAGCAGGTTCCAGTGTCCATGCATCGCTCGAGGTCACCATCCATGGCGGATCCTTCCAATACGGTTTCCGATCGTAATTTCGAAGCGAGCACCACGCTCTCGCTCAAGCGCGAGCCGGCTTGTTTCGCCTTCCTGTGCAGCCGCGCCGTGTCGGCGCCGCTGCCGGTCGACGCGATCAATCTCGACCTCGCCTCGGTCGATTACTTCAGCGGCCGCGCCTCGCTGTGGGCGACGCTCGAAGTCCGCTCCGGCGCGATCAACGAGCAGGCGGCCGCGGTGCTGGGCTTTGACGAGACCTTCCTGCGCCCGTTCACGCGCGCGTTCATCGCGGCGGCGGCGAGTCGCAACCCTTACCGCATGTCCACCATGCTCGAGCCCGGCAAGGCGGCACCGCAGCGCGTCGTTGAATACGTCACCGGTCCCGGCACGGCGCTGCGCGAAGTGATCCTGACGCCGCACGACACGGTCGTGGTCATCTCCGGCCGTGCCGACGACAATGCCGACGAGGAGACGCTCTTTCAGCTGCCGCGCAGCGACTCGTTCCTGCGCGCCTTCGTCAACATGACCTGCCAGGCTGACCAGGCGCTGCGCGATACGCTCGCCGAGAGCGAAAAATTAGCGCGTCGCCGCACCGCGTAGCAGCGTCGACGGACTCGGGCGCCGCCGCAGAGTCTGCGCGGCAATTACTTACCCAACGCACCGTCTGTTTCTGCGAAGCACGAGCGCGAAACCAGAGCGGTATCAACGGACTGACGAAGATGTGCTGCGTTACCCGTAGGGCGCGTTCCTTCATCAGCGGTCATCGCCTACGATCAAGAGCGGCTAGGCGTTCAGAGGACGCGCCATGGGCAATGGCACTCGTGCTTCGATTGAGCCGAAGGATCCAAACGTGAAGGCACAGCGCGCGCTTCTGTCGATCGCAGCGGCCGTGGTCGCTGCCACCCTCGCCGCAGATGCGGCGCGCGCCGAGGAGAGCGGCACAGTGCTCTCGCCTCAGGCGCTACAGGAGATTGCGCAGGTCGAGGCCGAGATCGACCGCATCGAGGCGCAGACGATCGCGCGGCTGGCCGTGCCGCCGGACAATCAGGTCCAGCAAATCGAGCTGCTCGGCAAGCTGATGCTGTATGACAAGGAGCTCTCGGTGAACCCCCGAGGCGGGCTTTACCGGACGGGCGGCAGGATCAGCGTCTGCGGCCGCCCTTGTAGCAAGATTTGATAAGTCCCAGCATCGAAGGCAAGGCGGCGCGGAGTCGACGTTCTTAAATCTTAGCAGGGAACCGGCTCGTGTTGCTGATGGAGGGCTGTCGATGATTCGCAAGATGTCTCTCGTCAGGAACAGCCCGCGATGCGCATCGTGGCAGCGAAGAACGCGTGAGCAAATTGCCGGTTGGCGTAGGCGGCAAGGAGCGCGTCGCACGGCGGTGAGCCACCTTAGAGAGCGCGCCGACGCTGTCGTGGGCTAATCAATGACTGCGACGGATCGCCTGATCCTTGCCGGCCGCGACTCACTAGCCGGGCGGGGTGGCGGGATGCGGTCAATCCTGCCCTTCGCCGGTCCCGCGATCGTCGCTTCGGTCGCCTATATGGACCCCGGAAATTTTGCGACCAATATCGAGGCGGGTGCCAAGTACAGCTACAACCTGCTCTGGGTAGTCGTTTTCGCCAACGCGGTCGCGATGCTGTTCCAGGCGCTGTCGGCCAAGCTCGGCATTGTCACCGGCCGCAACCTGGCCGAACTGTCGCGTGAGCACTTCCCGCGGCCCGTCGTATGGGGGATGTGGGTCGTGAGCGAGATAGCGGCGATGGCAACGGAGCTTGCCGAATTTATCGGCGGTGCGATCGGTATATCGTTGCTGCTGCATCTGCCGCTGATCGGCAGCATGGCGATCACGGCCCTCGTGACTTACGCGATCCTGACGCTACAGTGCACCGGGTTTCGGCCGATCGAGCTGCTTATCGGTGGCCTGATCGCCGTGATCGGCACCAGTTATTTCGTTGAACTTCTCGTCGCCCATCCGAACTGGCCAGCCGTCGCATACCACTCGGTCGTCCCGCATTTCGACGATACCGACGCCATCATGCTGGCATCGGGCATTGTCGGCGCAACGGTTATGCCACATGCAATCTACTTGCACTCGGGCCTGACGCAGGCCCGTATTGTCGCGCGAGACAATGATGAGCGGCGCAAGCTGATCCGCTTCTCGAACCGCGAAGTCGTGGCGGCCCTTGGCGTTGCTGGCGTCATCAACATGGCCATGGTGGTTATGGCGGCGGCCGTCTTTCACGACGGCTTGCACAATGGCGTGGCCGAGATCGAGAGCGCTTATCGCACACTGGTGCCGGTCCTCGGCATTGGCGCTGCGGGCATATTTCTGCTGTCCTTGATTGCGTCGGGTGTTTCCAGCTCGGTGGTGGGCACGATGGCGGGTCAGGTCATAATGCAGGGATTCGTCCGGCGGCGGATCCCGCTCTGGATCCGACGGCTCGTGACGATGGCACCGGCATTCGTCGTCGTAGCGCTCGGGGTAAACGCCACGCACGCGCTTATCGCCAGTCAAGTCGTGCTCAGCCTCACGCTGCCCGTCCCAATGTTCGCTCTCTTGATCCTCACGCGGCGTAACGACGTTATGGGGTCGTTTGCAAACCGGCGCTTCGTCTCGATGACAGTGATTGGGATGGCGGTTCTGGTGCTCGCGCTGAACTTGCTGCTGATCGTTCAGGCGGTGGGCACCGCGCGGGCATTGTAGGAGGCGAAACCAGAGGCGGGTCCTATTGGCGACGCCCTTTGCGGCCACGACCGTCGGTGACCGCCGCCACCGCTGAGACCACTGCTCGCGCTTTAACACCGCTCTCGCCGGGAATCGGGCTGAGCTGAACGCCAGAGCCGGGTGGGCACTGGTCGCCGAAACTCCGGCGACGTGCAGTTCGGATAACGGGCCTTAGCCTCGCCCATGTCGGAGGAATGGGCCTGCTGCTCCCCTCCCGGGCGGATGCAGCAAGCAATGATGGCGCCGCGACAAATAACACCCGTCCCGCATCGCGGCATCGTGTCGAAGGCAGGTCGCTCGCTTGCGGCGATCAGTCCGCTGCCCCGGTGAGGGCGGGGCTATTCCTTGCAGGGACTCCGAAGGACGATCAGGTCACAGGCTAATCGCGACGTTACTGCGAACGAGTGCGTACGATCTCGGCTCGTTCCGTGTATAGGGCGGTCAGCAGGGTCTGTTTGCGCATTTGTTCCGCTGCAGGGCGCGCTTCGAGCTCGGCAATAGCACGCTCGATCCGACGAAGCTGGGGGTTCTCCCTAACGATGAGTGCAGCCATCCGTTCCTCTCTCGATTGACGGGTAGGCAGGTAGGGTGTGGTAACTGAGGGGACTACCTTCCAAAGCAGTTGCTTCAGGCTAGCGACGTGTCTCAGCTCGATCTATTGGGACAAGCTCCGCCTTTCGCTGCCGGAACTGGATAGCCCTCGGCAATGACCGGGATGCGCGAGAGGAATCGGATGAGATCGGGCTGACGATGCGCGTTCACCCTACGCAATCGATCTAAGCTGCGTTATCCGTTCGCCACAACCTCCTGCGGGTTCAATAAGGTACGCTCGTCGTTCTTGCCGCCGAACCGATAGGTGCGTACCGATGCGGCCTCCCATGGCTTCAGCCGCGACAGCAGCCTCATCCAGCCGAATACCTTGTTTACGGAAAGCGACGCAAAGGCGGAGCCAATCGTAGCAATGTCGGTCAATTCAATTGGCGGGTCTTTGGGCATGGTTCGATCATACGAGTTTTGCTTGTTCAGGACCGACCGATTTCCGATCTGAGCAAAAAGCGGACGATCCAAATGATGCGACAGGAAGAGCCGCCCGGTTGACAAGGCATGCTCGGCCACCGCTGACCTCAATTTCGAGCCGACGTAGGAGGCCTCGACGGACGAACGGCAGATGGATGCTGACGACAAGATAGTGTTTCGTCGGCGCAGCTTCCTCCGCGTCTTGGCGGCGGGCGGCTGGGCTGCCGCAGCTTCGACGGCACCGCTCGGGGGCCATGCCGTAGCCGACACATTGAGCTACGACGAACGACGCAAACCTCTTTATCGAGAGACCGAAGAGGTCAAGACCTTTTACCGGGTCAACCGCTATCCGACTACTCGCGGCGGAGTCTGGCGGGATCGACCGCCGCGCGTTCCTTCGCCGCTCCGGTCTTGCAGCCGGCGCTCTTGCCGCGATCGGCACGCTGCCGGTTAGTGGCGTCCGCAACGCGGAAGCCGGCCCGCCTCCAAAATCGGGAATCCCGGTCGAGACGCGCAAGAGCATCTGCACGCATTGCTCGGTTGGCTGCACGGTCACGGCCGAGGTGCAGAATGGTGTCTGGCTTGGCCAAGAGCCGAGCTGGGACAGCCCTATCAATCGCGGATCGCATTGCTCCAAGGGCGCGTCGGTGCGCGAGCTCGTGAGTGGCGAACGGCGCCTCAAATATCCGACGAAGCTCGTGGACGGGAAGTGGGTGCGCATTTCCTGGGATCAGGCCATCGGCGAGATCGGCGACAGGCTGATGGCGATCCGCCAAACCTCCGGGCCCGAATCCGTCTATTGGCTCGGCTCTGCAAAGTTTTCGAATGAATGCGCGTATCTCTTCCGCAAGTTCGCAGCGTTCTGGGGAACCAACAACGCTGATCACCAGGCACGGATCTGTCATTCCACCACCGTCGCGGGCGTGGCCAATACCTGGGGCTACGGCGCCATGACCAACAGCTTCAATGACATCCGCAATTCCAAGACGCTGCTCATCATGGGCGGCAATCCCGCCGAGGCACATCCGGTATCCTTGCAACATCTGCTCGAAGGCAAGGAGCTCAATCGGGCGAACTTCATTGTCATCGACCCGCGTATGACGCGCACTGCTGCCCATGCAACGGACTACGTCCGTATCCGGCCAGGGACAGATATCCCGGTGCTGTGGGGCATGCTATGGCACATTTTCCAAAACGGCTGGGAGGACAAGGAGTTTATCCGCCAGCGTGTCTATGGGATCGACGAGATCCGCCACGAGGTTGCGAAGTGGCCGCCCGAAGAGGTCGAACGGGTGAGCGGAGTTCCCGGCGAGCAGTTGAAACGTATCGCGGAAAAGTTTGCCAAGGAGAAGCCGGCAACGCTGATTTGGTGCATGGGCCAGACGCAGCACACCGTCGGGACAGCGAATGTCCGCGCCAGCTGTATCGCCCTGCTCGTCACCGGCAACATTGGCGCATTCGGCAACGGCGCAAACATCTTCCGCGGCCACGACAATGTGCAGGGGGCAACGGACGTCGGACTCGATGTCACTACCCTGCCGTTCTATTACGGGCTCGACGAGGGGGCCTGGCGACATTGGTGCCGGGTATGGGACGTCGACTACGACTGGGTGCAATCGCGCTTTATCTCAAAGAAGATGATGGAGACAGCGGGCATTCCGTCGACGCGTTGGTTCGACGCCACTCTGCTGGCAAAGGATCAGATCGATCAGCCGGATAATCTGCGCGCCATGATGGTCTTCGGCCATGCGGGCAATACCATCACCCGGATGCCGGAAGCCGCGAGAGGCATCGAAGCGCTCGATCTGCTGGTCGTGGTCGATACTGTTCCGACGAGTTGGGCGGTGCTTTCGGAACGCAAGAACGGCACGTATCTGCTGCCCGCCGGCACACAGTTCGAATCCTCCGGCACACGTACGGCGTCGAACCGCTCACTACAATGGTATGACCGGATCGTCGCTCCGATTTTCGAGGCGAAGGACGACTACGAAACCATCTACCTGCTTGCCCGGAAGCTCGGCTTCGCGGAGCAACTGTTAAAGAATATCAAGGTCGAAAACAACTTGCCCTCTGCCGAGGATCTGCTCCGCGAGATCAATCGCGGCGGCTGGAGCACTGGATATACCGGCCAATCTCCGGAACGGCTCAAACTGCACCGCGACCATCAAAAGGACTTCGATCTGGTCACGCTGCGCGCGAGCGCCGGCCCCTGCAAGGGCGAATATTACGGCCTGCCGTGGCCGTGCTGGGGCACACCTGAACTGAAGCACCCCGGGACACCCACTCTCTACAACACCAGCCTGCACGTGAAGGATGGTGGCAGTACCTTCCGCGCGCGCTTCGGGGTGGAACGTAACGGCGCCACATTGCTCGCCGAAGGCTCGTACACGGCCGGCTCGGAAATCAAGGATGGCTATCCCGAGTTCACCATGGCCGTGCTCAAGAAGCTCGGCTGGGACAAGGATCTGACGCCGCAGGAGCTGGCCGTTATCG
>WNFF01005094.1_pt1 | contig 11097 bp, 13 predicted proteins | sample 5400441 | NCBI WGS metagenome assembly WNFF01 (sample SAMN13153345, study PRJNA577476) | soil metagenome | isolation source: 120 cm saprolite under Douglas fir tree site 2 hole 3 replicate 1 | place: USA:California | collected 2015-04-18
ACCATTGAGGAAAACCAGCTCGTGATCCGGGGCCGCCAGCAGGACGACAAGGCCCGGCAATACATCCATCGCGGCATCGCCGCGCGCCACTTCCAGCGCACTTTCGTGCTGGCGGAGGGGATGCAGGTGCTGGGCGCGGACTTGAAAAACGGGCTGTTGTCGATCGATCTGGCCCGGCCTGAGCCGGAAAAGGTCGTTAAGACAATTGCTATCAATGAACATGAATAATGGAACGAGTAGCGGACTCGACCGCTTAGTCTGACAGAGGAGTCGAGACCATGACTGAAGGTAATGTAGTGTTCGAAGATGCAGGCGTCTCCACCGAGGCGCTGGCGACCCTGGGCGAGGGCCATATCGCCTATGTGAAGCAGATCCGTTCCGAGGACGTGCCGGGGCTGTTTCCCCAGGCGCCGAAGATCGCGCCGGGACTGAAGCTGTTTGCCCTGCATGCCGCCGACGGCACGCCGATCATGCTGACCGACAGCCGGGAAGCCGCGATCGCGAATGCATGGAGCAACGAGCTGCAGGCCGTCAGTGTTCACTGACCCGGCCCTTGCCGGTGTCACTGACAAAGCGATGTTGCGGTTACTGACGCAGCGTTCGCTGCTGTCACCGACGTCAAATGGGATTCGCGATGCGCGGGAGTTTGTCTTCGGCTTTGCCGGGGACAGGCCCGCGTATTTTTTTGGCCACCCTTTCCTTGCCGTTGCACATAACATTCCCTATAATTCTAGTCACCGTGACTAGAGGGCCGAATTCATGTCTACAGCCAAGAAAGGATCGGCAGCCGGCCACCGGGCCGGACGATGGCGGCTTCAAGACGCGAAGGCTCGCTTCAGCGAGGTGGTCCGGGAAGCGCAGCGGCGTGGCCCGCAGCGAGTTACGCTTCACGGGAAAGATGCCGTTGTTATCGTCGGCGCCGATGAGTTCGATCGGCTCCAACGCCCGGTGACCGGCCGGGATATCGTCACCGTTCTTGCCGCATCCCCTCTGGCTGAGGTGAAGTTCGACCGCCTTACCGTCAAATCCAGAGTGCGGAATATCAGTCTGTGAGGGGATGGCTGCTCGATACGAACGTCGTTTCCGAGCTGCGCAAATCCAAACCTGATTCTAGAGTCGTCAATTTCATCGCTGCTCAGCCTGGCGAGACGTTGTTTATTACCGACGTTACTCTGGCAGAAATTACATATGGCATTGAGCAATTAGGCGATGCCGCCCGCCGGACCGACCTTCGTCTGTGGCTGGAGCGAAATCTGCGGCCACTGTTTACCGGCCGCACTCTTGCCATTACGGAAGACGTGATTGTTCGATGGAAAAGCATGGTTGTTGAAGGTCAGAAGCGCGGCCATACATTCGGTCAACCTGATTTGTTTATCGCAGCCATCGCCGCGCTACAGGATTTGGTCGTGGTGAGTCGTGACGTCAGCGAGTTTGTCGAAGCTGGCGTGCGGGTATTCGATCCCTGGGCGAGCGTGCTCCACATCAACGGTGGCAAGGTAGTCCTAAAAGCTCCCGCGACAGCTGAGGCGGTTGGAAAACTTTCGCTGAAGAATTGAGAAATCCACACCGCGCTCGCCGGCCATCGACCAGCTAGCTATGGTTATGTGAGCGTCGGATGGGCCGCATGAGTGATTCAGAGTTGCTCGGATTGCGCCAGCCGAAGTATCGAGGGATGAATCGCTGGCCGGGGCGCGCGGAGCGCGAACCCGGAATCTCGAGATCCCCCGATGTTTGCGCGTAGCGCGGCCCGATATTCCGACGGGTTTTCTTTTTCGCCTTACGCCGCGCTCAACCGCCGAGCGCAGCAGCCACGAGCGCTCGTAGTCGCGCATCGTTTTTCCGGCGAGCGCCTTTTCGATTCCACGGACGCTTTCGAGCATGTCGTGGATGCGTAGCAAAGGGGAGCGCGTGGCCATCCAGAGCATGATCCGGAAAAGTGGGCACCGGTTTTCCCTCGCGACAAAAGCGAAGCGTTTGCGCGGAGATCATGCTCAAACAAGAAGATAGAGCGGGATGACGATTCGAAGAAAAGTCATCCCGCTCTAGAAAACCCGCGTCGCCTCGGCCTCGACCTGTTTACGTATCAGCGGATGGAGCCCTTTGCGGGTGGTAAGATCAACCTCGACACGGAGGCTCTCCTCAAGCAATCGCTTGGCCGCCACCAGATCCAGGGCATTGAATCGCCCGCGCGGGTCATAGTCGATAAAAATATCCACGTCGCTTTTGGCACTGGCCCTGTTGCGCGCGGTCGAGCCAAACAAATAGAGCGCCGTCGCGCCCGGCGCCTTGATGGCGCCCGCCTGCTTGCGCAGTTCCCTGATCGCTTCAGCCTTGGTCATGGAGCGGCTATAGCACAGGTTGGCAAAAACCCGGCAAAGGCGATGCCCCTGCGGATCGCCTTACGCGGCGCTTGCCGGCGGCAGCGCCAGCACCGAATAGATCGCCGGCGCATCGCGCGAGGCGCGCAGCTTCTTGGCGACGTCCTGATCGCGCAACAGCCGTGCGATTCGCGCCAGCGCCTTCAGGTGATCGGCGCCCGCGCCTTCCGGCGCCAGCAGCAGGAACACCAGGTCGACCGGCTGGCCGTCCATGGCCTCGAAATCGATCGGGCGTTCGAGACGGGCAAACAGCCCGAACAGTTTTTCCAGCTTGGGAAGCTTGCCGTGCGGGATGGCGACGCCATAACCGACGGCGGTGGTCCCGAGCTTTTCGCGCTGCAGCAGCACCTCGAAAACCGAGCGCTCGTTCTGCCCGGTCAGGCTGGCGGCCCGCGCCGCCAGTTCCTGCAGCGCCTGCTTCTTGCTGTTGACCTTCAACGCAGGAAGGATCGCCTCGGGTGCGACCAGATCGGTAATCGTCATAGGGCGTTCCGAGGTGAATTTAACCGTCAGGTTGCGAATGGGCTTCAGGAAGAAGAGGCGGGGAGGCGGGTTTGCATCCGGGTCCCGGTTCGTGGGCTTCTACTCCAACGCAAGACCGGTGCCAACTGTTGCAAAACTGTTTCCGGTCATTACCCTCAAGGGCGGCGGACCATAGGGAGGGGCTTTCGGCACGTCAATCCTACCCCCCGGAGTTAACCACCGGAGGATCGACCCAGCCAACATTGCCGTCCGGCCTCCTGTAAATGATGTTCACCCGCCCGTTGCTGCCGTGCTGGAACACGATGCAGGCGGCGCCGGTCAGGTCCAGCTCCATCACCGCTTCGCTCACCGACATCCGCTTCAGCGAAGTCGTCGCCTCGGCGATGATCACCGGACTGTAGCCGGTCTCGTCGTGCTCGTCGTCTCCCGCGGGCGCCTCGATCACGTAGCTTGGGGCATTGAGGATCGGCGCGGTCAATTCCACCATCGCAACCGCTTCGGCGTGCGACTTTCGCGCCGAACGATCCTTCAGGCGGCTCTTGTAGCGGCGCAGCCGCTTCTCGATCTGGGCCAGCGCCTGGTCGGCGCTGCTATAGGCGTCGGCGGCATTGGAATCGGCCTCGAGCGTAATTCCGGAATCCAGATGCAACGCGCAGTCGGTACGGAAGCCGAAACCATCCTTGCTCAGCGTGATGTGGCCGGAATAATTGCCATCGAAATATTTGCGCAGGACTTCATCGGTGCGCTCGGTGACGCGGCCGCGTAGCGCGTCGCCGACACTGATGCTTTTGCCCGAGATCCGGAGAGTCATTCGATGCCTCGATTCGTCTGGAACGGGGACAGTATCCCGAATTGACGGGGACGCAATCAAACCGGCGCGGGGTCGCGCGACCGATCGGACGAGGCGGCAGGTGCCGACAGGGCATTGCCGAGCATGCTTTGTTTGTCGCGGCGGCGCTGCACCGACGACGGGATGCGCATCGCCTCGCGATACTTGGCAACGGTGCGACGGGCAATATCAATGCCCGATTCGCGCAATCGTTCCACGATGGTGTCGTCCGAAAGAATTACCGCCGGGTCTTCCGCATCGATCAGCTGCTTGATGTGATGACGGACGGCTTCCGCCGAATGGGCTTCGCCGCCGTCGGCCGACGCGATCGACGCGGTGAAGAAATACTTCAATTCGAAGCTGCCGCGGTTGGTCGCCATGTATTTGTTGGCGGTGACCCGCGACACCGTCGATTCATGCATCTGGATCGCGTCCGCCACCGCCTTCAAGTTGAGCGGCCGCAGATGCGCCACGCCGTGGGTGAAGAAGCCGTCCTGCTGGCGCACGATTTCGGTTGCGACTTTCAGGATGGTTCGGGCGCGCTGATCCAGCGCGCGCACCAGCCAGGTGGCGTTCTGCAGGCAATCGGTGAAATAGGACTTGTCGCCGTCCTTGCGGATCGTCTTCGACAATTCCGTGTAATAGATCTGATTGACCAGCACCCGCGGCAGAGTGTCGCTGTTGAGTTCGACATGCCAGCCGCCATCGGGGCCGGGCCGCACATACACGTCCGGCACCATGGTCTGCATCCGCGCCGAGCCGAATTTCAGGCCGGGCTTCGGATCGAGACGGCGAATTTCGCCGATCATGTCGGTGATATCCTCATCATCGACACCGCAGAATTTTCGCAAGGAAGCGATATCGCGCTTCGCCAGCAGGTCCAGATGCTCGACCAGCGCCTGCATCGCAGGATCGTAACGATTGAGTTCCCGCAGCTGGATTGCCAGGCATTCGCTCAAATTTCGCGCGCATACGCCGGGCGGATCGAATTTCTGCAGCACCGTCAGAACCGCTTCGACGTCTTGCTGTGACGCGCCGAGTCGCTCGGCGGCCTGCCCCAGGTCCGGCGGCAGGTAGCCGGCCTCGTCGACCAGATCGATCAGGTATTGCCCGATCATGCGCTGCGCGGGGGCCGTAAAAGCCACCGCCAGCTGCTCGGCAAGATGGCTGCCGAGCGTGATCTCGGCGGCGACGAAGGCTTCGAGGTTGTAGCTGTCGTCGTTGGAGGCGCCGCCGCCCCATTCGGTATACGCGGTCGGCGCCGCGTCCTGCGCGGTGCGCGCGGCGGCCTCGGCGGGCTCCTCGGAAAACACGTTGTCGAGGCCGGTGTCCAGCGTCTGCTCGATCTCCGCGCGGCTGCCGAGATCGCTGTTCATCCATTCTTCCTGGACCGGCTCGAAACCGTCGCCGGTGGAACCGCTGGCCATTTCGGAACGCTCGGCGGCAGCGTCGTCGCCGTAGGCGGAACCGGTATCGTCGCGGTCGGAAAATTCGGCCCGTTCCGGCGCCGGTTCGCCCGCGACCGGCGGCTCGGTGCCGTCATTGGCGCGTTCGAGCAGCGGATTTCGCTCCAGCTCCTCTTCGACAAAGGCCGAAAGGTCGAGATTCGACAGCTGCAGCAGTTTAATCGCCTGCATCAGCTGCGGCGTCATCACCAGCGATTGGGACTGGCGGAACTCTAGTCTCTGCGTCAGAGCCATCGAAGCAAGAACCGATCTGAGAAAGTTGGTCCGATTCTTGCTTAAACTAGTCCAAAGCCGATGTACACGGCTTGACGAATTGGAAAAATGGACTATAGCGCGATCAGCAAAAGTGTGAGCGGTTTTGCGTCCTATAAATTATTGAATGAACGCATGACCTTAGCGCCAAACCGCTCACACTTTGGCGGGTCATGCGCTAAAGTCGGAATTCCTCGCCAAGGTAAAGACGGCGTACATCCGGATTGTTCACAATCTCGTCCGGAGAGCCTTCGGTCAAGATCTCGCCGGCATAAACGATATAGGCGCGATCGGTCAGCCCCAGCGTTTCCCGCACATTATGGTCGGTAATGAGCACACCGATGCCGCGATTTGTGAGGTGGCGGACCAGGTCCTGGATGTCACCCACCGCGATCGGATCGATGCCGGCGAACGGTTCGTCGAGCAGCATGTAATTGGGACGGGTCGCAAGGGCCCGCGCGATTTCGACGCGGCGCCGCTCGCCGCCCGACAGCGCAATCGACGGCGTTTTGCGCAGCCGCGTGATGTTGAACTCGTCGAGCAGCGAATTGAGCTCGGCCTCGCGCTTTTTCTTGTTGGGCTCGACGACCTCCAGCACCGCGCGGATATTCTGCTCCACCGTGAGACCGCGGAAGATCGAAGCTTCCTGCGGCAGATAGCCGATCCCGAGTCGGGCGCGCTGATACATCGGCAGGCTGGTGACGTCGTGGCCATCGAGTTCGATGGCGCCGCGATCCGCCTTGATCAGGCCGGTGATCATGTAAAATACCGTGGTCTTTCCGGCGCCGTTCGGGCCCAGCAAACCCACGGCCTCGCCGCGGCGGACATAGATGCTGACGCCGCGTACCACCTGGCGGGTTCCGAAACTCTTTTCCACGCTATGCACAGCCAGATAGCCCGCCCGCGGCGTTGCCCGCGGAGCCGCCGCGCCATTGGTCCGGGCGCGCGGGCGCGGTTTTTCCGCTTGGCGCGTTTCTTGGCGCGCTTCTTGACGCGTTTCTTGGCGCGTCTCCGGCCTCGGCGGCGCGGGATCACGCACGCCGTCGCGGGCGATCCGGGGCGCGTCGCGCACCGGGTTCGTCAGCGAATCCATGGCATCCTCGAGCGAGGTGATGTCCGGACGCGTGCGCGCAAATCCTGGCGGACTGCGTTTCGCCGGGCGTCGACGGAACATGCCGAATAAGTCCACCATCCCCCGCTTCGCTCAGCCTCTCACGGTGATTTCGCGACCCGACGCGGCGAATTCGATTCGCTTGCGCAACATGAATGAATGGGTAGCCATTGCCCAGCGAAACACCCTCGATGGGAGGGCCGATCGCGCCGTTAGAGCGGGATGACTTTTCTTCGAATCGTCATCCCGCTCTACCTTTTTGTTTGCGCATGATCTCCGGGCAAACGCTTCGCGTTTGTCCCGAGGGAAAACCGGTACCCACTTTTCCGGATCATGCTCCAGCGCATGATCCGCCAAAGTGTGCGTGGTTTGGCGAACAATCATACGCGCTTTCAATAGTTTAAAGGACGAGCGGACGCAAAACCGGTTTCCGCTTTTGCAGATCGCGTTGTGTGCTGCTGGATAGATACGGGCTGGCGCCGCGAGCTTCAACCTCAGCGCCGGCCAATAGCGAACAAGTGATTGATATTATTTAGGTTTATTTGGGGCACCCAATGCGGGCAGGGGGCTGCCCGAGCCCGACGACGCCGGCCCGCAGCCCGGTCCCGACTGGATGAACAGGCCCTGCACTTTTCCGCTCTCCGATTCGACCCGCGATACGCCGGTGGTCATGTCCACCAACAGCCGATCGCCGCGCAGCACATTCTTGCACTGGGTCAGCACCACGCCGCCGAGCATGGTGATCAGATTTGCCCGGGTGTCGAACACCGCGGTGTCGCCGGTCACGACCTGATCCTTCTGGGTCACAACCACGCTGCCTTTGGCCTCGAGCCGGCGGATCGACGAACTGCCGCCGGGACCGGGGGCTGCTGCCTGGATCGGAGCCGATTTCGCGGCCGCCTTCGGATTGGGAGCCGGCGCCCCGGCAGGGGGCGTGGTCGCATCGTAGAACACCACAAGGGTCTTGGACGTCATGGTGGTGTCACCCTGCACCACCTTCACATTGCCGGCGAACGTCGCTTCCTTTTTCTTGTCGCGCATCTCGAGCGTGGCGGCTTCGATCTGAATCGGCTGGTCGCGATTTTGCGAAAAGCCCTGCATGGCATTGGGTACGCCCTGCATCGCACTCTGCGCACGAGCTTCACCGGCGGCGATCACCGCGAATGCGAACGCCGCCATCCAGGCGCCCTGCGCTAACCGCCTGGTCGGAGTGCTGCGCGGAGAAGACATCATCATCAAAATCATTTCGGGTTGCCGGACTTGCCGGAGATGGAATGCGTCTTGGCCGACGGGGCAGGGTCCGGGGACGCGGATGCGGTGGCAGGCTGGCCGGAGTCGGTGGCGGGGGTCGGGCTGTCCATGACCAGATTCATCACCACGTTGCCTTCGAATCTGACCACCTCTCCGCCCCCGGTAATCCTGAGCTTGTCGGCGGTCAGCGTTCCGTTGAGCAATTTGACATCGACATGTTCTTCCGAGGTCACCGTGCCCTTGGCGATATCGACAAACGCCTGGGTCAGGTGCGCTTCATAGCCGGTCGAGGATTGCAGGAAGATCTCCTTATGCAGGTCCAGCAACTGCTGCTTGCTATCGAACAGGCCGTCGTGGGCGTCGAGCGTGACGGTGGTCTTGTCTTCCATCAGCACCTTGGCCCGTAACGACCTGAGATCGACGTGATCCGGATCGGTCAGATCCTGGGTCGCGGTCTTCGCCCACAGTTCATAGGGCCGCTGATCGGTCGAATAGCCGGACAAATGCGGCGATTCCATCGTGATCTTGGTGCCGGAGACGACGAGGTTTCCCATGTCGAGCGGCAGCTTGGGCAGAAGCATCCGGAACGGATTGAAGACCGATACAAAGACGATGGCGGTCATCGCCAGGATAACGGCCCCGGGGACCGCGATGCGCAGCACCCGCACCATCCGGCTGTGGCGCGCCGCCATGGCGAAGCGCGCGTCCATTCCGGCTTGATACGCTGGACTCCGAACCGAATTCACCGCTGCTCCAAAGCGCTGGCGTGGCTCGCCATTCTACCCGGCATTGCCGGATAATGCAGCCCGGACACTCGGCTTACGAGTGTGACCGAAACGGGGCCTGACGCCTTTTCCGTTTCGATGGAATCGAAACGGGCTCTAAATTCTTGATTTGACGCGTCTCCTGGCGCGAACCGGTCCCCACGCCGGATCAGGTCCGGGACCGGCTTTCACTTGGAAACGCGCTGAGCGGACCGGGAAGGCGCTTCAAATGGTCTCGATCTTAAGAATGGGCGAAAATGTCCTCGGTATCGAAGCCCTGCAGATCGAGCTTTGCCCGGGTCGGCAGAAACTCGAAACAGGCTTGCGCCAGCTCCAAGCGGCCCTCGCGTGCGAGCATGGTATCCAGCCGTTCGCGCAAGCCATGCAGATGCAGCACGTCGGACGCCGCATAGGCCAGTTGCGCCTCGCTCAGGGCTTGTGCGCCCCAGTCGCTCGACTGCTGCTGCTTCGACAGATCGATGTTGAGCACCTCGCGCACCAGATCCTTCAGGCCATGGCGATCGGTATAGGTGCGGCACAGCCGCGAGGCGATCTTGGTGCAGTAGACCGGCTGCGGCATCACGCCGAAGGCGTTGTAGAGGGCGGCGAGATCGAACCGCGCGAAATGAAAGATCTTGGTGATTTTCGGATTGGTCAGCAGCGCCTTCAGATTTGGCGCGTCGGCATGATCCTTGCCATGATCCTTGCCATGATCCTTGGGGATCTGCACCACGTCGGCGCTGCCGTCGCCGTTCGACATCTGCACCACGCAGAGCCGGTCGCGATGTGGATGCAGCCCCATGGTCTCGGTATCGATCGCCACCGAATCGGTGTAGCGGGACAGATCGGGCAGATCGCCGCGATGCAGGCGGATGGTCATGGCGTTCGGTACCTCGTCGAATCGGTGGACTAAAATAGCGTTGAAATCGTCAACAAACGAGGGGCACAGCCGCGTCCTCGCCTTGCTGCGGGATCAAATCACGGGACGGCTGCCTGTGGTAGAAGCCCGGGCTCCTTCTCACAAGCCACTGAAAGATAACGGAGTTTTCCGTCGCGCTGGCCATCTGGAACGTTCGACCGTCGTGGACACCGGCGCATTTTTTCCGGAATCAGCGAAAATTCCTCCAATATGCATCCACCGCCCACCCAAACCGAAGGTGCCGTGATGAAAGCTGAACAGCAGCGCCTGCCCCGTTTTGCCGTGCTGATCGACGCCGACAACACCTCGCCGCAGATCGCCGGCGGATTGTTCGAGGAGGTGGCGAAGTTCGGCGAGGCCAGCGTTCGCCGGATTTACGGCGATTTTTCCGGTCCGCAGCTCAAGTCGTGGTCCGATATCCTGCAAAAGCACGCCATCGATCCCTATCAGCAGTTCGCCTACACCAAGGGCAAGAACGCCTCCGACATTGCGCTGGTCATCGACGCCATGGACCTTCTGCATAGCGGACGGTTCGACGGTTTTTGCCTGGTGTCGTCCGACAGCGACTTCACGCGGCTTGCCTCGCGCCTGCGCGAACAGGGCGCCGACGTCTACGGTTTCGGTGCACAGAAAACGCCGGAGAGTTTCCGGCAGGCATGCCGCCGCTTCATCTACACCGAGAACCTGTTGCCGGAGGCTGTGACTTCCAGCGCCAATACGACGTCGAAATCAAAATCGCTGCAGCCGCCGGGCGCCGCGATTCCGATTCTGGAAAAGGCGATTTCGCAAATTGAGAGCGAGGATGGATGGGTGATGCTCGGCCCGGTCGGCCAGCATATCTCAAACCTGTTCTCGGATTTCGACACTCGCTCGTACGGCCACAGCAAGCTCAGCGATCTCGTCCGGAAGACAGGCGCCTTCGACGTCGAGAAGATCGACGGTGGCCATATGCGCATCAGGGCCAAGCCTGCAACCGGCAGCACGAAAGCGAAGTGACCTTTCGCGGCCTGGCCTAGGTCGGATCGAGATTCGGCCGCGCGGAGGAGGTTGGACTCGCGGCCGCCCGCCGCCAGAGCAGCGCGGCGGTGATCGCGATCAACGCCAGCGCGATCGGATGAAATACCGGCGGCGTTATCCCGCTCAGCCACAGCACCGACATGTCGAAGACCGGCAGGGCTGCGGTGACCGTCAGAAGGATGGCCAGCGGCGTCCATTGCCGCCAGAGCAGGAAAATCGCGCCTGATGCGACGATGACGAGATTCCGGGACAGGTACACCCGGTAAAACAGAGCACTGCGAAGGCCAGGAGCAGCAGCGAGGTCATGGCGATGGCCGCGATGTCCAGCGATCTTTTCATCTGCATTCCTCCGCCGGGTGAGTTCGCGAAATCGCAAGACCCCGGCGTGAGCAGCGGTTTGGCCTGGAATTTCTGTATGTAGATCATCATACATACTATGAAGGTCGACATACTGATTGGCAATTGATATTTTCGGCTATGGCAAAAGCTACTGATTCCAGAGGGAAAACGCTGGCCGCCGCGGCCAGGCTGTTTCGACAGCAGGGCTATCATGGCACCGCCCTGCACGACATTCTGACCGCTGGCGGCTCCCCGCGCGGCTCGCTCTATTTCCATTTTCCCAAAGGC
>WNFF01004733.1_pt1 | contig 11096 bp, 5 predicted proteins | sample 5400441 | NCBI WGS metagenome assembly WNFF01 (sample SAMN13153345, study PRJNA577476) | soil metagenome | isolation source: 120 cm saprolite under Douglas fir tree site 2 hole 3 replicate 1 | place: USA:California | collected 2015-04-18
AGCTTGCGGCTGATGAAATAATCATCGTTGAGCGAGATCTTTTCGAGCTCCATCGCCAGATCGAGCAACGGCTCGTCCTTGATGCCGAGTTCGTCGAGCACTTCGTGGCAGCTGTCGCGCAGGACGCGGGCGCGGGGGTCGTAATTCTTGTAGACGCGGTGGCCGAAGCCGAACTGGATCTCGTGCTCGTTCTTGTTTTTGACGTGCTTGATGAAATCCGGGATGTTCGACTTGTTGCCGATCTTGGCCAGCATCTTCAGCACCGCCTCGTTGGCGCCGCCATGCGCCGGGCCCCACAACGAGGCGATGCCGGCGGCGATACAGGCAAACGGGTTGGCGCCGCTCGACCCGGCATTGCGCACCGTCGCGGTCGACGCGTTCTGCTCGTGGTCGGCGTGCAGGATGAAGATGCGGTCCATCGCCCGCGCCAGGGTCGGGCTGACGTTCATCTCTTCGCAGGGCACGGCAAAGGCCATGTGGAGGAAATTCTCGGCATAGCCCAACGAGTTCTTCGGATACGTAAAGGGCTGACCCTGCGAATATTTATACGCCATCGCCGCGATCGTCGGCATCTTGGCGATCAGCCGATAGGATGCGACCATCCGCTGATACGGGTCATGGATGTCGGTCGAGTCGTGATAGAAGGCCGACAGCGCGCCGACCACCCCGCACATGATCGCCATCGGATGCGCATCGCGGCGGAAGCCATGGAAGAAGCTGCTGATCTGCTCGTGCACCATCGTGTGATGGGTGATGTCGTAGACGAACTGTTCTCTTTGCGCCGCGGTCGGCAGCTCGCCGAAGAGCAGGAGGTAGGAGACCTCCATGAAGTCGCTCTTGGCCGCCAGCTCCTCGATCGGATAGCCGCGGTACAAGAGCACGCCTTCATCGCCGTCGATATAGGTGATGCTGGAGCGGCAGGCGGCGGTCGCCATGAAACCCGGGTCGTAGGTAAAGTACCCGGTCTGTGCGTAGAGCTTGCGGACGTCGATGACCTTCGGCCCGATCGAGCCTTCCATCACCGGCAGTTCAACCGATTTGCCGGTGGCGTTGTCGGTCAGCGTCATCGATCCACTTACCGCGCCGACATTGGTGTTGTTGTTGCCGTCCATGGATCACCTCGATGTGACGCCCGCAGGCGGTTGGCCGATCTGTCGCAAAGCATAGCCTCTGGGCGCTAATTATCAAACGTCGTTCAAATTTTGCAATGCAATATCGCAAGTGCGAGAAACATATCCGAACATAAGGCCTTTAGGTGGGTTACGGGCGGTGCATCGCAGCATCCTCAATCCGCGCCAAACTTTCCTCGCGGCCTAACACCTCCATCACCTCGAAGATCCCGGGCGAGGCGAGCGAGCCGGTCAGCGCCGCCCGCAGCGGCTGCGCCACGGCCCCGAGCTTGACGGCCTGGGTGCCGACGAACTCGCGCAGCCGCTCGTCGAGGGTCGTGCCGCGCCACTCGGCATCCGCGAGACGGCGCAGATCGACGGCAAGCGCCCCGAGCCGTTCGCGCGCCTCCGGGGTCAGCGTTTTTGCGGCATCGCCGCTCGGCGCTACCGGCCGCTTCATGACATAAAACCGGGAATTCTCGGCGAGCTCGACGATCGTCTTGGCGCGCGGCTTGAGGCCCGGCATCGCCTTTAGCAGGCGCTCGCGCTCGCTCGCCGCCAAGGGCCGCCCGAACTCGGCCTCTAGCCGTTCGGCTACCAGCTCGACGAGGCGCGCATCTTCGGCGATCCGGATGTAGTGGCCATTGATGCTGTCGAGCTTCGCGAAATCGAACTGCGCCGGGGCACGTCCGATCCCGGCAAGGTCAAACCAAAGGATCGCCTGGTCGGTTGTTATGATCTCGTCGTCGCCATGGCTCCAACCAAGGCGCAGCAAATAATTGCGCAGTGCTTCCGGCAGGTAGCCCATCTCGCGATAGGCCTCGATCCCGAGCGCCCCGTGGCGCTTTGACAATTTGCTCCCGTCCGAGCCGTGGATCAGCGGGACGTGGGCGAATAGGGGCACCGTCCAGTCGAGCGCGCGGTAGATCTGCGTCTGGCGGAACGCATTGCGGAAATGCTCGCCACCGCGGATGACGTGGGTCACGCCCATGTCATGGTCATCGACGACGACCGAGAGGTTGTAGGTCGGGGTGCCGTCCGAGCGAAGAATGATCAGATCGTCGAGTTCCTGGTTGTCGACGCTGACCGCGCCCTGCACCAGGTCGTGGATTGTCGTCGCGCCGTCGCGCGGCGCCTTGAGGCGGATCACCGGGGCGATCCCCGGCGGCGCCTCGGAGGAATCGCGCTCGCGCCACGGGCTGTCGATGCGCACCGAGCGCTTTTCGGCGCGGGCCTGCTCGCGCATCGCCTCGAGTTCGGCCGGCGAGCAGTAACAGCGATACGCGCGGCCGGCGGCGAGCAGCTGGCGGGCGGTCTCGGCATGCCGCGCCGCCCGCACGGCCTGGTAAACGATCTCGCTGTCCCAGGTGAGGCCAAGCCAGTCGAGCCCGTCGACGATCGCGGCGACCGCCGCTTGCGTCGAGCGCAGGCGGTCGGTGTCCTCAATGCGCAGCCGGAAGATCCCGCCATCGCCATGCAGCTGGTGGTGGCGGGCGAACAGCCAGTTGAACAGCGCCGTGCGGGCGCCGCCGATATGGAGGAAGCCGGTCGGCGAGGGGGCAAAGCGGACGACGACGCTCATGGCCCCGTATGTAAGCGTTGCGCGGCGGTTACGCCATCCAAGTTAACTCCCTCTCCGCCCTCGGGGGCGGAGAGGGTTGGGGTGAGGTGGGGGATTCCAGAGCGCCTGCCGATGCCCACCTCACCCTCCCACGCCTTCGGCGCGGGCCCCTCCCTCTCCCCCCTCAAGGGCGGAGAGGGAACATGAAGACGTGTCTCGCTTAGCTTACGTCGGCATCGTGCCCATGAAATCGCGCTTGCCGAGGACGATGCCGAGACTGCGCAGGATGTTGTACGCGGTCGTCGTGTGGAAATAAAAATTCGGCATCGCCAGGTGATAGAGGTAGGTCTGCGCCTTCATTTTGCGCTCCTGGCCGCCCTGGACGAGCGTGACCTCGGAATCTTCCCTGCCGTCGAGTTGATCGGGCCGCAACCCCTTGACGAAATCGAGGGTCTTGTCGATCCGCACCTGCATCTCGGCAAAGCTGCTGTCCTGGTCGGGGAGCGTCGGCAACGGAACACCGGCGACCCTCCCGGCGCCGAGCGCGTGCGTGCACGCCTGCCGGACCTGGCGCTCCAGCGTGAACATATCGGGATAAAGCCGCAGCGTGAGGATGTAGGCGGGATCCCATTTTTGCGCGGTGACATGCTCCTCGGCCTTTTGCAGCACGCCCTTGAGGCCGCCCAGCAACTGGACGAACGTCGGAACCGCGCCGGAATACATCGTGGTGGCCATGGATGCTTCTCCTGATGACTGATGGCGTCTCTGCCGCAGCGATCTTAACGACTGACGCGAGCGGCGGGAAGGTGGGGATCATCGCCGAAGGCGACGGAGCGAGGCTTCAGGGCAGCGGATTTCGCTCGGGGGTCGCCCGAGCCTGCTCACGCTCTCGCGCGGCGTTTACGGCTGATAAGCGCCGGCGCGGATGACAGCGGGATGGCCAAATCCACGCCGCGATAATCTATCGGGATCTGCGGTTCCGGCGAGAGGCTAGAGACCGCACCCTTGGATCTCCTCCCGTCGAGCGCGGAGTGATGTCGTGCGTGGGCAGCCTCCGGAGCTCCCACGGCACACCCGCTCTTTGGGCAGGTGAAAATCTACCGTCGTCCCTCTGCCAGGTTCGCTGGTTATTTCGATCGTGCCCTCGTGCAGTTCGATCAGCCGCTTGGTCAGCGGCAGTCCGAGGCCGACGCCGTCATATTTGCGGTTCAGGCCGCTATCGACCTGCCCGAATGGCGACAGCGCGATCGGTATCTGTTCGGCCGACATCCCTATGCCCGTATCCGCCACCCGGAAGGTCAAGCCCCCCTGGGATTCCCGCGCGATTCTCAAGAACACCTTACCCCCAGCCGGGGTGAACTTGATGGCGTTGGACAAAAGATTGACGAGGATCTGCGTCAGCTTGGCCGCATCGCCCAATACATTCGGCAAGAGATCCTCAGTCTCGATGATGAAATCGACCTCGGCCTTGCAGGCCAACTCCTGCACGATTCTAGAGCTAAGATCGACGACCCGGCCGATCTCAACCTCCTCCTCGGCGACGATCAGCCGGTCGGCGTCGGCTCGGGCGAGATCGAGGATGTCGTTGATGATCGCCAGCAAATGGCGTCCGCTATCGCCGATCACGGCGGCATATTCGCTATATTTCTCGTTGAGCGGCCCAAACATCCGGTCGCTCATCATCCCCGAGAAGCCGATAATCGCATTGAGCGGCGTACGCAGCTCATGGCTCATATTGGCGAGGAATTCGGATTTGGACCGGCTGGCCGCTTCGGCTGCATCCCTCGCCGCGATCAGGCGCTCTTGATTGCGGCGGAGCTCATCGAAGGCTCGGCTCGCGCGCAGGATGTACCGGACGCGGTGGTTGAGAACCAGCCAATTGACCGGTTTCGGGATGAAGTCGGTCGCTCCGGCGTCGTAGGCGCGGGCAATTGACGGCACGTCGTCGAGGCTGGTCGCGACGACAATCGGCACATAGGCCGAGGCAAGACGGCCGCGCAACTCCCGGCACAGCTCAAACCCGTCCATGCGCGGCATCATGACATCGACGAGGAGCAGATCCGGGTGGTGCTCTTCGTAGAGCTGGCAGCCTTCCACCCCGTCGACGGCCTCGATCACCTCGAAATTATCATTCTCCAGCGTTGCACGCATCAGCGAGCGCACGACCGGATCATCATCAACGATGAGGATCGAGGCCGTCCGGCTCAGGTTCGTCTCATCCATCCACGGCTCCAACCCGCTGCCACAACCACAATCTACCGCTGTTTTCGCTCAGGACCGACGCGGGTACCCGGCCCATCCTGCGAGCGCTTGATGAATTTACTGCTAAGGGTCCGACCCAAAAAGAATCCAATGTTTTCAACATATAGTGATCCTTTGCTCGGTATTCCGGCGAAGGCGGAAATCCAGGGACGGCAAGGATTTCAGCGGCTGCTCCCAGGTCAGGTCCGGGGGCAGGCGCTGGACCGAATGATACAGCGAACTTCTTTTGAGCCGGGCTCCGAGTAGCATCGAAACGCGGGCGCGCCGGCCCATCCGATCTCAAGCCACGCGGCTATCGACTTCGGTCAGCTCGCGCAGGTCACGGATCGCCGTCGCCAACTCGCTGTCGAGCGCATTGAGCACCGCTTCGATGGGCAAGACGTTGTTTTCGCATGCCATTGCCTCGATCTCCGCGCAACGCCGCGAAACCCGATAGGCACCAATTGCGGCGGCGCTCGATCGCAAATTATGTGCCACTTGCCACACACCTTGCAGATCGCGGCTTTCGGTCTTCTCGCGCATCGTTGCCACGAGGGGCGGCGAAATCGCTGCGAATTTGCCGACAATTTGATCGAGTAGCGAAGAGCCTCGCTTGGCGGCGATGGCGCGAATTTTACCGATAGCTACCATGTCGAGCGTTGGTTCCGAGATGTCCGAGGCTGCCGGCATCGGCGCGGTAGCGATCATCTCGCCGCGGGTCAAGGCAACCTCGCGCGGAGCCAGCCATCGGCCGAGCATGTCGACCATCTGCTCCTCGTCGTACGGCTTTACCAGGAAATCGTCCATGCCGGCTTCGAGACAGCGCTCGCGCACTTCGACAAGGGCGTGCGCGGTAAGCGCGACGATAGGTAGGCGTGCGCGCGGCGGGTCGATGCCACGCAACCCTCCCATGACCTTCTCGATCTCGCGAATGCGCTTGGTCGCGTCGAAGCCATTCATGACGGGCATTTCGCAATCCATCAGGATCAGGTCGAATCGCTCCTGTGCGCATATCTGGACTGCTGAGCGGCCATTCGGCGCGGCGACAACGGTACAGCCCATGTTCTCAAGAATGCCGGTGGCCACGTCCCGGTTTATCGCGTTGTCCTCAACCACGAGGATGCGCGCATCGAAAGTGACCTGCGCCTGGCGGACGCTCTTTCGCAAATAGAACGACGCAACGCCGTTCTCGCGGGCGCCCGAGGCGATCGACGCCAGGCAATCGAACAACACCGAGGGACGTGGCGGCTTGGTCAACAGTGCGAACGCGCCAACACTTTCCAGGCTGGAATCGGCAATCGAGCCGTCGAGGGCGATCAACAGAACTACCTCGGGGCGGGCGCCGCCCTCTTCGGCCCGCATCTTGCGGGCGAGCTTGACCCCGTCGCATCCCAGCCCCTTTACGTCGATGATCGCCACATCGAACGGGCGCCCTGATCGTACCGCCTCTTGCCACGCAACCTCGCCCTCGGCAGCGGTGCTGTGCATGACCGCATCGATGCGCCAGCTCGCGAAGTACCGCGACATGACATCCGCGCTGACGGCATTGCTGTCGACGACGAGCACGCGCAGCGCGTGCTCGATCGCACGCCGATCCCCGCCAACGCTGCGGTCTGTGGCCGAGCGCGCCAGCTGGACCGTGAACCAGAACCGGGAGCCTCGCCCGACCTCGCTCTCGACGCCAAGCTCACCACCCATCAACTGCACGAGCTCCTTGACGATCGAAAGCCCGAGCCCGGTGCCGCCGCGCGAGCGCGTCATCGACGCATCGGCCTGGTGAAAGGACTCGAAGATCCGTGTCTGCTGGTCGGTGTCGATGCCGATGCCGGTATCCCTGACCGACGACAGGAGGGTGATGTGATCTTCCCCGCCTTTGGCCAGCGACAGCTCGATGAGGATCTCGCCGCGCTCGGTGAATTTCATGGCGTTGCCGACGAGGTTGATCAGCACCTGCCGCAGCCGGGCCGAGTCGCCGGACAGCCGCCGCGGCACGTCCTCGGCAACGAAGTAGACGAATTCGAGCCCCTTGCTGGTGCAGCGCTCGCAAAACAGATCGGTCACCTCGGCAACCAGTTCGCGCGGATCGAACTCGACAATCGCGAGCTCAAACCGCCCGGCTTCGATCTTCGAGAGGTCGAGGATGTCGTTGATAATCCCAAGCAGCGCTTGACCGGATCGCACGAGGTTTTGGACGAGCTGGGTCTGGCGTTCGTTCAGCGGCGTCGTCGCGAGCAGGTTCGCCGTTCCGAGCACCCCGTTCATCGGCGTGCGGATCTCGTGGCTCATCGTCGCCAGGAACTGCGATTTGGCGCGGTTCGCGGCCTCTGCCTGCCGGCGGCCGTTTTCGGCGTCATTCTCGAGCACCTTACCGCGCGCCACTTCCGCCTCCAGGTCCTGCGCCAGCTCCACCTGGCGCCCGGCAAAGGTCGCAACCAGGGTGATCGCCATGATCAGGACGATGAAGACCGTGATCAACGCCGCCAAAAACATCGGCGACATCGCCATGTTGGTCAGCGGCGCGTCGGGCAACGGAAAGAAGATCGACGCCTGCATCGCCGTGTAATGCATGCCGGCGACCGCGAACCCCATGACCGGAGGGGCAGCCACCGTTGCTAGCACGCCCGGCGCACCCAGCCCGCGGAGGCGAAAGCGAATACCGAGCGAGACGAAGGCCAATCCGACCGCGACGACGATCGATACCCCGACCAGCATCGGATCATAGCGCAGCAGCGCCTCCGGCTGCATCGCCGCCATCCCCGAGTAGTGCATCAGGCCGATGCCGGCCCCCATCAATACGGCGCCGACCGCCAGACGCTGGAAACCCGGGTCGGTCCGGTGGCTGATCACCCGGAGCGCGACCCCGCTCGCGAGGATGCCGGGGATCATCGAGGCCACGGTGCCGACCGGGTCGTAGCCGACGCCGCATGGCAGCGTAAAGGCGAGCATCCCGATGAAATGCATCCCCCAAATGCCACCGCCCATCGCCGTGGCCCCGGCGAATGTCCAGGCCCACCGGGCGCCGCGAGAGTCGGCGGCGACGATGCGCCCGGACGTCGACAGGGCGACGAAGGCCGCCAAGGTGGCGACGACGACCGACAGCGCGACGAGGCCGGCGGAGTAGGCGTCGCCATAGGCCGATGTCGGGTCGATCGCGTCGAAGACCGGGAAAAATCGCCAATCAAGGTGCAGCATGTGCGACTCGCGATGAAATGAGACGCCCACACCATCGCAAGGGTTGGTGAAAAGTTTCTAAACGGCGCGCGTCTCCGCGACAGGATGCCCCAGTGGCAGCTTCGAGCCGGCCCTGGCAGGAGCTGCCGGGTTAGAGCCTGACCTGGTAGAATCAAAACGTTGATCGTCACCCCCGCGAAAGCGGGGGTCCAGGGTCAGCGGCACAGCGGTTCCCCTGGATTCCCGCTTGCGCGGGAATGACGAGCATGGAATTGATTCAATCTGCCGGGATTGCGCTCCAGGGGCCGGCCGGAAATAGAACGGATATCTTCAACTTATCGTGATCGTTCCTAAGCGAGCGCGATCAGCGCGGCCGGCACCGCGCCGCGCAACAGGGCCTTCTTGGCCTGCCATTGCGTCGCCCCGTCGAGCTCATCGAGGAACTGGACCTCGCCGCCGGCGAAGAGCGCGACCGGCAGGCCGTCGCGGTAAAGGACGCGGTTGGAGGTCAGCGCGGCGAGCTTGGGGCCGGGGGTGAGAATGCCGACCAGGTTGAGCGGGTCGGCGCCCGACAGCGACAGAAACTCGCCGGAACCCGGCTTGCGCCGGATCTCGCGCAACAGGCCGACCGCCTCGGGCAGCGCAAACTGCTCGCCGGAAAACCCCGCGACAAAGCGGCCGCCGCGGATCTCGCCGCGCGCTTCGAGCCGGCGATAGACGCGCAATAGGTCGCGCCACGGCGGCAGCCAGGCCGCTTCGCGTTCCAGCATGCGCCAGAAGACAATGCCGTACCGGCGCAAGAGCGTGCGCGCCAGATGCTCGACCGAATCGCCGGGATCCGACCGCGCCTCACTCGGGACTGGCCGGGTGCGGCGCGCCAACGCCCAGCGGCCGGAATCCTCCATGCCGAACAGCGCGCGGCCACGGCGCGCCTTTCGGCGCCGGTCGGCCGGCATCAAGAGCGCGCGCAACCCGGCGAAGCTGTCGGAATTAACTAGGCCCAGCGCGACGAGCTCCGCCAGCGCCTCCTCGATCTGCGGCCGCAACAGCCTGGTGCCGTCGGCCAGCTCGTCGAAAAACGAGGCGCCATTGTCGCGGATGAAGCCGGCGATCGTCTGGGCCCGCGGACTCGCCTGGGCGAGGTCGGGCATCGGTGACAGCGATGCCCAGAGCGGCGCGTGGCGGCGCGCCAGCAACGTGATCGGGGTCGTCCGCACCGGCCCGGAGGCACTGGCCGGGCCGCGGTCGCCGGTGTCCAGCCGGCTATTGCGCGGGCGCAGCCGGGTCCAGGCGATGCGCCCCGCCAGGCAATGGTCGTCGAGCCAGCCCGGGTCGTATTCGGCGACGCGCGCCGGCAGGATCTCGGTCTCCCAGGCGCCCGCCGGCGCCTCGAACCCTTCGAGTTGGCCGAGCACCGCCGCGAGCGCGTCGGGGCCTTCCATGCGGGTCTTTTCGGTGACGCGCTGCCACTCGGCGAGGAAGCGCAGGAAGTCGCGCGCCGCGACCGGCTCGATCTCGGCGCGCAGCCGGCCGATCGTATAGCGGTGGATGCGCGCCAAGAGCCGGCGCTCGCACCATTCCTCGGTCGCCGCGCCGGGCGTGAATTGTCCCCGCAGCGCAAAGCCTTCGCCTTGCAGCGTCATCAGCGCCCCGGCGATGCCTTCCGGCGTCAAGCCGAGCGGGGCGGCGAGCGCGACTTCGCCGACCGGACCCAGCCCTTCGAGCCGGCCGCGCAGGATCTCGACAAGCGCCTCCTCGGGCACCCATTCGCGCTCGGCATGGCCGGCCGGAGCGGCGATCGGCGGATCGAGCCGCGCTTGCGGCCACAGCGCCATGAACAACGGCAGCCGCTCGGCCGCGACCCATAGCCCATTGTCATCCCGGCGAAGGCCGGGATCCATGCCGGTGATCGCACGAACCGCGGGTAAGTGGATCCCGGCCTTCGCCGGGATGACATCTTTTGGGTGCGCCTCGGGAATACCGCGACAGGGCAATTGGAGCAGTGTCGCCCGTCTCTCTTGCGCGAGTTCGCCGAGAAATTCGCGCCAGCCCGCTCCCGCCTGCGCTTCCTGCGGGGTCACGAAACCGAGCCAGGCCAGGGCGTCGTGCAATTCGTCGCGGTTGGTTGCCTCGGGCCAGGCTTCCTCCTGCACCCGGGCGATCGCTTGCGCATCGAGGCGGCCAAGCTCGGCGGCATCTTCCGGCGCCAGCCAGCGCCGGCCCATCACCGCCTGGGTGCGGCGCTCCTCCAAGGGCGCGTCGTCGAGATAGGCATAGGGCCGCGCCGACAAGACTTCGAGCGCCAAGGGCGAGGGCTCGGTCAGATCGCGCGCGACAACCTGGACCGCGCCGGATTGGAGGCGCTCCAAGAGCCGCTCCAGCCCATCGGCGTCCATGACTTCGGTGAGGCAATCGGCGATCGTCTGGCGGATCAGCGGATGATCCGGGATCTCGCGCGCGCCGGCCAGGTTCTCGGCACAGGCGAGCTGGTCGGGGAAGATCGCGGCGATCAGATCCTCGGCATCCATCCGGGCCAATGGCGGCGGCACCTTCTTGCCGCCGCGAAAGCGCGGCAAGGCAAGCGCGACCCCGGCGACCCAGCGCCAGCGCGTCATGAACATCGGTGCGTCGAGCAGCGCCTGGACCAGCACCTCGCGGACCGTGGCCGGGTGCAGATACTGCGCCGCCTCGGCGAGGTCGAAGCTGTGCGCGGTGGTCAGCGACAGGACGATGTTGTCTTCGGTCGCCGCCGCCTGCAGCTCGAAATTGAACTTGCGGCAAAAGCGCTTGCGCAGCGCGAGGCCCCAGGCGCGGTTGAGCCGGCTGCCATAGGGCGAATGGATGACCAGCTGCATCCCGCCGACCGCGTCGAAAAAGCGCTCGAAGACGATCGTCTCCTGGGTCGGCAACACCCCGAGCGCGGCATGCCCGGCGGCAAGATACTCGACGAGCTGGCGCGCCGCCGCATCGCCGATCCCGACATCCTGCGTCAGCCAACGCAGCGGACCATCCAC
>WNFF01015118.1_pt1 | contig 11095 bp, 11 predicted proteins | sample 5400441 | NCBI WGS metagenome assembly WNFF01 (sample SAMN13153345, study PRJNA577476) | soil metagenome | isolation source: 120 cm saprolite under Douglas fir tree site 2 hole 3 replicate 1 | place: USA:California | collected 2015-04-18
CCCGCCGTCACCAGACCTTCGACTTAGCCGCCGCGCCTATTAACCCCTCCTCCCCACGCTCGAAACGCCCGACGAATATTGCCATCTGGGTATAATCATCGTATGACAAAGTCCGAGATTGGGCTCATCTTGGCCAAAGCCAGGCGTCGCTCTGGCAAGACCCAGGCTGAGCTCGCCCAAGCTATGGGAACGACGCAACCTGCGATCGCCCGTGCGGAGGCCGGTAACCGCATGCCCACGATCGGTTTGATCGACCGGTGGGCTCGTGCAACCGGAGCCCCGATCTCTCTGCAGCTCGGTCAATCGCGACGAGGAATGCCACCGGCTGCGGCCCGCCGAGCGATGGTGCGATCTGTGCTGGGCTCAGGCCGTTTCAATCCATGGGATAGGAATCCGAGCCGGGTTGAAGCGGAGCTGCTCGAAAAGGCCGGCCTGAGCCGCGAGCACTTTGAGCACGCGAAACGACTTCGTGGCCAAACACGCTAGGCGCGATCAGCAGCGAGCGGAAGCACTCCTACGCCAAATCCCAAAGGCAAGGTCTCGCTTGCGCCAGCGCCTTCTGTTGGCAGCAGCTCTGACCAGGCTGCTGAGCAAAGAGCCAATCGTGGTTGGCGGAACCGCCCAAGAGTACTGGGCGGGAGGCGAGTACCACCCGACCGACCTAGACCTCTGCCCGCGACCCTCTCCAGGCGATCTCAAAGCTCTCGCGGCTGTTGGGCTCCGAAAGAGCGGCCGGCACTGGACACGAGACGATTTGCCGGTCGCGGTTGAGTTTCCAGGATCGGGCGATGACATCGGAAGGACAGTCGTTGTGACAGTCGGTGGCGTTTCGATCCTTATGATCGGTTGCGAGGACTTGTACCTTGACAGGGTCCGTCAAGCCACCGTGTCGTGGCCGCATGAAGACGTTAGTTTCGACAGCGCATTGGAGATCGCACTTACCAACTACGTAACGATGGACTGGGACTACGTCCGCAGCCGGCTCAGGACGACCGTTGCCACGGAGCGCATGGTCGGCACGATGATGGTCGGCGTCAGCCGCCGGGTTCGGTCGCGGGCCCGCGCAGGGGCCGTACGTATCCCGGCCCGGCGACGCTAGACGCCCGGGCGCAAGGCAGCTACGACGTCATAGTTCCCTCCTGTGATGCAGCCTCGTGAGTAGCACTCGGCCGCCCCAACCATCGGACGATGAGGAAGTGTCAGAGGGCGAGCGAGGCCAGCAGGCCTACGGCCTTGGGCGCATCCTTGCGCTCAGCGACGGCGTCTTCGCGTTCTCTCTGACATTGCTCGTGGTTTCGCTGTCCGTCCCCACTGCCACCAGCAACTCCGCGCTGGCTTCGCAATTACTCGACCAGGCGCCGACCTACTTCAGCTACATCATCAGCTTTGTGGCGGTCGCCTCGATCTGGTACGGCCATCACGAGAGCTTTAAATACATTCGGCGCTACGACGGTCGGCTGATCGCGCTGAATTTTGGATCCCTGCTTCTGATCGCGTTCCTCCCCTTTCCGACTGCGGTCCTTGGGCGCAACCAACAGGAGCCGCTGGCCGCGATCCTTTATGCATTGACGCTAGCTCTGAGCAACCTATTCTTCGCTGCAACGTGGTGGCACGCGAGTCATGGACGGCGTCTGGTCAGAAGCGACCTGTCGCCACAAGTCGTGCGGCTCCGTTTCTATCGGACCCTGGGCGGCGCTTTCGTATTTCTCTTATCGATTCCCATCGCGTTGTGGCGACCGATTGCAGCCGAGATCGTCTGGTCCCTGTTTCTGGTGGCCATCTTCGTGCTGTTGCGTGGAGCGCCCCGATTCCAACATAGGCGCGACGGTTAACTCGCCGAGTTGATCGGGGCCGGCACGAGCCGGCCCCGAATCATCTGGTGTTGGGAATCAGCCTGGCGCCGCCACCTCGTCCGCCTGCGGAGCTCCATTGGCGTCGTCGATCGAGGCCACGAGCCATCCAAGGGCGGGTTGCGCCTTCTGCTGGTCGGTATCGACAGTCAGGGTGAAGCTCGTCGCGCCGCCCGGTCCGAGGGTGGCGAAGTCGCCGCTCGAGACCGAAGGGCTGAAGGGGTTGATCGAAGCCGAGCCTGTGACGTCGGTGAACCCACCCGGCTTCAACGATCGGGCGACCACGCGGTATGTGATGCCCTGCTTCTTCACGGGGCCGACGCCTTCCGCTCGCTGAGATAGGCCGAGGTCACTGGCCAGCGCCGGCAACTCGATGGTCGAGCCGTTCATGGGCGCGTCGGCGAAGAAAGCGTCGACGATCACGTGCGTGCGGGCGTTGATCGTGAAGGAAGCAAACACGCCGTTGATCGAGCCGGTCAGGACGGCGCCGAGGTCCGCCCCGACTATGACGAAGTCGGGCACCCCGTCGCCGTTGGTGTCGATGGGAATGTCGAACTCGTTGACCGATTGATTGGCCGCCTGGCCCCAGGTGTTGATCAGGAACACGAGGCCACGGTCCGCCGCGGTGGATCCCAGAGCTTTCCCGGGAACGACCTGCACGCCGACGTCACGCACATCGTTGGGCCGTCCATTGTCCATCGGTTCGGAGATGCCCCACGTGTACAGGTCGGCGGTGCCTGTGTGGATCCCGGTGTTGGTCAGCGGAAGGGTCGCCGAGATCGTCTTCCCCGGTGCGCCGGTGAAGGTTGAGGAGACGGGGGTGACGTTGCTGAACTCGCCCGGCGCGCCGGCCATGACGTTGGACAGCCCTCGCGGGACGAGCATGAAGGGAACCCGCAGCGTCTGGTGATCGGCGGGATCGCCGGCCGCAGGCGTGGCGACGATGGTGCCGCGCACGGTGACGACCCCACCGGGACCGACCGCGAACGTGTCGTCGCTGGGAAGGGCGGCAAAGGCGGCCGCGGACATGGTCAGCGATACCTGGACGTCGGCGCTCGCTCCAGCGGCGATCGAGACGCTGCCAGGCGTGGCGCTGATGGCCGCGCCGCGAAGCGAACCGTTCGAGACCACCGACAGGTTGTAGGTCGCCGTGGTCGTACCGTAGTTGGTGAGGCTGAACGTCTTCTGGGCCGTGCGGTCGCCGGAGCCGGGGACGTAGCCGAAGGCGATCGAATCGAGCGCGTCACTCGTCGTTGCGATCACGGACGAGTTGACCGCGCGCTGCGCCTGGACTACGCCCGTGCCTTCGATGCGCGCGTTGTATCCCGCGGCGATGTGGCCGGCCGTGGGGTCGGCCGTGTTCATGATCGCGGCCTTGATCTGAGCGCCCGTCCAGGTGGGGTGCGCCTGCTTCACGAGCGCGGCTATGCCCGCGGTCATCGGGCAGGCCATAGAGGTGCCAGACATGAATGCGGCCCGGTCGCCCGTGCCCATGCCGGCCGATCCGACGCTGACACCGGGAGCCGAGACATCAGGCTTCGGTGCGGAGTCAGGGCTGCGCGGCCCACCTGACGTGAAGCTCGCCGCGAGCTTGTAGCCAGGGTTGGTCACGCTGGTGGAAGCGAGGGACACCGTGCCGCCATCGGCGGCGAGCAGCGCTGCCTTGTCGGCGGCGAGGTTGCGCACCCCGAGAAACGGAATCGTGACGTTGTGCTGCTCACCCGTGTCCGGGTTTTGCGTGATCGGCCCTTCGAAGGGCGGAAAGCCTGCGGAGTTGTTGATCATCACGACGGCTGCGTCGCCTGCCTCGTCGCCGAAGACGGCTCGGGCCACGCGCGCGCACGTACCTCGCGTCGTGACCACTACCATTCCGGCCGTTCCCGCGTATTCGGCCTTGCTGCAGCCGAGCGACACAGATCCATCAGCGTTCCGCAGCACCTTGACCTTGAACGTGCCGCTCGGAAGGGGTGCGCCGTTGGCGTCGATCGCCTGCACCGGGCTCTGTGCGACACCGCCGGAGCTGGTCAGGTTGAGAATCGCACCGGGCAGAGTGGGCGTGCTGCCGTCGACCGCCGCCACCGAAAGCACCCCGTTGGCCGCGCTCGGCGAGCCGACGACGTAGGCGTTCTGGCCCGCGTTGCCTGCCGAGGCGACGACCGCGATGCCGTCATCGAACGCGTTCTGCGCCGCGACCGAGGTCGGGTCGGTGGTGCCGCCGAGGTCTGAGCCCAGCGACATGCTGATGACGTTGACACCGTCGCTCACAGCGCGGTTGATCGCCAGCGCCACGACCTGGCTCGAGCCGGCGCAGCCGAACACCCTGTACGCGAAAAGGTCGGCTTGCGGCGCCACGCCGGGACCGACCGCTGAACGTCGACCCGTTGCTCAGCACGCCGAAGCCGGCCAGAGATCCCGCGGTGTGGCTGCCGTGGCCGTTGCAGTCGAGAGGATTGGGATCGGGCACCGGCACAGAACTGGGTTTCTGCGCGTTGTAAGCGTCACCCGCGAAATCGAACCCGCCTTTGACCTTCGGGGCTGCCGGCCCGAACAAGGCGGGGTTGGCCGGAGCGGTGCTCGTGGCTTTCGCCGCGCTCCATGCGGCGACCGTGCCGGGACCTCCAAAGTCGGCGTGCGTGTAGTCGATGCCCGTGTCGATGATGCCGACCTTGATTCCAGCGCCCGTCAGGCCGAAGCTCTGCCAGGCCTGAGGTGCGCCGACGAACGGAACTCCGTTCACGTTCGAGGGCTCGAACGTCTGCACCGAGTGGATCGCGATGACGCCCGGGAGGCTCGCCAGCTCGACGACGTTGCTCTCCGGAACGGTCACCTGGATGCCGTTGTAGGCGTCCTGCATCTGGCCGACCACCTGGGCATTCGCCCTTCCGAGCTGTCCGTGCAGCTGGTCCTGCTGCGCAGCGAGCTGCTCCCGGACCGCCTGCTTGTCTCCGTCGCTCAGCTTGCGGCCGTGGCGCTGAGCGTCCGCGTCCTGCACCGCGACCGGCGAGCCGGAGAGCTCGAGCACGACGGTCACGAGCTGCGTGCTCAGCGCCGCGGGCACGAACTCCGTATGCTGCCCTGTTGACTCGAAAACGCTCGGGTCGATCTTGGCGAACCTGGGCACGGCTGCCGAACCGTCATCGCCGGCGGCGACCACACCGCCGAACGTCGAGATCAGGCTGAAACCAGCGCCGAGGGCTACGGCCCAATGCAAACGAAGTCGTGTCTTGCCCATCCCTAACCACTCCCAGCAACACGCGCCTCTACCCACGCCCCATTCGTGAGACTGAATAATGTGGGGACGGTTTGATCTGAAAGTCAAGCAGCGAGATCAGTCGGCGGCCTACGTTCGACTGAGCTACCAACCCTTCCGACCGCGACCCTAGTCCTTGTGGACCGGGCTTGCCTCGGATCCGGTCCGGGCCGGCGCCGGCCGTAAGCTGCCGGCGAGCATCGCGATCCCGATCGCGCCCGCCAACGGGATCAGCATCGCGACGCGCAGGCTGAAGCGGTCGGCGGCGTTGCCGATGAGCGCGGGGCCGACGATAGAGCCCGCGTAGCCGGACGTCATGACCACGGCCAGCGCCGTACCGCTGGCGCCGAGGTTGGCACCGGCGGCGAACGCTAGCGGCAGGATGACGGCCGTCCCGATGCCGACCAGGGCAAACCCGGTCGCGGCGCCGGCCAGCGCCGGGTAGGCGATCGCGAGGGCCAGCCCGCATGCCGCGACCACGGCGCCCAACCGCGCGACCACGACCGGGCTCGTCCGTGCGGTCAGGAGGTCGGCGCGAAACCGCGTCAGCATCGCGGCGAGCGAGAAGGCTGCATATCCAGCAGCCGCGATCCCGGCGTTGACGTGGCTCAGGTCGCGCAGATAGAGCGTGCTCCAGTCGGCGCTGCCGCCCTCCACAATGAATCCGCTGAAGGCCATGGCGGCGACCGCGACCACGGCGCCGCGGAGCCACAACCGCCGCGCGCCTGCCGGCGGCGCACCAGCGGCGCCCGAACGTGTATCCGGCAACTCGCGAAGGAACCACGCCGTCGCTGCGGCCACGATCACCCCGGCCGCGGCGAACTGCGCCAGGGGCGCGATGCCGAAGTACGCTGCCAGGCCTGCAACGACCGAGCCGATGATCGCGCCCAGGCTCCAGAAGCCGTGGAAGCCGTTGATCAACGGCTTCGCAGCAAGGCGCTCGAGCTCCGCCCCCTGCGCGTTCTCGAGCACGTCGAGGAGGCCCGAGCAGACGCCGATCAGCAAGAACCCGCCCATCAGCTCGGCCAGATTGCCGGCCAGGCCCGGCGTGACCAGGGCGACGCAAAGGGCGGGCGTGCCGGCGCGGACGAAAGACCTGGCGCCGCGAGCCAGGACGAATCGCGCCACCGTCGCGCCGGCGACCGCACCGATTGCGAAGAAGACGAGCGCATACCCGAGCTGGGCGTCCGTCAGGTGCAGGTGGTCTCTGAGCGCCGGAAGCCTCGGCACGACGCTGCCACCCACGATCCCGAAGGCGAGGAAGGCGACCGACACGGCCCTCCGCTCCCGCCCGATCAAGCGATCGGTGTCCAGAAGCGACTAACGTCCATCCAATTGGGCAGGCTAACCGATGAGTTTTCTACCCGGGGGCAGTCGATACTCATATGAAGGCGCACACGCTTGAAACCACGGAGGCCGACATCGTCTATGACGTCCACGGCCCGCTGCCCACCGCTGACGGACGCCCACCGCTGTTCATGATCGGCCAGCCCATGGCCGCCAGCGGCTTCAGTACGTTGGCGTCGCACTTCCCCGATCGCACCGTGATCACCTACGACCCGCGCGGCCTCGGCCGCAGCATCCGGAAAGACGGTCAGGTCACCAACGCACCGACCGTTCAGGCAGACGATGTGCACGCCGTCATCGAGGCTCTCGGCGCCGGACCTGTCGAGATGTTCGCGAGCAGTGGCGGCGCGGTGACTGCGCTCGCGCTAGTGGCGGCATACCCCAACGACGTGACCTGCCTGGTGGCACACGAGCCCCCTCTGATACCGGTGCTTCCGGACGCGCAGGCTGCCGAGCGCGCTCGGACCGGCGTTCGGGCCGCGTATGAGGCCAACGGGTCGGGCGCCGGAATGGCGGCCTTCATCGCCATGACTTCGTGGCGGGGAGAGTTCACTGACGACTACTTCGCCCAGCCCGCGCCGGAGCCCGCCAAGTACGGGATGACGACCGAGGACGACGGCTCGCGTGACGACCCCCTGCTGTCCGACCGATCCTGGGCAGTCAGCAGCTATCGCCCCGACGTCGACGCACTGGCCGTGGCGCCCACACGCATCGTGATCGCCGTGGGCGAGGAGTCCACGGGCACAATCACCGGAAGGACGTCGGTGGCGACCGCCGAACTACTTGGTCAGCGAGCGACCGTGTTCCCCAGCCATCACGGCGGCTTCTTGGGCGGCGAGTCCGGATACCCCGGCCAACCCGAGGCTTTCGCCCAGAAACTGCGCGACGTCCTGAACAAGGACAACTGACGCGGTGAGCTTCGCGGGTCAAGGGCGACCCCTTCGGTACTCCATCAACGTCACATTGGACGGGTGCTGCGATCATCGTGAAGGGTTCGCGGACGAAGACTTGCATCGTCACGCGGTCGAGAACCTCAACCAGGCCGATGCCCTTCTCTTTGGCCGGGTGACTTACGAAATGATGGAATCAGCGTGGCGGTCGCCGGCGCCGGCGGGAGCGAGACCTGATTGGATGGAACCCTTCGCCCAGACGATCAACGCGGCCAAGAAGTACGTCGTGTCGAGCACCCTGGAGCAGGTCGATTGGAACGCGGAACTCGTGCGCGGGGATCTGGGCAAGGCCGTTCAGCAACTCAAGCGGGAGTCGGGCAACGGACTGTTCACGGGAGGTGTGAAGCTCCCATTGGCGTTGACGGAGCTGGGATTGATCGATGAGTACGAGTTCGTGGTGCATCCCAGGCTCGCGGGCCACGGGCCGACGTTGTTCGCCGGGCTGTCGAAGCATGTCGACTTGAAGCTCGTGAGCCGGCTGGAGTTCGGCTCGGGGGCAGTGGCGATGCGGTACGAGCCGAGAAGGAGCTAGCTCTGGGCCCCAGGTCCGTCCGGGCCCCACATACCGGCAAGCGCAAATCCGCGCAGGACGACGGCCCAGACCAGCCCCAGAACGACCACCAGCAGCATTGCGAGTAGAAGCGGCGCCGGTCGGGTCCACCCAATCAGCATGCTCGCCAACGCCCCCACGACGGTCGCCATCCAAAGCGGTCGGTAGACGGATGCGAGCCGGCTCGCATCCGCGAGGGCTCTCCACGTCGGGACCAAGAACAACAAGCCCACAGCGACCGCTCCTGAGAGGAGCCATGACGTGGGTGCGGGAGTGCTGTCGTCATGCGCGTGCTCGATCAGGCTGACCATCCCGGCTCCCGCGGCCGCAATCGAAAGCGTAATTGGGTAGTGACTCAGCATCCAGCTGGCGAGGGCGGGACCATCCGGCTTCGGTAATTTGCCTCCGACGACGTCGAAGTAGATCCACCAGAACCCGAAGCCGACCGCCAATGCGATCAGGCCAGTCGAGATTGTCATGACATCGTGTTTCGACTGAGATAGTCCGTCGACTACGCCGAACACAACCTCGCCCAGGACGATGATCGTGATCGTTGCGAAACGCTCGACCAGCGAATCGGTGGGAGCCATGCCTCGGCCCAGGCCGACGCGGGAACGCCCGAAAAGCAAGAGCAGGAATACCCATGCCACTGTGTAGATCGCCCAAACCATGAGTCGCGGCTCTGCCGGCAAGAAGGCACTGGCCAGGATCACGACGACCGAAACCGCCATCGCCGCGACATAACGTCCGGTGTCAATCAGGAACTCGGGATGCAGGCGGGCATCCTCCAGCCGGACCTCGTACCAGAGCCAGGTCATCACGACCAGGAATGCGGTGTAAGCGATCGCGAAACCCCCGCCTCCGCTGCCCGCGTCGCCCGCATACACGGCGAGGATGGCGAGAATGCCAATCTGCAGGAAGAAATACGTGCGCGTCCTTCCGTCAAGTCGGCCATGCAATTCGAGATAGAGCGAACCGTTGGCCCAGGCGATCCAGGTCAGCGAGAAGACGACCACGAATTCGAAAAATCCGTTCGCCGAGAGGTGCGCAGCCAGATGATTTCCCGCCTGCGCGATGACGGTGGCGTAGGCAAGGTCGTAGAGAAGCTCGAGGGGACTGACACGGCGGTCGACGATCGTTTCGCCATGCGGGCGAGGCGGGCGCCAGAACCAGTCCTTGAAAAGTTGAAGCGCCCGGCCGGTCGCTGGACCGGAGCTAGCTGCAGGCTCGATTGGCACGAGATATTCTCAGCTCAATCCTCATCTGATCGCGGTAGCGTTAGATCCGACAGCCGGCTTCGGCGCTGGAACCCTCGAGTCCGACAGGAGGTACATGAGATGCCCGATCACAAGATCGGTACCCGCGAGGAATGGCAGGCAGCCCGGGACGAGCTCGCCAAGCTCGAGTCCGAGCATGCGGAGCGGAACGAGGAGATCAAGACAAAGCGTCTCGAACTACCCTGGGTCCCGGTCGAGAAGGAGTACGAGTTCGACACCGAGGGCGGCAAGAAGACACTCGCTGAGCTCTTCGACGGGCGCTCGCAGCTGCTCGCCTACAACATCATGTTCGGCCCCGACTACACGATTGGCGCCTGCCCTGGCTGCACCAGCTTGGCCGACGGGCTCGACGGCTCTCTTGTCCACCTGAACCACCGCGACGTGACGCTGCTCTGTTTTTCGCGTGCGCCGATCGAGCGCCTGGCGGCTTACAAACGGCGCATGGGTTGGCAGTTTCCATACGTTTCGACATACAACACGGACTTTGCCTTCGACTACGGCCTCGCGCTGACAGAAGAGCAGGCCCAGCAGATCCCCGAGGTCAAGGAAATGATCGACAACGCGCCCGGCTGGCTCCAGGAGTGGTCGGACCAGGTCGGGGCCGAGCTCAAGGACGGCATCCGCGAAAATCCGAGCTGGATCGCCTTCGCGCGCGAGAACGGGACCGTCTACCACACCTACACCGTGTCGGCACCCGACCCGTTCGTCGCGCCCTACTTCAGCTTCTTGCTCGAGCGAACTCCGAAAACGCAACCCGCCGAGCCCCGTAGCTGGCGGAAGGACGAATACCCCGACTGAGTCCTCAGCTCACCGCTTTCTTGACGAGCGCGCCGATCCGTGCCTCGTCGGCGGGGGTCAACTTCATCAGCGCGAAGGCGGTCGGCCACATGTTGCCTTCGTCGAGGCGCGCCGCGTCGTTGAAGCCGAGAGTCGCGTACCTCGTCTTGAACTTCTGGGCGCTTTGAAAGAAGCAGACGATCTTGCCGTCTTTGGCATACGCGGGCATGCCGTACCAGGTTTTCGGCGAGAGGGCTGGCGCGCTGGCTTTGATGACCGCGTGGAGCCGCTTGGCCATATCGCGATCGGATGCCGGCAGTGCCGCGATCTTGGCGAGCACTTCGCTTTCGCCGTCCGCTTTTTGCGCGGCCACCTTCATCTCCTGAACGCGGTCCTGCATCGCGGCTTTTTCTTCGGCCGTGAATCCCTCGTACCTCTTTTTGGTCGTCCTGCATCGCGGCTTTTTCTTCGGCCGTGAATCCCTCGTACCTCTTTTTGGTCGCGGTGCTCTTGCCGGACTTCTTCTTGGCCTTCATTGGAGGTCTCCTCCCCTGCGAGTATTTGATGCGAACGACCTCATGCTAGGGTGCAAGCCGCCGCGGCGGCTTCTTCAAATCTGCTCGATCCCGCCAGTTATCGAACGACCCTATGAACGCCACGGCCAGGTCCCCGCTCGAACCGATCACAGACCGGCCGGAGCTGACGAGTGGTCCCGGTTCATCTGTCCATGACGCGTCAGGACCATAGAGGAAGTAGGCGTCCCAGACGATGCCGGCGTCGCCAGTGTGCTCAGCGAACCGTCCCAGACGATGCCGGCGTCGCCAGTGTGCTCAGCGAACCATGAGCCGACCACGCGGTTCGGGTAAAAGTTGGCGACTCGATGATCGTTCAGCACCTTTCTGTCGACCAGGCCTCGCGAATCGCCGGGCAACATGTCGAACCAAACGACATAGACCCGGACGTCCGATGAGGGGTACTTCTCCAGGATGTTGCTTCGCACCCAACGGGCGCCTGCGGCACATGTCGGTCAGGTCGGCGACAGCAATAGGATCAGACGAGGGTGTCCCGAGTCGCGACTGAAGTTCGCCCGCAGA
>WNFF01004736.1_pt1 | contig 11090 bp, 10 predicted proteins | sample 5400441 | NCBI WGS metagenome assembly WNFF01 (sample SAMN13153345, study PRJNA577476) | soil metagenome | isolation source: 120 cm saprolite under Douglas fir tree site 2 hole 3 replicate 1 | place: USA:California | collected 2015-04-18
TTCCAGTAGTTGTTGTGTGCAGTGAGCCCGGTGGAAGGCAGCGTGGCTTGTTGCACAAGCGCGTTATGCGTGACGTAATTGTCTTCCGAGGTGCGCAGAAACCATTGCGACTTCGAGGACTGCGCCCAGTCGAACCGAAGCGAGCCGATGTAATCGCGAAAGGGAACTGGAACGTTCTGCGGTACGGCGATGGAGCTGACCCCGGGGATCAGACCTTGCGAGGCAAGTTGCGCGAGCGCATCGAACTGGGTGGCGCTGGCGGGACTGTAAGCGATGCTGGCGTTTTCGCGGACGTACTCGAGAGATGAAAAGAACCACAGCTTGTCAATCTTGACCGGTCCGCCCAGCGTCGCCACATAATTCTGCCGGGAGAAAGGCTGCTTGGGATTTGGAGCAGGATTCTCGATCGGAAAGCGGGCGTTCAACGCCGCAGCGCGCTCGTAGAAAGCGCCGCTGCCATGCCACTGGTTGGTGCCGCTACGCGTGGTGATGACGACCGAACCAGCGGTGCTGCCTCCGCTGTCGGCGTCTTCCTGGGCGGTGCGCATGGCGAATTCCTGAATCGCGTCTGGAGAAAAGTTCTGCAGAAAGCCGCCAATCCAGTCATCGGAATTGTCGCCACCGTCGACGGAGAGTTCGTTGTTCAGGGCGGAGCTTCCGCCGGTAGCGACCGCGGTGATGCGCGCCTTCGTAGGGTCGGAAGGTTCGACAGGCTGAGTGCCGGGGACGAGATACGCCATGTTGGCAAAGCTGCGCGCGGCGAGCGGAAGAGTCTCAAGATCCTGCCGGGTGACGATGCCCTGATGAATGGCGCTGGCCAAGTCAATGGGCTGGGTAGTAATGGAAGAAGTTTCGGCCTGAACCTTCACAGTCTCCTGCACGGACAATTTCAAAGTGACCGTAATGTCGCGGACGGTGGCGACCGCGATTGAGACATTGGCTTCCGCCGCACCAAAGCCCTTTGCGTTCACGGTGATGTGGTAGTTGCCGGGAAGCAGATCGTCGAGACGAAACTCGCCCCGGTCTTCGCTGGTGGCCTCACGCCGCACCTTGGATCCGGACAACTGCGCAATAATCGCCGCCGATGGGACGCGGGCGCCCGTGGCATCCTGCACCGTGCCGCGCAGCGATCCGCGCGAGTTCTGCGCGTGCAGAGTTGCCGTCAGGAGAAGCGCGAATAAAGTTAGGACGAATGCGGTCTGGCGTGAATAATCTCTCATAGATCGGACAAGACCGATCGGACAAAACCGAGACTAGACTACGGCGTTGGCTACTACCAGAGGTCGTAGGGCATGTCGGTCGGCGCGTTTTCTCCCCGTGACTTCGCGGCAGTTCTTTGCGATCCCGTTGCGATCCCCGCGATTCAAGGCTTCGAACTCGCTAGTCGTTCATAAGTCGCTTAAACGCGGAGGTCGCAAAGAATTGCCGCGGATAGAGAAGAAGACCGCCTCCCAAAGGAAGGGTCGCCGCGAGCAGGGGTGGCGTCCGCCTTTTCTCCCTTAGGACGCAACGCAGGCTCATGAAAAAAGTGAGAAGATACTTGAATCAAACTATGTTTTCTCCGTGCTTGCCAGGCCCCCATAAACGCGTCCGTTGGCTCGCCCCTTTGATCATTGCCTTGGTCGCGTTTTTCCCGGTCCTCTCCCCGGCTCAGGACCTCGCCCGCCGTTTAATCCTCAAAGACGGCTCCTACCAATTGGTCACCAAGTATGAAGTCAAAGGCGACCGCGTACGCTATAAGAGCGCCGAGCGCGACGAGTGGGAAGAGCTTCCCTCCTCGCTGGTGGACTGGCCGGCCACCGAGAAATACGAGAAAGACCGCGCCGCCGCGCCCGCCATTCCCGAAGCCTACGCCCTCGACAAGGAAACGGACGCCGAGCGCGAAGCCGAAGAAGCGCACCTTCCCCAAGTCGCTCCCGGATTGCGCCTACCGGAAGATTCCGGCGTGTTCCTGCTGGATAACTTTCAAGGCCAGCCGCAATTGGTGGAGTTGCAGCAAACCGAGGGCGACATCAACCGCAACACCAAGGGAAACATCTTTCGCGGAGCCCTTAATCCTATAGCCAGCCCCAAGCAAACCGTCGAACTCGAGGGCGAACACGCCGCCGTGCGCGCTCACGTCGCCGTGCCCTCCATCTACATCAACGTGGAAGACGAATCTTCAAACCGGGCGCCCAGCGGTGAAACCGCGTCCGCCAAGCCGTCTGAACCCAGCCTTGACGCTCCGCGCGCCGAGCGGCAGAAACCGCAGCAGCCCGTACAACCTATCGTCCCTTTTGATCGTTTCCGCATCGTGCGCGCGAAAGTAAAAGGCGGCAAGCGCATCGTGGGCGACATCAAGCGCGCCGTTACCGGCAAAGTCAGCCAGGATCAAACTTACGTAAAGACCACCATCGACCGCGTCACCGGCGGCTGGCTCAAGCTAACCCCAATCGAAGATCTCGCGCCCGGGGAATACATATTGGTAGAAATGAAGGGAAACGAGGGCATGAACCTCTACGTCTGGGATTTCGGAGTAAACCCCAACGCGCCGGCCAATGCCAACCCGTGGAAGCCAGATCCGAAACCAAAGGGGAATTGAGTGATTGTGTAATTGGGTAATTTTGCAATTGAAAGACTAGAGGACAACGTCAGGTTTGAAATTGCCCAATTGCTCAATTACAAAATTGCCCAATTTCATTTCATCACTCCCCGCTGCGCAATCCCAATATTGTCCCGCGTCGTGTTCTTCACCAGATACATCATCTCGTCAGCCTGCCGGATGATGTCGTGCGTATCTCGCGCATCGTGCGGATAGGTCGCCAGACCGATGGAAGCCCGCACATTCAAATTCAGCCCTTCCTCACGGCAGAAGTTGCTGGCGCGCAGTCCATCGCGCAACCGCTTCGCTACTACCAGCGCCTGGTCCTTGCCAGTCTGCGGCAGCAACACAACGAACTCATCCCCACCGTAGCGAAAGGCATAATCAATCAAACGCAATTGCGCCTTCACCAGGTATCCAATTTCCGCCAGCAGTTTGCTGCCAATCAAATGTCCGTGAGTGTCGTTGACCTGCTTGAAGTGGTCGAGATCGATGAACAGCACGCTGAATTCATATCCGAAGCGCGACGAGCGGTAGACCTCGGTATCCAGCGTCTTGTATAAGTGCCGAGCGTTGTAAAGTCCAGTGCAGTCGTCGGTAATCGTCAACTCCTGGATTTTTTCCACCCAGCGAGCATTCTCAATGGCGATGGCCGCATAGTCGCAGAGGGCCTGCAAAAAGAAAATTTCCTGCTCGTTGAATTGCGCCAGATCAACATTCACCAACTGGATCACGCCCAGCACTCGCAGCCTGGACCGCAGCGGCACGCAGACCACCGACCGCGTTTCCCACTGCGTCGTTTCGTCGATGCGCCTGGCAAAGCGCGGATCGTTTTCCACATCCGCGGAAATCACCTGTTCCCCGTGCTTGGCCACCCATCCGGCAATCCCTTCGCCCATTTTCAGGCGGACATTCTTCAAAGCTTCCGCGGCATCGCCCACCGCGATGGCGAAGTAGAGTTCATTGTGCAACTCGTCCACCATCAGCAACGACCAGGTGTCTGGACGGAAGTATTCCGCCATCTTTTCCATGATGGTCTGCAGAATGGAGTCGAGGTCCAGCGACGATGTGAGGGCCTTGGCCACATCGTGGAAAATGGTTACTTCCTGGGTATGGCGGGTTAGTTGGGTGCCGGTGCCCTCGGACATTCCTGGTTCCCTGACCTCAGTTCCTTGGTCTCATCTGGACGGAGCAACAGTTCCAAAAATTATATGGGTGCCCCGTCACTGGAGCAACGAACCTTAGTAACTGGAACCCCTAAAGCCAACGCCGTGCTGATCTTAGAACGGACCGCGTTCGTACCTTCGTGTCCCGAGCCTGCCCTGAGCCACGTCGAAGGGTGGTTGATGAATTTAGCCCGCCACCGGCGTATCTTTAAACCCATGCACTCGATGACTCGTAACCGAATCGCGGTCTCAATCGCCTTCTTGCTGGCGATGATTCTCTCACCATCCCTGCCAGCCCAGGATTCGTCTGCCGACCCAAAATCCATCCCTGTGATCGACGGCGGCATCGGTCCTTGTTCCGCCGATTTCACAGTCACAGATGCGACCGGCGCGCCGGTCTATGACGCCAAAGTCAGGGTGCACATCGCCTACAGATTCATGAACGCTCACAAACTGGATCTGGAGGTCGGAACCAACGCCGCCGGCAAAGCCCGCTTCACCGGACTCCCCGAAAAGACTAAGCAAGGACTTGTGTTCCACGCCTCCGAAGGCGGCCGGGAAGGCTCAGCTTTCGACGATCCCGCGAAGACTTGCAAAGCGGACCTCACCATCGCTCTGGCGAAAAAACCCCAGTAGCCGCATCTCCCCGCTCGGAACGTTTTCCCGGAAACCCGGGGGCCTTGTCCCTCGGATTGTCCCACTATCGATCCCTTCTGGCATATGCGTTCGCATTCGCCTATGATTACTTGCGTCTGGATGCGGGCGCAGACTTAACCACGCCCGCCGGAGCCGGCCTTGGGAGCATTCGGGGAAAAACTTCGCAAGCAGCGCGAGCAGCGTGGCCTCGCGCTCGATGCCATCTCTAACACCACAAAAATCAGCACCCGCATGCTGCGTGCTCTCGAAGACGAACACTTTGACCAGCTTCCGGGCGGAGTTTTCAATAAAGGTTTCGTACGCGCGTATGCCCGGCAAGTTGGGCTGGATGAAGAGGAGACGATCACTGACTATCTCGCCGCTTTGCGCGAGAGTCAGGTCCAGTCCCAGAAAATTTTGCCTGATTTCCGCAGCCCCGGAGTCAAGCCGGGTCCGATCACGCCCCCCGATCCTCGCCACCATACAGCCAGTGAGCGCCCGGCAGGCGATGGCAAAGACAATGGAAGCCAGAATCCGGCAGCAGAACGCCGGCGCAATGAAGAGCGCCGCAACGAAGTTCGCCGCACCCACGACCGTGACCACCACGATAAAGCGCTTCTGCCTGCATCACCCCGCAATCAACCCGGCCTTGATGCCAGTGGTCGCGGCGATGGCAGCCACGAGGCAGAAAGTCGTCTCCTGGAAAAGCCTCGCGAGCAAGATCGTGCGGGTCAAGATCAGTTTGAAAGTCATCGCAGTGAGGAACACCCGCAATACGGCTCTTCCTCCCTGCCGGGTTTCATCACCCTTGCCTCGGCGACGGAAAGCTCCAACGATTCCGCCGATACCCCTTCCCGGCGCATTTCCAAAAGCATGCTGGCCGCGGCTGTGCTCTTGCTGCTGACCGTGGTGGGCCTGGCAATGTGGAATTCTCAGCGACACCGCGACTCCGCGGCGGAATTGGTAACGAAACCCGCAGCCTCCCCGAATCAACCTTCTTCTTCGCTCCCCGCGCAGTCCCCGGCACCCCCGCTGGCATCCGCTTCCGCAGCTTCGCCGAAGACTGGATCAACTTCGTCTCCAGCAAAACCTTCAGCAATAAATTCCTCTTCGGCGACGCCGTCTATCCCCGCTAAGTCGTCGAACCCAAGCGTGGCGCCTAAGCCTGCCGCGATCCCGTCCGCCGCCGACTCTGTGGTCGCGAAAAATACCACTCCAATGCTGGCGGCCAAGCCCGTACCTACTTTCACGCTCATGATCCGCGCTGACCAGACCACTTGGATTTCCATCATCGCCGACGGAAAGCCCGAGACTCATGAGACTCTGATTGCGCCCGCTCACACTTCGGTCAGGGCAACCCGCGACGTGGCCGTCAAGGTCGGAAACGCCGCAGGTGTCAGTTTTCAACTGAACGGCAAAGAATTTCCCGCCCAAGGAAACGTTGGGGAAGTGAGAACTTACGTTTTCGACGCCACGGGAATCAAACCAGGACCGCCGACTCCAACCCCCACCCCAAATCGCTAGCGCTGGTCGAGTCGTTCTCAAGACGCTGTATTCATAAGCCCCAGATATAAATTCGGAGGGAACGCTATGGCAATGTTCAGCCGCGAAGCGGCGCAAGAATACAGCCCGCAGACAACGCGTAGGGGCGAAAGCCAAATCGTTGTCAGCGCGTTAGGCCTGGGCAAACCCCGACTGGCAGAGGCAGTGGCATTCTTTACGCGGTCGTCGTCCGTGCCCGTTTGGAAGATATCTGCTGGAGAATTTCCCGCACCGCCGCCAATAATTTTCCCGATCCCTTGTCCAATTCAAGAGCAGACTTTTCCAGGAACCCGAGCGCTCCATCTTTCCGCAGCCGCTCGGCATTCTTCTGTGACATGCCGGTCATGACCACTACCGGAATCGCCTTGGTCAAACTTTCTTTTTGCAGCGCCGCCAGCACATCCGGCCCGCTCATCTTGGGCAATAACATGTCCAGCAGAATCAGGTCTGGCAATTTCTCCCGCGCCAATCGCAGAGCCTCCTCGCCGTCAGCCGCACTGCACACTTCATAGCCCGCGCGCGCCAGCGCTCGTTCCGTTGCCAATCTCAGAAACTTACTGTCCTCCGCAAGCAGAATCTTGATCATCGTCTGTAGCCTTTTTCTCGCTGATTTTCTTCGACTGACGACCTGTTCGCTTTGTCATCGTTCAGCGTCTCTGTTAATCCTGATTCGCAGCAACTTCCTCTGTCTATTGTCTATCGGCGAAATTCGGAATCTCAAAAGAGACTTCCCCAGGCGACGGCCTTCCACCTTAGACCTTCCTAATAAATGCGGGACCAATCGTCTCAGTCAGGTAGTCAAGAGGACATTTCCCGCTTCACAATCTCCTTCCGAATTCATCACGGTGCTGAAGTAGCGCTCGCACAGAATTTGTAAACACCGCACGAGCCGCCTTTAGATCTTTTGGCAGGATCGTTTTTGCGATCAGCAGCATCGCCGCTCCGTGCGCCAACATCCACAAAGCCACTGTGAGCCCTACGTAATCGTCGGGCGATCCGCCAAATCTTTGCGCGAGCTTTCGCCTCATGGCCTCGACCCCAGGCCGGCCCGGCTTGTTCCCCTTATGGCTCGAACTCCGCGAATAAAACAGTTCATACTCGTGCTGGTAAAACAGTTCGTACTCGTGGGGATGGCTGAGCGCGAAATCAAGATAGAGTTCGCCAGCCTCTTCCGGCGACGCAGCCCGCTCCAGCAGCGCGTTAAACTCCAGCCGGGTGCGTTGCACCAGCGCGCGCAGAATATCGTCCCGGTCGCGAAAACGCCGGTAAACCGCAGGAGTGTTTGTCTTCGCCGCCTGCGCGATCGCCCGCATCGTGAGAGCTCCTTCCCCGCCTTTCCTCCATAGTCTCTGAGCTGCATCCAGAATTTTGTCTTCCAGTTTTGGGTCCGGTCGCCGCGGCATGTTTCCCTCCAGGAAACGGCTGGCACAGTCATTTATGTGTATACAGCGTAAACATAACATTCTGCAATCGTTTAAATAGTCCCTCGTTCAGCCCGCAGTCGGCTCGCCGCCTTATCCGATTCGGCCACTATTATGTTGACAACGTACACATAACGATGTATAACTTATTAAGTCCCTGGGCCCCCTTCCGGCATTTTAAATTTCTTATAAGGAGTTGCAGGATGTATTCATGGGAGAACCCTGACGATCGCGTGGCCATCGTCAACTTAAATTCCGAATTACGCCACGCTCAACTAGAGCTGCTCAGCGCCCATTGCGCTACACACCAATTGCGACTGCGGTTCTCGGCGGACGATCTGGCCCGTTTCGGTCAGCGCGATGTCCTGCGCAAGTCCGTTCAGGCGGCCTCCGCTCTCAGCGAATATTACACATCCATCGAAAAGAAAATTCCGTCCGTGGAAGCCGTTTCTGAGCCTCTCACCCGGCTTAGTGAAGATCGCATCCTCGAAGCCGTCGATCTGGTTTCTTCCTTCCTTCGCGAGCAGCGCGAACGCTACTTCCATTCCGCCGCGCCGCTCACCAGGCACCACAAAGCGCTCATGTGGCCCTATTTTTCGTCAGCTCTGCTCGAGCGCGTGAAAATCGTCGAACTCGATGGATCCCGTGTTCCCAATCCGCCCTTTTACGAAGAAGCCAGAGCCCTGGGTTTCGCGAATCTCCCTGATGTCACTCATATGCACGCCCTGACTTTTCTTGACGTCGTCGTCTTCAACGAGAGGATTAGCGAGCGCACTTTGTTTCACGGCCTCGTGCACGCCGTCCAGTTTGACCTTCTCGGACTTGAGCGCTACTCCGATCTCTTCGTGCGCAGCTTCGTTAAAACCAAACTCCATTTTTCGGTGCCCCTCGAAGCCCAAGCGTTTTCGCTCGAATCAAAGTTCCTGGGCTCGCCGGCGCAGCGTTTTTCCGTCGAGGATCAGGTTGGTCTCTGGATCAAACAGGGCCGCTACTAACCGGATCGCCGGCCACAATTTTCCGAAGCCACCACGTTTCGGATCCTACGTCCTCCTCCAGGACGGTTTCCGGGATGGCGCAAGCTGTCCCGGAAACCTCAACAAGTTGTTGAACCCCCACGCTGCAAGGGGACGGCGTCAGCCGTCCCCGTTGTCTTATATGTTTGGCGCTGAACGCTCTCTATGACGCCAGTCAGTGCGGTCCGGGCAGTGCTGAACCGTCCACGCACTCTCGCACCCGATCGAGCAGCAGCTCGCGCTCTCGCGCATTTTGTGTTAGCGACGCTGCGCGTGCAAACTCCGCGCGCGCTTCGTCGAAGCGGCTTAGCTTTTTAAGAAGGTCACCACGCACGCTCGGCAACAGATGATAGTTCTGAAGCGAACGCTCCGCAGTCAGCGCATCCACGAGTTCAAGTCCGGCTGCCGGACCCTGCGCCATCGCGACCGCAACCGCGCGATTCAGTTCGACGACTGGAGAAGGACTGATCCGGGCAAGTTCGCCGTAGAGCGTCACAATGCGAGCCCAGTCGGTTTCGTCCGGCGTGCGCGCTCGCGCATGACAAGCCGCAATTTGAGCCTGCAAAGCGTATGGACCAGGCGGCGCCCTCAGCTTTTCCGCATGCGCCAGCGCGGCGAGACCACGACCGATGAGCAGTTGGTCCCAGTGAGCGCGGTTTTGATCGAAGAGCAGGATGGGCTCGCCCGACGGCCCCGCGCGCGCCTTGGAACGTGACGCCTGAATCTCCATGAGCGCAACCAGTCCGTGGACCTCAGGCTCCTGTGGCGCGAGCCCGGCCAGGATGCGCCCCAGCCGCAACGCATCTTCGCAGAGCGCGGGCCGCATCCAGTCGTCGCCTGCGGTCGCCGAATATCCTTCGTTGAAGATGAGATAGAGAACCCCGAGCACCGAGGACAGCCGCGCGCCCAATTCCGCCCGGCGCGGAACTTCGAAAGGCACGCGCTTTTCCGCGAGAGTCCGCTTTGCCCGCACAATGCGTTGCGCGATGGTCGCCTCTGGCACCAGGAAGGCTCGCGCGATTTCGTCGGTGGTCAGGCCTCCAAGTAAACGCAGGGTGAGCGCAACCTGAGCTTCGGTAGACAGCACCGGATGACACGAGATAAAAACCAGCCGCAGCAAGTCGTCGCCCACATCGTCATCGAGAGCAGAATCCAGATCGGGCACAGCCATCTCTTTCGCGGCAAGTTCGCGGCCCAGCTCCTGGTGCTTGCGATCGAGACGCGTGTTTCGACGGAACTGGTCTATGGCACGATGTTTCGCCGCGGTCATCAGCCATGCGCCCGGATTATCCGGGACGCCCGCCTTCGGCCATTGTTCAAGCGCGGCGACCAGAGCATCCTGCGCTAGATCTTCGGCGAGGCCGACATCGCGCACGATACGCGTGAGCGCGGCGATGAGCCGGGGTGACTCAATCCTCCAAACTGCATCGATGGTGCGATGGGTATCAGTAGCCACTGCTACCCATCACACCATCTTCGATACCCTCGCGCAAGCCCGGCCGCTACGCCTTATGAAGCCTGCTTCTGCGCCGCACGCGACAGCTCCTTTACGTGTTGAGCGAAATCCTCCGGCCCAAAAATCTGGCGAATCTCGGTCTCGCCCTCAAAGCCGGGCCAATATTTCTTGTGAAGCTCCATGAAGCGCACCGCCCCCTCAATCGCCTCTTCCTTCGACTTCAGCTCAAACTCGGCATAGCCGCCGACCACTTCCTTGGCTTCGGTAAAAGGCCCGTCCGTCACCTTGATTTGTCCGCCGGAAAGCCGGACGCGGGTGCTCTGCGCCATCGGTCCAAGTCCCCCGCTACCGCGAATCGTGCCGGCTTTGACCGCCTCTTCGGTGAGTATCGCCATGGCGTCCATAAACTCCTTGGGCGGCGGGCCTGAGGGTTCGGCATGCTTGACCATCATCATGAATCGCATCGTCCTATCTCCTTTTTCTTTCGGATCGGGAGCTGGCTCCTTCCGACAGTTTCAGTCGAATCTCGAACCAGCTCTACTAGTACGTCGAACAAGAGACTCCGAAATCGACATGCGTCCAAACTATTTTTGTCGCGCCACCAGCTTGCGCTGCCGCGCCTCCTGCTCCCGCAGCTCAGGCGTCAGCTCAGGCCCGAAATCTTTCGCTTCGAACACCTGCCGAATCTCAATCTCAGACTCGCCCGGCATAGGATTCGGGCAGCGCTTGACCCACTCGACCGCCTCTTCCATCGACCTTACCTGCCACAGCCAGAATCCGGCAATCAACTCCTTGGTCTCAGTGAACGGGCCATCGATCACGCTCCGCTTCGTTCCCGAGAACCGGACGCGCTTACCTTTCGAGCTCGGCTGCAGCCCTTCGGCCGCGAGCAGCACCCCGGCCTTCACCAACTCTTCGTTAAATTTTCCCATTTCTTCGAGCAATTCACGGCTCGGCATGACTCCCGCCTCAGAATCCTTGCTGGCTTTCACCATCACGATGCATCGCATTGTCCTGTCTCCTTATTACTTTTACGATAACCTCTACTTTAACGTCGAATCACCGTCAGTCAGATCGACAAATTCACAATCCTTTTTTGGAAGCGCGTCGCCCTCATCCCCGAAGCCATCCCGCGCCAATACCTTTCCAACCATAACCAGCAGCAACGGCCAGGCCGAGATCAATACTTGCTTAAGGAAAATCTGCAGAAACCGCTGGTGATCCGCGGCAGAGGCTTGCACGAATCGGGAAACGGTGAAGACGACGCCAGGCAGC
>WNFF01059538.1_pt1 | contig 11089 bp, 11 predicted proteins | sample 5400441 | NCBI WGS metagenome assembly WNFF01 (sample SAMN13153345, study PRJNA577476) | soil metagenome | isolation source: 120 cm saprolite under Douglas fir tree site 2 hole 3 replicate 1 | place: USA:California | collected 2015-04-18
GCATTTTCTGCACATAGGCGGCGTCGATGTGAATGGATTTTTCCTTGAGATCCGGCGCATTGAAGCTGACCTCATCCAGCAGGCGTTCCATGATGGTGTGCAGCCGGCGAGCGCCGATGTTTTCCGTGGACTCGTTGACCTTGAAGGCGAAGCCGGCGATGGCATCCAGAGCGTCGCGGCTGAATTCGAGCTTCAGGCCCTCGGTCTCAAGTAATGCCGTGTACTGCTTTACCAGAGAAGACTTCGGTTCGGTAAGAATCTTGATGAAGTCTTCCATGGTGAGCGATTTCAGCTCCACGCGAATCGGGAACCTGCCCTGCAGTTCGGGTATAAGGTCGCTGGGCTTGGAGACGTGAAAAGCGCCGGCGGCGATGAACAGAATATGGTCTGTGCGGACCATGCCGTAGCGGGTATTCACCGTGGTGCCTTCGACAATCGGCAGGATGTCGCGCTGCACGCCCTCGCGGGAGACGTCCGGGCCATGCCCGCTTTCGCGTCCGGCGATTTTATCGATTTCGTCCAGAAACACGATGCCCGATTGTTCCACGCGGTCGACCGCGATGCGCGTTACCTGGTCCATATCCACCAGGCGCGACTCTTCTTCCTGAATCAGGTATTCGAAGGCTTCGCTGACCTTCATCTTGCGCTTCTTGGTCCGCGGGCTGAAGAGGCTGGGGAGCATGTCCTTGAAGTTGACATCCATCTCTTCGGCGCCCTGATTGGTGATGATCTCGAAGTGGGGCATGGAGCGTTCGCGCACGTCGATGTCGACGGTGCGTTCGTCGAGCTGGCCTTCCTGCAGCTGCTGGCGCAGCTTTTCGCGGGTGCGCGCCATGGATTCGCTTTCACCGGCGGGCAATGCCGGCTGGCCCAGGGACGAAGACGAAGACGATCCCGGGGCCGCGGCGGGCGCCGCGGGCCCGGGCAGCAGCAGTTCGAGCAGGCGTTCTTCCGCCTGATGTTCGGCCTTTTCGGCTACCTCTTCCAGTTTTTCTTCGCGCACCATGTCGATGGAGATCTCCACCAGATCGCGGATAATCGATTCGACGTCGCGTCCCACATAGCCGACTTCGGTGAATTTTGAGGCTTCGACCTTCAGAAAGGGCGAATCGGCGAGCTTGGCCAGCCGCCGCGCGATCTCCGTCTTGCCCACGCCGGTGGGCCCGATCATGATGATGTTCTTGGGCATGATCTCTTCGGCCAGCTCGGGAGCGAGCTTCTGGCGGCGCATGCGGTTGCGCAGGGCGATGGCCACGGCCCGCTTGGCTTCGTGCTGACCGACGACGTATTTATCGAGTTCGACGACAATTTCGCGGGGCGTAAGATCGTCGAGAATCACGCCCGCTTCTTCAGCGATGGAAGGTAAATAGATGGCCATGGTTACTGCTCCTTGCTTTTCCGGCCTGGCCAGTGGGGGAGCGGTGCAACCACGCCCGCGGGACGGTGTTGTTTTAAATTGCGTGTGTTGAGAATTTCAGAAAACTTTGTCATCATTCCGCTGCTTTTGCCGGTCCCGGCGCGGTCTTGCCGTCCGCGTCAGAGAGTTCTTCGATCGTAAACGTATCATTGGTATAAATGCAGATTTTCCCCGCGATCTTCATAGCTTCCTCGGCGATCTTGCGCGCCGGCAGATCGGTATTTTCCACCAGGGCCTTGGCTGCGGCCAGAGCGTAGGGGCCTCCGCTGCCGATGGCCGCCACGCCGCCGTCGGGCTCGATCACATCCCCGCCGCCGCTGATCATGAAGGTCGATGTCACGTCCGACACCAGCAGCAGGGCTTCGAGATGCCGCAGCACCTTGTCGGTGCGCCAGTCCTTGGCCAGTTCGACCGCCGCGCGCCCGAGATTGCCGTGGTACTGGTCGAGTTTGGCTTCGAAACGGGCAAACAGAGAAAAGGCGTCGGCGGTGGAGCCGGCAAAGCCCGCCAGAATTTTCTCGTTATAAAGCCGCCGGATTTTTTTGGCGGTATGCTTGATGACGCTTTCGCCGAGCGTCACCTGTCCGTCGGACGCCATGACAACGCTGTTGTCGCGGCGCACGCAGAGGACCGTGGTGGAGCGAATCCTGCTCTGATTTTTCGTGGGTTTCAGTGCTGTTCTGGATGGCATGAGGGCAATTACTAATTATACAGCGGGAAGGGGAAGACGGGAGCCATAACCACAAACGCGGTGACGCCTGTTATTTGGCGGGCGGGTCGTGGATAATCTCCTAAGGATTTGGCGATTCGGATCGGACGAATCCTCCCTTTAGTCCCGATATTTTGAGGAGTCTGGCGCTGTGACACAAACGGAAGATTATTTTCGCGAAAGAGCGCGGCGTGCCGACCGCACGGAAACCCTGCGGATTCTGGACCGTGCGGGCAAAGGAAAGCCTCCAGTGAAGGGCGATGAACTTTTGCCCAGACGGCAGAAGGGTGAGCGCAAACGCAGACAAACGAAAACCGGCGCCGTCAGGCAATGGTGAGCAGGATGGCAAAGTGGTCTGGCTCATCACGTTTTTTAACTCCTCTGCGCTGTCTGCCGGCGGTTGGCACTGAGCAAAAACTGATGGCTCGGTTGAGCGATCAAAGCCAGGTTCTTCATCTGTTTTTGGAACTTTAAATGCCGCTTGACCAATCAATAGGATTGGGTAACACTACGTGAAGACCGTCCTGCGGGGAGAGGTGCGAATGGCCACAGCTACAAGAGCCGAACAGGGAGATGCGATGATCCCTGCTGGAAAGACTCTCATTGGCTACGAAGAGGCAATGGAGAAACTCAATGCGGATGAAGCATTTCGGGCCACCGTTTACGCGATGAATACCCTGTTGATTCAGAAGGGTTTTTACACTTCCGAGGAATTCCGTTTTCAATTCCGGCAGTCAGCACAAAAGCAGCTCCGGAAGAAGCGGCGTTAGCGCGGCTTAGGTCGCGGCGGTTCGTTTTTACTATAGGTTTTCGGCATTCCGCATTTCATTGCATCACGACAGAGACGATGATCTCCTCTGTCACAGAACAGGCATTCACACTCGCACCACCCCCAGAACTGCGTACTTTGATCGGTTTTTTCTTCCCCCATCATTTCCTCATCTTTTGGATTCAGAGTTGCGGCCGCTTGCGAAGTCTCTCGACTCCTCGCTTACACTGGAGAAGTTAAAATACCATAGCTCCAGTGACTCCTCCCTTCAACATAGAAGCCCAGACCGGCCCCGCCCGTACAGGCCGCCTCACCACCGCGCACGGCGACTTTATATCTGCGTCCCGGACACGAACTGATCCGGGGTTTGGGCGGTCTGCATCGGTTTATGAGCTGGGACCGGGCGATTCTCACGGATTCAGGCGGGTTCCAGGTCTTCAGCCTGAATTCGCGGCGACCGCAACAAGAGCGATCCACCGCAAAGGACGCAACGGACGCTAAGGAAGAACAAGGGGGGAGTGACGTCGCAGCCCCCAAAAGCCTGGTTCGCGTCACCGAAGAGGGAGTCCATTTCCGCTCGCATCTCGACGGCACTTCGCACCTCTTTACTCCTGAGCGATCCATCGAGATCCAGATTGCTCTGGGCGGCGACATTATTATGGCGTTCGACGAGTGCACAGAAACACCCGCCACCCGTGAACGGACGCAGCAGTCCATGGAGATGACCCTGCGCTGGGCCCGGCGTTCGAAGGATTATTTCGAGGCGCACAAACATGAAGTCCCGTGGGCGGCGGAACGCGCGCCGCGAACTCAGGCGCTGTTCGGGATCGTGCAGGGCGGGATGTATGCCGATCTGCGGCGCGAGTCGGCGCTGCGCACCGTGGAACTCGATTTCCCCGGTTATGCGATCGGGGGGCTGAGCGTGGGTGAATCGCGGGAAAAGACCATGGAAATGCTGGCGGCGGTGCTGGAAATCCTGCCTCGCGACAAACCGCGCTACGTGATGGGTGTGGGATATCCGGAGGAAATCGCGCGATATTCCGCCATGGGCGTGGATATGATGGACTGCGTTTTACCGACCCGGGCGGCGCGCCACGGACTGCTGTTTACCTCGGAAGGCCGGCTGAACATCAAAAATATCCGGTTTGCCCGGGACCAGGGCCCGGCCGACCCTCGGTGTGGCTGCCGGGTCTGTTCGCGTTACAGCCGGGCTTACCTTCGCCATCTCTTTGTGACCGGGGAGCCACTGGCCGGAATCCTCAACACCCTGCATAACCTGTCGTTCTACCTTGACACCATGCGGACTGTGCGTCATGCTATACGACTTGGGGACATCTCAGGACTTTGTACAGGCGGTGTGCCGTCGGACGTGTAGCCTGAGCGCCCCGGTTTGAAGCGCGCCAGAAGACCTCCGAATTGCTTCGGTACCGACGAAGATCGAGACCACGGGCGGTATCACCAGCGGTAATTTAATCGAACAGGAATCTCCCGGGGGAGATGTGCGCTATCGGACCGTTAAAATATCGGCGTTAAAAGAAATCGGGCACTGAAAAATAAAAACATAAATGACCCAGACTCTCATCGGTACTTATCTCCTGCAGGGCGGCTCGCCTGGCTTCGGCCTGGCGTTGTGGCCCCTGCTCTTCATGTTCGCAATTTTCTATCTGTTCCTGATCCTTCCCCAGCAGAAGCGGCAGAAGCGCTGGCAGGAAATGGTGAACACCCTTCAGGCGGGCGACAAGGTCACCACTTCCGGCGGAATCCGCGGATCGATCATCGCGGTCAAGGATGATGTCGTGCACCTGCGCGTGCCGCCCGACAACCTGCGCCTCGAAGTCGCCAAATCGGCGGTGGTATCGGTGGCGCGGGACGATGAACCCGCCGTGGAAAAGAAGTAGATCAATACAGGGAAGCCAAATCGGAATTCAGACCAATGCAGAAAAACATAACCGTCAAAATCGTAGTGATCGTGGCCATCCTGGTGGTATTCACGGCCCTCATTTTTCTTGGCAATAACTGGTCGGTCAGCGTCGACGCCATCCGGCAGCGCGGCCTTATGGCGGGGTTGCAGGAAAGCATCCATCTCGGCCTCGATCTCAAGGGCGGCGCCCACTTCATCTATCAGGTCAGGGTGAATGAGGCGGTGAGCGCCCAGTCCGACGGCGCCGCCGAACTGCTGGCGGAAGAGATGCGGAAGGCGAAAGTGCCCTTCACCGATATCAGCAAACCCGATCCGGTCAACCGGCCCGACGAGATCGCAGTCAAAGGAGTTACCGGAAACGGCGCGGGTGAGCTCAACCGCATCGTCGGCGAGCGTCTGGTGGAATACAATCCGCCCACCGGCGGCCCCGACGGCGCCTATGTGATTCGGATGAAGCAGGCGGAGCTGAGCAATCTCAAGAATCGCACGGTCGAGCAGTCCATCATCGCCATCCGCAATCGCATCGATACGCTGGGCGTGAGAGAGCCGATCATCCAGGAGCATGGCCTGGCCAGAATCCGCGAATTGATTCAGTCAACCGCCCGTCTCGAAATTCATCAGCTTTACGGCAATCCCGCTGCCATCAATGGCGGCATGGCGGTATTCTCCGATGAACAGGCCGCGATTGCGGCTTTTGGCGGCGCGCTTCCTCCCAATACGGTCCTCGTCCATGGACGCGATGTGACGGCTGCCAGAGAAGGCCAGGACCAGGTCTATGTAATCGGAAGGGTTCCGATCGTAGGTGGCACGGACGTTCGCGACGCCCAGCCGACCAGCGATGAAAACCGGCGACCCGCGGTCAGCTTCAACCTGAATACCGCGGGTGGGGAAAAGTTTGCGAACTTCACCCGCGAGCACAACGAGCGCGGCACGGACCCCAATCATTATCTGGCCATCGTGCTCGATAACCGGGTGCGTTCGGCGGCCTCGATCCGGGAGGAAATCCGGGAGCGCGGCCAGATCACAGGCGGCGACTTTACCGAAGAGCGTGTCCGCGACCTTTCGACGCTGCTTAGCTCCGGATCGCTTCCGGCCAGCCTGGTCAGCATCGAAGAACGGACAGTTGGCCCTTCGCTGGGCGCCGATTCAATCCGGCACGGCGTGCGTGCGGCGATTGTCGGCATGGCGGCGGTGATGATCTTCATGCTCATCTACTACCGGTTTTCCGGGGTGAACGCCGATCTTGCCCTGATTCTCAACCTGGTCATCCTTCTGGGGTTCCTGGGCCTGAGCGGAGCGACCCTGACCCTGCCGGGCATTGCGGGTGTGATTCTTACCGTCGGTATGGGCGTGGATTCCAATGTGCTGATCTTCGAGCGCATCCGCGAAGAGCTTCGAAACGGAAAGGCCCCGGCGGCCGCCGTGGACCAGGGTTTTGCCCGGGCGCTGCTCACCATTATCGACACGCACGTGACCACCATCGTCTCCGCCGCCATTCTGATTCTGTTCGGAACCGGGCCGGTGCGAGGCTTTGCCATCACGCTGATCTTCGGATTGCTGGCCAATCTGTTCACAGCGGTTTTTGTTTCGCGAGTGATTTTTGACGCCATCCTCGGCCGCAAAGGCCGCGGTGAAGCGCTGAGCATCTAGCTAGTTAAGGAAACGGACAACGTGGAATTTTTTCGCAATACAAACATAGATTTCCTGGGCAAGAAGTGGTATTTCCTCAGCTTCTCGCTGATCTTCAGCGTGGCCGGTTTGCTTTCGATGCTGTTCTGGCACAAGATCCCCCTGGGCGTGGATTTCCGGGGTGGCACGCTGGTGTATGTGAAATTTGTCCAGCAACCCAATGAAGATCAGATTCGGGCCTCTCTGGAGCGCGCGGGACTGCGCAATGCGCGCATCCAGCGCTATGACACCGCCTCGAGAAACGAAGAACTGGTCGATCTGCCGCAGCGCAGCGAATCGGGGACCGATGCGACCCAGGACCGCAACCTGGCCATCCAGGCCCTCGGCAGCGGCGCTCCCGCCGGGAAGCTGGATCTTAATAACATTGGGTTTGGCACGGTGCGCGATCGGCTGGTGGCCCGCGATCCGCTGCATGTCGCGCCTCAGCAATACGATGCTGTCGCCCACCAGATTCTCGATTTCCGCGACGACAGGCAGCACGAAGGCCTTTTTCGGAGCGTCGACGACGTCCGGCAGGCGGGAGTTCCGGCCGCCGTGGTGGATGCGCTGCAGCAGGATTTCTATACCAGTAACTTCCATGTTTTCAACGCGGAAATCGTCGGCCCGCAGGTCGGCCAGCAATTACGCCATCAGGCTGTGCTGGCGACTTTATATTCTCTGCTGGGAATGCTGATTTACCTTTGGTTCCGTTTTGAAATGATCTACGGAGTGGCCGCGGTGGTCGCCGTTTTTCATGACACTCTGATCACTATTGGCGCATTCTCCTTGACGAATACTGATATAACACTTACTGTTATCGCCGCGATCCTGACGCTGGTCGGGTACTCGATGAACGACACCATCGTGGTATTTGACAGAATCCGCGAAAACATCAAGATCATGCGTAGAGAGACCCTCGGAGAGGTCGTCAATCGAAGCATCAATCAGACCCTGAGTCGGACGATTCTGACTTCAGGACTGACGTTTCTGACTGTGCTTTCTTTGTATCTCTTTGGGGGAGAAGTACTTCACGGCTTTTCTCTGGCTCTGGTCATCGGTATTGTGATCGGCACATATTCCTCAATCGCGGTTGCCGCTCCCATGCTGGTCGCTTACCAGGATTGGCGTGCCGGGAAGACGAGAAATACCCCTTCCCCGGCGGCCCAGGGGAAAGTTCGCGCCAGGGCGTAATAAAAAACAAGATCGAAAGTGGTCACTTCGGGAGCAAAACCGGCCCTGCCGGTGTCCAATAGATTAAGACAACACTCCGTCTGAACTGGAGATCAGGGATGTTTGAAGACAGCTTAATGGAATCCGGCGGCATGATTCGGACCAACCAAAAGTGGACTCTGTTGATCTCAACAGTCGTGCAAGTCAGTCTGCTTGTGGTTTTGGTGATGATGCCGCTCTTTTATCTGGAGGCGCTGCCCAAACAGCAGCTGCTGGGCTTTCTGGTGGCTCCGCCACCTCCCCCGCCGCCGCCTCCGCCGGCGCCCCCCCAGATCGAACACGTCAAGCGCATCAGTGAAATTGTGAACGGCGAACTCCGCACTCCCAGCAAAATTCCCAAAGTCATCAAAATGATCAAGGAAGACGAGGCCCCGCCGCCTAACACCGGTGTTGTGGGCGGAGTCGTAGGTGGTGTGGCCGGCGGAACCGCCGGGGGTGTCATCGGCGGCATTATCGGTTCCGCCGCGGCGCCGCCCAAGGTCGCTCCTCCGCAGAAACTGCGTGTCTCCCAGGGTGTTCTCGACGGCAACAAAATCAGAGACGTTCAGCCTCTTTACCCGCCGATGGCCCGTGTTGACACGGTTATCACGGTCAAGTTCCACATGTAAGACCGGTTTCATCACGCCTCGCGCCGGCGGAACCATTCGCCGCGCGCGGGGAAACGGTGCAATCCGCAACACAGGTATGAACGAGAATTCGTCCGTTTGCAGGGGTCCCGGCGCTCCGGAGCGAATTGCATTGCCGGTTGTTGAAGATGGATTTTGAAGTTTCTTTAAAAGTTTCTTGAGGAGGAAAACTTAACTCATGTTTGTCGCAAATTTCGCCACTCTTATGCTAGCCAAGTCGCAAGTGCTCGGTGCCTGGTTTCTCCAGGCGACGGACGACTCGGGTGTGGGTTGGGACCCGATCCACCTGTGGGTCCAGATGGGCCTGCTCGCCAAAGGCGTCGTCGTTATTCTCTTCGTCATGTCGGCATGGTCCATCGGCGTGATGATCGACCGTTATATCGCGTTCAACGCCGCCCGCAAGCAGTCTCGTATGTTCGCGCCCGCGGTTGCCGGCGCTCTGCGTGAAGGCAAGCTGGATGAAGCGATCCGCGTCGCTGAACGCAACAAGAAGAGCCACCTGGCGAAAGTCGTCACCGCCGGCCTGCAGGAATTCAAGGCGCACACCGATTCCAGTGAGATTCCCGGCGAGCAGATTGAAGCCAGCAAGCGCGCCCTCGAACGGGCCGAAGCGATCGTCCACGCGGAACTCAAGCGCGGTCTGGGCGGCCTCGCCACCATCGGTTCCACCGCCCCCTTCGTGGGACTGTTCGGCACTGTGGTCGGCATCCTCAACGCCTTCAAGAAGATCTCCGAGCAGAAAGCCACCGGTCTGGCCGCCGTCGCAGGCGGTATTTCCGAAGCGCTGGTCACCACCGCTCTGGGACTGGGTGTCGCCATTCCCGCTGTGATGGCGTTCAACTACTTCACCGGCAAGGTCGAAGCCTTTGACGTCGAAATGGACAACTCTTCCAGCGAACTGGTCGATTATTTCCTGAAGAAAACCAGCAGCAGCAACATGGCCCGTCGGTAAGCCCAGGAGCGAATTATGGCAATCAACGTCCGGAACGAGGGCGTCAAGGTCAACTCGAACATCAACGTCACGCCCATGGTGGACGTGATGCTGGTGCTGCTGATCATCTTCATGGTGATCACGCCCATGTTGCAGAAAGGCGTGACGGTCAAGCTGGCCCAGGCCAACAACCCCGTGCAGATGCCCGATGCCGACAAGGAAGATGCGCTGATCGTGGCGGTCATGAACGACGGCGCCGTCTACTTTGACACGGCGAAGATCACGCCCGCGGAACTGACCCAGAAGGTCAGAGACCGCATTGCCAACCGCACCGATAAGCACGTTTACGTCAAGGCCGACGCCCGGGCGAAATACAAGGCGGTGGTGGACGTGGTCGACGACGTGCGGTCGGCGGGTGTGGACCAGCTGGGCCTGCTCACCGAACAGAAGAAAACCAAATAACTGAAGTTTTCCGAACGCGAGGGACAGATTTATGGCAATGACAACAGGGGGTGGAGGCGGGCAGACTGCCGACATCAACGTAACGCCCCTGATCGACGTGCTGCTGGTGCTGCTGATCATCTTCATGGTCATCACGCCGCTGACACCCAAGGGGCTGGAAGCTCTGGTTCCTCAGCCGCCGCCGCCCAACACGCCGCCTCAGAACGACAATCGCACGGTGGTGGTCCAGGTCATGGTCGGCGCGGAAGGCGGGAAGCCGAAGCTCAGGATCAACCAGGAAGATGTAACCTGGGACAATCTGAGCAGCCGGCTGACCGATATTTTCAAGACCCGCGCCGAACGGGTGATGTTCGTCAAGGGCGACGACAATCTCATGTTCCAGGACGTCGCTCAGGTCATCGACATCGCGCACGGCACCGAGGTCATCGACAAGATCGGCCTGATTACGGCCAAGATCGAAGCAGGGCAATAAGAGTCTGGCATGGCTCCTCATCGCGGGGCGGCGCCGCCGGCGCGGCCCCGTGGAATCATGTCAGGTAAGTTTTAAAAATTCTTAACTCCGGCAAGGAGCACGAAATCATGAACAGGAGCGCACGACTGGTGGCGGTCTTCGCCGTAGCAGCCGCGCTGTTGAGCGCCACGGGCTGTCAGATGCTCAAGGCCCGCGATCAGCTCAACAAGGGTGTGCAGGCGTACAAGAGCGCAAACTACGAACAGGCGATCGACCATTTCCGAAACGCGGTCCGCCTTGACCCGCAGCTGAAGGTTGCCAAGCTGTATCTGGCCACGGCGTATACCTCGCAGTACGTTCCCGGCGTGGAAACCAAAGAGAACATAGCCATGGCCGAACAGGCCGTCGAGCAGTACAAGGCCGTGCTGGCCGAGGACGCTCAGAACGTGACCAGTCTCAAGGGCATCGCCTATCTGTACATGCAGATGAAGAGGTTCGACGAGGCGCGGGAATATTACAAGAAATCGATTGCCGCCGACCCCAACGATCCCGATGTCTATTACTCCATCGGCGTGCTCGACTGGACGGCTGTCTATAAAGACACGGCCGACCGCAAGTCGAAGGAAGGCCTCAAGATCGACGACGAGATGAAGGGCAAGCGCGATACGAAGCTTTGCGCCGACATCAAGGCCGCCAACGGGGACCGCGCCGACGAAGGCCTCAGCATGCTCCAGAACGCCATGCAGAAGCGTCAGGACTATGATGACGCCATGGTCTATGTCAACCTTCTCTATCTGCGTAAGGCCGACATGGAATGCAACGATGCGGAAGTTCGCGCTCAAGACAAGAAGATGAGCGAAGAATGGAGCAACAAGGCCATGGATGCCCGCAAGCGCAAGCAGGAA
>WNFF01015247.1_pt1 | contig 11088 bp, 9 predicted proteins | sample 5400441 | NCBI WGS metagenome assembly WNFF01 (sample SAMN13153345, study PRJNA577476) | soil metagenome | isolation source: 120 cm saprolite under Douglas fir tree site 2 hole 3 replicate 1 | place: USA:California | collected 2015-04-18
AGCTTACACTGCTATCATACCATAAGCAAGACAGAAACACGATACGTAAGTGGCATCTCGTAACGTTTCGAATTCCATCATGCGTCATAACGAATTGCTATAATAAATATAGCACGCTGTTATTTCATTGTCAAGAGGTCCGGCTGACATTACTCCCTTGACAGCACACTAGCAGCGTCTGGCATGGTATACTTACTAAGCATAACTCATCCCTAAAATTGCAGCACCCTGAAGTGTCATAAGGAGGGCACCATGAGCTACCAACCCGATGCTCCAGGCGACTGGGGCCGCATGCAGCAGACACCCGGCATCATAACGGCAACCGAGGAACTGACAACAACGGATACATGCAAACTATTCCTGCGCAGTTGGAGAACTGGTAGCTTCAATGTCCTTCTCATCCTACATGGCCTGGGTGCGCACAGCGGCTGGTTCATCGATATGGGCAATACGTTGGCCTCGCGTGGCTTAACCGTGTACGCCATGGATCATCGTGGATTTGGCCGTTCAGGAGGCCTCCCAGGCCATATCGACAACTATCAGACCTACGTGGAAGACATCCATTTCATCGTTACCGAAATCCGCAAGCGCCACCCCGAAGCCACCATCTATATACTTGGGCACAGCATGGGGGGCATCTTCGCGTCACATTTTGCCGCGAAATACGAGGCTTTGCTCGGAGGTGTTCTCTTCCTCAATCCATGGGTACAAGACACGGCACATGTTCCTTTACTAACCACAGTAGCGATCCTGGTAGGAGGCATCTTTAAGTCCCATCACTACTGGACGGGTGGCGAAGGAATCGAAGCCATGACCACCAACCCGGAAGCAATACGTATGCTGCAAGCAGACTCTTTCTGGCGGCGAGAGGAAACGGCTTCATTTTTCTTCCAAATATTCTTCATGCGCTTAGCTATACTCAAGAAAGCAGCAAGCATCACCATTCCTGCGCTTGTCATGCAGGCCGAAGCCGATAAATCTGTTGTTCCTGAAGCAACACACAAATTGTACGAGTCGTTGTCCAGCAGCGATAAAACCTGGAAAACGTATCCCCGCTACTGCCACGATAGCGAGTTTGAACCCGATCGCTCGCTGCTGGACAACGATCTTGTTACCTGGATAGCAGAGCATGCAGCTACAGGTCACACACCATCACTAAAGTTTACCTAGCGCCTCAAACAGGTCCTCGTTATCCGGCATATCGCTAGGAGAGTCCAGAACCTCGATATAGCGGATGACACCCTCCGTGTCGATCACAATCAACGCACGGTTCGACATGCCAACCTGGTGCCGCAGGCCATACAGGTCAACCACCTTGCCCTGCGGATAGAAGTCTGAGAGCAGCGGGAACGACGTGCCCATCGATTTAGCCCACGCATTTAATGCATAGCCGCTATCCATACTAATACTAACAACCTCTGTATCAACATCTTTAAAGCGCTCAAGCTCAGCCTCGTACGAGGGAAGCTGCGTCGAGCAAACACCGCTGAAAGCAAAGGGGACGAAGGCCAGCACGACATTTTTCTTACCACGGAAGTCTGCCAGGTGCCACTCTTCCCTGTTTCCCGTCCTGAGAGTAAAATCAGGGGCAACGTCTCCGACTTTCACCGTTCTTGTTTCAGCATGACTCTTACTGGGCATTAAAATGTATCCTTTCGAAATATTTTACGTGTCTGCTACTTGTTAGTACGCACAAGCGTTACTGGCTCAGTAAACCAATCGTCTTGCAAGATGTGCGCTACAAGCACGTAACTAATCGCGCAAGCGCAGATGCTCACTGTTCAGGATTCTAGCACTAGACAGAAATGCATGTCAAACTTGAGATGAGAGGCAGGAAGCCGGGGTATCGCTTTACCTCTGCTCTACATACAATGCTGCGGGACCAGGTATCACACGAAAAAGCAATCGAAACGAAGAAGCCACTGGCTACCCTTTGGAACAATCTATTGGCACGCCAAGGCGTGATAGCCTACTTGCCTATCATTGTGGTGACCATCCTTATGTTCGGCGGCGCATCCTGGCAATTTTTTTGGCTACACACCGACGCGGCACGTTATCAATGTTACGCTCTGACCTTCTGGCTTGGAGGCAGCGCAGTACACTATCTACCAACCATCCAGTGCTCGTTCCTACAAGTCTCCACCGCGGCACAGCCTCCATTCCATATGCTCCCGCTTGAGTACCCGCCGCTCACACTCGCAGTATTTTCGCTCGCGCTCCTCGCGCCGCTGGCCTATTACCAGCTCGTCTTCGCCGTACTCATGGCGCTCACCACCGTACTGATTTACTGGCTGCTGCTGCGTTATGGACCTCGCGGGTCAGCCCTCGTTTTTGCCCTCTATATGCTCATCGGCGCGTGGGCAACTGCCGAGGGACGCTTTGACCTCGTACCCGCGGCGCTTACGCTTCTCTGCCTGATCGCAGCAGAACGCAAACATTGGACATCCGCCTATATCGCGCTGGCTTTTGGTTTCCTGCTGAAAATCTATCCTCTCCTGCTGCTGCCTGCACTTTTCATTGCAGAACAACAGGATGCGCAGCGCTTCTACATTCCGCAACAGCCGCTCACGCTCAAAACACTACCTCTAGCAATCTGGCGCACACTGCAAGGCGTACATCGCTGGCGCTGGAAAAATACGCTCATCTTCTTCGGCATACTGCTAGCAGTAACCGGATTCTTTGCGCTTCTTGACTTCCGGGGCGCAGTCCTGAGCCAGTTGAGTTACTTCGAGAACCGCCCTGTGCAGGTCGAAGCGGCTGGCAGCACACTGCTCTGGCTGGGAACAGCCATCGGCTACCCTGTACAGATCGTATACACCTATGGATCGATCAACATGCTAAGCGCGCTGGGAGGACCGGTTGCTCTCGTGTTTGAAGTGATCTTCGTGCTTGGTTATATCTACACTCTATTCTTACAATGGCGCGGCATGTTAGACATCGTCCAGGCGTTTATTGCGCTTTTACTCGTCTTTATCATCACAGGAAAAGTCTTTAGCCCACAATATCTCATATGGATTATCCCCCTGCTGGCCTACAGCGGTGCATTCGACACCTTCTGGCTGGTAATGTGGGGGGCAATCTCACTGCTAACCACAATTGTCTATCCCTACCTCTACACACGTACCCCCAATGGGCTCGACGCGCCATACATTCCCGGCTTCATCCAGTCAGTTACCGCGCGTAATGCTCTATTTATCCTGCTGACCCTCGCTTATCTCTTCAACTGGTTCAGGGCGAGGAGGCGCAAGGAAGTCTCTATCCCTGTCATCCAGGAATAAAGCCCAACCCGGTCGGGCTAGCCCGACCGGCAATCACTGGCGTGATCGTCCCACTATTGCTTGGCTCGAACAGCCTCTAGCCCTTCCTGCGCTCCCCTGTTGCCACTCTTCGCCTCTAGATACCATCTCACACCCTCAGATAACCCGCGTATATAATCATACTCCGGTGCGTAGCCAAGTTCGCGACGCGCCTTCTCAATCGAGAACTCTTGATTTCCTCCGAGCAGCGTCACACCATAAGTGGTCACGGGCGGAGGCGCAGATTTGCGGCGTCCCATTGCCTGCCAGAGCAATTCGGCAGCGCGGCCAGCAGTAGACAGAGCAAAGTAAGGATACCTACGTGTGATCGGTGGCACTCCCAGGAAGTCGGCAATCGTATTCAAATATTCGGCCTGTGTCACCCGGTGGTCATCGGCAATCGTATACGCCTGGCCGATGACCGCGTCGCCCGCATCTCCAGCTTTGATCAAACCTTGGGCCACGTCTCGCACATACACCACGGGCACGATATTTTTGCCTGACCCAATCAAAAAGCCCTTACCCGACTCTACCAGGGCCACAAATCGTCCAAAGCTGGCAGTATCGCGTGGGCCATAAATCCATGCCGGGCGGACGATTACCACGGGTGCGCCGCGCTCTTTGACCAGGTCGGCTACCAACTTCTCCCCGGCAATTTTGCTGCGACTATAGGGGTTATCCTCGGCATGCAAAGGATGATCCTCGGCAACTATCCCATGCAGGTGATGCCCATAAACTGTAACCGAACTTGTATACACAATGCGCTGCACCCCGGCGTCCATCGACGCGGTTATCAGGTCTGCCGCTCCCCACACATTAGTGGCTCTGTAAACCTCCTCCAACCCCCACGGACCCGTCTTCGCTGCGACGTTATATACCCGCTGCACACCCTGTACTGCGCGCTTCAGTGATTCCCGGTCGGTCAAATCACCATACACGACCTCAACGCCACTCAGCTTGCGCAAGCGCAACCCGTCCTCGACTGGCCGCACCATTGCGCGCACTTCATCCCCACGTTCCAGTAACATATCGACGAGATGGCCGCCCAAAAAACCGGCGGCTCCTGTTACTAATACTTTCACCTGCATCACTACCCTTCAAAATATATCATACATCTGATTCCCTGGCCCTCACCAGGTACACCGCAATTATATAGAGTTCTTTCCCCTGGCGCAAATACTTATATGTAAGTACTTCCACAAAACCGCAGATTCCCCAATAATGAAGGGCATTCCAGAGAATGGGATTGACTAGACTTGTCCTCAAACCCCGATACTTTCACGAGAATGCCCTTGTTTTTTGGGTAAGTAAAATCACCTACCCACTCACCAGAAAACCCGTCAGATTTTCTGATATCGATTATCCATGCTTTACCATCTCCTTGATTTTGGCACCGCCGTCCTGGCCATTTTGCTTCATCGTCATGGCCTTCTGTTGTGCCAAATCGCCCAGATCACTTCCTGCATCCCTTACCTTCTTCACCGCCTGCTGTGCTGTGTCTTTCACATCACTGGCTGCCTGTGAAACCCGATCAGCCACTTGCTGGGCATACTGCTGGACGTGTTCAGGTTCTGGGAGAGCGCTACGCAGTTGCTGCCAGCGTTCGTTCAAAAAGCGCTGCGTCTTTTCCCTACGCATAAGAAGGACGACCGAACCGGTAACCGCACCGGCTCCGACTCCAATGAGGAGTCCTCTGACAACACGGTTCATGCTTCAATCTCCTTTCTGCTCTGAAGCACTGGAGGGTGACATGTCTTCTCAGCACTACTGCTGTTCCACTAACGATTAGGGCATGTCATTCCTCATACTATATACACGCAGCAACAAAGCTCCGCGTTTCAACCAGGTCTGCCGGTGAAACGCTTTGCTTGTCTCTCTCGTGTTACAACCAGAGCAAATTGGGTAGAAACCATCGCGTCATCTCGTACGGTAAATAACCAGAGCTAGCAGGAAGAACGAAAAGGAGTACCATGACGATGCCAGCGCAGCAGAAAACAACTAATGCGAACACCGCAATGAGGAGAAGAGACGTAGTGCGTTTGCTCCAGAAAGGAGGAGGAAATCCTGAACAGTTGGATATCAGCCATCACGATTTACGTGGAATCGCCCTGATGAACGGCAACTTGCGCGGGGCCAACTTGAGCCAGGCGAGCGTCTGCGAAGCCAACCTATGCGGGGCCGATCTCTCCCACACCGATTTGCACGGCGCCGACCTGAGCGGAACCTACCTGTGCTGGGCAGATCTGCACGGGGCCAATCTGCGTGAGGCTGACTTGCGCGAAGCTGACCTGAGCTGTGCCGACCTGCGTGAGACCGACCTGCGTGGGGCCAACCTGGACTGGGCCATCCTGTATGGAGCCTTCTTGGGTAGAGCAGATCTGCGTGGGACTTCCCTGGACAAGACTGACGTGCGCGGAGCTGACCTGAGCTGGGCTTGCTTTGGCGATGCGAGCGACTCCGAACAGCTCAAGCATCAACTTTGGCGCAGAGGGGCTATCTTCCGGGAGACGACCAATGTGCGCGTCTCAGAGGCAGCAGGCAGACACGCGCTTGGATTTGCGCTCGGTTTCCTCTCGATGAGCGTGGTTGGCTTCCTGTGTATAGTTGGCCTGCGGGTTCTCTTATCCCTGTGGCTGAAACGAAACCAGGAGTTGGCACGTGTAGCAAGCAGGAGAGGTTGTGTTTAGCGAAATCGTGTGCCCTCTCGATCAAAACATGCACACAAGATCAAGCAAAGGAGGATGCAATGTTTCTACCACTGGGTGAGGTTCCGTTCATCACGATCAACATAGGGAATGCTCATTTAGCTCTCTATCTGAGTCAGCTCATGTACTTGCTCGTTGCAGCACTCGTTGGCTTTGTGGCAGAGTTCATTGTAGGCTGGCGACTTCCCTTCGGCATCATTGGGGCGATCATTGCCGCGCTGGTGGGGATCTGGATCGTGAGCAATGTGATAACCCTCATCATTCCTGGCGATCCCGTGCTCTTCGAGATCCCGCTCTTTAAAGCGCTGATTGGAGCCACGCTGTTCGCGGCGCTCTGGTACCTGTTGACCTACCGCCTCTGGCACCACCGTCGCCCGTATTACTCGCGTCGTAGCATCGAAGGTAAGAAACATATTAGAGATGGAGTTTTCACACATCCTCATGGAAGTGTGAAAACTCCACGGCCTTTGAGACCCGTTGGTGCGAGAGACGACGAGAACAGCCCTGCGTGCTCTCTTGTTGGTTTCGCCAGGTCTTTTGATGCAGGCAGAATTCCATAACTTTCCTCAAACATGTACTACGCTACCCTTCCTTACGCTCGTTTTCCTACAACTTTTTTCATACACCCCCCAAGAACTTGCTAGAACCACATCTTTTACACGTATGACGGTTGTGTCTCGCTCGCTTCCGCTCGCAAGTGAGAGTACTCGCTCTCATGCCGGTATCACTTCCAGGCTGTTGCCCTATTGAAACGCGGAACGCAACTCACCCGTGATCAAAGAGAGAAAGCAATGCTTCATCTGCGATCTTCAGACACGTCCTTTATGTACGTAAGAAAGGAATAGACTGCTATGACGAGCGGCTAATCTTCGGTGTGTGTCTCATAAACTCAGTGTGACTATTCTCCCCCGTTCTTGCCTTTTACGAAAATGGGGACTACCATTCGAGTCTGCTGACTGCGAAGCAGTAGACACTTCCTTTGGTCTTGCCTGACGGACGCAGTCCGTAGACACTTCCTTGGGTCCTGGCTGACGGACGCAGTCCGTAGACGCGCGAGCGTCGTTGGCAAGACCCATTGCAAGATTCGCAGCGTCGTTGGCAAGACCCATTGCAAGGTTCGCAGCGTCGTTGGCAAGACCCATTGCAAGGTACTACACTTTCAACTGATACGTCAGGAGGGAACAAAATATGAAGCAGACGCTACAGCCACATATCTTGATCGTCGATGACGACGCTGCACTGTTAGAAGCACTCCCTCAGGCCTTATCATTACGCATCCCTGGGGTCCAGGTGGTGACCTCTGACTCAACGCTAGAGGCGCTCGAACGGATCCAAAAATACGATTACGATGTCATCGTAAGTGACATCAAGATGCCGGGCATGGACGGGTTGGCATTACTGGCCAGGATCAAGGAACTGCGCCCGGAGACGCCGACGCTTCTGATCACCGGGCACGGAGAACACGAACTGACGATCCAGGCATTGCGTGGAGGAGCCTACGACTTCATTCAGAAGCCGATTGATCGTGATTACTTTATTGCCGCGTTGCATCGTGCCATTCAAACACATCAACTGCGACGTCAGGTGGTAGAGCAACAGCTTGCCCTGGAGCTTCATGCCAGGTCACTTGAGCACTTAGTGCAGCAGCGAACACATGAGCTTGTCGAGGCCAATGCCACCAAAGACAAGGTCATCAGCGTCGTCTCGCATGATCTGAACATACCGCTCTTGCGTCTGAAAGAAATAACGCAGTTGCTCCATCAGAAGCTCGAAGGTGCAGACACAGCAGAAATTGTGAGCCAGGGTATCGCTGAGATCGAGGACTCAATTGATCGAACAGAAGTGCTCGTGCAAGAGTTGCTGAATACCTCAAACATCGAAACAGAGGTGTTTATCCTGCACCGGCAACGCTGCGACTTAGTTGAGTTGTGCCGAAACGTCCTGGAGGAGCTCGCAGCAGGAACTGGTTCTGCTCTCACTTGTGAATGCCTTGATGAGCCAATGGAAGTCGAGGTGGATGTGGATCGGCTCAGCCAACTGCTCAGCAATCTGTTCTCCAACGCGCACAAGTACTCAACGAAAGAATCCCCAACCAGGGTAATACTACAACGAGCAGGACAGAATGCCACCATCATGGTGAGTGATATCGGTTCGCGCTCGCGGCTGGGGTCGGGGTTCTACGTCTCACGCAAAATCGTGGAGCGACACGGCGGGCGGCTCGAAGTCCAAAGCTTTCCAGACAACAGAATTACCTGCTTCATCATACTGCCACTTTGTATCGATCCAGCAACAGAGCATACGGATGTTGTCAAGCTTACACCGCACATACAAGCGGCATGGACGGTTACTCCTGCGGGGGGAAAACCCTTCCTGTAGAGTGCGGATCTATCCAGCACGTGGGCGAGGGTGGTGAGGAGTGGTTGGGCAAGAAAGATACGGGGTATCTTTACAAGGCCTTGAGACGTTGCTGGCGAATGCGAGCACTACGCGATGGTGCCCGTACACAGGGCGACCGCAAGGGATCGCCCCTACTATAGACGGCCTGGCAAGCCGACCCACCCGTGTATAGTAGGGGCTGGGCTTGCCCCTGCCCTGCCGCGTTGCACTCGTTCTGAATAAGTCAATCGCGATAACATGCTCACTTCGCGATGGAAGTGCTGGCAGCTTCGGCCACTGCCCCTGGACTCGCCTCCTTCATGCGCTAAACGAATCGCTCGAACCAGGCTGCTGTGCGGCGCAGTCGATCAGTGCGCTGCCCGGGAGTGCCGAATTCCGGCCAGTCGATCAGATGGCTCACGCCTGGGTAGCGCACAAGCTCTACCATGTGCTTGCGCTTGCGCAAGGTGACGAAGAGCTGGAGAGATTCGCTAAACGGGCAGCGCAAATCGTTATCAGCATGCAACAGCAGCAGTGGTGTCGTGATGCGATCAGCAAAGGTGAGGGCAGAGCGATTTTGCTGTAAAGCTGCATTGTCCGATCCCGCTTCATCCATCACATAATCGAACGAGAGGGACTCGTCTGACAGCAGGCGTACACCTGGGAGGTAGCTGATCCCGTTGCGACTCACCGCTGCTTTGAAGCGGTTGGTTTGTGTGATGGCCCAGTTGGTCATGTAACCGCCGTAGCTGAGGCCGCCAATGCCCAGGCGCGTTCCATCAACCGGCTCGGTGGTAATAACATGGTCTATACCAGCCATCAGGTCGCGGAAATCGTTGCCGCCCCAATCATGCAGGCTCTTCTGGCAGAATGCCTCGCCATAGCCTGTACTTCCGCGTGGATTGGCCGCAAGTACCGCGTAGCCCTTGCCCGCCAGAACCTGGAACTCGTGGACATAGCTGTCGCCCCATGCCAGTGACGGCCCTCCATGAATCTCCAGGATCAGCGGAGCCTTTGCGCCCTCTACCACTGGAGGAAGATAGAGCCATCCCTCGATTTCCAGGCCATCGAAACTTTGCCAGGTAATACGTTTGGGGCGTACCAGTTGGCGGCTGCGTAAGAGCCCATCGTTCACCCCGGTCAGCTTGCGCCGGTTCTCGCCGTTGCTGTCCATGCTCCAGATATCCCCCGGGGTGAACCAATCTGTACGGACCATTGCAATTGTCTGCCCATCCTGGCTAAGCTGGGGGGCGATATAGCAGCCGTTGCCGCTGGTCAATTGCACGACCAGGTCGTGCTCGATGTCGACGCGGTAAAGGTGAACCTGGCCTCGCTCCTGGACGGTGATGAGCAATGACTGGCTATCCGGAAACCAGAGAGGCCGGCCAAGGAAGATAGTGTGTAACTCATCGATAACAAATCTCAGGCAGGTAAAATCCCGCGTGCTGGATGCAGCCGGGCGTGGCGCACTATTGCCGTGAGCATTGATTACCCAGGGCGATGTATTGCTAGTCCCGGTCTGATCTGCGGAATAATAGTATGCGATGGTCTGCCCATCGGGCGACCACGCGGGCATTTGAGCCGCGCCCTCTTCAGGTGTCAGGCGGCGCATCTGGCCCGTTGCGAGGGTGAGCACCCAGAGCGCCATGCTCGTGCTCAGGTCGGGATCAGGTCGCCTGTTAGCGCAGAAAGCGATTTCATCCCCGTCAGGCGACCAGCATGATTGGACCAGGTCCACAGGCTCCGAGGTGAGGCGAGTGGTTGTGCCATCATCGAGGGAAATCAGCCAGAGCTGTTGGTGCCGCCCATGTTTGTATCCCAGGCCATCAAATTGCTCATCCAATCGCGTGTAAACGAGCGAGGTTGTGCTGGTGTCCGGTACATTCTGGTCATCGGCGGGCTTCCACGCGCTGTGCGCCAGCAGTGCCGTGCTATCCGGTCGCCAGCTGTACTCTGTGATGCCCTGGCTGAGGTCGCTCACCTGTCGAGCTTCTCCCCCTTGCAAAGGCAGCAAATACAGCTGCATCGAACCGCTGCGATCGCTCAAAAATGCGAGAAACTGTCCATCAGGCGACCAGCGTGGGGCTACGTCATGATGTTTTCCCGGCTCTGCACTCGTCAACTGTCGCGGTGCCTGGGTTTTCCCTGCTTTACTCTCTACCAGCCAGGTAGCGCTGCTTGTTATATTAGTTTCGGCATTGCATTGATGAACGGTGAAGGCGATGAGCAAGCCATCGGGTGAAAGCTGGGGGTCGCCGGCGATGTGTAATGCCAGCAGGTCGTCAACAGTGACGTAAGGGTTTGCAGGTGCGGCTGTCACTGTTTGTACAGCGGGTACCTGGATTGTGGCAGGGGAGGTGGCAACATCGTCGAGTGTAACAGGACGTGGCACAGTGGCATTGTCTTCGTTCTCGATCATACTACAACTCCAATCGCTAACATGGTGGACGTACAGAAGTTCTTTACCTTTGAGTATATATTACATCCACAAATACGTTGTGAGGGCTATGTAGTTGCAAAGAGGTGAGGCCTGTGCACAGGAATCAAGCCAAAAAGCCCTCTATTACTCGGCTTCTGGCCCTGTAGGAGCTTAAAGCATCATCGTATGAGGCTGACCAGGATCAGGATCCCAAACAACGCCAGGATGACACCCGAGACTCTATTGATCCACAGTAACCAGCGGGGCGTAAATCTCCCGCGCAGCAAGCTGA
>WNFF01019725.1_pt1 | contig 11086 bp, 11 predicted proteins | sample 5400441 | NCBI WGS metagenome assembly WNFF01 (sample SAMN13153345, study PRJNA577476) | soil metagenome | isolation source: 120 cm saprolite under Douglas fir tree site 2 hole 3 replicate 1 | place: USA:California | collected 2015-04-18
GTCTTCGTGATAAGCTGGAAAAACCCTGATGCCTCCATGGAAGACACCGGCTTCGAGGACTACCTGACGTCGAGGCCGCTGGCTGCGCTCGATGTGATCAAGGAGATCACCGGCTCGCCCAGGGTCAATCCCGTCGGCTACTGCATTGGGGGGACGCTGCTCTCCATGGCTCTGCCCTACCTGGCAGCGAAAAAGGACGAGACGGTCAACTGCGCCACCTTCTTCGTCTCACTGCAAGACTTCAGTGAGGTGGGCGATACCTCAGTGTTCATCGACGAACCACAAGTGCGGTATATCGAGGGGCAGATGATGCAGCGCGGCTACCTGGATAGTCGCTCGATGGCAACGATGTTCAATATGCTGCGCGCCAACGACCTTATCTGGAGCAACGTCGTCAACAACTACCTGCTGGGCAAAGAACCGCCTGCCTTCGATCTGCTGTACTGGAACGCTGACGGTACGCGCATGGCACCTGCAGCTCACTCGTTCTACCTGCGCAATACCTACCTGGAGAACAATTTGATCAAGCCCGGCACGATTGTGCTCAAAGGTGTTCCTATCGACCTCGGTAAAATTCGCCAGGATCTCTACGCGATTGGCACGCAGCAAGATCATATTGTCCCCTGGAAATCAGCCTGGCGCATCATACAGCTGGCCAGTGGCAAGGTGCGCTTCGTTCTGGGGGGCAGCGGGCATATCGCGGGCGTCATTAACCCTCCCGGGAAGGGAAGGGGCTACTGGACCAATGAGACACGAGTGAAGAGTGCAGAGCAGTGGTTTGAGAGCGCTGAGAGTCATAAAGACAGTTGGTGGGCCGATTGGCTGGAGTGGCTGAAACCGCGTTCCGGTGAGCAAACAGCGCCTCCGGCGACGGGCAACGCGACGTACCCGCCCATTACTCCAGCTCCGGGTACCTATGTGCTGGAAAAGTAGGTGGAAGCGTCTTCGAAAGGAGTGCAAGACATGAGCGAGTAGATCATATGTGGTATGCCCTCCCTTTGGAGGCTGCTTACGTCAAAGATGCGTGACTGTGAAACAAACTCACTAGAGGAGGTTCTCATGAGTAAACGGCTGGACGGTCAAACGGCTATTGTCACCGGAGCAGGCCGAGGCATAGGCCGGGCCATTGCCAGAGAATTAGCGGACGTTGGTGCGAATGTCGTCGTGAACTACGCGACCAGCGCTGACGCAGCAAAAAAACATGACGAGACAACACTGGGATGAGGTGGTCCATGTCAACCTCGGCAGCCTGTTCAACTGCACCAGGCTAGTCCTCCCCTTCATGTTGGACCGCAGGAAGGGCAAGATCATCAATATCAGTTCATTTGTCGCGCAGGGGGGCAATATTGGACAGTCGAACTACGCCGCGACCAAAGCCGGGATCATCGGCTTTACGAAATCGGTCGCGCTGGAAGTGTCACGTCATGGCATTACCGTAAATGCCGTCTGTCCAGGCTTTACCGAAACGGATATGCTGATGGAAGTGCCCGAGCATATCCGCCAGCGTATCCTGGAGAGAATTCCTATGGGTCGCTTCGGAAAGCCCGAAGAGATCGCGAGTTGTGTGCGCTATATCGCCACCGAAGGTGACTATATGACTGCGCAAACCATCAGCATCAATGGCGGCGTGTACATCTAATCAAATCCAGCGGGAGCAACTGATTGGGTCTATCCCCTAGCGGAGCCGAAAAATACCCGGCGAGCGGCCTCCCTACTGGACGCGACCCTGTTGTCCAGCTCATAGTGGCACGCCTCAGAACGCATTTTTAGGGACCAGAGCCGACTCGGGTCCCTTTGAATATCTCTGCTGAGATCCACTCAGAACTAGGGGTGCAGGGGACGCAGTCTCCTGCCGGAGCGTGAGGTGTCCTCGCCCACTCCCTTCCCTCTCAGCGGGCCGCAGGCCCGCCAGCAGAATGATGAGTGGATCTCAGTATCTCTACCCTTGACAAATAACTGCATATAAGTGTAAGATGCATATAAATGCTGGAACGATTCATTAGCTTACAGTTGCGTAAAGAGACACCAGCAACTCTCTTGCTAGGAAAACGATGTGGCAACAGTTCATCTATAGCGACGCTGTCGGCGATCACCCGTATTTTGTCTACACCCCGGAAACCTACCGAGTTGGAGCGCCCGTACCTCTCTTCGTCATGTTGCACGGGTGTACACAAACGGCGCTCGACTTCGCCACTGGGACATCCATGAATCGACTTGCAGAGAAGCAGGGATTCATTGTCGTGTATCCCCAGCAGACGATCAAGTACAATCAGGGCCTCTGCTGGAACTGGTTCCTTCCTTCAAACCAGCAGCGTGGGAGCGGAGAGCCCGCGAGTATTGTCGGCATGATCCAGAGCATGCAGCTGAACACCGCCAACTGGACCATCGACCCCAATCGTATCTATGTCACGGGTATCTCTGCAGGAGCAGCCATGTCGGTTATTCTCGCTGCAACCTACCCCGATGTATTTGCAGCAATAGGCGTGCATTCAGGTCTGGAGTATCAAGCGGCGACCAATCTTGTTCAAGCCGCGAAAGTCATGCGCAGAGGTGGACCAGACCCGCTGCGACAAGGGAGTGTTGCATACACGGCGATGAGCAACCATTCCCGCGTTGTTCCAACGATTGTCTTTCATGGCACGGCTGATACAATTGTGGCTCCTCTGAACGGCGACCAGGTAGTACAACAATGGATACAGACAGATTATCTTGCATCCGACAAGACCTACGCGGTTGACTATCATCAACCGTCCAGCATTGCCACTGGACAGGTTCCAGGAGGTTATAGCTTTCTCACGGCAGTGTGGAACGCTCCTTCTGGGGAGGCAGTACAGGCCTATTGGAAAATCGATGGAATGGGTCATGCCTGGTCAGGAGGCAATCCTGCCGGTTCCTACACCGACCCGCGAGGCCCAGATGCGACGGTGGCCATGTACGACTTTTTCATGGGCCATCCCAGGGAAAAAATTGCGCAGCAACAGCTCACTCCTCTCACAAGGTTACGCCACATGCTTACTAGCATTTTCCACATGAAAGAAGAGAAGTGAGCGACAAGTAGCAATCCGCTTTACGTGTATGTCTGGCCAATGCCCGTTGCATAGAGATCAGGAGGAGGGAAAAGATTTCACCCGGTGCAATGCAAAGTCACAAATTACATTATAGTGAGTCAAGCATTGCCCGTATAAAACCTACAGCGATAGCGAGCCAGTCAAATGAGCGCGTCCATGTCACCCATTGCTCCTGCGTCGGCCAGCCGGGCCTGTAACGCGGAATCATTTCCCGGGGCATCATTATAACCCACTTCGTTCCCTGCCCCAACCCGCCTGGAGTAATGCGTACCGCAATATTGAAGACATTCTCATCTGGCAAGTGGATTTTCCAATCAGGCATACTCTTTAGCAATGGATCACGTCTCCAGACACTGAACAGCGCAGGGTCCTCGGGTGCCCCACTTTCCGAGCGCCGCACTGTAATGACCTGGCCTACCACCACCGAGCGCTCCCACTCAGGAAAGCGCAACCATACAACATAGCGATACTCATCAAGTCCCGCCGCCGTGATGAACACACGGTATCCCTCGCGCTCGATACGCTGTTCAGTATCACTTTGCCAGATTCTGACCATGGCATCGAGACGCTTCTTCTTTTCTTCATCGTCCAGCTTAGCATGAGGACCGGTGTCAGGCGTGTGATGCATCGAGTCTCCCTCAGGGCTATTACTGGCCTCACTATATCGCCTCTCACAACCTGACGTCAATATACGGTTCCCTGCGGTCTTGCTGTGTCCTATCTCGGCGGAGCAGGAGGGAATTCCTGGCTTGGCTCAATTTGGCACTTGACACATCACATGCACCCCATGTATACTCTTCACAACACAAGCGAATATTTGGAAGCAACGAACAGGAAGAGTAGACAACTCCACCTGGTTTCAGAGAGCCGGGAAAGATGGGAACCGGCGCCAGCGCAGTTGTTGAATGGACCTGGGAGCTAGAGACGAACCCCCGTCATCCCCGTGGATGCCGGAAAGTAGTATCTCTTCGGAATGTCCCCCGTTATCGAGGACAGGATATTCAAGCACATTCCCGCCGGGAATAGCCAGTATCCGGAAAAGAGGGATTACCCCAGATACCTGAGCGGCATCAATAGGGCCCCAGGGATTGAACGGGTAATCTGAACCAGGGTGGCACCACGAAAGCATCACGCCTCTCGTCCCTTCACCGGGAAGAGTGGCGTTTTTTATTGTTCTCTAAACCTGTCGATGGAGGAATAGCCATGCCAGTCCAGATGAATCAGGACACCAAACCAGCACCATCCAATGTCAGTGCTAGCACTCCGGTCAAAAAACGTGTCTTCTCCGGCATACAGCCGACCGGCAACCTGCACTTAGGCAACTACCTGGGCGCCCTGCGCAACTGGGCGCAGACACAGGCGGAGTACGATAACATCTTCTGTATCGTCGACCTGCACGCGATTACTTTGCCCATCGCTCCACAGGAGTTGCGCCAGGCCACGCGCAGCTTAGCGGCCTTGTACCTCGCCTGCGGCCTGGATACCCGGTATTGCAATCTGTTTATCCAGTCACACGTACACCAGCACGCCGAGATGAGTTGGATTCTGGAGTGCTTCACCCCCATGGGGTGGCTAAACCGCATGACCCAGTTCAAAACGAAGGCTGGTGAAAACCCGGATATCGTCAGTACAGGGCTCTACTGCTATCCCGTCTTGATGGCCTGTGACATCCTGTTGTACCACACCAATTATGTGCCGGTCGGTGATGATCAGCGACAGCACATAGAGTTTACACGCGACATTGCGCAGCGTTTCAATAGCCTGTACGGGCAGCAAGTGTTCACCGTGCCGGAGGGACAAATCCGTACAGTGGGCGCGCGCATCATGGCGCTTGACGACCCGACAAAGAAGATGAGCAAGAGCGATCCGAACCCCGGCTCGCGTATCAATCTGCTGGATGATCCCAAAACGATCAAACAGAAGATTGCGCGCGCAACCACGGACTCGCAGCGGCTGGTCGCGTTCGATCCCGAACGCCCCGGCATCACCAACTTGCTCACCATCTACCAGGCGCTCACGGGCCAGTTGGAGCAGGAGATCGAGGCCGAGTTCGCGGGCAAAGGCTATGGCGACTTCAAGGCCGCCCTCACCGAGCAGCTGGTGACAACGCTGGCACCCATCCAGCGGCGCCACAAGGAGCTAATGAGCGATTTGCCAACGCTGGATGCCGTCCTCAAACAGGGAGCCGACAACGTGCGCCCAATTGCAGCAGCGACGCTGCAACATGTGAAAGATGTTATCGGCCTGGGATAAATCATTGTAAAGGTAGGCACGCCATGTACTATCCAACCCTTGAAGAGGTCAGGCAACTACACAAGGCAGAGGTAGAAACTCTCTCCGAGCGAGACAAGAGGCCGCTCCTGCCGCTCTATCGCGACATTCTCGCCGACATGGAGACACCCGTCTCAGCTTATTGCAAGACTGCACGCGGGCCTTACAGTTGGCCGCTCCTGCCGCTCTATCGCGACATCCTCGCCGACATGGAGACACCCGTTTCAGCTTATTGCAAGACTGCACGCGGGCCTTACAGTTTCCTGTTGGAGAGTGTTGCAGGCGGAGAGCGCATCGCGCGCTACTCTTTCATAGGCATTGACCCCTATATGGTCATGATACATGACGGCGAAAAAGCCAGATTGTACAGGATGCAGGACCAGGATGGGTACAATACCAGTGCTCGCGAGGAGAGAGCCTGCTGCGATCCCCTGGAGGTAATCGAGGCAGAACTGGGCCAGTATCGCTTAGTCGAGCCCACAGGAATCTCTCACGGCGAACTGCCGCGCTTCCATGGTGGGGCCGTCGGCTACCTGGCTTACGAGTCCGTAGCCCGCTTCGAACGCCTGCCGGTACCCGAGAAAAATGTCGTCGGGTTGCCACTTTCGATCTTCAGCTTTACCGAGACTGTACTTGTTTTTGACCATCTTAAACATCGCGTCAGGATTGTTACCCACCTGCATCTTGACGCACCAGACCTTGAAGCAGAGTACCAACGCGCGTGCGCCATCATTGACGATGTCCAGCAGCGCCTCCGCCAGCCTATGCGCTTACCAGAAGAGCCAGCTCCGATCAACGACCCGGCCGCATTACAAATCGTCTCCAACCGCACCCGCGCTGAATTCGAGGGCCTGGTACACCGCGCCATCGAGTATATCCGGGCAGGCGACATCTTCCAGGTCGTCGTATCGCAGCGCTTGAGCCGCCATGTCAACGCTGCACCGTTCACTGTCTACCGGGCACTGCGGGCCATCAATCCCTCGCCGTACATGTTCTTCCTCGATCTACAGGACTTCCACATCATCGGGGCATCACCAGAGTTACTTGTGCGCGTCGAAGATGGTGAAGTGACCATCCACCCTATCGCCGGGACCCGCGCTCGAGGAACTGACACGCAGCGTGACTTGCAGCTCGAACAGGAACTGAAAAACGATCCCAAGGAGCGTGCCGAGCACATTATGCTCGTTGACCTGGCGCGTAATGACGTGGGGCGTGTAAGTATCCCCGGCACCGTCCAGGTAAACCAGCTTCTGGAGGTCGAGCGTTATTCGCATGTAATGCACCTGGTCTCAAATGTCACCGGGCGACTCCGTGCCGATGTGAGTCCTTACGACGCGCTGCGCTCTGGTTTCCCTGCAGGCACGGTATCGGGGGCTCCCAAGATTCGTGCCATGGAAATCATCAACGAACTGGAGGGCGAGCAGCGCGGCGTCTACGCGGGAGCCGTCGGTTACTTGAGCCATTCCGGCAACCTGGATACCGCCATCGCTTTGCGCACGATGGTCATGATGAATGGACATGCCTACGTCCAGGCTGGAGGCGGCATCGTCGCTGACTCTGACCCGGGCGAGGAATACCAGGAAAGCATGAACAAGGCCCGGGCATTACTGCGCGCCCTCGACGAGGCAGAGGTGATCGCCCAGGAGAGAAGAGAGGGTGTTTATGCTTTTACTCATCGATAACTACGACAGCTTTACGTACAACCTGTATCAGTACCTCTCGGAACTGGGCGCGGCTATACAGGTGCGGCGCAACGACCAGGTAACGCTCGACGAGATTGAGGCGCTGGAGCCCGACCACATCGTCGTCTCGCCTGGGCCATGCACTCCCAACGAGGCGGGTGTATCCTGCAAGGTTATCGAAGCCTTCGGGCCGCGCATTCCCACGCTGGGAGTCTGCCTGGGGCACCAGGCCATCGGGCAGGTCTATGGCGGGCAAGTCATCCGCGCTCCCAGGCCAATGCATGGTAAAACGTCTCTGATGCATCACCAGGGTCAGGGAGTCTTCAGGAATCTCCCCGCCCCCTTTGAAGCCAACCGTTACCATAGCCTCATCGTCGAGCGCCAGTCACTCCCGGCCGAGCTGGAGATTACCGCCGAGACGGCGGATGGACTCATCATGGGTCTGCGACACCACACCTACCCGGTCGAAGGAGTGCAGTTCCATCCCGAATCGATCATGACCCCTGTTGGTAAAGACCTGTTACGCAACTTCCTGGCAATGTAAGAGGTATCTCTGTAAGATACCGGAAGGAACAACAACATGATCCGTGAGGCAATTTCTCATATCGCAGCGGGGGCTGCGCTTAGCGAAGACGAGGCAGCGGCGGTGATGGAGGAAATTATGACGGGTTCCGCTACCCCGGCGCAAATGGGCGCTTTTCTTACAGCGCTGCGCTTGCGTCCAGGAGGTGAAACTGTCGAAGAGATCGCAGGTATGGCGCGCATAATGCGCGAGAAGGCAGTGCAGGTGCACTTGGACGCGAAAGTGTTAACGCATGCCCTGGACACATGTGGCACGGGTGGCGATGGCGCGGGTACATTCAACGTCTCTACGGCCGCTGGCATTGTGGCAGCCGCTGCTGGCGCACACGTGGCAAAGCACGGCAACCGTTCGGCCACCAGCCGCTGTGGCAGCGCCGATGTACTGGAAGCCCTGGGCGCACGCATCGATCTTGGCCCCGAGCAGGTAGCAAACTGCGTACTGCAAGTCGGCTTCGGCTTCATGTTCGCCCCTGCCTTTCACCCGGCTATGAAACACGTTGGCCCGGCCCGCCGCGAGATCGGCATCCGCACAGTGTTCAACATCCTCGGCCCGCTGACAAATCCCGCTCATACGCCCTACCAGGTGCTCGGGGTGGCCGATGGCTCGCTGCTGCGCAAGATGGGCGAAGTACTACTTCACCTGGGCTGCCAGCATGCCCTCATCATCCACGGTGAAGACGGCATCGACGAGTGCTCATTGAGCGCGCCGACGCGTGTCTGCGAGGTACGCCACGGCGAGGAATTGCGCGAATATACCATTACGCCGGAGCAAGTCGGCCTCTCCCGCGCCAGCGACCCCCAGGCATTGCAGGGCGGTGACCCCGCTTATAACGCAAACCTGCTGCGTGACCTGCTTGATGGCAAAGCCAATGGCCCGGCCGCCGATATGCTGTGCCTGAATGCAGGAGCAGCGCTCCTGGCTAGCGAGCAGGTGGAATCGCTGGTAGATGGAGTCAAGCTGGCTCGCTCCACTCTGCGCGAAGGCAAAGCCAGGCAGAGACTTGCAGACGTCATTGCCTGTTCTCAGGCGCAGTCAAGGTGAGCTATGTTTCTCAACCGTATCATTACCCAGACCGTCATCGATCTGGAGCAGCGCAAGCATGAGCTGCCGCTGGAAACGCTTCAGAGCGTCGCCGCTGCGCAGCCTGGGCCGCGTAGCCTGTTGACTGCCCTGCAGCACAAACGGCACGTTCGCTTAATCGCCGAAGTGAAGCGCGCTTCGCCCTCTAAAGGCTTGCTCGCCCCCCATCTCGACCCGGTAGCACTGGCACGCACCTACGAGATGTATGGAGCGGCCGCCATTTCAGTATTGACCGAGCCACACTTCTTTCTCGGCTCGTCCGACCACCTTGTGGCAATTAAGCAAGCTGTAAGCGTCCCGGTGCTGCGCAAAGACTTCATCATAGACGAGTACCAGGTATACGAAGCACGCGCATGGGGGGCTGATGCAATCCTACTCATCTGCGCCATTCTCGACGATATCCAGCTGCGTCACTTGTTAAATAGAGCGCATGCACTGGGTATGTACTGCCTGGTTGAAGTACACAGTCGCGAGGAAGCCCAGCGAGCGGTTGCAGCAGGAGCAGCCATCATAGGCGTCAATAGCCGCGACCTCGTGACGTTCCAGATACAACCTTACCTCATCCGCGAATTACGTCCACTCATTCCTGCTGACCGCCTGGTGGTGGCCGAGAGTGGAATACACCATGCCGCGGATGCGCGTCGCCTGGCGCGCTATGATATCCAGGCCATACTCGTGGGCGAGTCGCTGGTCGTTTCGCAGGATATCCCAGCCCAGCTGCGCTCGCTCCTGTGGGGAGCCAACGAAGACATACAGGTGAAGATATGCGGACTGCGCACTCCCGAACACATGCGAGCTGCCATCGCTGCGGGCGCGGATATGCTCGGCTTGATGTTTTACGAACCAAGTTCTCGCTACATAGACCCGCACCAGGCACAAGCACTGCTGGATTCCATCAAGGAGGGCGAGCGCAGCCACACCGTAAGGGCCGATGATGTGGTTTCACAAAATAATTCGGACATCCGTAGGGGCCGATTTATCGCGCCCATCGCCGATTCATCGGCCCTCGCTGAATCGCGCCTTACCCACTCGATCGCACCCGATATAGTAGGTGTGTTCGTCAACAAAGATGCCTCGTTCATTAATGAAGTCACACAGCAGGTTGGATTACACATCGTGCAGCTCCACGGCGATGAGCCGCCCGAGTTTTGCCACAGCATCGCCCGACCCGTGATCAAAGCGCTGCGTTTACAAGACATGAGCGATATTGGCAAGGTAAGAGCGTACCGCGAAGTCGTCTGGCGTATCCTGCTCGACACGCCGGCTCCTGGCTGGGGTGGCACTGGCATGACCCATGATTGGACCCTCGCTCGCGCGGCTTCCCAGGAGGCTCCGATGTTGCTGGCTGGTGGCCTGACGCCAGATAACGTAGCAACAGCCATCCAGCAGGTCCACCCGTGGGGAGTCGACGTAAGCAGCGGCGTCGAAACCAACGGGCTTAAAGATACAAGCAAGATACGAGCATTCATTAAGAATGTGAGGGAAGAAGGGCAAATGCTGCAATGACAGGAAATTTCTACGATAAAATCGTACGGAAATTCGGCAGGGATGTTCCAAAGGCGAAACACATCACGGACTACCCTGAAGGCGATCCAGAAGGCGTCTTTGAACAGAAGCTCCTTGATTCCCAGAAGGATAGGAACCTGCTTGAGACATATGTGGCAACGTCTCAGATACACACAGGTATTCGCTTGCCGAGACATCGTATCGTAATTGTTGCCGTTAAGTTTTAATGAGGTCACATTCATGCGAACACAGAATAAAGGAATCAATATACCTACCTACCAGCACAATCTCTATCCCGATGCACGCGGGCGCTTCGGACCCTACGGTGGGAAGTTCGTCCCCGAAATCCTGATGACAGCCCTCGCCGAGCTGGAAAACGCCTACCGGCAGGCACGCGAAGACACAACATTCCAGGCAGAGCTGCAGGCACAGCTGTACAGTTTCGTTGGACGCCCAACCACCCTCCATTATGTGCCGCGCTTTTCGCACATGGTCGCCCCCGGCATCAAGGTTTACCTCAAACGGGAGGACCTCGCACATACCGGCGCCCACAAAATCAACAACGCACTCGGGCAAGGGCTGCTGGCGAAGCGCATGGGTAAGCAGCGTATCATTGCCGAGACCGGCGCGGGGCAGCACGGCGTTGCCACCGCCACGGTCTGTGCCATGCTGGGACTTGAGTGCATTGTCTACATGGGCGAGATCGATATACAGCGCCAATCGCTCAACGTTTTTCGTATGAAGCTGCTGGGTGCAGAAGTACGCCCGGTCACCAGTGGCAGCCGTACGCTGAAGGACGCCATCAATGAGGCCATCCGCGACTGGGTCTCCAACGTAGAAACAACTTTCTACCTCATTGGTTCCGCCGTTGGGCCGCATCCTTACCCGTGTATCGT
>WNFF01016961.1_pt1 | contig 11082 bp, 8 predicted proteins | sample 5400441 | NCBI WGS metagenome assembly WNFF01 (sample SAMN13153345, study PRJNA577476) | soil metagenome | isolation source: 120 cm saprolite under Douglas fir tree site 2 hole 3 replicate 1 | place: USA:California | collected 2015-04-18
CGAAGGGAACCATGTCGTTGATCTGCTCGCCGGTACCCACGAAGCGAATAGGCAATCCCAGCTCGCGCGAGATCGCCACAACTATGCCGCCCTTGGCCGTGCCATCGAGCTTCGTGAGAATGATTCCGGTGACGCCGACCGCGGAAGTGAATTCGCGTGCTTGAGCAAGGCCGTTCTGTCCGGTGGTGGCGTCAAGAACTAACAGGACATCGTGCGGCGCGCCGGGGATGACTTTTGCGGCGGTGCGTTTCATTTTTTCGAGCTCAGCCATGAGGTTCGATTTGGTATGCAAACGTCCGGCGGTATCCACGATGACGACATCGGAAGAACGCGCCTTGGCGGCGGCGACCGCATCGTAAACGACTGCGGCGGGGTCAGCGCCAGATTTCTGCTTGATGACCTCGATACCGTTGCGCTGCGCCCAGATTTCCAGCTGCTCGACCGCGGCGGCGCGAAACGTGTCCGCAGCGCAGAGCACCACGCTGCGGCCTTCCTGGCGCAGCCGGTTGGCAAGTTTTCCGATGCTGGTGGTTTTGCCCGCGCCGTTCACGCCAACAATGAAAATCACGCGCGTACCGCTGCCATTCTGCGAGGTGGCAATGCCGCTCACTGCCGCCACATCCGGTTTCACTGGCGTGTTCAAGATGCGAACAATGTGCGATTTGATCTCACCCTTTAGTTGCGCGGCGTCGGAGAGAGCGTTGCGATCCATTTTTTCACGCACTGCATCCAGAATCTCCCGCGTCGGCTTTACACCCAGGTCGGCGGAAAGGAGCGCCGTCTCCAAATCCTTCAGGATCGAAGGATCGATCTTCCGCTCGCCCAGGAAAATCGTGTCAACGGTTTCTGAGAGCGCGGCCTTCGTCTTGCTGACGGACTTCTTCAGCCGCTCAAGAAGCGTCGGCTCCGGCTCATTCTTGCCAAAAAGTGAAATCATAAGGCTGCGCACAAGACAGTTGCCGCAGTCCAAAATTGTAGCAGAAGCCGCCTCTTGGACCGTTACTACGCACAGGCAAGACCTCACGAGGCTGTTTTGAACATGTTGGGAGCAGCGGAGGGACGGTTACTGTTAAACGTGCACTTCGACGGCGCTGAGCCGCAGCTTGCCGGCGGTGACGGCGGATTCGAGGGCGGTCACAACGACGGCATCGAATTTTGAACCGGTCAGCGCGCGAATGCGGTTCATGGCATAGTCCAATTCCATCGCGGTCTGATAGGGGCGGTTGGTCGTCATGGCATCAAGAGTGTCAGCCACGCCAATGATGCGCGCCATCAGCGGAATCTGATTGCCCTGCAAACCGTAGGGATAACCGCGCCCGTCCATGTGCTCGTGGTGCAGTTCGATGCCCGGGAGCATTTCTTTCAATTGTGAAACCGGGCGCATGATGTTCGCGCCTTTCACCGTGTGCTGCTTCATCAAACCGAATTCTTCCGGTGTCAGCGAGCCCGGCTTTTTCAGCACGCGATCTTCAACGCCAATTTTTCCCACGTCGTGCAGCAACGCAGCAATGCGGAGCTTGTCCAGATCCTCCGTGGAAAGCCCCAGTTCCTGCCCGATTAGCGTCGAATACTTCGCTACGCGGCCGGAGTGACCGCGCGTATACGGGTCCTTTTCGTCGATGGCCGCTGCAAGCATTCGAATGGAGCCAATGAACAGCTCGCGGTTTTCTTCCGCGGCTTCCTTCAGCCGCTCGATGTACTCCTCGATGTCGCCGGCCATCTTGTTGAAATTTTCAGCAAGCTCGCTGATTTCGGAAGCCCCGCGCACCGGCGAGCGCTGATGAAATTCACCGCGGCTGATGGCGCGCGTGGAAGCCGCCAGCCCGCGAATAGGTCCGCTGATGCCTACGGCAAAGAAATATCCCACGAGAATTGCGGAAAGAATCACGACGGTGACGAACGCCAGCGCCTGCCGGTTCAATTCCGTGACGCCGGTGTCACTCTGCGCCTGATTGAGGCTCCGCTGCGCAATAACCGCCCAATTGACTTCAGGAAAAGTGCTGTACGTCCCGATCATCTCGATCGGGTGTTTCTTGTCGGATTCGATAAAGCGAACCGTCTCCGTGTTGCGAAGCTCTTGAGGCAGCGCCTTCACCTGTGCAACAAGTGAGTTGCTGCTGACGTCCGCGCCAGGAACGAAGTTTTTTGTGTCCCAGTGCGCCACCAGGTGGCCATTGTGATCCACGAGAAAAACGGTGCGTCCCCGTACGCTGGCTTCCTGTAAACGGTGAACGATGGGATCCAGCGAAACAACCGCAGCCAGCATCCCCGTAAAATTATCGCTTACATCTTTCAAAGGTACAGCCACCACGAATGCCGGCCGGTTGTCCGGCGCCAACGCCAGAGGGTCGCTGCGAAATTTCACTACCTGCAATTGCTGCGACTGCAAGCACGTAACGAACGCCCGCTGCAGCGCTCTCGCCACGAACGGATCCTGCTCGGCCCGGAAATTTCCCTGTGAAGCGCTCGTCCCTTTTCCGGACTTGCCGACCGCGGTCAGATAAATAAACGTACTGCGATTGCTATAGACAAATTCCTCCAGCAAGCGAGTGACCTTGGGTTCCGCCGCCGGATCTTCCACGTTGTCAATGAGGCCCGTAAGCGCGAGAATCTGCCGCTCGCTCAATAGCTGTTGCGTCAGGTTGGCTTCGAATAGCTGGATTTCCTGCGCCAGCGACCGCGTCAGATCCGTCTGCTGGACGCGCTCGGTATCCACCAATTTGTCCTGGCTGAGCTGCAAAACCTGGCGGTGATAAAGCCCAATGGGCAGAGCACTGACCAGCAGGAGCGCGCCCAGAACGAGCCACAGGATGCGCACGCGGCCGGAGCGCACACGTTCCCACCAAGCTTTGGTAGCTGGGTTCATCTCGATTATTCATTTTAGGTGAACCTGGGTGGGTTAGGACGTCGGCGCTGATCGAGCGACGCGCATGTGCAACTGGGACTTTAGTACTAGAGGCGGAAAATGTGGACACTCAACGGTTGTCGCTACTCCCGCTTCAACGGCCGCTCCATAATATCCCGAATCGCAACCTTGGGAGACTTGTCCGCGTGCAAAATGGCGTCAACCTGCTCCGTAATTGGCATTTCGATCTGATGTTCCCGCGCCAGTGCCAGCAATGGCGCAGTCGTATTCACCCCCTCGGCGACCATGCGCATGTTTGCGAGAATCTCGCCCAAAGAACGCCCTTTGCCGAGCTCGATTCCCACAAAGCGATTGCGGCTCAGGGCTCCGGTACACGTAAGGACCAGGTCGCCCAATCCGGCCAGACCGCTCAGCGTTTCCGGCCGCGCTCCGAGCGCTACGGCCAGACGCGTCATCTCTGCCAGGCCGCGCGTGATTAGCGCCGCAAGCGCGTTCGAGCCAAGCCCCAGCCCCTGGCACGCGCCTGCCGCGATCGCCATCACATTCTTCATGGCCCCGGCAAGTTCCACTCCCAGAACATCATCGTTGGTATACAAACGGAAGTTCGGGCCGGAAAACTCTTCCTGCAATTCCATGGCGAGCGCGGCATCCCGCGAGGCCAGCACGATTGCCGTGGGTTCGCCCCGCGCGGCTTCCAGCGCGAACGATGGTCCGGAAATTACGGCAATGCGCGCCGCAAACTTCGGCGCGACGACCTGAGCCACTACCTCGCTCATCCGCAGATGCGTCGTCGGCTCAAGGCCCTTGCTGGCGATGACGAAACTCGTTCCGGCGGCCGCAAAGGGAAGCGCTGAAGCGTAAACTTCGCGGGCATGAGCGGAGGGCATCGCCCCGACGATGAGTTGCGCACTTGAAAGTGCGGCTTCCAATTGCGCAGTCACGTGAACGCTTTCAGGCAATCTAGCGCCCGGAAGATACAATTTATTTTCACCTTCGCGGCGAATCGCTTCAACGAGCTCCGCGTTGCGTACCCACAGCGAAATTTCGTGCGGCTTACGGCTGCGCGAAAGCACGATCGCCAGCGCCGTACCCCAGCCTCCTCCGCCCAGGATGGCGATCTTTCTCATTCTGTTTCTTTCTTTTTGCCAAAGGAAAATTGCGGCTCAGTCCCTTCGACAAGCCGTTGCAGATTGCCGTCATGTTTGTAAATCACCAGCAGTGCGATCGCCAGCGTCCCCACGTTAACGACCATCGGCGGCGCATGACGTGGCGCCCACAAAAAATAAATAAGCAGCGGCATTGCCGCAGCCGCCGCAACGGAACCAAGTGAAACAAAACGCCAATACGCCACGAAAAGAATAAAGAGCAACAAGGCGCTCACCGCTGCGAGCGGAGAGAGCGCAAGAAACACGCCAAGCGCCGTGGCAACTCCTTTGCCACCTTTGAACTTCAGCCATACCGGAAAGCAATGACCCAGCAGCACCGCGAATGCGGCGATCATCATCCAGGCGGCGCTTTGGTTGGTAACTCGGCCCGCGAGCCACACAGCCGCCGTGCCTTTGGCGGTATCGAAACCCAATGTAAGAATCCCCGCCAGCGGTCCCACGACGCGCGCGACGTTCGTCGCGCCGATGTTGCCGCTGCCCGCCCTGCGCACATCGCCGCCGCCAAATAATTTTGCCAGCAGCAAGCCGAAGGGAATCGAGCCAAGCAGGTACGCGGCGAAAGGGATCAGCAAGGCAGTAATCGAAATCCCGGGCATGCTTCGTCACGCCTCCGCCGCCGCGAACGCAAAACTTTCGAGCGTAGTGTACTCCGCGCCGGAGGATTTTAGCTTGCTTTTGATCAGATGAAACTCGCAGGCGTGCAGCGAACCAAAATCGCGCTTGGCGCTTTGCTGGATCGCGGCGCTAAGTTTTTCCGGCAACCTCGGAGGCTCGAACCGCGCCAGTGTGAGATGGGGCGAAAACGGCCGCCTTTCACTCGGAATGCCAAGTTTCTCCGTGGCCTTGCCGATATCGGCCGAAAGCCTTTTCAAGTTTGCCGAGGCCTCGATCCCCACCCAGAAAACGCGTGGGCGCTTGTGATCCGGGAAGAAGCCAAGGCCGCGGAAGCATAGATTCACGGGCTGGCTGCGGACCCCTTGGTAGACTCCGCAAAGAACTCGAAGTATCGAGGCAACCTCAGCGGTCTTGGTGTCCGGTACCTCACCGATGAATTTGAGCGTCACGTGAAGATTCTCTGGGCGTACCCACTTTGCCTGCGGAGCGACGGCGCGGAGATTGTCGATCAAGGCCGCAAGATTCTCCCGCGCCGAGGAAGTAATCTCCAGCGCAACGAACAAGCGCATGGAACTTCAGGACCTTTTTGCAATGCGCGCCGGCGGCTCCCCGCCGTTGTAGAGGAAATGGATTCGTACCAGGTCCAGTGCGAGTTGCGAAGCATGCCAGCGTACCGCGTCGCGATCGCCCGGAAAGACCATGCCACGTTCTTTTACGCCGGCGGCATGCGAGACGGCAATGTGCACCGTGCCCACCGGCTTCTCCTCACTGCCGCCGCCCGGTCCGGCAATGCCCGTGATGCCCACCCCGAGTGTGCTCCCGACGTGCCGGCGAATGCCCTCGGCCAGCGCGATCGCCACTTCACTGCTGACCGCGCCCTTGGTCTGGATCAGCTCCGGCGGAACATCCGCCCACGCCGTCTTGAGCTCGTTGCTGTAGCTCACCACGCCGCCCAGAAAATACGAGGAGCTCCCTGCAATGCTTGTCAATCGTTGGGCCAGCAATCCACCCGTGCAGCTTTCCGCTGCGGCGATCGTCGAGCCGCTACTCGTCAGCAGGTTTGCTACTACTTCTTCCATCGACGATCCATCCTGTGAAAAAATGCGGTCGGCCAGCGCAATCTCGAATCCCTGCGCGATTTCGTCCAGCGTTTTCTGCGCGTGCGCCGCGTCGTCGGTCCACATCCGCAAATGAATCTGAATCTCGCCCGGTGCGGCAAGAATTGTTGTGCTCACGTCGGCATAGCGCGTGTAAATCGGCTTGATGCGCTGCTCGACGCCAGATTCTCCCATCCCCGCGACGCGCAATTCGCGGTGAAACATTCGAATATTCGAGCTGCGCCGCTGCAGCCGCGGCAAAACCTGTTCCTGGTACATGGGCTTCAATTCTCGCGGCGGCCCGGGAAGCAACGCAATGAACCTCCCGCCATCCTCGACGGCCGGCATTTCCCTGCCCAGCTGCCGGAAGCGTCCCTCGATGTAACGCAGAATCTCGTTGTTCAAGTGCAGCTTGCGTCCCAGCAGATCCGCGACAGTCTCGCGCGTCAAGTCGTCTTCGGTGGGCCCTAGCCCACCCGACGCGATAATCAGTTCAACGCGGTCCAGCGCTTCCTTGAACGCCGCGCTCAAATAATCGCGATTGTCTCCCACAATCGATTTGCGCACGACCTCAATGCCAAGCTTGTTCAGCTCTTCGGTCAGGAAGAGCGAGTTGGTGTCCATGCGGTCCGGAGTCAGCAGTTCCGAACCAACCGCAATGATTTCCGCTTTCATCTTTTCCAATTATCCGGCTAGCGGCATGCCGCGCACGTCCCAATCGAGCGTGAAAAGCGCATCAGTCGTCGCAAGAATCGCGCGTCCGGAAGGCTGCAGCGCCATGCCCACGATCCCGGAGCCACTGAGGACCACCTCGGCCTGTGCTTGCGGCGTGATCCGCACAATGCCGCGCCGTCCGCCGTAAGAAGCCGCCACATAAAGATTTCCGTCGCGATCCAAAGCGATCCCCTGCGGCCGGCCGAGGCCCCGGAAGAAAACGGTTACGTCGCCGCCCTGTGTGATGCGGTAAATGCGGTCAAAGCTGGAGGTCGTCGGCGCGGAAACGTAGACGTCGCCGCTCGGATGAAATGCCAGGTGATATGCGGCGATGGAGGGCTCCAGCGTCGCGAAAACAAAAATCTCGCGGCCCGGGCTGATCTTGAAAACCGTTCCGCTGCGGTCGCCCACGTATAGATTTCCGTTGTGATCAAAGGCCAGGCCCGTGGCAACGCCCATGCCTTCGATCCACTGCTCCGCGCGTCCTTCGGGCGTTATTCGATGGATGGTTCCGTCGTTGCGGCAAGAGACGAACAGATTTCCCATGCGGTCCAGCGCCAGCCCGCTGGGATTCATCAGCGAAGTGATAAAAGGCTTCACGCTGTAATTTGCCGTGATCTTGTAAAGCGAAACAGGAACGCGTTGGCCGCGCGGCCCGGAAAACGTGACGTAAATGTTGCCTTCCATGTCGACCGCGGGATTCGCGACGGGATGCAGGTTGTCCGCGATTTGCAGTCCGATGTGCACCGGATGCGGCGGGCTCTCATGGCCATCCGTGGCCACGCGTACCACTCCGCCGCTCGCGCCTTCAGGAACGCGCGCCACCAGGCGGTTTTCGCTGGCCAGCGCAATACTTGCTTCCGCTTCGCCAAACCGCACCACCGGGTGCGGCTGCACTCGCGAGACGAAGCCATGCCCGAGAATGGTCATCTCGCCGCCGGGAATGGCTGCGGCGGGCGCAACTCTCTCAATGTGTGGAATCCCGTTCTTTTCCGGTGAAGAACCGAACCCGAATTTCATACCCAGCCAATGTAAAACGTCAGCAGCCCAAAGTGTAACGCCACACGCAGCAGAATTGCAGCGTAAATGCCAGCCATCCAGTCATCCGCCATGATTCCCCAGCCGCCCGGCAGTTTTTCCAATTGGCGGACAGGCCACGGCTTCCAGATGTCAAATACCCGAAAAAGTATAAAACCGAGCAAAAGATATTTCCAATTCACAAGACTCAGCGCGAAGAAAATCGTAAAAAGGGACAGGTCCATGTGCGCGGTAAAGTGCGGCAGCGCAATCGGTATCAGCGGCAATAGCAGAGCCAGGTGCTGTCCCGCGACTTCGTCGATCACTACAAACTGAGGATCCTCGATTCGCGAGTAGGCAGCCGCTCGCGCAGCGCTCCATACTCCGATCGCCCCGAGGGCCAGCAGCAGGCCCAGCGCGCAGAATATCGGCCACGCCAGCATAGTGTCATGAATGTTGCTGCCCGGCAGCGGAAACAGCTCATTTCTTAATACCGCTTCGTAGTTGGGATGAAACGAGAACAACGCTCTGACGGACGCGGGCTGCAGGAAAAAAACCGACGACAGGAAAGCTGTCGCCACTCCTACCAGCGAACCAAACGTCCCCGGCGCCTTTGGAATGTAGCCGACCCCCAGTGCTGTGGCTATCGCCAGCGCGAACCGAGGCTTTTGTGGCGGCGATGCGGGTGTTCCCGTCGCGTCAGCGTCCGGTGTCATTCGGGCTTTCCAAATCGTCGTCCAATGGAAGGACGAAGGTCTTTCCTTCGCCTTCAGCATTTTCCTCTTCAGTGAAGACGGGTTCTGAAACCACGTATTTCTCGCTGGCCCAGTTACCCAAATCCCGGTCGCGGCATCGTTCGCTGCAAAAAGGAAAATCTGCGTGGATCGCGGAGTCCGTCTCCGCCTTACAAATCGGGCATTTATGTTTCATTGCGCGTTTTTCTTCCCTGCAAACTCTGCGTCCTCTGCGCCTTCTGCACAAAATCTGTTAGCACACAAGGGCACAAAGATCACGAAATCGAAGGGACTGTCGGCTTCGAAAAGAGAGTATATCTCAGCCCAGGACGCGGAGGGGTGCCCCAGTAGCAATACGATGAAGTTTTTCCGCCGCCGGAACTGGCGGCGCAGCCACAGCGATGTGGCTATCGCGCACAGCGGTCCGGGGCAGAATTTCGACCACCCGCCCGATCAAGTCGTAAGCATCACTCTTCTCGATCTCGACTCGTGCCAGGTCCCCGGCTTCCGCCGCTTCTCCACCCGGCAACTCAATATCCGTGAGATATAGCTTCCCATCAATCTCTGGAGCCATGCCTTCGAGCCGCGCTTCCCAAACGAGAGGATTGTCCTTCGAAGGGCCTTCGATCAGCGCCGCGAAACTATGATCTTTCGATGGGCCACGCGCTGCGCGCAAGTACTTGGCCCGCAAATTGTCCCGCGAAATCTTTTTTTGAATCGCCATCAACTGTTTGCGCCGCCCGCTAATCGTTTCCGCATCTACTTTGTCATCCAGCGCGTAGCTTCCAGCGTTGTCCACGTCAGAATATTCGAACACGCCCATCCAATCGAGCTTCGCCGCCTTCACGAATCCGCACAACTCCTCGAAATCCGCTTCCGTCTCGCCTGGAAATCCCACAATGAACGAAGTGCGCAGCGAAACTCCAGGAATCGTTGTTCGAATGCGCTCCAGCAATTTCAGGAACGCATCCCCATTTGAGCCGCGTTTCATCCGCGCCAGCACGTTTCTGCTCGCGTGCTGCAGCGGCATGTCCATGTACTTGGCAAGCCGCGGATGTGCCGCAATCGTATCCAGCAATTTCTGTGTGACCCGATTCGGGTACGCGTACAAGAATCGCACCCAGAGCAAATCGTCAGTCTGCGCTAGTTTTTCCAGGAGTTGGGCCAAACCGTCCCGCAAGCCCAGGTCTTCGCCGTAAGAAGTCGTGTCCTGGCCGATCAGTGTAATTTCCCGCGCTCCAGCACGCGCTAGATTCTCCGCTTCGCGCACCACCGATTCAAATCGCCGGCTGCGAAACGCACCGCGAAGCTGCGGAATGATGCAGAACGTGCACGGATGATCGCAGCCTTCCGCGATTTTGATGTACGCCGCGTGTTTCGGCGTGGTCACGATGCGCGGCGTCAAGTCGTCATATAGAAACGCGGGCGGCTGCACTGGAAGCACGCGAAGGTCGCCATCCACCGCTTCCAGGATGCGTTCGACTTCGCCGGTCCCCACGACGGCGTCCACTTCCGGTACCTGCTCCAGAATCTGTGCGCGAAACCGTTCTACCAGGCAACCCGCCACAATCAGTTTCTTCGCCGCGCCGAATTTTTTGTGCTCCGCCATTTCCAGGATGGCTTCCACGGACTCTTTTTGCGCCGCTTCGATAAAGCTGCAAGTATTCACGACCAGTATTTCGGCTTCACCGGCGCGCGGCGTCAGTTCATAGCCTTCGCGCGCAAGAATACCCATCATCACCTCGCTGTCCACGAGGTTCTTCGGGCATCCCAGGCTGACGAATCCGACCTTAGTCATAAGCGATGAATTTCCACCTTTGCGCAATTCTCAATTGTAACACGGGCTGTTAGGGCTTGTATTTGAAGGAGCGCCCGCCGTGGCGGGCTGCGCCCCATCTTGGCAGGATGTTGTGTGCGTCTACCGCGCCCGCAACGCCGCGCGCACTTGGTCGAGCAATTGCTTCAAGCGGGATGTATCGCAAGGCGCGCCGCCGAACCGCGCGTGCGCGTAGAGTTCCGTGAATTCTCGGACGGGAGGCGCGAGATTCGGCGAATTCACGGCCGCCGCGAACTCGAACGGTGTCTGCGTCGCCACTCGCCGGAGTCCGCGCCGCGCCAGCATTCGAAGCAATTCGTTATACAAACGTGAGGCAAGCTGCGGGTCGCTGCGTACCGCCTTGCCTCCGCGCAATTGAAAATACAAACGCACGCGCCGGAAAAATTCAGCAAGCAGATTGAAACGCAGAGCCACCAGAAAAAGCACCAGCGCGGCCGGCGCAAAATAGCCCAGCACGCCCGGCCGCAGTTGCCACGAATTCATCCATCTTTTTCCGGCACGCTGTTTGTGTTCGAACCAATCGCGCGCGGATTCGCCCCAGTTCCGCGAGCTGCGCTGCAGATTTTGCGCCAAGGCCACCTGGTGCGCGAAGTCGTAGCCGATCACCCATTCGCTCCAGGTAATTTCCATCCAGTCCACGTACTTTCCTATGCGCGTCAGGAAGCTGGTTTCGTTTTCCGGGCCCGCCGGCGTGGGGTCGAACACCTGCCAGTCCGTGCCGGGTAAATAGACCTCTACCCAGCTGTGCGCGTCGCTGGCACGCACAATGTAATCTCCGCCCAGTTCATTGTATTCGCCGGGCAGGAAGCCGTTGACTTCGCGGGAAGGAATGCCGAGCGTGCGCAGCATGATAGTCATTGCCGAGGCAAAATATTCGCAGTGACCGGCGCGCGTTTCGAACAGAAAATGAGCGAGCGGATCATCCCCGGGTTTTCCAGTCAGATTCAGCGTGTACGTGAACCGGTTGCGCAGGTGATATTCGATTGCCACCGCCTTGTCGAATGGCGTCGCGGCATTTTTCGTGATCTCCCTGGCA
>WNFF01023827.1_pt1 | contig 11080 bp, 8 predicted proteins | sample 5400441 | NCBI WGS metagenome assembly WNFF01 (sample SAMN13153345, study PRJNA577476) | soil metagenome | isolation source: 120 cm saprolite under Douglas fir tree site 2 hole 3 replicate 1 | place: USA:California | collected 2015-04-18
CGGAAGTGGTCATTGAGCTTCTCCACGAGGACTATGCTTACGTTTTCGAGGCCTATTGGGATTTGTGGACTCCTCCTGAGGGCGCGGAGAAATGGGTGCTGGAGCCGTCGCTGGTGCGTCTGGTTGCGCACGGGATGGAATTTGAAGAGCACGCAGCGGAAGAGGCCGGGCACATTCAAATTGATTTCGGTTTGGACACGCCCTTCCTTCACGAAGAACTTGAGTTTACTTCCGAGGCGGAGCGGAACGTCCGGAGCAATGTACAAAAACTGGTGGAGTTTACCGCGAAAGTCGAAAAGAATGCAGGGGCAACCGGGCGGCTACTGTGGTCCGAGTCGGAGGAGAATCTGGCACAGAAGCTGATCGCCCGCCTGCAGCGAGTGCAGTAGAGACCCGCGGCGAAGTTATCGCTGATCCAGCGTTGCTCGACCACAGCAGTCGGCGAGCTGCGCTCGGCTTGGACGGGCGAGGGCGCCCGTCCCTCCACGAGCGGTTTATTTTGTTCGTCCAGCGTCGCCTTGCAGCTTTTCGCCGGCTGCGGCCTGGGCTGCCGCTAGTCGCGCGGTTAGTACGCGGAACGGTGAACAGGAAACGTAGTTGAGGCCGGTCTGGTGACAGAACTCGACCGACGACGGTTCACCGCCATGCTCGCCGCAAATCCCAACCTTAAGATTCGGACGCGTCCTGCGGCCCCGTTCTGTCGCCATCTTCACCAACTGACCTACACCTTCGCGATCAAGGACGGCAAACGGATCCTGCTTGATGATTCCATCTGCGAGGTAGGTGGGCAGGATCTTGTTGACGTCATCGCGCGAGAAGCCCCAGGTCGTCTGCGTCAGATCGTTGGTGCCAAAAGAGAAGAACTGCGCTTCCTTAGCGATCTCATCCGCGATCAGGGCAGCGCGCGGCAGCTCGATCATCGTGCCCACCAGGTACTCGACGGTGCGTCCTTTTTCTTTGAAGACTTCTTTCGCCACCCGGTTGACGATCGCCGCCTGGTTCGCCATTTCTTTCACGGTCGCAGTAAGGGGAATCATCACTTCCGGGAACACCTTGACGCCGTCTTTGGCAACCGCAACGGCTGCTTCGAAGATGGCGCGCGCCTGCATCTCGGTGATTTCGGGATAAGTGATGCCGAGCCGGCAACCTCGATGCCCGAGCATGGGGTTGACTTCGTGAAGTTGCTGCACGCGCTTCAAAAGCTCGGGTAAAATCTTCTTCAAGTCGCCCGCCGCTTTGACTCCATAGTCCTTATATTTTTCGACCATCGATTTCTTCCGCTTGAAATCCGCGTACGATAGAGTTGCGATATTCACCATCAGCTCCTCACGGCTCGGGAGGAACTCGTGCAACGGCGGATCAAGGGTGCGGATGGTGACTGGGAAGCCGTCCATCGCGCGGAATACGCCGATGAAATCTTTGCGCTGCATCGGAAGTAATCTTTTGAGTGCCGTGCGGCGGTCTTTCTCGTTGTCGGCAAGAATCATCGCACGCATGTGGGGGATTTTCTCCTCGCCGAAGAACATGTGCTCAGTGCGGCAGAGACCGATACCCTCGGCGCCAAACTCCCGTGCTTTCTCAGCATCACGCGGGATGTCGGCATTGGCACGCACCTTCATCGTGCGGAAGGGCTCGGCCCAGTTCATAAACTGCTCGAGCTTTGCCAAATTCTCCGGGTCCGGCGGGAGCAACTTCCGCTTGCCTCTCAACACACGGCCGGTGGAGCCGTCGATCGTAATCCAGTCGCCCTCTTTGAACACTTGCCCTCGCGCCTGCACCTCACGCGCATCTTCGTCGACCGCGATCTCACCAGCACCCGCAACGCAGCTCTTGCCCATGCCCCTGGTAACCACGGCCGCATGGCTAGTCATCCCTCCCTTCGAAGTCAAAATGCCGACCGCAACCTCCATACCGTGGATGTCTTCCGGAGTGGTTTCGGCGCGAACCAAGATGAAACTTGTATTCGTCTCCGCGCGGCGTCCCTGTTTGATCGCTTCTTCGTTCTTTTTGTTCTGGTCCTCAGCTGCCCTCTTGTGTTTCACCACCTCATCCGCAGTAAAGACGATTTGACCGACGACTGCTCCCGGCGACGCCGGTAAGCCCTTCGAGGTCAGCATGTCTTCGAGCCTCACGTCTTTTTCATCCAAGCGCGCTACGTAGAAATCCGGAATTTGGTTGGGATCGAGACGGAAGATCGCAACCTCCTTGGTGATGAGCCCTTCGTCCACCATCTGCATGGCTATCCGCACAGCAGCAGGTCCGGTGCGCTTGCCATCGCGCGTTTGCAGCATCCAGAGCTTGCCTTCCTGGATAGTGAACTCGAAATCCTGCATGTCGCGGTAGTGCTTCTCCATACGAGTGGTGATATCGCGGAGCTGGTTGTACACATCGGGCATGATTTTCTCGAGCTCCAGTATTGGAACCGGAGTACGCACGCCCGAAACCACGTCTTCGCCCTGCGCGTTCAGCAGAAACTCGCCATAAAACACCTTGTCGCCATTCGCCGGATTGCGCGTGAAGCCGACGCCGGTGCCGCTGGTCTCACCGAGGTTGCCGAAGACCATGATCTGCACGTTGACGGCGGTGCCGAGCATGTCATCGATATCGTTGATGCGGCGGTAGGTCTTTGCGCGGTCGTTTAGCCAGGAGCGGAACACGGCGTCGCGCGCCATGACCAGCTGTTCGTGGGGATCCTGCGGGAAATCACGCTTGGCGTGCTTTTTGACGGCCTTCTTGTACTCGACAATGACTTCTTGCAGCGCCTTGGCGTCGAGGCCCGTATCGAATTTGGCTTTCTTCAGTTTCTTCTTGGCATCGAAAATCTTGTCGAATACCTTTTTCTCGATGTCAAGCACGACATTGCCGAACATCTGAATCAGGCGGCGATAGGAGTCGTACGCAAAACGTGGGTTGTTCTTAATCTTAGCTAGAGCCTCGACGCTCTGATCGTTCAGGCCCAGGTTGAGGATCGTGTCCATCATGCCGGGCATCGAAAACTTCGCGCCCGAACGCACACTTACGAGCAGAGGGTTGTCGCCTTTGCCGAGCTTCTGGCCCTGCAGACTCTCGAGCCTGGCCAGCGCTTCTTCCATCTGGCGGTCTACTTCTTTCGATACCGCGTTCTGGCGCATGTATTCGCGGCAGGCCTCAGTCTGGATCGTGAACCCAGGAGGCACGGGGAGGCCGAGGTTTGTCATCTCGGCCAGCCCAGCGCCTTTGCCGCCGAGAACATCTTTTATCTTGCCGTGGCCGTCAGCCCTGCCGCCGCCGAAGAAGTAGACATACTTTGTGCTCGGCGATTTTGGTTCCGCCGGTTTCGTGTTGATGATTTCCGTCTCTGGGAGAGTCGTCGTTGCCATATATGATCCCTCTTTTTATTTCGTAGATTCCTTGCCTTCGGTCACGATCTCGGAAAAGTCCGCGATCATGGAGAATTCCTTGACCACGGTCTGCAACAGCGCCAGCCGGTTGGCGCGGAGATTGTCATCCTCCACCATGACCATGACTTTATCGAAAAATTTGTCGATCGCCGGACGCAGCTTCGCGATCTCAAGCAGCGCCGCTTCATGGTCCCGCGAAGCGGTGAGCGCTTTAACCACGTCCGCGACCTGAATCTGCGCAAACAATTCCTTTTCGGATTCTTCCCGCAGCCCACCCGGATCAACACGCATCGCTATAACATTATTATTTTCAGCAGCCTGGCGCAGAATGTTCTTCATGCGCTTGAAGGCGCTCGATATCGATTCGAAATCGGCCGAGCCCCGCACTTTGCTCACCGCTGCGGCTCGGGCGGCAGCGTCAACCACATCGTCAGAGTCAACCGCCAGCACCGCGCTGACCACGTCATACGCGTAGCCGCGCGCATCCTTCAGATAGAACTCAAGCCGCTCGCGGAAAAACCCGCGCACCGAATCGGAGTAGGCGGCGCTCGAAAACTTCTTCTCCGCCTCCGAGCCCCTGTAGCGGCTGCGCGCATCGGCCATGATCTCTGAGAGACGGAACGGCAGTTTATGCTCGGCAATCGTCTTCACGATGCCGTTCGCCTGGCGACGCAGCGCGAACGGATCCTTCGATCCGCTGGGGATCAGCCCAAGCGCAAACATTCAAGCGCAAACATTCCGGCGATCGAATCCGCCTTATCGGCAATCGAGAGAACCGCTCCCTCCACAGTCGCGGGGGCGCTGTCCTCCATCGACTCGGGCTTGTAATGATCATAGATGGCCCGCGAAACTTCCAGCTGCACGTCGGGCTTCATGTCCTCATCGAGTTGCTGCACTCGCGCGTAAAGCCCGCCAACAATTCCCTGCAGTTCGGTGAATTCCTTGACCAGTTCCGTGGTCAGATCGGTTTTCGCGAGCAGCGCTGCTTTGTGAACCACGCCGGGTCGAATGGCCATGCCGTTCTGTTTCACCGTCTCCGCAAGCCAACTGGCCATGCGCTGCACACGCATCGTCTTGTCGTAATAGCTGCCGAGATCCTTCTGGAACGTGACGCTGCGCAGCAACTCGACGCGCTGGCGAAGGGTCTGCTTCTGGTCCGTCTGCCAGAAAAAGCGAGCATCGTTGAAGCGTGCCCGCAACACCCGTTCGTTGCCGTGGCGGATCAATCCTTCCGCGTCGCCCGCTGTGTTCAGCACCGCCAGGAAGTGCGGCAGCAGTTTTCCATTCGCATCTTCGATGGCGAAATATTTCTGGTGGTCGCGCATCACCGTGACCAGCACCTCTTCCGGCAGATCGAGAAACTCGGGATCGAAGCTGCCGAGGATGGCGGAGGGAAATTCCGTGAGATTGACCACGGTCGCGACCAGCGGCTTATCTTCGCGCCAGCGCGCGCCGGGGAGGGTGCGTGTGGCCGCGTCAAGTGCTTTGCGGATCACCTGCTCCCGCTCAGAAGCGCCCAGCACCTTCGCGCCGCGCAGCGCCTCGACATAGGCGCTCGGCTTGGAGATAGCGACGGTTTCGTTTCCGGCCTTTCCAAAGATAATGCGGTGCCCGCGGGAAGTCTTGCCCGCGGGGATGCCGAACAATTCCAGCGGCACAACCTGCTCATCGAGCATCGCCACCAGCCAGCGCACCGGACGAACGAACACTTCGCTTGCGCCAGTACATATTCTTCGGCCAATAGAGCGAGTTAATTTCCCTGGGAAGGAGTTCAGACAGGACTTCGCTCGCGGCTCTACCCTTCTTCGTAACCTTGGCGGATAGGTATTCGCCCTTAGGAGTGCTAGTTTTCTCAAGCTGCGAAACATCGACGTTTGCTTTCTTCGCGAATGCGTGGGCAGCAGAAGTCGGCGAACCATCTTTGAAGGCGACCTTTGTTGATGGGCCGATCAGTATTTCACGCACATCCGGTTGTTGTACTCGAATGTGAGGAAACATCACCGCCAGACGGCGAGGAGTGGAGTAGTGTGAACCGTAGACACCATCTTGTGCTGGGCCGGCCAACTTTTCGCCCACGAGCAGTGCCAAGACGCGGCCGTATAGGTCTTTCGATGCTGCGTCGATCATACGAGCCGGAATCTCTTCGCAACCGATTTCAAGTAGAAAGTCTGGCATCAGCAATTCAGTCTATGGTCCCAAAATTACTGCAACGTGAATGTGAGCCGGATCACAGCAGCGTCGGCATCTTACCGGCTGTCCGGAGGACGCTACTATGACCCCACCGGTTCCGTCCGTAAGACCCGCCTCCCCGCATCCTCTAGGACGATAGTCGAAGGTGTGTCCGGAAGCCTCTTAGCTACTTCTTGCTGCTGGACATAGGTCCTCGCGATGCCCACCGCGAGGACACGAACGCGCGCAATTACACCGACGCGTTCGGTTACGGAGATCGCTCCCCGCGCGTCCAGGATGTTGAACAGGTGCGAACATTTAAGACAAAGGTCGTATGCCGCAAGTAGTGGGGCCCGCAAGGCCCGCGCTGCAACCGCCTCGCCTCGTTCTTCCAGCGCCTGCCGGATTTCCGGGGATATAGCACGGCCGCGGTTGCCCAAAGAACTTAGATTTGCATGAATCTTTCCGAGTAGATCCCTGCATTCAGATTCGTACAGCTCGAAGTGCCTCCAGGTTTTTTCGACGTCCGCCGCCTCGAAGTTGTACACCGAGAACTGCAGTTCGTCGGCAAGCCGAACGTCACCGTAGGTCGTCACGCCACCCGTCTCCGGGTCGCGCGCCCACACGATGTCATAAATCGAATCGACGTCTTGCAGAAAAGCGCACAGCCGCTCGAGACCATAGGTGAGTTCAGCCGAGATCGGATCGAGGTCCACGCCGCCACACTGCTGGAAATAGGTAAACTGCGTGACCTCGAGGCCGTCGAGCATGACCTGCCATCCGATGCCCCACGCACCGAGCGTCGGCGACTCCCAGTTATCTTCTTCGAACTTGATGTCGTGCTGTCGCAAATCAATGCCAATCGCGCCGAGCGATTCCAGGTAAAGTTCCTGCACATTCTCCGGCGGCGGCTTCAGAATCACCTGCAACTGCAAGTGCTTGAACAAACGGTTGGGATTCTCCCCGTAACGCCCATCGGCAGGACGTCGCGAAGGTTGCACGTACGCAACCTTATAAGGATTCGGCCCAAGCACGCGGAGGAATGTCTCCGGAGCCATGGTCCCGGCGCCGACTTCAACGTCGTAAGGCTGCTGAATGACCGCCCCGCGCTCAGCGTAAAAAGCCTGCAGCTTCAGGATGAGCTGTTGGAAGGTTAGCGAATTGGACTTAGATGAGTTCACGTAATCAATCCGGCTGTTAGCTATTAGCCTTTAGCCCTTAGCTCAAAACCCTCAAGCCACAAGCTAATTGCTAGCTGCTGATCTTCTCCAGCATTCCCGCTGTCACCAACTTCTTCTCGATGTGCCGCTCCAGAATCTGGAGAAGAAACTTGCGCAGGTCCGCTCCCACCGCTTTCGGCCAATCAATTTCGGTAAACTCGGAAACGCGCGACCGCAACATCTGCGCCGCAATCTTTCTCGACTCCGGCGACAGCTCCGACGACGCCACGCGCTTGTCATCCACACACATCAGGCCGTCGGCGAGCGCGTGATAAAACGCCCGGTTGCCGTCGAGCGCGCGTCCACAGACGACACACTCCGAAAACTCCGGCAGAAATCCCATGAGCCGCGTCATCCACAGCTCAAAGTACGTCAGCGGCATCCACAACGCCGCACTGCGCAGTTCCTCGAGAACCGCCAAGCTCAGCCGAAACACCGCGTCGCTCGCCTCGCGGTCGGGCATCAGTTCATCAAGCAACTCAGCAACATGCGCCAACGCCGCCGCTCGCGGATAACTAACCTCGCTGGCCATCGGCGACTCGATCACTTCGCACGAATCAAGCCGTGCCAGTTCCTGCCCTTCGCGGTCGTCGTAAAACGCCCGCACATAAGTGAGCGGCTCAAGCGCGCCTCCAAAGCGGCGTCTCGACTTCATGGCCGCGCGCGCCACGCCCTTCACCTTGCCTTCCATGCGGGTAAAGAGCGTAACCAGCAGGTCCGACTCACGCAACGGATACGTGCGCAGAACGATCGCTTCCGACTCCTTCAGCGCCATGGAAGGTCAACAGGTTAATAAATGATTGTAATGGAAGGAGCTGTCAGCCGTCAGCCATCAGCCGTCAGTTAGAATCGGATGTCCTGAAATTTTACGGGCAGCACAAAGAAAAAAGACGCAGGCCTGAGCGGGGTACGCCTCCTCCAGCTTTGATGCTGACAGGGGAACTGGTTTTTTTCCTGATCGCTGACGGCTGATTGCTGAAAGCTGCCCTACCGCCCGAAGTACTTCGCATTCCGCTCGGTATACTCTTTCCACTTTTCCGGAAGGTCGTCGAGCGCGAAGATGGCCGAGACCGGGCAAACCGGAACGCAGGCGCCGCAGTCGATGCATTCCACGGGATCGATATACAGCATTTCCTCGGTCGCGAACTTGTCCGAGTCCTTCTTGGGATGAATGCAATCCACCGGACAAGAGTCAACACAGGCTGTGTCTTTCGTTCCGATGCAGGGCTCGGCAATTACGTAGGCCATAGAATCTCATGCTCCTCGCAGGGAGGGTGAACCAACTGCTAATTTTAGCAAAAACGCTGCTATCGGTACAGGTGGCCCCACTCAGCAGCGGCTTTCCAAGGTCGAAAAGCGCTTAAGCGACTTTCAATTGACGGAAAGGCAAATGCCCGCCCGCTCCGTTCACCCCTCTGCCCCTTGCGCGATCGGTTCGCCCGCTTCCGCCTGCGGCACTGGGCTGGCGGGGATCCGCGCAGGCGCGCCACGCCAGGCGCCAGCCTTGAATCCCTCCCGCACAAGCTTGAAGATGGTTCGCCGATTTTGCGCAATCACCTTCACCCACGCCATTTTTCCCATCATGGGGAAATAGATCCCGCGGAAACAAAGCCGTGCAAGAAAGATGTTGACCCGATAACCCAAGGGCTGATCGTTCAGACACTCAACCGCGGCCGCCAGCGCTTCAGGACTATAAGCCTCGGCCCACCCATGATTCACTTCGGCATGAGCCTCTTCGATGGTCATCTTCAATGGCGTGTGGGCCATTGCAAACGGGATGAACTCTTGCCAGTGCTTCGGCCGCGTCAGCCGACCGGCGGTCTCCAGCCGCTTGTACAGCGGCGTTGCGGGCAAGGGAGTCAGCAAGCCAAAGATCGGCAGACCCGGAGGCCAGGTCCGAACTTGTCCGAGCGTTCGTTCAGCAACTCCGACCGTGTCATTGTCCATGCCAAAAATAAATGACGTGATGGCGTACACATTGCGTTGCGCCAGCCGCTCCAGCACCGCCGCATACTCACCTGGCTTGTTAAATCCTTTATTCACATCTTTCAGATTGGCCGGGTCGATCGACTCCATGCCGATAAAGATCCACTTGCCACCGGAAGCCGCAATCAGGTCCACCAGTTCTTCGTCGCGCAATAAATTAGCGGAGATCTGCGCCACCCAGTGGCACTGCGCGCCGGCCGCGATAATGTCGCGCAGCAGCGACTTCGTCCTCTTGATGTTGATGGCGAAATTATCGTCGATGAAGAAAACCGCCATCTGGCCCTTCTCGCTGTGGGCGCGGGCTTTCAACAGGAGCAGTTCATTCACCACGCTCTCATTGGTGCGAAAACGAATCGAGTCTCCGAAAAATCCGGTCACGGTGCAGAACTCGCAGCCATAAGGGCAGCCTCGTCCCGATTCAACTGGAATAATGCGAAATGACCCCCAGCCTTCTCCGATCTTCTGCAGCATCGCGGTCGCGGCCTTCGGCACCAGATTGAATTGCTTGAGATCGATCGACTCCCACGGAATCACCGGGTATTCTTTCAGCGACGGCTTGCTCTCCTGCCCAAAAGCATCCACCGGAGCATACACATCCTTAAGCTCACCGCGGGCAGCATCTTCAACAATCCGCGGCCAGGTCGCGTCGGCTTCCCCCAGGGCAACCGCATCGGCATGACGCGGCCCGCCATCTCGACCGAGTGCCTCGTCGGCCATCTCGGTCACGTGTGGTCCGCCCATCACCACCGGAACTCCCGTGGCCCGGACCGCATCCGCCATGCGATACGCCTTGGCAATCATTCTGGTCATGGCGCCGATGCCGACCAAGTCTATGTTGTTGTCGCGCACAAACCGCGCGATCCCCGCCTCATCCATCGGTTGGGCGTTGCCATCCACCAGCAGCACTTCATGGCCAGATGGAGTGAGCGCCTGCAGCAAAAACATCCACAGGTGCGGCATGAAATTGCGTGTGACACCGTTGTCGGGGTTATAGAGCAGAATTTTCATGGGGTTTTTATGGATTCTTCACAGCGCAGCTTTGCTGCCTTCTTGGCTGAGGATGGAAATCGACAACGCCAGGGAGGTGGGTTCCCCTGGCGCTCGTTAGATTGGAAGCGTTCGTTTGAATGTACCCTAGCGCACATTGTACACCGCGATCGCTGGCAGCCCATGGTGCCAGTGTTGATTCGTATCGGGGGCATCGATACCCTTATACGAATCTAATACCGTCTGCGCTGGCGCAGTGACGCTCGAACACGCCGAATGTGATGATTTCTTGATCCGCGGGGAGGCGGTGACTGTCCTATTGGGAATTAGGACACGGCCCTTCGTTCGAAGGTTTCAGCGGCGACGCTAAGTACAGCTGGCCCGGTCCGCTGCGCCCGGGAAAATTTCGGTTCTGCGCGCTGATCGCGACTTGGTCGGGACGCGTCGAAACTCCCGGGCCCGCATTGATGCACGCCCCACAACTAGGCTCGATAACGTGTGCGCCCGCCTGCTCGAAAATCTCGATGTAGCCTTTGCGCTTCGAATACTCGCGCGTTTCCTGGGAACCGAACTGGATCCAGAACTCGACATTTTTCGAAACTCGCCTGCCTTGCTTCAGCGCATCGGCGAGAACCGCCGCGTACATATCCATGTCTTCGTTCTTCCCCGCCGTACAGGTTCCACCATAGGCGATTTCAATCGGCACACGAGCTTCGAGTTCGCGGATGTATTTACCGTTGCCCGGATCGCCCGGAGTCGCAACCATGGGCGTGATCTCATCCGCGTCCAGTTCGATCACTTGCGCGTATTCGGCGTTCGGATCGCTCTCGAGGCCTTCGATCATCTTTTCGATTTCGGCGCGCTTCATGCCCCGGCGCTGCATCAGGAACTCGACCACTTTTTCATCCGGAGCCACAATGCCCGTGAAGCCCCCGATCTCCGCCGCCATATTCGTCATCGTGGCGCGCTCGTCCACGGAGAGCGCCTCTACCGCTTCGCCCGCATACTCCATCACTTTCGCCAACGCTTTGCCGCTGCGCACGTAATCGAGCGAAAGAATCTTCAGGATGAAATCCTTCGCCGCAACGTTCGGATGCCTCTTCCCCCGGATGACGATCTTGACCGACTCTGGCACCTTGACGCGAACGTCTTTCGTAATCCAGGAGTTGAAGACGTCCGTTGTCCCGATGCCGAAGGCGATGCATCCGATGGCGCCGACATGCGGCGTGTGCGAATCCGACCCAACGTTCACCTGCCCCGGCAGCGCATAAGTCTCCAGCATCACCGAGTGGCAAATACCCTCCGACCCCTTCCGGTCGGCAAGTTCGCCGTGCAGCT
>WNFF01004743.1_pt1 | contig 11078 bp, 22 predicted proteins | sample 5400441 | NCBI WGS metagenome assembly WNFF01 (sample SAMN13153345, study PRJNA577476) | soil metagenome | isolation source: 120 cm saprolite under Douglas fir tree site 2 hole 3 replicate 1 | place: USA:California | collected 2015-04-18
GCAACGCGGTCACTATAGAAGTTGCGGGAGCGGTCGCGCGCCTTCCACACGCAGGCTGCGCACTTCGTTGTGGGCTTAGGACCAACTCCTCGGCGGTTCGTCTCGATGGCGCCCCCGCACTCCGTACAGTTGCTTGGCGCGTGACTCATCGGCGCAACCAGCGGAACGTGCCGCGCACGGCCAACATGCAGCCGGCGAACACCCAAAGCAAGAAGGATGCACCCCACAACACGACGAGCGCGAGGTTGTCTTTGTGGTGGTCGATGACTGCGCCGGTGCAGATGAGCACGGCGCACACACCGAGGTAGAGGGCAACGGTTTTCATGTTAACTCCCTTCTGCCGGCGTCGCCGGCATCTCAGTCAACTGATACTTAACGACGTGCCGAAAATTCCACGTGACGCGAGCGCCTTCGAGCGTCGTGACCATCATTAGATGACCCTTGACGTGCTCGACGGCGGCACCGATCGGAAGCAGCTCCTCTTCCAGCTCGCCCTGGGCTGTCAGCACGTGCAACTTCGTGTGGGCTACCACGGCTCACTCTCCCTTTGGCGCGTCGTACCACTCGACTCCGGCGTCGCGCAGCAACTTCTTTATAGGGTTCAGGTGGTAGTAGTGCGCGAGCACCTGAACCATGTTCTGAGTGGCGTCTCGCGTGCCACAAAGGACGCAGTGCGGGCCGAACTCTTCGCGTGCCGGCAGGCCGGGATCAACGTGCGCCGGCCGCGTGCCGGCGAACGTCTCGCCGCGCTCTTTGTCGCGCTTGTAATTGTCCACCATGAACTGCATCGACGAGGCGCTGAGCTCGAGGCGAATCGCTTCCGCGAGATAGAACTTGCGGTGGTCTTCTTCCTTCACGCGGAGGAGCTGGCGCGCGACCGCGAAGGTGATTTTCCGCTCGCAAACGGCCGCGCTGACCTCGGCATCGGTGCGCACCAGCTCGACACGCTCATTGACCCACGCCTCGCTGCGGCGGAACACCTGGCAGAGCTGCGGCATGGTGAGTTTCTTCTTCTCCACCAGCGTGAGAATCCAGTACCCTTGCTCCGCTGCGGTCACATCCTCGCGGTGCATGTTCTCTTCGAGCATCACCATGTCTTCGTCGTCGTAGTCGGCGGGGTAAACGAGGCACGGCGCCGTCTTCACGAACGCGAGCCGGCACGCTAGTAGACGACGATGACCTGCCATGACGCGGTAGCGTAAGGGGGGCGGCGCGTCGAGGCTAACAGCCTGTCGGCTACCGTCTCCCTCTGCTGTTCCGGCCACAGACGGAACCTCTTTGACGAGCAGTGGTTCGAGCACGCCCTTCAACTTGATCGACTCGGCCAATTCGTCGAGCCGCGCATGGTCGATGAGCACGCGCGAGGCAAGCTCCGGCTCGTCGAGCAGCTCGATCGGAATCTCGCGGAGTTCGCGCTTCATGGGTCAGTCACCGGAGTCGCTATCGGCGTGATCAGACCAGGTCCGGGAACGTGCAGCCCGCGCTTCGGGTCATAGACCATCCGCGAGCGCGCCGGCCGCATCACGATCACACTCTGCAACTGGTCGATGGTGATGAGCATCAGCTCGCCGGGCGTAAGCCGAAAATATTTCCGCACGTCTGGCGGCAACACCACGCCCCACGTGCCGCCGACTTTCCAGTAGCGGCCGGAGTAGCATTCGTGTAATTGCGTCTTTGGGTAAGGCATACACTCCCTGGTGTGACCCTCCCGGTGCCGTGCGCCTCGGTTGTCTCTCCGAAGTACCGCACCCGACTACGGCACCAGGTCGAGTCACATGGTTAAGCACTTAACATACCCTGTCAATAGTACTGAGGGTACGAAGCTCGCGCGCGACCTGTTGACATTATCTACAGAAGAGGAAAACCTGTGCAAAACCTGTGTATTTACTGTGGAAGAATTGTGCATAAGTGACTGATTTAGAAAGGTTTCCCTCTGGACTCCTTTCCAAAGATTTAAGAACTTGACGGTATAAGTGTTGCTTGTAGTAGAAGCTGCACGGCTATCACTAGTAAAATTTACCCATTGACACCAAAGACTCGAAACACCAGACTCGCGCGCGGGGGAACGTCATGCCTACAGCGATTACTATCCGCGATGTCGGTTCACTCTCTCAAAAGTTCGTACGACGTGGGCAAGCTGCCGTTGACGACTGGAAAACAGGCGTGCAGCAGACCACGAAGAGTCAATCCGGCGAAGCAATCGCGGCTGCTGGCCGCTGGCAACAGGCGCTCCAAGGAGATGCCGTGCTAGCGCGCTTCAAGTCGAAGCTGACCGCTTCCGGTGATGGGAAGTGGCGCGACAACGCAGTGAAGAAAGGCGCGGAGCAGGGCCGCTTCTCTGGCGGCATTGGCGCTGCTGGCGCTGCGTGGGCTGCCGGCGTGACTCCCATCTTTGACGCTCTCCGTTCTCTCTCGCTCCCCGATCGCGGACTCAAGCGGTCACCACAGAATCTGGACCGCGCGCGCGTCGTCATCGAGACGGAAGCAAAGGCCGCTGGAAAGGCGTAACCTCACGTGAACAAGTGGTTCTCAGAGTGCGTCCCTTGCAAGTGGCAAGAGGCGCATGACACGCAAGATGCGGCTATCCACGCCGCGGAAACTCACGTGCTCGACAAGCACCGTGACCTCTTCTCGCTCAGTGGCGACGTGCGCAGTAAGCGGATGATTGACGAGCGCATCTCACACGTGCAACTGCGCGACGAGAATGCGATCGGCGCGGGCGTCTCCACTGGCGCCGTGGTCCCTACCGAGGCTGCTGCCCCTGAGTTCATCGACGAGGAGTTGCAGCGCGAAGAGTCGATGCTTAGCGCGCACGCTAAATGGGTTGCGGATCTCCGCGCGAAGAAGGCAGCGGAGAAGAAGGAGCAGGGCTAATGGCGCTCCGTCAAGCAGGTCTGATCTTCCGTGCCGAAGCAGCGCCGTCCCTGGTGATCACGCCACGTGCCGGCGAAGGTTTCCGCGTGCGCAAGATTTACGTTTACAACGTCAGCGCAGCGACCGCTTTCGTGACGTTGATCAACGACACCGCGCGCGTGGGCTTCTTCCGCGTCGCGGGTTTTGGCGGTGCGCATCTCGGTCAGCCGCGCCTCTTCGACCACGACCAAACCGTGAAGATGACGAACCTCATCGACCTGATGACCACGCAGTTTGGGTTCGCGGGTTATCCGGTGGTGCAAGGCGAGAACTTCACCGTGAGCGTCAACACCGGCACGGCGGACTTCTTCATCATCGCGGACACTTTCGACGCTGCGGACGTAAGCAGCTCGATGGCGCAAGGCTCGCACTCGCCGGACGTGATGTTCGTCAACTACGGCACGAACCTAAGCGCGCTCGCGGCGGCCGCGTACACGAAGCTGGACAACCGGCAAAACCCCGGTGAGATGGTCGCGTTCCCCTTCGGCGCGCCTGGCGCAGGCCTGGTGCCGGCAGGCAAGCGCGTGAGCCTGCTCTACCTCGGCGGACAACCCGTGGGCCGCTTCGTGAGCGCAGGCAACACGGCGGGTACGTTCTATCTTCGGCCACGCATGGGCACCGCTCCCGCGCAAACGATTCTCGACCGCAACGATGTGGGCTTCCCGTTCATCGGCACGATACCTGGCGCCGGCGTGGACTACACCAGCGTGCGGTCGGCTCTGCCATCGGCTCCTGACCCGTTCTATCCATACATCGACAACTTCCCGAACATGGACTTCAACTCGAACGACGAGCTGGCGCTCCAAGTTTCCACGGTAATTGTCGGCGCGGGCCAGCTCAACGCCGGAGACGTTGACGTGTGGGTGGTCGAGCGCGTCTTCACGCCGTAACGGAAGGTGAGCGATGTTGTTTGCACTACAGAGTCCCGTAAAGCCGCTGCGCGTTGCGCAGAACAACGTAACCCTGGTCGGCGCGAACTCGGACGCGCCGCGCGCGCTGATCTTCACGGTGCCCCTCAAGCGTAAGTTCACTCTCTACGGCATCGGCACGGACCAAACGAGCGCGACCGTTGACCTCATCGCGTTCCACATCATCGGCACGCAGTCCGTGCAGCTCATCGACCGGCAGTGCAACACCCTGCCAACCGATGAGAAGACCTCTCCGATGTACGAAGTCTTCAACGAAGGCGAGTCACTGACCATCGGCATTCGCAACCGCACCGGCGCGGGAATCACGCCGGACCTGTTCATCTTCTACACGGATGAGCCGGCGTAATCTGCTCGATGAGTTCGGACGATGAACGATGCCGCTAACAGTTTTCACGCTGTCGCACCACGCAGCCGGTAACGCGCCGGATACCACTCCTCGTCAAATCGACTTCTGGCCTCCGGTGATGCGCTTCGACGGCGCGATCTTCGACAACCCCGCGCTAGTCTCGTTTAGCTCTGATGGGATCTTCTATTCGACGGAGCGCGAGATCAGCGCGGGGCTTTTCTTCTCGCTCGACCAGAAGGTGCAGAGCATCCGCGTGCGCAACAAGACCGTGGCGTCCATCGCGCGCTACGACCTCACCGGCTACTACTCTCCGCGCGAAGTTGTCGGCGTGCCCTTCGAGCCTGTCGAAGTGGGCAGGTGAGCGTGGCAAACTCCTACACCGCGACACCTGGCATCGTGCCTGGTCCACTTACCGTCAACGGGCCGCTGACCATCAACAACGACTGCGGAATCACACTCGGCGGCAGCTCTCCGTTCGTGCGCGTTTTCAAGAACGGCGGGATACAGGGCATCATGTCTTATAACCTCGGCTGCGACTCGACGACGCGCGACAACGCAGCAGTTGCCGCGCGCGCGTTACGGCTTAGGTCCGATGGGTTTGCGCCAGATATTTTCGAGCTCAATCCGGCCGGCACTGCTTTCTTGCGGCTTCTGGACCACAGCCTCGCTATAAGCGGCACAGTAGTAGGCAACACTGGCAACGTCACTGAAAACACCATAAAGAGCCGGATTATTTTTGGGAACACGCTCGATGCACACAGCTCTCTAATTGTTGAGGTCGCCTACAATGCCGCCGTTCAAGGCGCAACTGCGACCACGCTGCGTCTCCGGTTTGGTGGTGTGGTGGTCGCTAATTTCACCAAGGCTGTCACTGGCTTGGGTGCATTTCGATTCGTGCTGTGGAACGCCGGCGCGACAAACGCACAAAACGGTGAAGGCTACGCCATCGACACGGCCGCCGCGACCGTCGTTGCTGGCTTCGCCGGGTTAGCAATTGACACGACGGTTGATCAAACTCTAGCGTGGACCGTTCAGAACGGTGCCCCAACCGACAGCTTCACCACACTTGCGTGGAGGGTACACGCAGCGACGAGCCGCGTGACGGCGCAATAAGTATGCCCACTTGGGCACAGATTTTCTTCGCGTTGGTGCCGATCGCCGTGCTCATTTTCGCCGGCGTTTTGTGGATCGTCCGGCGCATCGCGCACCTCGAGGGCAAGGTCGATGCGATTCTCGCGCTTTTGGCGGCTATTCTGGGTAAATCGGCTAAAAACGACACTCGAGCCGGCGAAACACGGTCCTACCGCCCTCCGGGGCGCGACACGGGTGGCGGCTGATTTCCTGGTGGGGGGATAGCACACCCCCTAGAGTTCGTGGTTCCTGGCGGGAGGTAAACGGTTAAGTATGGCGGTACTGGCACTGCTGGAAGACAAAGAACTCGACCTTGAGGTCGTTCCACCGGGGTTGGTGCGATTTACAGCCGAATCTCTGGGCAATACCGCGACGCCCACGGACGGCCATGCCGAAGACTTTGCGGCCGCTGTGGGCGCCTTCGAGCTTGGCGCCCAGCAGTCGGCAGAACTTGAACCGTTACTTCTAAGTCATTTCGTAACCGCGTTCGATGCGACCAGCGACACGCTCGCGGCGGAAACGGTGCAGCTCCACAAAGATCTTGCGAACGGGACGCAAGTGCTTCACGACCTCGATGCGCTCTTTGGCGCGCCGGCCGCACCACCAGCAGCACCGGCCGGCCGGCCACCGGGTAGCGGCGGCGGTGGTGGTGGCAACCCCGGTTCGGACGTTGGAATTGGCGGCGGCGGCGTGGGACTTGGTGGCGAGGAGGATAGTCTCGAACCGCACCGATAGGAGCGTGAACGATGGCGCAACCAAAAGAAGTGACGAGCGTGACGGTGAACGACGGCGTGGTCTTCAAACGCACTGGCGGCACAGAGCAGGTGCGCACGGTGCAGTACTTCGTTGGCGACCACGGGCCGTTCTTCTACACGAAGCCAGTCAGCGAGTTCAGCGCGGAGAACGTGCAGCGCGCGATGGAAGACACCGTGCGTCAGCTCCGCTCCATCGGCGCGTTGCCGGCAGGCGGCTAGACCGTGCCGAACGGTGACGGCGGCTTCGACTTTGGCGGCGGCGTCCCTTCCATCGCAGACGACCAGACCAACGCACTTCTTTCGTTCATCATCGCAATTCTCAACGGGCTGATTGCGGCGCTGAACTTCATCCTCTCGGTTATCTCCGCGATCATAAAATTCCTGGTGAAAGCGTTTGGCGTGGTGGTGCGCGGCATCCGTCACGTGATCTCCGACATCGTGCACGGCCGCTTCGTTCACCTGTACCACGACTACCTCGAACTAAAGGCCAAACTGCGCCGGTGGGTCGAGGACCATCTCGGTTGGTTGCTCAAGCTGCGCAAGGCCTTTGACGACTGGTACCGCAACGTGGTGGTGCCGCTGCTGAACATGATTCAGCGCATCCGCGCCATCCTCGCCGTCTTCCGGATCTTCCATCTCAAGTTCGCGGAGAAGCTCGACGCGCTGCTCGGCCGGCTGGAAGCTAAAATCATCAAGAACACTCTCGCGCTGCGAGGCAAACTGAACGAGATTGTGAGCATCATCGACCTGGTGCTAGACCCCGGTTTGCTCATCCGGCAGAACGTGTTGCTCGGGTCCGCCGCGCGCGCGATACGCGGACTCTTCAACGCGCTCGGACTAGGGTGGGGCCGCGCGCTCACCACCAAAGAGTCAGCGAGTCAGGCGCGCGACCGCTTCTCACTCACACGCGCCGGCATCCGTGAAGATGCAGACAGCCACCAGGCCGTGGGACTGAGCGCGGAGCTGCTGCTCGACGCGGACAGCATCGAGCGCGCGATCCCACCACTCGCCGGCAATCCAGAGTCGAGGCTAGTATGAGCAACGGCGATCAACCCATCACCGGACCAGGTGAGCCACTCCTGCCGGCAGAGAGCGATGCGAAACAGATCGCCAAGCTCGCAACCGAGGGACAGGAAGACGCCGGCTGGTTTAAGAAGTTGTGGCGCACTCTCGGCCGCTCGATCACGTCGATGCTCCTCGACGCGATCGACCTGATGGTATTCGTGGTCGATAAGTTTTTCTTCCTCATCGGCAAGTTCTTCCGGCGTGCGCAGGGCGAGGAGAATCCCGCTTTTTGGGAGTTGGTCGCGGTCATCACTGAGGACATGCTCGGCATCGACGTGGACGCGGAAGCTCTCAAGAAAGCGTTCTTCGGTAGCGGCCGCATCAACGCGATGGAGAAGGTTGGTGGGCAGGTATTCGACCTGCTCGCGCGTGAGTTTGTCACACCACCGGAAGAGCTGACACCAGGGAAGATCTCACCACAGAGCGGAGCAGGTATCGGCGGGTTGCCGGCGTTCCAGATCACGCCGGCGCAAGGCGTCGAGGCAGCGCGCCGCTTCATGGGTTTCGGAATGACGTTTGCGGTGCGCGAGGCCAACATCGGCGTCCTCGGTGAGCTGGCAACGATCGGGTTTGCGAAGAACTTCCGAGACTACGGCGAGAACATGGTTGCGAATCTCGCCATCGGCCGGCTCATGCGGATTGCCCTACGGCCGTTGCTTACAGTGCTGATCGCTGACCCGCTGACTCAGGCGCTGAACAAGCAGTACCGGCCGAAAGCGTTGAGTGAAGGCCAGCTCCTGACTCTGTTTCACCACGACGAGACGAGACGAGCTGAGGTCTTAGAGCAGCTCGCACTACAAGGGCTGTCTGACCACAATATCCAGGCGCTCCTAGAGCTCGAGAAGATCCACGTCAAGGCTGATGACATTGAGCTGCTGGAACGATACGGAGAGCTGTCTCACGCGGATGCCGTCAAGAAGCTGACAGCGAGTGGCATGTCGGCAGATGACGCGGAGCTGCAGCTCCACGTGATTGACCTTCGCCGTCTCGATACGCTTGCACGCGAGCAGGCGGCTCTCTACCAGACGCAATTCGAGAATGGAGTGCTGGACGCTGACCAGCTCCGCTCGTCGCTGGACGCGCTGCCCATCACCGATGACGAGAAGCACACCAGGCAGGTACTCGCGGCCACGCGCGTCGAGCTGCCGCGTAAGTTCCCCACGATCGCGGAGATGACGACAGCTCTTGTCGAGGGTGTTGTGACGGTAGAGGAGTACGATCAGTTTCTCATCCGTGAAGGGTTTGGGCCTGACGACGCGACCATTCTCCGGCTGCTGGCACTCCTCAAGACGGCTAAGGTCGAAGAGGCCCGCGCGGGCGCGGCCGATCGGCTCGCTGCGAAGGCTGCGAAGGCGGCCGCGAAGAAGAAACCACCAGCACCAGGCGGCACGCCGGCTCCTACTGGTCCCTAGAACGACTGCCACACACTCGAGCTGCCGCAATTAGCAACCACACCTGCCACCGTCAAATTCATCTATCGCTAATTTTTGCTAGTCGAATGGCCGAAGTCGCGGGCGCCGCGAGTTCGGACTTCGCCTGCGCGATCGCTTTGCCGGCAAACTCACAAAAAATGCTCGGGGTTAAGACTCAGGGTGCGTGTGTTTGTGGGGTTAGACTTCACCGAGGGTGTGAATATTGCGCGCTTTCAGCTCGGCGGCTGACGGCGCTTCGTCCAGGTCGCGCAGAAGGGCTGCGCACGCGAGCGCGCCGTGGTACGGCCCTAATATATAGAGCAGGGCTTCGCGTGCCGCATCTATGGCGTGACTTCTGGTGCGCCGGGTGTGTTCCCACTTCCAGTGCGCCGGGTTCCAGCGCGGGGCTTCGCGGCTCATGGGGTGCGACCTCCAAGTTTCGTTAGACCGAGAGCAAGACGCAGCTCTGCCTGTCCCACCGGCACGATGTCGAAAGCGATCCCGGCATCGCGCACCATCGGGAGCACATTGCGGTTGAAATTGCGGCCGACAATGCGCATCTTCGGCTCGGTCGCGCTGCGCTTCTCGCGCACCCAAATCAGCCTGTAGGCCATCACCTGGCCGACCGCGCGGATGCTCACGTCGTCCTCGACTTCGATGATCTCCGGCACACCGTTTTTGTACGCTACGGCGTCGATTCGGAACTGGGTATTCATGGTCCACATCTTGCGGATGTTCTCTGCGAACGTGGGGCCGGGGTCTTCGCCTTCACCTATCCGAATGTTGTAGTCGAACGAGTCGTAGAGGTCTTCGTGAGTGCGCAACCACGTGCGGAAGATCACGATCTCGCCGGGGTTCATCGCGGGGTAGCGGAGTCGTTCGCTTTGCAGTCGTTGAGCTACAGTCGCCATCTAGTCCCACCACAATCTGAGGTCGCTTCCGTCCATCTCGCACTCGTCTGGTTGCACACGCGCCATGACCATGCACAACTGCAAGACCTGGCTTCGCGTGTAGCTCTCCCGCTCAAAGCGAAGATACACGGTATCGGGTTGAGCGTCTTGCTCTCCGATCGGGCCGGCAATCGACGTGAGCTGCATCAAGTCGGCGAGCTCAATCTCTCGATTGCCAAATGAGATAGTGCTCATGGTGCCAGCTCTGCGGCCGTTGCCGGCGACGGCATGTCGATGCCGCTGAGGTACACGGCATTGTACTGCGAGCCGGTCAGTTGCACGCCCACGGCGCGCTGCCATCCGAAGAGAATCTCGCGCTTCCTCGCGCCACGTATCGGCGCTGCTTTCAGGAAGTCGATGACCTCCGCGAGCTTCGAGGGGAACATCAACTCTTCCGGGATGATACCAGTCGCGCTCTCCATGATTTCTCCCACTCTGCCGTTGCATCGGCGGCAGCTCCGATCGTGTCCCACAGTTTGCGGAGTTGGCCGATCTCCTCTTCTGTGAACCACACCGCGAAAGGAGGCTCAGTCAGTATCCTTACCTGTGTCTGCACGGCCAGTGTCTTGAGTGTGAGCACGCGAACTTCGAGCGCGGCTCGGCCGTACGTGTCTTGCCACTCCTCACCCTTGGACTTCACAGTGCCAGTGTTGCTTGTCGGGGTTGACTCGCTCATCGAACACCGCAATTCCGTCATCTTGACCGAGGAGCATCAGCACCAGCAGGAAGACGGCTGCTTGGACTGACGTGATGTCGTGCGAGCGCAGGTCCACGGCTTCGTTGCGGAAGTGCGCGCTCCCTGTTGCGTGGTTGCCGTCATTGCCACTGGTGATCACCAGCGGCGAGTTGAAAAGGGTCTGGTGCACCTGGCCGGCGCGCACCACGAAGCGGACCAGGCGCGGCACCAGGCGCTCGACGTGCACGCCCCTGTCTGCGATCTGCACGCTCGGCACTTGGGTATCATTAATAACCGCTGGAAGTCCGTTCATGCGTCACCGCTTCCTCGTCTTCTCCGGGTGCTCCGGCGACGCTGCTGTGATCGTCACCACGAAGCTGCGGCCAGTGCCGGATAGCAGCTCGTCAAGCCACGTGGCAACGACCTTCTGGCTCACGTGGTCGGCCAACTTATTGATGTCCGCAAACGTGCGCACCCGATGGTTGAACGTCACCATGCGTGGGGCTGCGTCAGTGCTGCTTTGACCCTTCTTCACTGTCCACTCTCCTCACTGTTTTGGTGTGCTCTGCTCGCGCAGAGTCTTGCCCCTGTTGGTGGTGATGGCACCTGATTCACTGAGCTGCAACAGTGGACCAGGTGCCGGCTTCGGTGCGGCGGCGCGCACGCCGGCGAAGAGTGCCGCGAGCGCGAGCTTCTGCCGGTTGATGACCTCAACATCTTCAAGTTCGCGTGCCACGGTAAACCCAGCTTTCGCGTCTGCGCGCAACGCGGTCACTATAGAAGTTGCGGGAGCGGTCGCGCGCCTTCCACACGCAGGCTGCGCACTTCGTTGTGGGCTTAGGACCAACTCCTCGGCGGTTCGTCTCGATGGCGCCCCCGCACTCCGTACAGTTGCTTGGCG
>WNFF01004746.1_pt1 | contig 11076 bp, 9 predicted proteins | sample 5400441 | NCBI WGS metagenome assembly WNFF01 (sample SAMN13153345, study PRJNA577476) | soil metagenome | isolation source: 120 cm saprolite under Douglas fir tree site 2 hole 3 replicate 1 | place: USA:California | collected 2015-04-18
CTGCAGGCACGTGCCGCGAACCGCCACGGCTCGCTGCGTGTCGACCGCCGAGCCGTACACGAGGTTCGGCTGCACATCGGCGGCGGTGATCGCGTTGTCCAGCCAGTACGTGTTGCCCGAGTGCTCGTTGTAGACGACGTTTGGGATCATCACATCGCCCACGTCGGAGTTCAGCGTTGCGGCCTTGCCCATCACGTACACGCCCGCGACCCACGAAACGTGCTCGGCGACCTGGCGGAGGATGTGGTACGCGGCGAAGCCCAGCGGATAGTCGACGTTCACGATGCAGGCGCCTGAAGCGCGCAGCCGCTCGACATCCACTGTGCCCACACGCGGATCGATGGCGCTCGCGTCGAGGCTCGAGAGCTTGAAGATCTGAGCCGCGCTGTCGACGCCCGTGCCCTTCGCGGAGATGTGACGGATCCCTCGCGCGGTCTCCAGCTCGGCGCGCCGTTTGCGCAGTTGCTCGCGATCCGGGTGCAGGTCGAAGATCTGCCGCCCTGCGAAATAGAGCCAGTTCTGCCGTGACGCACGGCTGTGCCCGACCTCGAGCTTGTGTCTCTCTTCCTCCAGCTCGGGGTCGTTCTGGCGGACCCAGTCGAGGATCTCGCGCTCGAACTCGCGGGCGGTGCCGCTGAGGACGTTGACCAGGCTGTGCGCGTTGGACGAAACGAAGTAGACGGGCGACTCGAGCACGCCCAGCTCGGCCATCGCGCCGGCGATGGGCAGCCACCAGCGAGCGGCCATTCGGGCGTAGCCGAGGTGGCTGCCGCCGATCAGCCGTAGCCCGATATGGCACTCCTCTTTCTGCACGAGGTCGAGCGTCGAGTCGAAGCTCTCGCCCCAGGCTTCGTGCAGGCGCTGCCAGTCGTCCTCGCTGGCGCCGGCGGCCTCGCGCGCCGGCTCGTCCGCGAGCTCCACGCCCTGCAGCGCCTTGTGCAGCTTGTTCCACTCGATCTGGTACGCAACCAGCGAAGGCACGAGGTCGTCGATATCGGACGTGGACGCAATGAGAACCGCGAGCGTGCGCCCGTCCTGGTACCAGCGCCGGCGCCGGGCCGGAGCCTTCAACGGCTGCCACTCCATGATGTCCGCGCCGAGGACGGCCTTGAAGCCCTGCGAGCTCTGGCCCATCACCACGTGCCGGCAGTGCTCGATGGCGCGGGGCAGCCTGCGCGCCGCGTAAAGGAGCGCGCCCATGTCGCTCTGCGGCTGGCCTGCCAGCGGGTGCAGCACCGATCCCATGCGGATGTGCGTCTGCACAAGGGAGTCGATCTTTATCTCACCCGAGCTCTGCAGCATCGTCGTGTACGTCCGGACGTAGAGCTCGACGGCGTGCTTGCCGCTTCCCCAGCCCGTGTTGGGGGGCGATTCCATCACCCGACTATAGGGAAGGTGGCAAAGCCCGTCATTTACAGAAGATTTACCTCTGGCTGAGGACGCGACCGCGCCTCGCGCTGTGTACTTGGTGGCGTGATCACCTCCATCGCCACGCCCAAAAACCTACGCATCGCGAGCTTCGCAGCGGGCGCCGCGGCCATAGCCGCCGCGGCCGTCTACATGACCGCCTCAGCCGCAGGCTTCAGCTTCAACTTCGGCGGCCCCAAGGCTGCGAACGTCCCAGCTGTCGGCACCGTGGCGGACAAGTCGAGCAGTCCCGCCTCCAGCGTATGCAACGAATTTGCGGCGCATTTCTCGACTGACCTCGGGGTGAGCCAGGATAAGGTCAACTCCGCGTTCCAGGAAGCGGTCGGCCAGACGCTGGCCGACGAGGTGACGGCCGGCCACATCACGCAGGCGCAGGCCGACGCGATCACTAAGAAGATGGCGGGCAAGGCGCCGTGCACCCTGGCGGGAAGCCTGGGCGGCAGGAACGCCGCGGGCGCCGCCTACACGCAGGCCCTGATGGCGGCCGCGGCGACGGCGCTCGGCGTCACGCCGGACCAGCTGAAGGCCGACCTGGCCAAGGGCATGACCCTGCACCAGATCGCCGACGCGCAGAACCCGCCGGTCACCGAGGCCCAGTTCCGCAGCAGGCTCATCGCCAACCTGAAGCCGGTCCTCGACGCGATGGTCACCAACAAGCGAATCACCACCGCTCAGGAGCAGAAGATCCTGACGGCTCTGCAGACCGGTCCGATCCCGTTCTGGGACAAGCCGATGCGCAAGCCGGCGGCGGCCGCGTCGCCGGGCGCCTAGCCGGCCGACACCTTCACGTTTTGTATACAAACGCGCATCTCGCGCGCGTTTTGGCACGCGTCTGTATACAAATGACGAGAATCCGGCCGGCCGGCAGCTACTCCTCGGGTGGTGCTCCCAGGCGGCGCATCAGCTCCTCGATGAGCTGACGCGTTTCCGGGTCGGACATCAGCTTCTGCTGCATCTCCTCGGCGGAGCGGCGGATATCCGGGTCTGACATGAGGCGCTCGGACATGGCCTGGAAGCGGTTGGTCATGTCCTTCATCGAAGCTTCCTGCGCGACCTGAAGCAGGATGGGCTGGCTCGCCGCGGCGACGACCGCCTCGGCCTGAGCCCTCACCATCTCGATGCCCTTGCAGCCGAGGCACTCGCCCTTGAAGCCGCAGTGACAGAGCTGCATGCGCAGATGGTCGAGGGACGCGTGGATCTCGGACATGTCGACGGGGCCTGCCATTACGATCCCGCCTTGGTCTTGCCGGCGTACATGGCCTCGATCTGTGCTGCGTAGTTCTGCGCCACGACCTTCCGCTTGACGTCGAGCTTCAGCGACAGCTCGCCCTTCGCCTCGGTGAAGTCCTCGGGCAGCAGCGTGAAGTACTTCACCGTCTCCCAGTTGCCGAGGTGCGAGTTGACCCCGTCGATGATCTTCTGGATGTGCGCGCGAAGCGCCGCCTCGTCCAGGCCCTGCTGCTTGGCCGCGGCCCAGTCCGGGACGATAAGCGCGGTGACGTAGGGCCGACTCTCGCCGATCACCAGCGCGCGGTCGATCAGCGGATCCTGCGTGAGGCCGAACTCGATCGGCTGCGGCGCGATGTACTTGCCGACGGCGGTCTTGAACAGCGCCTTCTTGCGGTCGGTGATCTTCAGGAAGCCGTCGCCGTCGATCTCTCCGATGTCGCCCGTGTAGATCCATCCGTCGCGCAGCGTCTCGGCGGTGGCCTCTGGGTTCTTGTGGTAGCCGAGCATGTTGCCCGGGCTCTTGACGAGGATCTCGCCGTCGTCCGCGATCTTCAGCTCCACGCCAGGAAAAGGCTTGCCCACGGTGAGGAACTTGTGCGCGGCCAGCGTGTTGGAGCACGCGCCGGACGACATCTCGGTCATGCCCCAACCGTTGAGGATGGGGATGCCGCACGACCAGAAGAACTCCTCGATGTCGCGCGACAGCGCGGCGCCGCCGCTTATGAAGAAGCGCAGCCGGCCGCCTGTGAGGCGCTTGCGCAGCCCGGCCAGGACGAGCCGGTCCGCCAGGCCGTACTGCGCGTTCAGCAACCCGCCTGACTTCTTCTCGACGTGGTGCTGCTTGCCGACGTTCAGCGCCCAGTGGAACAGCGTCTGCCGGTAGCCGGGCGACTCGCGCACCCGCGACATCACCGCCGCATACATCTTTTCGTACACGCGCGGGACGCTGCACATCACGGTGGGCTGCACCTCGCCGAGCTCGGCGCTGAGGTGATCGACTCCGCGTGAGATCCATGCCTGGCCGCCGAACAGCAGGCCGATGTAGACGCCGTTGATCCGCTCGAACACATGTGAGTACGGAAGGAACGACAGCGTCATGTCGGAGTCGCTGAGCGGAAACACCTTCAGCGCCGCGCGGCTGATATCGACCAGGCAGCGATGCGGGAGCTCGACACCCTTGGGGTCGCCGGTGGTGCCTGACGTGTAGACGATGGTGCAGAGGTCGTCGGGCTTGACCGCCGCCAACCGCGTCGCGACCTCGGGAAGCCGCTGGGGCCGGCGGACCATCCACGCGGTCACGTCGGTGTCGATTGTCACGATCTTCTTCATCGAGCCGCCGGCGCGGAGCTTGCTCGCCAGTGCGTCGTTCGAAGCGATCGCGAGGACCGCCTCGCTGTTGTCCACGATTTTCTGGATGACCTCGGGCGCGGTCCCGGTGTAGATCGGCACCGTCACGCCGCCGGCCGCCTGGACCGCGAAGTCGGAAACCAGCCACTCGTAGCGGTTCTCTCCAAGCAGTACGACGCGGTCGCCCTGCTTGACACCCGCATCGACCAGCGCGGATGCCACCGCCAGCACGTAGCGCTTCATATCCGCCCACGTCTCTGTCTTCCACTTCTCGCCGACGAGGTGGTGGACGAGTGGGCGCTCGCCGTAGCGCGCTGCCTGCCCGAAGAACACGCCTACAGTCGTGCGGTCGGCGATTCCTTCCGGGTTCAGCTCTGTGGCCGGCGGGCTACCGGATGTCCCTATGGACATCGAATGACTATCTGACGGCCTTGATCGTCAGCGTCAGGCTGCCCGCGGGCACGCTGACGGTGACCCGGTCGCCCTTCTTCTTTCCGACCAGCGCGCGCCCGACCGGTGAGTCCACCGAGATGCGCCCCGCCGACGGGTCGCTCTCGACCGCGCCCACCAGGTGATACGTCTCGGAGCCGCCTTCGTGGTCGGCGACGTCGACCGTCGATCCCGGCCCGGCGACGCTCGAGTGCGGCTCCTTGATGATCTCCGCGCGGCCGATCATCTCCTGCAGCTCGTAGATGCGGCCGTCGAGGAGCGCGACCTCCTCCTTCGCCTGCTCGTACTCGGGGTTGTCCTCGATGTCGCCAGGCTGGAACGCGTCCTTCAGGCGCTCGCCGGCCTCGACGCGGCGCCTCAACGCGACTTCGAGGTCGCGCTTGAGCTTCTCCAGCCCCTCAGGAGTCAGCAGAACGGGTTCGGTAAGATCCATGGCACCCAGCCTCTCGGCCAATAATACCCGGCATATGGACCCATCCAATCTGCGCGCGGGGGTGGCCGAAAGGCTCGCGGGCGAGGCTGCAATCGACGCCGAAACGTTCAACGCGGCGTGCTTCATGCTGACCCGTTCGCTCGAAGAGATCGAGTTCGCAGTGCCCGAGGCGGCGCCCCTGATCCGGAGGCTTCTCCGCGTTTGCGGACGCGTCGCCATCGACATGGGTGTCGAGTCTTCGAGCGCCGACGTATGGCCGAGCACGCGCGAGATGGCGATCGAGTGGATCAACGAGGCGCTCGGCGCGCTCGATTACGAGGCGCGCCCGAAGGGCTGAAGCCCGACCGTCAGTTGATCAGTCGTGCGGCCGGCGGGGCCGGCGAGTAGTTGGGGTTGAAGTCGATGCCGGTGCCCGAGCTTCCGGAAACGCTGGCCGTGTAACAGATGACCTGACCGGCGAGCGGAGCTCGGTTGCCACCGTTGATGGTCCAGTTGGCGGCCGGCGTGTAGATGGTGCCGATGTACTGGGTTGCGGAACCTCCGTTCAGAGTCTCGTTGCAGGTGTTGCTTGTCGGCGCGTAGATGACGATCCAGTTGTACTGCTCACCGGCGTAGACGAACGTGGCCCCCTGCGCGTTCTGGCTGAAACACGACCCGGCGGGGAAGTAGAACTGGACCGCGCCCGGCGTGATCTTGGCGGTCGCGCACGGTGCTATCGGGTTGCCGGGGTTGGGCGAGAGCTGACAGTAGTTCTCGTTGGTAACGTCACCACCGGTGTAGGGCGGGTACTCGAGTGCCATGGGGGCGTTCTCCTGGGACAGCAGGCTTGGAGGTGGCGGGCAGTTGCTGAAGCACTGCGGCTTGATCTCGTCATCGGGGGTCTGGCAGTTCTTGGTGCGGGCCTGGGCGAAGCACTGAATCGTGGGGCTCAATGAGCTGTAGCTGATGGCGCAGATGGTGTGGCCTGCCGCGCCGCACGCGTAGCCGCCCGTGCCGTTCGCGAGCACCGTGCCCGAACCAGAACCGTTGGGGAAGCCGCCCACCGCAAACGCGGGAGGTCCGCCGCCGTCACTCCAGCCGGGTGCGAGGAACCTGTTCACAAAGGCGAACGCGTTCTGGTTGCCGTCACACCCGTTGGGGTTGACGTACACGTTGTAGTACTGCGCTCCTGGCGCGTTCTGGACGATCGAGACGTCGATCGCAGCGTTGTTTACATCCTGGGTGTTTGCCACGAAGCACTCCGACGGAGCGCTTTCACGGCGGCAGCCTGGTGAGAACAGACATGGGTCTGGAGCAATCGTCGGGTCGTTGAACGTGTCCCAACGCACCGAGGTCAGCTCGACGCCCCAGTTGCCGCCGCCGCCGTTGTGCTTGATGCCCTGGCCGCCGCCGATGCCGTTGACCACGGTCAGCGTGAAGTGCCCGGCGCAGCCGGTGTTGTTCTGGTTCCAGAACTGGATACCGGCACCGTTGGTCGTGCCGGGCGCCGACCACAACTCTTCGTCGGGCGCCTTGAGCTCGTTGGAAAGCAGGCTTCCGGTGGCGTCGGACGTGTAGCCGTTTAGCCATGTGTAGACCCCAGGGTCCAGGAAGGCGCAGCTGGCAGATCCACCCGAAAGGTGGAAGCTGGCGTACTGGCCCGGGTACATCTCGGTCCACGTGGTGCGGTTGTTCTGGCTGTAGGCCTGCGCGGATGGGTAGTAGCCGACCGAGGGCGCCAGGTAGCCCGGGTCAGGCAGTGTTGGCGCCGGGACCACATAGGTTCCCTGGATGTCACCGGGGTTGCACGGCGGAGGGTAGGGGACGAACCCTGGTGTGGCGTTGTAGCAGTAGTACTGAGCGCTGCCGCAGCTGGAGCCGGCCGCGCCGTAGCAGTTGCCGGCGTCGTGCAGGTTTGCGCTTACGCAGGCCGTGCCGTTGGAGTAGACGTCGCCGAGAACCGTCAGCGTGGTTCCGCCCTTCAGGTCCATCGAGCAGTTGGAGGTGCTGAGCGTCAGCAGCGCGGGTGTCTGCCGCTGGTTGCCGACGATCGCGGTCGCGGTGGCGTTGATCGTGATATTTGGGCTGCCGCCGAAGAGCTGCATGAACGCCAGCGGCAGCTGGTGCGTGCTCGTGAACACGAACTGGTAGCCGTTGAACTGCGTGTTCGTGGCCACGATCGTCAGCGAGTAGCCGCCGGCGTAGGTGACGATGTCGGTGTCCTGCTGCAGGCTGTTGCCGGCGCCGATGAAGGTTGTGGTGTCGACGTCGGAAGTCGGCCCTGCGTACAGGTGCAGGTTGGCCTGGTACACGGCTTTCGCGTTCGGCAAGGTGGACCCGTACAGGTCGGTGAAGTTCTCGTACCAGTCACCGGCGGCGAGCGCCGCCGCGTCGACAGCAGCCTGCTGGTCGCGTCGGTCGACGTACGCGCGGCCGGAGTCGACGGCCAGGCCGAGCATGCCGAACAAGACCAGGATCAGCAGCGCGATGAGCACGATCGCCTGCCCGCCCTGAGAGGCGCCGCGGCCCAGCTTGTCGTTTTTGCGCATGAACATTCGCATGTCGTTAGTTGAAGGACGTACCCGGGGCTTGCATCTTGCTAGTTCGAGTACTCAGCCCGGTACACGGCGTAGGCGGTGATGATGATTTTGTTGCCCACTGCCTGCTGGATGATCGGCGTCAGAGGCTGGAAGTTGAACCACAGGGTGACCTTGATGGCCTCGTTGCCGACGGCGGGCGTGATGGCGTTGCAGCCGGGGCCTGGCGCGGGTAGAGTGCCCAGGCCGCCGCGCGGCCCATTCGGGGTCCCGTTGCCGTCCGTGCTTGGATCGGTGATGAAGATCCAGCCCGTGTTCGCCGGCGGCAGCGAGGGCGACCCCACGGGGTTGCCGCCGTTGGGGATTGGCCCGTTGGGGCACGGGTTGGCGAGGTTCTCGGTCACTGCGTGCGCTTGCACCGCGTCGGCTACATCAGCGTCGGTCGGCCACTGGTGCGTCGAACCGCTCGGGTCGATGAAGTACGAGGCACGCACGGCGACGCGCGCGCCTTCGTTGGCCGCCTGCTGCAGCGTGATGTAGAAGTACAGCCCCCGCCCGAAGTCGATGATGCCGAAGGTCAGCAGCAGGATCACCGGCGCGATGATCGCGAACTCGGTGAGGCCCTGCGATCTCTGGCTGTGGAAGTAACCCTGCTTCATGGCTTCCCCTGGATGGTGAAGTGCTCGTTGTAGGCGAGGTCGATGCCATTGCCGAAGATGCCCTGGATCAACGGCGTGATCAACGCGAAGTTCATCAGCAGCGACACGTTGATGTCGCCGAGCCGCCAGGAGTTGTCTCCCGGCGGGACGCCCCTGCTGCCCGTCTGGAACGCGGCTCCAGGGTACGTGTAGCAGATGTAGGCGTTGACCTGCTGAGTGGTCACGGGGAACGCCGCGGGCGAGTAGGGCTTGTTGTTGAAGGCGTTGCCGTCGGTGCCCGACAGGCAGCTGCCGCTCGGCACGAAGTTCGCGGTCAGTCCCGCGCCGTTCAAGCCGGCGTTGACCGCGCTCATCACGTCGGTGTCGTCAAGGAAGTTGTTGTTCCGGGCTGAGGTGTTGAACCAGGCGCCGTGCCTGGCTCCTTCGCGCGCGGCTCCCTGCAGGTTCACGGAGAAGTAGAACGCGCGCGAGAGATCCAGGAGTCCCATCACCAGCAGGAGAAGGACGATGGAGGAGATGGCGAACTCCACGAGCGACTGTCCGGCCTGGCGGCCGCGAACGGTCGTTCGGCCCGGCACTTTGGGGCGCCGGCCAGCATGGGCGGATTGCAAGGCGGGAATCACCTGTGTAGGGAAATAACGAGCGTCCAGTTCATTTCGTGCGCTACGACGTGCAAAGAAGTTCGAATCGCGAGTGTGAATGGTAGCCTCCGGGGAGCAAATTCGGCCGTGGCTTAGCAAGATTCCAATGATCAGCCCAGCTTTGGTAACCCCCGACCAGCGTCAGCAAGAGCTCCGGGCCAAGGCTCTGGACGAAAAGTTCGACGCGGAGCGCCGGGCGATCGGCGAGCGCGTCGCGGTCATGTTCCGGTGGATCTTCCTTGCGGTCCTCGGCGCGCTCATCAACCTGACCCCTATCACCAGCATCCAGGCCAAGGACACGGTCGACATCGTGCTCGGCTTCTGGGCGGTCATGGCCGGCGTTGTCACGGTGCTTCTGTTTCGCGGCTACAAGCCTGGGAAGCAGTTCAGCCTCACGACGATGGTGCTCGACATCCTGTTCGCGGCTGCTCTGGTCTACCTGTCCGACGGCTTCAACAGTCCTTACTTCCTGGCGCTCTTTCTGTCGGTCATCACCAACGCCGTGCGGTTCGGAGCGATCGCGAGCGTCGTGTCCGCGGTGGCGATAGCGTTCATCTATCTGTTCGTCGGAGGCACGTTCACCCCGACGACGCTGTCGAGCGATCCCAACGCGCGTCTCACCGCGTTCGGCGTCGTCTTCCTCTTTCTCGTGGTCGCGCTCGCGACCGGCTACATGACTCGCGAGCTCGAGCGTGAGCGGCGCCAGGCGGTGCGGCGCGCGGCGCAGGCGGACCAGCTGCGCGAGGTGAGCTCCGACATCTCGGGTGACACCAACATCAGGGATGTGTTCGCGGTCGTCGTCGCGCACGCGCTGCAGATGACCGGCTCGGCCAGCGGCAGCATGGTGCTGGCGTCTCCCGACGGATTCGCGGTTGTCGCCACTTCCACGAGCCAGCCCTTATCGGAAGGCGTTTCGCCGGACGGTCTCGACGACTCGCAGCTCGCGAGGGTCGCGCGTTCCGGCGAGGCGTCGTTCTCGGACGACAAGAGCGCGATGGTCATCGCGATGGCCTCGAACGAAGGCATCACCGCCCTGCTAAGCCTCAAGCGCCCGGGCCAGCAGTTCAGCAACCAGGACCTGTTCGCGGTGGACGCGCTGTCCGGCAGCTCGGCGGTGGCGATGGCGAACGCTCTGCGCTACCACCGCAGCACCCAGGAGGCGACCACCGACGCACTGACAGGTCTCTACAACGTGCGGGAGCTGCGCCGCCGCCTGGACGTGGTATTCGCGCGGCCTGATAAGGCGACCATGTCGGTGTCGCTGCTGCTCATCGACTTCGACCACTTCAAGTCGGTCAATGACCAGCTCGGCCACCAGCACGGTGACCTGGTGCTGCAGATGGGCGCGCGGATCGCCCGCAACGCGGCGCGCGCGCAGGACGTGGTCGCGCGCTACGGCGGCGACGAGCTCGCGATTCTTGCGGTCGACACGAGCGGCGTCGGTGCGCAGCGCCTCGCCTATCGAATCGTCGACGCCGTGCATGCAGCCGCGGTGGCCACATCGCCCGGCAAGTACCTGACCTTCAGCATCGGCGTCGCGACGTATCCGGAAGACGCGCTCGGCGCGCTCGAGCTGATCGCGGCGGCCGACCAGGCCCTGTACCTGGCCAAGCGCGAGGGCAAGGACCGCGCGTGCACATTCCCGCAGCTGGTCACCGAGCTGGAGCTCGCCGACATCAATCTCATGACGATGCTTGCCGAGGCCGGTCCGCAGGTGGTGGTGGCTGCCGCGCACGCGGTTGACCATCGCGCCGCCGCGGCGCAGGGACATTCGAGCCGCGTGGCAGCGATCGCAGAGGCAATCGGGCGTGCGGCGGGGCTGCCTGGCAGCGACCTCGAGGACCTTCGCACGGCCGCGTACCTGCACGACGTCGGGCACATGGTGCTGAGCGACGCGCAGGATCTCGAGGTGCCCGGCCACCCGGAGGAGGGCGAGAAGATCGTCGCGGGCTCGCATTTTCCGGCCGTCATCTCCGCGGCCGTGCGCCATCATCACGAGCGCTGGGACGGACAGGGCAAGCCCGACGGCAGGGCCGGCGAGGTCATCCCAAAGCTGGCTCGGATCCTGGCCGTGGCGGAGGGCTACGAGGCCATGACCGCCGGGCGCGGTAGCGAGCGTGTGACGCCGATCAGGGCGCTCGAGCTCGTGAAGGCGGGCAGCGGCTCAGAGTTCGATCCGGCCCTGGTCGAAGCCCTCGCCCGTGCGGTCCTGGAAGGAGGCCTGGAGCCAGGCCTGCCCTCGACGGCCCTGCCTGCGGTGGCCGGGGCCACCGTTCGTATCGCGGCGCCCGCTTGAGCGCGCGCGGGACTCGACCTTCCGCCTGAGGCGCGCGCGACGAGGTTCCAGCTCGGCGGCCGCGTCGGGCATCCGG
>WNFF01008547.1_pt1 | contig 11075 bp, 9 predicted proteins | sample 5400441 | NCBI WGS metagenome assembly WNFF01 (sample SAMN13153345, study PRJNA577476) | soil metagenome | isolation source: 120 cm saprolite under Douglas fir tree site 2 hole 3 replicate 1 | place: USA:California | collected 2015-04-18
TGACGTCCTGGTATGCGGTCCCCCTGGAGCTGAAAGATCCGAGCGCGTTGACGAAGTCCTGATGCGAGTGGGTGGCGAATAGGAAGCCCAGGATCACGAAGGCGAGGACCTGGAAGATGACCAGGCCCAGGATGACCTGCGCGATCCGGCGCAGCGAGAAGATGGAACCGAGTCCCACGATCACGAGAAAGGCCACCGCAAAGATGACAAGGCCGGGCGCGCAAGTGACCTGGATGCACTGCGTCGTGCTCGTGATGTTCCCGGCCGCGCTGGTGAGCGCGGAGCTGTTGAACGCGAGGCCCAGGCTGTTGAGCGCGAGCGGCACGTAGTTGGCCGCGAAGTTGGCGTTGGCCGCCAGCGTGTAGCTGAACCCGACCGCGCACGCGATGCCGACCATCGTCCCGATGGCCGGGTGGATGATGCGGGACAGGTAGATGTACTCGCCGCCGGCGCGGGGGATCGCCTGCAGGAGGTACCTGTAGGCGAACATGGCCACGAACCAGATGGCGGCACCGAGCAGGAGCGGCAGGACCATGTCGACCTGGGAGAAGTTGAGCAAGCCGCCGTAGAAGTTGATGAACGTGTTGACGACCGCCACCGAGGCGAGGGCGATGCCGGTGGCCGCGGGGATGCCCAGCTCGCGGACGAGGCCGGAGGACTGGCGGGTGAACAACCCTTGTGAGGCGGGGCGTCCGGCAGAGGTGCCCCTGCTCATGGTCGAGTCAGCCATGTCTCTCCTCCCCACTCCTTCCCCGGGGCGCTCAGAGTCCCGAATTGGAAGGTTCCAGAAAAGATAAGCGAAGCCTCGCCAACCGTCAAGAAAGGCCCACCTCGCTCAGGCGCACCCACCGATGGCGGGCGGCCGCCTCCTCGATCGCCTGGCACACCGCCTGCACGGCGGCGCCGTGCTCGAAGTCGGGCTCCCATGGACCTTTCGGCCATCTCTCGAGCAGGTCGCCGAGGTGGTTGATGAAGCTCGCTCCGTACCCCACTCCCTGACCGATCGGCCACCAGTCCTTCGCGTACGGGTGCGACTCGTGCTCGGCGCGGATCGTCCGCATGCCGTAGAGCCCCGGGTCGTCGGACACGTCGCCGAAGCGCAGCTCGTTGAGCCGCGCGTAGTCGAAGACAAGCGTGCCCTTGTCCCCGTTGACCTCGACCGTGAAGTCGCACGGCCGGCGCACCGCTGTGCGTGCCACCTCCATCACGCCGAGCGCTCCAGACTCGAAGCGCAAAAGCGCCGACGAGGCTTCGTCAACGGTCACGTTCTGGGACGAGCGCGACCGCACGAACGTCTCGGACTGGCCGCTCACCTCTTCGACGCGGCCGGCCATCCAGAGCGCGAGATCGAGCAGGTGGCTGCCGAGGTCTGCGATGGTGCTGCCGCCCATCGTCCTATCGAAACGCCAGTCAAACGGGATCGTCGGATCGACGAACTCGTCCGAGAGCCAGGTCGCGCGCCAGAGCCTGACCTTGCCGATCGCGCCCTGGTCGACCATCCGTTTCATCAGCGAGACGGCGGGCAGGCGCCGGTAGTTGAAGCCGACAGCGTTGAGGACCCCGGCGCGCTTGACCGCGGCCGCCGCCTGGGCCGCCTGCGCGTAGGTGACTGCAAGCGGCTTCTCACAGATCACCGCCTTGCCCGCGTCCGCCGCCGCTGTCGCGATCTCGGCGTGCGTGCCCGGCGGCGTGCAGATGTCGACCACATGCACGTCTGGCCGCTTGATCACGTCGCGCCAGTCGGCCGTCCAGCCGGCGAAGCCGTACTGGCCGGCCGCCTTCTCCACCTTCGCGCGATCGCGACCGCTGAGCATCACAAGCTTCGGCTTGCATGGCAGGGCTCGCATCACCGGCAGCGCCGTGTAGGCGTAGGAGTGGGCGCGGCCCATCATCCCGTACCCGATCATCCCGATCCCGACCTCCTGCCCGCCGGTCATTTGAGGCTCGCGGCCGCGCGCCCGGAGGCATCGATGGCGGCGGCGGCGTCCTCTCCTCCGGCCCCTTCTCGTTCGGCGCCGCCGACATGCCGGGCGAAGCTCTCCGCCTGCACGCGCAGCGCCGTGTAGAACGTTTCGTCCGCGGAGGGCGGCCACAGGAACCGCGCCTCCTGCGCGTCCTTTGTGCCGAAGACCTCGACCTTGCACACGTCGCCAAGCGGAAACCGGCGGCCAAGAGAGACGATCGCCGACGTCCCGCCGGAGAGCTGCGCGATGGCCTGCGCGCTCTCCGGGTCGCCGGGCCACGGCTCCTCCGCAATACCCGAGGCGTGCGCGGTGATCGTTTCGAACTCCTGGCCCGTGAGGAACCGCGTCTGGTCGAACTCATGCACGCCCATGTCCACGAAGATGCCGCCGCTGTGCGTGCGGAAGTACGTGGTGGGCGGGCTGCCATCCCACTGGAAGCACGCGACGGCGTAGATGCCGCCCATCTCCCCCGATTCGATCCGGCTCCGAAGCTGCGTGAGCATCGGCACGAACCGGCGCCAGAAGCCGATCTGCAGCGGCAGCCTGGCCTCGGTCACGAGCCGCGTGGCCTCGCGCGCCTGCGCGACGGTCACGCCGAGCGGCTTCTCGCACAGGATGGGAAGGCCAGCGGCCACGAGGCGCTTGACCGTGTCGAGATGCAGGTCGCTGGGCACGCACACGAGCACTGCGTCGATGCCGCCCGCGTCGATCATCGCTTCAAGGCTGTCGTGGACCTTCGCGCTCGTGGACGGCAGGGTGTTGCGCGTGTGCTCTTGCGGCTCGGCGATCGCGGCAACCTCGACCTTGTCGGAGTCGCTGATGGCGTGCATGTGATTGCGGCCCATGCGCCCCGCCCCGGCGAGGCCGAACTTGAAGACGGCCACGCCTTCTAGAAGCCCCGCGCTTTGAGGAACTGGCGGTTCGCGCGCTGATCGCGCGCAGGCGTTCCGAGCGGGTCGTCAGCGTCGGGCAGGACGTCCTGCTCGACTACGAGCCAGCCGGAGTAGCCGCCGCGCAGCGCGTTGAGCACTGCGTCGACGTCGAGATCGCCGTCGCCCAGCCGGCAGAAGGCCTTGCGCTTCCAGATCTCAGCGAGCGGCGCAGCCTCGCGGATGATCTGGTCGACGACGTCGCGGCGTGCGTCCTTCAGATGCAGGTGGTTGATGCGGCTCTTCCACTCGCGCATCGCCACCACCGGATCGCCGCCGCCCAGCAGCAGATGCCCGGTGTCGAGGCACAGGCCGATCTCGGTCAGCTCGAGCACCTTTTCGATCTCCCACCTCGCCTCGATGTTGGTGCCGGTCTCGTGATGGAAGGTCGGTTCGTACCCGCGCTCGCGGCAGCGGGCGAGCGCCATCTCGACGCCGGCTGCGAAGCGCTTCCAGCCCTCGGCGTCGAAGCCGAGGCTGTGATCGAGCGCAGCCTGCGCCGGGCGCGCGCGACGCCTGTCGCTGCCGATGTCGGCCAGGGTCGGACGCGGCTTGAGACCGTCGACGTGCGCGGCGTCGAACACGTCGAGCAAGCCGTCGAGTCCTGGCAGCGCCGCCTTCATCGCCTTCGGGTCGCTGAAGGGCAGCTCGAAGAATCCGCCGGCCAGGCCAAGGTTGCGGCTGCGCAGCTCCTGCGCGAGGTGCTCGTTGTCTGCCAGGTAGCCCGCCGGACCGAGATCGATGCCCGCGTATCCCGCCGCGGCGACCTCGTCCATCACCATCGCGCCATCAGGCACGTTCGGCAGAATCCCCACCGTCAGCTCGAAGGCTCCGTAGCTGACCGGAGCGTTGGCGACGACGATACTCACGGTTGCGACGGCCTCGCCCGCGGCTTGTGAGTGCGGTGCACGTCGACGACTGCCGCGCACAGCGCGATGTCGTGCAGCGTGTCCTGCGCGGACGTCACCGGCTGCTTGCCTGTGTTCGCGCACTCGTGGAAGTGGATGAGCTCCTGCTTGAAGCTCTCTTCGTACGACACGACCTCCTCTGTGCGCTGCGTCTCCGCGTACCTCGGCGTGCCGGTCTCGTCGCTGAAGAGCGTCGGCGCGCTGCGCAGGAATGGCGATGGAAACGACAGGATCATCCGGCGCTTGGGCGTGTAGAACGCGAACTCCATCGAGTAACGCGCGATGTCCGGCAGGTCGACCCACAGCAGGACGACCTGGGTCTTGCCGTAACGGAACACCGCGGTGAGGCCGGTCTCGCGGATGTCCGCCCACTGCAGCTCGTCTGGCTCACCCAGCGCGCCGCGCATCGCGTTCAGCTCGTGCACCAGGCTGTCCAGCAGCACGGCGTGGTATGCCCAGCGCGACAGCTCGTCGACGTCGCCGATGGCGGCTTTGATGCGCGCCTGGTTGTCCCTGGTCAGCGAGTCCGCGAGCTCCGGCGCGAGCGGTACGCCCTTACGCAGGTTGTAGTGGCGGACATAGGGCTCGATTGGCGACTCGAGCGTGGTGATCCGCACCAGGCGCAGGTCGTCGAGCTCTTTCGACTTCTCGAGCAGCCGGCGATATGCGGGGTCGTAACGCTTGTTGTAGGCGACCATCAGCGTCTTGCCGGCCGCGCTGGCCGCCTCGATCATCTCTTTGCCTTCCGCGACGGAGAAGCACATCGGTTTCTCGACAAGGACGTGGCGCCCGGCCTGCGCCGCCGCGATGGCGGCCGGGGCGTGGCTGCCTGAGGTCAGCACAAATACCGCGTCGAGAGGGTGGGCGACGAGGTCCTGCCACTTCTCGTACTGCGCGGGAACGTTGTACTCCCGCGCGCACGCGTCCCTGACCTCTGGCGACAGGTCGCACACCGCCGCGATCTCGTAGCGGTCGGACAGCTCGCGCAGGTAGTGGAGGTGCATCACCTGGGCGATCAGCCCGCAGCCGATCACACCGACCCTCAACCTCTCAGTCACGGCGGCCTCTCCCACCTCGAATTCCGGGCTGGAACGTTCCACGGGAAGCTAATATGAATCGGGTCCGCGTGTCAATCAGGTCAGGAGCCTCTCGAGTCCAGGCATATCCTTGGAGCCGAAAGTGAAGGTCACCTACAAGAGTCCCCTCCACGAGATGACACAGACGACGCCGACCGTGCTGTGGAACGACTCGGCGGACCTGGACGAGCTCAAGTACGCGATCGACAACGGCGCGGTCGGAGCCACCTGCAACCCCGTGATCGCCCTGGGAATATTGAAGAAGGAGATCGCGGCCTGGCGGCCGCGCATCCAGCAGCTCATTCGCGAGATGCCGCGCGCGACCGAGGACCAGATCGGCTGGAAGCTCGTCGAGGAGATGTCGGTGCGGGCGGCCAAGCTGCTCGAGCCGGCCTTTGCCGAGCATCGCGGACGCAACGGGCGGCTGTCGATCCAGACGGATCCACGCCTCTATCGCGACACGGCGGCGATCCTCGAAAACGCGAAGCGATTCGCGGCGCTCGCGCCGAACGTGATCGTCAAGATCCCGGCCACGCGTGCGGGCATCCCAGCCATCGAAGAGGCGACCGCGATGGGCCTGACCATCAACGCCACCGTGTGCTTCACGCTGCCGCAGTGCATCGCCGTCGCCCAGGCGGTCGAGCGCGGCCTGCGCCGGCGAGAGGCGGAGGGCAAGGAGATCGCGTCGATGGGCCCGGTGTGCACGATCATGGTCGGCCGCCTTGACGACTGGCTGAAGGTCTACCTCGAAAGGCATGAGATCTCTGTCGACCCGGGCATCCTCGAGTGGGCGGGCGTCGCCGTGTTCAAGAAGACGTACGGCATCTTCCGGTCGCGCGGCTACCGCGTGAGGCTGCTGTCGGCGGCGTTCCGCAACCACATGCACTGGAGCGAGCTCATCGGAGCGGATGCGGTGATATCGCCGCCGTCGGCGTGGCAGCGGCGTTTCAATGCGAGCGACATCGAGGTCAGGAGTCGAATCAATGAGCCCGTCGATCCGCGGATCGTTGAGACACTACTGGCGAAATTCCCCGACTTCGACCGCGCGTACATGGAGGACGGGTTGACCGTCGACGACTTCGACTCCTATCCCTCGACGGTGCGGACGCTTCGCCAGTTCGTCGCCGCGTGCACCGACCTCAACGTGCTCGTGCGCGACGTGATGCTCCCAGAACCCTCGTAGCCCGCGCATGAAGACCGTCCGCCTGACGATGGCGCAGGCGCTGGTCAGGTTTCTCGCCGCGCAGCAGGTGGAGCGCGACGGAGCCGCCCACCGCTTCTTCGAGGGCTGCTTCGGCATCTTCGGCCACGGCAACGTGACCGGCGTCGGCCAGGCGCTCGCCGAGGAGCCCTCGCTGCTCACCTACTACCAGGCGCGCAACGAGCAGGCGATGGTGCACGCCGCTGCGGGATTCGCGCGCATGCGCAACCGGCTCGCGACGCTGGCGTGCACGACGTCGATCGGTCCGGGCGCGACCAACATGGTCACCGGGGCGGCGGCCGCGACCATCAACCGGCTGCCGGTGCTGCTCCTGCCCGGCGACGTGTTCGCGTCGCGCAGGCCGGACCCGGTGCTGCAGCAGCTCGAGGTTCCTTCGCGGGGAGATGTGAGCGTGAACGACACGTTCATCCCGGTGAGCCGGTACTGGGATCGTGTTCAGCGGCCGGAGCAATTGGTGCCCGCGGCGCTCGCGGCCATGCGTGTGCTGACCGACCAGGCGGAAACGGGCGCGGTCACGCTGTCCCTTCCCCAGGACGTGCAGACCGAGGCTTACGACTACCCTTCCGAGTTTTTCGAGCCGCGCGTGTGGCATGTCGCCCGGCCGCTGCCGGACGTGGCCGCCCTCGACCGCGCGGCGGAGATTGTGCGGACGGCCAAGCGTCCGGTCATCGTCGCGGGCGGCGGTGTTATCTACTCGGCCGCCACCGACGCGCTCGCCAGCTTCGTCAAACGGACAGGCGTGCCCGTGGCTGAGACCCAGGCGGGCAAGGGCTCCCTGCCGTACGACCACGCGGGCGCGCTGGGCGCCATCGGCGTGACCGGGACGCTGGCCGCCAATCGTATCGCGGCCAGGGCCGACCTGGTGATCGGCGTCGGCACGCGCTACAGCGACTTCACAACTGCGTCGAAGACGGCTTTCGGAAGCGAAGGCGTGCGCTTCGTCAACGTGAACGTCGCATCGTTCGACGCCCTCAAGATGGGCGGGCTGGCGCTGGCCGGCGACGCGCGCGCGACGGTCGAGGCGCTGGACGAACGCCTGCGCGGCTGGACTGTGGACGCGGCCTATCGCGATGAATGCGAAAAGCTGCGTGGCGAGTGGGACCGCGAGGTGTCTCGCCTCTATCAACTGGGCCACGGTCCACTGCCCGCCCAGTCCGAGGTGATCGGCGCGGTCAACGAACTGTCGGGTGCCCGCGATGTGGTCGTGTGCGCGGCCGGATCGATGCCGGGCGACCTGCACAAGCTGTGGCGGACGCGCGATCCGAAGGGATACCACGTCGAGTACGGCTACTCGACCATGGGCTACGAGATCGCGGGTGGGCTCGGCGTGAAGATGGCCGACCCGACCCGCGAGGTGTACGTGATGGTGGGCGACGGGTCCTACCTGATGATGTCGCAGGAGATCGTCACCTCGATCCAGGAACACAAGAAGCTCACCGTCGTGCTGGTCGACAACCAGGGGTTCGCGTCGATCGGCGGTCTGTCGCGCGACAAAGGCACTGCCGGATTCGGCACGCGCTACCGCTATCGCTCGGACGGTTCGCTGGGTGACGACGCCGCGCACAAAGACGGCGAGGCGCTGCCGGTCGATCTCGCGCTGAACGCGGAGGGACTCGGCGCTCACGTGTTTCGTGTGAAGAGCGTCGAGGACCTGCGCGATGCGCTGGTCGCCGCGAGGAAGGTCGACCGCACGGTCGTCATCCACATTCCGACCGACCGCTACGTGGGCGTGCCGTCCTACGAAAGCTGGTGGGAGGTGCCGGTGGCCGAGGTGTCGAAGTCGCCTGAGGTCGAGGCGGCGCGGCGGGACCACGAGCGCGAATCGGCGAAGCGGAAGTGGCACCTGTGACGCAGCTTGTCGAGGTCACGCCGGAGAGCGCGGGCTGGCGCTACGTTGGATTCGAGGCCCATCGGTTGGGCCCCGGCGAGAGCCTGCAGCGCAGCACACGCGACCGCGAGGTGTGCCTGGTGATGCTGTCGGGCAAGGCCGACGTCCGCTTCGCGAGCCATGGATGGACGGGGATCGGCGGCCGGCAGACGATCTTTGATGGGCCGTCTGACTCGGTCTACGCGCCGCCCGGAGGCGAGCTGTCGGTCTCGGGCGCTGGACCTGGATGCGAGTTTGCGCTGGGCTGGGCGCCCGCCAGGCGAGGCGCCGAGCCGGCGCTGATCCGCGCCGCCGATGTGAAGGTGTTCAAGCGCGGAGCGGACCGCACCGAGCGCACGATCCACAACATCCTCATGGAGGACCGGCCGGCGGAATCGCTGCTGGTGACAGAGGTGTTCACGCCGGGCGGCAACTGGTCGAGCTATCCGCCCCACAGCCCCACAAGCACGACACCGACGACCCGCCGCGTGAAACGTATCTCGAAGAGACGTACTACCACCGGCTGAAGAAGCCGGGCGGCTTCGGGGTGCAGCTCGTGTACACGGTCGACCGCAGCCTGAACAAATCCGTGCAGGTGCGCGACGGCGACGTGGTGCTGGTTCCGCGCGGCTACCACCCGGTGGCAGCGGCGGCGGGCTACGACCTCTACTACCTGAACGTGATGGCTGGCCCGGTGCGCAGGTGGTGCATCACCACCGACCCAGACCATCGCTGGCAGCTGGACTGACGTTGGCCACCGCGCGCAAGCCGCCGACGATCCTCGATGTCGCGTCACGTGCCGGCGTGTCCAAGTCGACCGTATCCAACGTCATCCGAGGGGTTGTCGGTGTCTCTGGCGACACCCGGAGCAAGGTCGACATCGCGATCAAGCAGCTCGGCTACCGGCCCAACATCCTCGCCCGCCAGCTGGTGCAGCAGCGGACGAACATCCTTGGCGTGGTGGTCGGCGACCTGGCCAACCCGTTTTACGCGGAGATGGCCAAATCGGTGGAGCGGTACGCGGCCGCGCGCGGCTACACGGCGATGTTCTGCAACACGGAGGGCGACAGCGCGAGCGAGCTGGCCGGCATCGAGACGCTGCTCGCGCAGCGCGTGGCGGGGATCGTGTTCTTCGCCTTCTCGGGCGACTCGCGGACGATGCGCGAGACCCTGCAGCACCACGTTCCGGCGGTGTTCCTGAGCTGCCACGAGGACTGGGGGGACGTCGTTGCGGTGGATGACGAGCTGGGTGGTCGTCTGGCGACCCGACATCTCATCGAGGCCGGCCACCGGCGTATCGCGTTTCTTTCGATTCCGGAGCTTTCGGACAGCTCCGACCAGGCGCGCTATGTGGGCTGCATCAAAGAGGCGCAAGCGGGCTCCGCTTCGATCACGCGCATCAGCTGGTCGCCGCCGTCCGACCACGCCGAGATCGACGGGACCGTGAATGACCTGCGTGAGGCGTTCGCCGGCAGCGGCCGGATCACCGGCGTTTTTGCGTCCAACGACCTCGCGGCGGTCGACCTCATGGAGTTCGGTGACCGCGTCGGCCTCCGCGTGCCGGCGGATCTTTCGATAGTCGGGTTCGACGACGTGCCGATGGCGGGCCTGGCCCGCATCGCATTGACGACCGTGGCCCAGCCCCGTGACGAGCTCGCGCGGCGCGGCATCGACACGATCATCGAGCGCATCGAAGGCAGGCTGAAGGGCAAGCCAAAGACCACGCTGGTGGGAGTGAAGCTGGTCCTGCGAAACTCGACGTCAGTCAATGGCCAACCTCTCCGCTAAGAAACGCGCCGAGCTTCCGGACAGCGCTTTCGCCTATGTCGACTCCCACGGCCGGAGGCGTCTACCCATCAATGACGAAGCCCACGTGCGCAACGCTCTGTCGCGCTTCAACCAGGTCGCTTTCGAGAGCGAATCAGCACGCGACCGGGCGCGGACGAGGCTGCTCAAAGCCGCCAAGAAATACGGGATCGTTCCGGTCGGCTTCATGACCGGCCAGGTGGTCACCGTCCGCGCCCGAGCCGAGATCGCGGCGCGCGAGAGCGACGCCAGCTCGCTGCCACGGGGCGTCGTGACCTTCCTGTTCTCCGACATCGAGGACTCCACCGGGCTCACACGGCAGCTCGGGAACCGCTACGCGCGCCTGCTGGCGGAGGCACGTTCCGTGCTCAAGACCGCGGTTCGTTCGTCCGGTGGCCAGGTGGTCGATATCCGCGCGGATGAGCTGTTCGCCGTCTTCAAAGCAGCGCCTGATGCTCTCGGCGCAGCGATCGCCATACAGCGGGCTGCTGTGTCGCATGTCTGGTCGGACGGCGCCCGAGTGCGAATCAGGATTGGCCTGCACACGGGCCGCCCCACCCTGACAGACACGGGATACGTCGGCCTCGCGGTCAGCACGGCGGCCCGAGTCTGCGCTTCGGCGCATGGCGGCCAGATCGTCATGTCCGATCCGACCCGCCGTGCTGTCGACCCCTCACGCCCACCGAGCGTGAGCTTCCGCGATCTGGGCCTGCAGCAGCTGCGGGGCCTGCCGGAGCCTGAGCGGCTCTTTCACGTCGAAGCCGCGGAGCTACCGGTCGATTAAGGGTTTCCGGGCCCGGATGTAGGCGCTGCCTACCTTGCCGTCGACGCCCGGCATGTTCTCGGTGGCGTGGATCTCGAAGTCGACGTCGACGAACCCGGCGGTGACGAGCGCGTTCCGATATTCGCTGACCGGGATCGTGCCCGAGATGCAGCCGGCCCACTGGTCGAGGGCTTGCTTGACGGACGGCTCGAGCGGCTCGAGCTCGACCATGTCGGCGACGGCGAACCGACCTCCTTGCCTCAGAACCCTGAACGCCTCCTTGATAACCGTGCCCTTGTCCTCGGCGAGGTTGATGACGCAGTTGGAGATGACGACGTCGACGGTTGCGTCCGGCAGCGGGATGCTTTCGATTGCTCCCTTCAGGAAGGTGGCATTCGTCAGGCCGGACTTCGCCTTGTTGGCGTTGGCCAGGGCGAGCATCTCGTCGGTCATGTCGACGCCGTAAGCATGACCGCCGGGCGCGACACGGCGCGCCGAGAGCAAGACATCAAGGCCGCCGCCCGAACCCAGGTCGAGGAC
>WNFF01011230.1_pt1 | contig 11075 bp, 11 predicted proteins | sample 5400441 | NCBI WGS metagenome assembly WNFF01 (sample SAMN13153345, study PRJNA577476) | soil metagenome | isolation source: 120 cm saprolite under Douglas fir tree site 2 hole 3 replicate 1 | place: USA:California | collected 2015-04-18
TGGCTTGATGGTCGTGATCGGCATGTCGAACTCGGCCGCATCCCCTTCGGTCAACCGTCGTGCCAGTTGCGCTCCCATCGCGGTCGCGAGCGCAACGCCGCGGCCGTTGCAGCCGAGATAAACCAGCGCTCCCGGTGCCGGCGTATGCACATGCGGATAATGATCGGCCGTCATCGCGAGGCGGCTGTTCCAGCCGTGAGTCCAGCGAACGCCCCGAAGCGCCGGCCATAGCCGGACGGCGTAGCGCATCAGATAGGCGACGGCGGATGGATCGCTTATCCACTGCATCGGACCGCGACCGCCCATCAGCAGGCGGTTCGACGAATCGATGCGATAATAAACCGTGATGTGACCGCTTTCGTACAATACCGATCGCGTCGGCATGATCGCTCGCGCGACGTCGTCGGGCAGCGGCTCGGTTGCGGCGATGGAGCTGAACACCGGCACGATGGTGTGGCGCAAGCCGGGCCAGAGATCGTCGGTGAAGCCGTTGGTGGCGATCAGGATCTTGTCGGCCCGAACCACCGCGCGCGGTGTATCGATGCGCCATCGCCCGCCTTCGCGCCGCAACGACGTCGCGGGCGTCTGGCCGAAAATCGCGGCGCCGGCTGCGATCGCGGCACCCGCAAGACCGCGCGCATAGCTCAGCGGTTGCAGATCGCCACCGCGCCGATCCAGCATGGCGCGGACGTATCGATCCGTTCCCGTCGCCTCCCGCAGGGCGTTGCGGTCGAGTACCGTGACCGGCATGCCGCGCCGGATGCACTGTTCCGCGGTGTTCTCGACGGCGGCCGCGTTCGCTTCGTAATAGGCAGCGCGCAACGTGCCGTTCTGCCGCACCTCGCAGGCGATCCGATGACGGCGGATGAGATCGAGCGTAAAGACCGGTGTGTTGTAGGCAAACGCGATCATGCGCCGGCCGAGATCGATGCCGAAGGTCGTTTCGATGGTGTCAGGATCGAGCTTGAGCCCCGGATTGAGTTGACCGCCGTTGTTGCCCGAGGCGCCCCAGCCCGGCTCCTGGGCTTCGAGGACGATCGCGTCGGTCCCCTGCCCGGCGAGATGCAGCGCGGTCGAAAGTCCGGCAAAGCCGCCACCGATGATCGCGACCGACACCGTCCTGTCGGTCTCGAGCGGAGGCGCCGCAACCGGCGGCACGGCCGTATCGGCATAAAGGCTTGGTCGCAGCGCAAGCGGAGTGTGGGTCACCGTCATCGCAACATCCGGCTGGTCCGCGTCACAAAGGATGCAGCACGCGGCGCAGGAAATCCTGCGTCCGTACATGCTGCGGCTGGTCGAGCACGACCTTCGCCACTCCCTGCTCGACGACGACGCCACCATCGATGAACAGCACCCGATCGGCCACGTCCCTGGCAAACGCCATCTCATGCGTGACCACCACCATGGTCATGCCGTCGTCGGCAAGCTTGCGCATCACCCCAAGCACGTCGCCGACCAGTTCGGGGTCCAGCGCGGAAGTTGGCTCGTCAAACAGGATCGCCTTGGGTTGCATCGCCAGCGCGCGGGCGATGGCGACACGCTGCTGCTGGCCACCCGAAAGCTGCGCCGGATAGGCGTCGGCCTTCTCGGCGAGGCCGACCTGCGCCAGCAGGGCACGGCCGCGCTCAAGCGCCTCGGCACGCGGTTCGTTCTTCACATAGATCGGCCCTTCGACGACGTTCTCGATGGCCGTGCGGTGTGGAAACAGATTGAAGCGCTGGAATACCATCGACACTTGGGTTCGGATCGCAACGATCGACGGTGCATGGCTGTCGACCCGCGCTCCCTCCACGACAATGTCGCCGGCGTCGTAACTTTCCAGGCCGTTGATGCAACGCAGGATGGTTGACTTGCCCGAGCCCGACGGCCCGATAATGCAAACGACCTCGCTTTTCTGGACCGAGGCGGTAATGCCCTTGAGCACCTCGACCGAACCGAAGCTCTTGTGGACGTTGCTGAGCTTGATCATCGGCGGTTCGCTCGCTTCTCGAAATGCCGAACCAGCAGGATGAGCGGGATGCTCATGGTGAGATACATGAGCGCGACCAGCGTGAACACGTTGGTATTCTTGAACGTCGAGGAGGCGATCAGCTTGCCCTGCAATGCCAGTTCGGCGACCGTAATAGTCGACGCCTGCGAGGAATCCTTCAAGAGCATGATCATGATGTTGCCGTAGGGCGGCAGCACGATACGCACCGCCTGCGGCAACACCACGCGACGCATGGTCAACCACCAGCCCATGCCGATGGTCTGCGCGGCCTCAATCTGTCCCTTGTCGATCGCCTCGATGCCGGCGCGGAAATTCTCCGCCTGGTAGGCCGAATAGGCGATGCCGAGCCCAAGGATCGAAGCCTGCAGCGCGGTCAGCGCGACGCCGAAGTCGGGCATCACAAAGTAGAGATAGAACAACAGGACGATGATCGGGATGCCGCGGATCACATTGATCAGGCCCGCGCTCAGCCCGGACAGCGCGCGCACGCCGGACACCCGCATCAGCGCCCAAAACAGCCCGAGAACGGTCGACAGGATTAGCGAGCCTATGGTGACGAGGATCGTCAGCCATACACCCTGCAGCAGGATCGGCAGGAACTCGGTGGCGTCGCGCAGGAAATTTTGCATCGGTTCAAATCACGCGTTGCACCCTGCTCGCTTCAAATTGAATCACGATCGCGCCCTATCCTTTTGACCCGGCTCGATTCCGCCGCAAAGCCGATGGCCGCTTCGCCCGGTCACGTGTCAGGCGGCTTTTGCCTTGAGCCCCCATTTGTCGAGAATCTTGTCGACGACGCCATTCGCCTTGAGCTTGGCGAGCGAGGCGTTGATCTTCTGGAGCAGTTCCTGATCGGCCTTGCGAACGCCGATCGCGACCGTACCGACCATGGTCGGCTTGAAGGATTCGACCAGACGAACCTCCGGAAAGCCGCCCTGCTTGAGGTTGTAGGCGAGGATCGGGTAGTCGGCGAAACCGGCCTTGAGACGGCCCGTATTCACGTCGCGCAGGATGTCCGGAATGGTGTCGTACACCTTGACCTCACTGAATAATCCCGTCTTTTTCAACGCATCGACAAAGGCGGTGCCGACCTGGGCCCCGACGACCTCGCCTTTCAGATCTTCCGGCGCGGCATAGTCCTTCTTGTCGGTCTTCGGCACCAAGAGACCCTCGCCATAGGTGTAGACCGCATCGGAGAAATCGATCACCTCCTTGCGCGCCGCCGTGGCGAACATCGCCGCCGAGATGATGTCGATCTTGCTCGACGTCAGCGAAGGGATCAGCGCGGAGAACTGCATCGGCTCGATCTGGACCTGGAAGCCGGCATCCTTGCCGATCTCGGTGATGAGATCGACCATCACGCCCTGGATGCTGTTGGTCTTGGTGTCGAGGAACGTGAAGGGCACGCCGGTCGGCGTCGAGCCCACCTTGAGGGTCGGCGTCGAGCCCACCTTGAGCACTTGCTGCGCCGAGCCGGGCACGGCGGCGGCAAGGGCGAGAACCGCGGTGGCGGCCTGAACGAGACGTTTGAAAAACATCGTACCCCCTCAAAAGTTTGGGCAGCGGCCGGCGCATTCCGTCTACAACAAGCGGGTAATTGTGCGTTTCGCCGTCCAAGCCTATTTTCACAACCATGAAATTATGGTCACACTGCCGACGGGCATGCAAGAGATTTTCATGCACATGAAGGAAGCGGTTTGACGTGAGCGGTGGCAAGCGATTGAGCAAACTGGCGGCCAAGGCAGAGCCGGCGATGGACGTCGCGGTCGGACAACGGATCCGCGATCTCAGGCGAAGGTCGGACAACGGATCCGCGATCTCAGGCGAACCCGCGCCATGTCGCTGGAGGCGGTTGCCGCCCGCACCGACCTGTCGATTGGCTTTCTCAGCCAGGTCGAGCGCGGACTGTCCTCGCCTTCCCTGCGGGTGCTGGCGACACTCGCGGACGTGCTGGGCGTGGGCATCGCCGGCTTGTTCGGCGCCAAGGAGAACGCCGCCGCGGCGCCGGATGCCATCGTGACCCGTGAGCGCCAGCGGGCCGAGTTGAACCTGTGGCGCACCGGCATCTCCAAGCAGTTGCTCAGTCCGGCCGGATCGGAAGGCCGCCTCAATCTGTTTCTGGTCCACATGGAGCCCGGCGGAAGCACCGGCGACGAACTCTATACGCATGACGGCGAAGAGGCAGGCCTCGTGATCGAGGGCGAAATGAAGCTCACCGTCGATGCCGAAAGCTGGACGCTCAAGCACGGCGACAGCTTCCGCTTCGCAAGCCGTCGCCCACACCGGTTCAGCAATCCTTCCGGTGACTCCAAGGCGGTCGTGCTCTGGGTCAACTGCGTCTCGGCGGTGCCCTGAGACCAGGGTGTCAATGGCGTTTATTGCTGGCGCGAATTGGTCACTTCTTGAACGCCTGACTGCTGCAAAACCACCAGGCAGTACAGGCTTCCCAACAATTTTGCCTTACCATCGTCGTGCATTCGACGTAGCTGGAGGCTTTAGGTTTTGAGCACTGCACAGCCGAAACAACGGGCCACGTTGCCTTCGTGCTCGAGCCGTTTCTGCCGCGAAGCACCGCGGCAAAGGGATGGATCTACGCCATCGGGGTTTGGCTCATCAACGCCAGCGTCGTCTTGCGCGCCACAGGCGAAGGATTTGCCGGCAGCGCCCATCTAAGCACCGCCGGCATCCTCTGGTACGCGGCTTCGCATACCCTGTTCTTCCTGGTGCTCGCTTACGGATTTGCACGGCTGGTGGGCGAGCCGCAGCCGGTACCTGAACGGGTCTTAGCCTCGCAAGAAGAATAAGGCGCTGAAGAACTATGAGACGCAGGCCGGCGACAGGTTCAATGACCTCAAAAAATCGCCAAAAGCGCCGGTCTGCTTACAGGGCTTCTTCGCATTTCCGGTTGGCCTGGAACGCTCCGCCGCCCGGCTGACTTTGGGATCGGCGGGTTGGCCTTTCTTGCTGGCTGCCGTTGACGCGGGCTGTTTGGACTTTCCGACCGATGAGGTTGCCGCGTTTGCATCGTGCCAATGCCGGCTGATGATCTTCGGCTCGACCGGCGGGACGATTGTCGCGACGGGCGAAATCGATGGCTCGGTGGTCGCCGGCAAGGCGGACTGAGCCGGGGTCTCCTGACGCGCATAGGCAAATTCAAGCCGGTCGGCCTTGGTCAATGGTGCTTGAGCCGAGCTGGAGCCGATTGTCGTCACGTTCATGGATGTCGCTGCCGCCAGGACAACAGATGTCTTGACAGCCTTGCCGACCAACAAGGCGCCGAGCACGGCCAAACCCGCAATCGTGAGCCACACAGTCCTAATCATTACTCAAAATCCAGACCCTTGGGTCGACAGGAAGGTCTGGAGCGATTCGGGCGGTTAGAAGGCAGGATGAATCTTGTTTGTGGACGCGGCCTTGCTCTGCATCGCATCGACCGGACCGCCAAGCCCCGTGCCGATATCGACCAATTCCGGCGCCGCGCGAGTCAGCAAAGGCACCATCAATGAAAATTGCCCCTGGTTTCCGGAATGCTCAGCGCTCCGATCAGGTAGATCACGAAGATCACCGCCGAGAATATCGCAAGCGACATCGGGATTTGCGCCGTGCTGGCGCTTGCCAGCGAGACGAATGTCGGCATCATCCCGCCCAGGGCGAAGCCAATGTTCCAGGACAATCCGGTGCCGCTGGCACGCAATGAAGTCGGAAACCTCTCGTTCAGAAATATCAGGACGGGCGCATAGCCGGCATTGCCGATGAAGGCGATGGCCAGTGCATAAAGCGTTACCTGCGTCGTGCCGGCCGCCTTGGCCAACCCAAGATAGCACAGCGGCAACAACACTAGCGCAGATACGCCGGCGGCAAGAAATGTAGGCTTGCGTCCGATCTTTTCGCTGAGCGCCCCGACCAGAACCGCTGAAATGAATGCGGCCACGCTCGCACCCATCAGGATCAGGGACGAGACGTTGTTGGGGACGGCGTTGATGACCTTCAAGAAGCTCGGGAGATAGCCTGATGTCAGGTAGTAGCCCGCACCGCCGCCGAAAGTAATCAGCAGATTGATCAGAAGCACGGCGCGGTACTTGCTCGAGAACAGCGTCCTGACCGGTGACGACGCCGCCGTCGCCTTGCGTGCGGCTTTCTGTTGCTGCAACTCGTTGAAGAACGGCGACTCCTCGAGATTATTGAAGATGAACCATCCGAGCAGCGAACTCAGAAGGCCCGAGAAGAACATGAACCTCCATCCCCATTGGGCAAAGGCCTCGCCCGGGAACACCGACGATGTGATCAGGAAGACGAATGACGCCAACAACGCGCCGATGCCTGCCCCGCCGCCGCCCACCAGACCGGACATCGCGCCGCGCCACTTCGCGGGAACCGATTCAGTTCCGATGGTATGCGTGGATGCAACCACGCCGCCGACGAAGACGCCCTGAACCAGACGGAGGATCAGGAACATGATCGGCGCGGCGATGCCGGCCTGTGCGATCGTCGGCAGCGCACCGAAGGCGGCGGTGCTGACCCCGACGCCGACGATCGCAATCATCATCGCGCCCTTTCGACCATGGACGTCGGCGTAATGGCCGAATACCGCGGAGCCGATCGGACGCATCAGCAACGTCACGGCAAACGATGCGTATACCGCGGCAAGCGAGATGGTCGCATGGGTGGAAGGGAAAAACAGCGCACCAATCACCGGCGCGACATAAAGCAGAATAAACAGATCGAACAGATCGAGCGACCAGCCGAGCACGGAGGCGATGATCGCATTGATCATTTGTCGATTGCCGCCGGGCGCTTGCGCATCCGCCAGCTGAGTGCCTGTCATTGTCATTTCGAAAGCCCCTCTTTTTTGATTTTTGCAACTCAGTAGCCTGGCGGCCGGGTGGCCGGACCATCCGGACCGCCCGATATAGTGTGTGTGCCGGACCCCAATCCGGCGTCGGCTATAGTCCCGTGAACTTCGCGGCGCGTTTGGCGTTGAAAGCCTCGACGCCTTCCTTGAAATCCGCCGATTGACGCAGCCGGCTGTAGCAATGGCCCTCGAGCTCGATCGCGATCGCGAGTGTCGAGTCCTCGGTATCGTTCAAAAGCTTCTTGGCCGTGCGCTGAGCCAGCGGCGAGAAGGTGCGGAGTTCGTCCACAAGCTTGTCGGTCGCCTTTTCCAATTCGGCGTCGGGCACGCACTCGGTAGCGATGCCCCATTCCTGGGCCTGTTTGCCGGCAATCCGCTTCGAACGCATCACGATGTCCTTGGTGCGCGTGATGCCGATCATCTTCTGCAGACGCGCAGATCCACCCGAACCGGGAATCTGTCCGAGTTTCTGCTCCGGCAATGCATAGAATGTCGTCTCCGACGCGATCCTGAAGTCGCAGGCCAGAGACAGCTCGAACCCGACGCCGAAGCAATATCCGCGATTGGCGACGATCACAGGCTTGGCGCAGCGCGCCGGCGAGGCGATATTCCAGGCGAGCTTCGATACATGCTCCGGCGTGGCTTCCAAGAAGCCTCCGATATTGCCGCCGCTGGAGAAATGTTCGCCGATCGATCGCACGACGATGATCCTGACGCGCGGATCCTCGTCGAGGGTCTCGAACACCAGCCGAAGCTGGTCGCGCTGGGGCATCGATACGATGTTGTAGGGAGGACGATTGAGAATGATATCGGCCCGTTCGTGAGCCTCGTCGATCTCCACCTGGAAGCCGTCGAGCTTTGCCAGTCGGGGATCGGAAAAATTGAACGTTGATGGCATCGTGGTTTTCCTTCTCTTTGAAACTTGCGGCTATGCGGCGGTCGGTGGCGGCCGGCGCTCGGCGTCGTATTCCCCGGCGACCAGCAGTCTGCGCAGCAGCTTTCCAACCGGGGATTTCGGGATCGCATCGACGAAGACGAATTTTCGCGGACGCTTGAAGTTCGCGAGTCCTGACTCACGGCAGAACGCTTCGAGATCGGCTTCGCTGACATACGCACTGCGCTTGACGAACGCGGCGACGATCTTTCCCCATCTCTCGTCGGCAAGACCGACGACCGCTACCTCCGACACCGCCGGATGCAGCGACAGACAGCTTTCGATCTCCACCGGCGACACGTTCTCGCCGCCGGTGACGATCATGTCGTCGGTGCGGCCGGTAACGAACAGGTCGCCGTCCTGGTCCACGAAGCCGGTGTCGCCGGTGAAATACCAGCCCTCGCGCAGTGACTTGGCGTCGGCATCGGGACGCCTCCAATAGCCTTCGAAGGATTCGTCGCCCGCCAGCAGCGCGATGACCTCGCCCTCCTCGTTGGTCGACGCCAGGTCCGACGCCGATCGTGCGGCAAGCTTGACGACCCTGACGAGCTGGTTGATGCCGGCCCTGCCGGCTGAGCCCGGCTTTGCGACCGCGTTCTGATTGATCGTGAAGGTGTAGATTTCGGAGCTGCCGTAGTGATTGACGAAGAGATCCGGCTTGAATGTCGAATTCAGCTTCTGCAGCAGGCCATCGGTCATCGGCGCACCGGCAAAGCCGAGCTTTCGTACGCTGGAGGTATTGGTCGCTTCGAAGTCCGGGTGATGAACCAGATCGTGGTAAAGCGTCGGAACCAGATAAAGGTTGGTGATTTTTTCCGTCTCGATGATCGCGAGGGCCTGTCGCGCATCGTAACGCGGCAAACAGACAAAGCTGCCGCCGATCAGCGACATCGAGATCAGGGAGCGCACGCCCATGGTGTGATAGAGCGGCATCACGCCAAGGGTTCGCTCGTCGCGGCCGTACAGGTTTTGCGCCACATGGGCGACGCCGGCGGCCCGTTCGGCGCGGTGACGGCGAGGCACGCCTTTCGGCTTCGACGTCGTACCCGATGTGTAGAGCATGATCGACCACGCCTCGGGGCCTACGCGCGGCACGGCTTCCGGCGCGGGCGCATCGGTCATTTGCGCAAAACGAATGGCTTGGTCGTCGGTCGCGACGGCCTCGCCGACAACAATGTGGCGCAAATTGCGCGCGAGCCTGGCGCCGGCGACCGCGCCTGCTGAAACGCTTTCGTAGACGAGAGCCCTGGATTCGGAGTTCTCGATGCAGAAATCGAGCTCGTCGGCTTTCGCACGCCAATTGATCGGCGTGATGACGATCCCGGCCAACTGGCACGCCCAATGAATTGTCGCTGCTTCCCATCGGTTTTGCAGCACGGTGACGATGTGGTCGCCGGGCCTCAATCCGAGATCGTCGAACGCGGCGACCACGGAAGATATCCGCGCGTACCATTGCGCGTAGGTCAGCCGCAGCTCGGCGTCCACGATTGCCACAGCGCCGGGGTCGCGTGCCACGCTGGCGACGAAACTGGTACCGAGATCAAACATCTGTCTTCTCTGCATGATGATGGTTTGCCAACAGGCCTGCGGCATCGAGTGCGGCGTGGACGATTGGGGTGTAACCGGTGCACCGGCACAGATGGCCGCTCAGGAGATCGCGTATCTCAGCTTCGGTGGGACTCGGCCGCTCACGAAGATAATGATCGAGCGACATCAGAATCCCGGCGGTGCAGAAGCCGCATTGCAACGCGTGATGGCGCTTGAAAGCCTCCTGCAGAACGCCGAGCCGATCGGGAGCGGGCGCCAGACCTTCCACCGTGCGGACGTCGCTGCCGTCGATCTGCACCGCGAGCGTGAGGCAAGCACGGGCGATCATTCCGTCAACGGTCACAGTGCAGGCACCGCAAACACCGTGCTCGCATCCGACGTGAGTGCCGGTGGCGCCGATCTGCTGACGCAGAAAGTCCGTCAACAGCATGCGAGGCTCGGCTTCGCCGTGGACCGCCGCGCCATTCAACTTGAACCTGATACGGTGCCGCTCGCCGGACTGCAGGCGCGTCATTGCAAGACCTCCCGGACAAGGTCGCGACCGATCAGCCGGACGAGATCGCGGCGATAGCGTGCCGTGGCATGGACATCGTCCCGCGCCTCCAGTTCATGGGCGAAGGAATTCAGGGCGTCGTCGAGCGCGCTGCCGTCGAGACGCGGCCAGTCGCGCACCGCGGCCATATCAGCCACGCCGCCGACGGCGAGGCGGACGCCTTGCTTGCTGGCGACGGCCGCGCAGGCGACGATCGCAAAGTCGCCGTGACGCCGCGCGACTTCCCGGAACGCGCATCGCGCGCCGCCTGGATACGGAAACGAAACCGCTTCGATCATTTCGTCGGCGGCACGCGCCGTGGACATCATGCCGGTGAAGAACTCACCGGCCGCGAGCTTTCGGCGCTTCCTGGCGGTTCGCAGGTGCACCTCGCCTCGCAGCGCCAGCAGCGCAAGCGGCATTTCCGCGCTGGGATCCGCATGGGCGATCGAACCGCAAATCGTGCCGCGGCTGCGCGTCTGAACGTGCCCCGTCCATGGCAAGGCCAGTGCGACAAGCCTGAGTTTCTCGGCAAGCGGAGGCCAGCCCAGCAGAGCCCGCTGTCGCACTCCGGCGCCGACCGTCACGGCTGCGGACCCGGCGTCGATCCGGTCCAGCTCCTTCAGCCGCATGATGTCGATCAGGACCTTCGGTTTCGCCAGGCGCGTGTTCAGCATCGGCATCAGCGACTGGCCGCCCGCGATGATTTGCGCGTCGCTTCCTTCCGAGGCCAGGACCGCGAGGACTTCCTCAACTGTTTCCGCGCGCACATAGTCGAAGGGAGCGGGCTTCATGACCGCCTCCCGAACAAGGCGCGCAGCTTGCGCACCAGTGACGGCCGGTCTTGCATCGACGCGCCGCCGGCCTGACGCGCGAGTGCCGAAAAGAACTGTCCGATGATGACGCGCGCCGCACCGTCCAGCAGGCGACCGCCAATGCTCGCGACCTTGCCCCCGATGGCGGCGTCATATTCATAACGCACCACGGTGCCGGCATTTTCCGGCGTCAACGTGATGCGGCCTTCGCCGTTGCCGAATCCAAGGGCCCCCTCGGCGGAGCCACCCAATGTCACGGCGCGCGGCGCGTCGAGGTCGGAGAGCGTCACTTCCGCCCGATAGCGGCCCTTGACCGGCCCGACCCCGATCGTGACATCGGCGCGGAAATGGGTGTCGGAGATTTTCTCCACACCGTGGCAACCGGGGATGACGGCTTGAAGCGT